>Ga0255776_10002491_pt1 | contig 20520 bp, 17 predicted proteins | sample 071ome_19_FD_179974 | JGI IMG/M metagenome (GOLD analysis project Ga0255776, IMG submission 179974) | Coastal salt marsh microbial communities from the Groves Creek Marsh, Skidaway Island, Georgia - 071413AT metaG (version 2) | ecosystem: Environmental > Aquatic > Marine > Intertidal zone >... | reverse complement strand
ATTAGGAAAGCCAGTAGGGTTGGGCTTGCCTGGAGAGCATGGCGGTAAAATAGCGGTACAAGCGAATCGTTGGAGTGCGTTAGAAAGTGCTACTTTGTCCTACGGTTATGGATTGGCGGTCACTCCTTTACAGTTGGCCCAAGCCTATCAAGTATTGGCAAACAGAGGTGTAAAGCAATCTTTGACGTTAATCAAAAGGCCGCTAGAGAAAGGCCGTAGAGTGATGTCCGAAAAGGTGGCTACCGATGTGGTTAATATGCTTCAGAATGTGGTTGGCCCAAAAGGAACGGCGAGAAGAGCTCGTGTAGATGGTTATATGGTAGCAGGTAAAACCGGAACGGTTCATAAAGTAGGCTCTTCAGGGTATGAAGATGAGCGTTATCTCTCTTTGTTTGCCGGTGTGGCGCCAGCAGATAATCCGAAAATTGTGACGGTGGTTGTGGTCGATGAGCCAGGGGGGCGTGAGTATTATGGCGGCGAAGTAGCGGCGCCAATTTTTTCAAGAGTCACTCAGGCGAGTTTAAGGTTGATGAATATACCGCCCACAGAATATGAATCGGGCACAATAGCGAGAGTGAATTTATGATCGTACTCACTCAAACATTTGAAGAACTGATATCTGGCTGGTCCGAGCACCTTCCAGATTTTTTGCCTTCGTTAGAACTCAAAAATTGTTGTTTTGATTCCCGAGAAGTCACAGTTGGATCCGTGTTGTTTGTACTGCCATCCGTTGCCGGTAAAGAGCAGTCATATATCGATATGGCGATCTCGAATGGGGTTAGCCTGATCGTGAGTCAGGACGAAAAGCTGAATTCACAAGCGGTACCGCACTGGGTGGTAGATGATGTATTGGCTTTGGCAGGTTTCTGTTTGGCGAAATTGAGGCCGGCAAATAATCTCAATGTATTTGGTGTAACCGGAACCAATGGTAAGTCGTCCGTTACCTTCTATGTGGCTCAGCTGTTGGAGATGCTGGGTGAACCTGCAGCCGTCATGGGAACGGTCGGCTATGGTCACTGGCAACGGCTAAAGCCAACGGGTATGACCACTTTGCCGCTCGAAATGTTGCATGAGTCACTGCATGAGTTATCGAAGACGTTTAAGCACGTGGCGATGGAGGTGTCTAGCCATGGGCTGGACCAAAATAGATTGGCGGGTGTGTCCTTCAAAGGGGCGATGTTTACAAACTTGACGCGTGATCACTTAGATTACCACAAGACGATGGAAGCCTACGGTGCTGCGAAAGCGCGCTTACTGCAATGGCCTGAGCTTGAATTGGCGATCGTCAACGTCGATGACGAGTTTGGTGTGCAGTTAATGGATACTGCACGTGCTCAGCGTATCATTAGTTATGGGCAGTCAAATGAGGCTGAAATCCGTTTTGATATATCAGGTATGAACGCCGATGGTATGGAGCTCGGGGTGTTTTATGGTGAACGTCAAGCCTCGTTTTCATTGCCTTTATACGGAGAATTTAACGCAGCAAATGTCGTGGGAGCGATGGCGTATTGTATTGGCCTAGGCTTTGAGTTTCAGAGTGTTTGTACTGCCGCGCAACGCCTTCAGTCTGTGCCGGGGCGAATGGAGGTTGTGAAAGTGGTAGAGAATCAACCCGTCGTACTGGTGGATTACGCTCATACGCCCGATGCCTTAGAGCAGGCCTGTAAAGCGGTTAGGCAGCATCAACAAGGTGAAATAACCGTGGTGGTCGGTTGTGGCGGTGATCGAGATCAAGGAAAGCGCCCCATAATGGGAAAAATTGCTGCTCAGTACGCGGATAAAGTTGTGTTTACAAGCGATAATCCACGCTCAGAAAGCCCAGCTGTCATTCTTGAACATATAATGGCTGGCGTTGAGCAAGAGCGCGTTGGCATTTGTTCGGTCATCGAGGACCGAGCAGTGGCCATAGAGCAGGCCATTGTGCAGTCGACTCCTCAGGATGTCGTGTTGATTGCTGGAAAAGGGCATGAAGATTATCAAGAAGTTAATGGCCACAAGCATTACTTTAGCGATGTGGATAGCGCTAAAGCAGTAATTGGCCGGGAGTTATTGTCATGATTGGTTCAGTTCGGTTAGCAGAAGTAGCTGATTTTATATCTGCTACGCACAGGGGTGCCAATGTACCGTTTCAGTTTGTTAGTACTGATACACGTACATTGCAGCCTGGTGATCTATTCGTTGCGTTGATTGGCGATCGTTTCGACGGGCATGAATACATTAATCAAGCGATCGAAAAAGGCGCTTGCGCAGTGGTGATCAGCAAAGCGATGGATCTTTCGGTGCCGTACCTTCAGGTTGCGGACACAACAGAGGCGCTAGGTCGCTTAGCACTCTTTAATAGAGAGAAATTCAATAAAGACGTGGTTGCAATCACAGGAAGTAGTGGAAAAACCACGGTGAAAGGCATGATGGCGACACTGCTTAGGCAGCAGAATGAAGTCTTGGTAACCCGTGGGAATCTGAATAATCATATTGGTGCTCCATTGACACTATTGCGTCTGAACCATACCTACGATTATGCCGTGATCGAACTTGGTGCGAGTGGGGCAGGTGAAATTGCTTACACCTCAAATCTCGCCAAACCCACAGTATCAATACTGACCAATGCTGAGTCAGCCCACTTAGAGGGCTTTGGTTCCATTGAAACCATCGTTAAAACTAAGGGTGAAATTATTGATGCACTTGGCCAGGATGGTGTCGCTGTTCTGAATGCGGACAGCCCTTATTTTGCTACTTGGCGTGACCGAGCTGGTGACAAGAGAGTGATTAGTTTTGGTGAATCAGAGGCTGCCATTGTTCGAGCCGAAAATATCGAGACGGACGCATCCGGTTGTTGCTCCTTTGATTTGATCATTGATGGCAGTGCCTCAAAGGTACAGTTGAAAGTCATGGGGCGTCACAATGTAATGAACGCCCTTGCATGCGCAGCTGCGTGTATGGCCTTAAATATGCCGACCTCATTAATCGTAAGCGGTTTAGAGTTATTTGAAGGGGTCGAGGGGCGGCTAAATGAAAAAGCGGGTTACGGAGGCTGTTCTGTTATTGATGATAGTTATAACGCTAACCCCGCATCCGTTAGAGCGGCTATCGATGTGCTGGGCTCTCGCCCAGGCCATAAGATCTTTGTACTAGGGGATATGGCTGAGTTAGGTGTCGAAACCCATCTAGCCCATGCTGAAATGGGTGTTTATGCGAAGCATGGAAAAATAGACGAGTTTTTTGCTTTAGGTGAATTTAGTCGACGCGCAGCCGATGCTTTTGGGGCAGATGCGCATTGGTTTGCCAGTCATGATTCACTGGTTAAGTTTTTAAAAACGAAATTGGCTCCAGATGTTACGGTGTTAGTTAAGGGTTCGAGAAGTTCCCATATGGACCGAGTTGTATCTGAAATAATTGAACCTGTAGAAGAATAAATTAGGGGAACCATTATGTTGTTATGGTTAGCTGACTTTTTACAGCAATTCCACACTGGCTTTGCTGTTCTGAATTACTTATCTGTGCGTGGAATATTCGCCGCGCTTACGGCACTGATAATTGCGCTTTGGTTTGGGCCTTATGTGATTAAACAATTACAACTAAAGCAAATTGGACAATCTGTGCGCGATGACGGTCCTAAATCCCACTTAAGCAAAGCGGGTACACCGACCATGGGAGGTACCTTGATACTTCTCTCTATCGGGGTGAGCACCTTGCTATGGGGGAACTTAAGCAATCACTATGTATGGATTGTTTTGTTTGTGACTATGGCCACGGGTGCAGTGGGTTTTGTCGATGACTATCGAAAAGTGGTTCAGAAAAATTCGCGAGGTTTACCGGCTAAATGGAAGATGATTTGGCAGAGTGTGATTGCACTGATTGCTGGCGTGGTTCTTTATGCAACAGCTGATACAGCAGCAGAAACGACACTGATCGTGCCTTTCTTTAAGGATGTAGCAATTGAACTTGGACTGTTCTATATCGTTTTGACTTACTTGGTCATTGTTGGCAGCAGCAATGCAGTGAATTTGACAGACGGCTTAGACGGCCTAGCTATTTTGCCAACGGTGATGGTGGGGGCTGCACTGGGGGTTTGCGCTTATCTGGTCGGTCATGCCAATTTCGCGGAATATTTATTTTTGCCGCATATCAAAGGTGCTGGTGAAGTGGCTATTTTTTGTGGTGCATTGATTGGTGCAGGTATCGGTTTCCTTTGGTTCAACACTTATCCTGCTCAGGTTTTCATGGGCGATGTGGGCTCTTTGGCTTTAGGGGCGGCACTCGGTGTCATTGCAGTGATCGTTCGCCAAGAGATTCTACTGTTCATTATGGGTGGAATATTTGTTGCTGAAACGGTCAGTGTTATTTTGCAGGTGGCCTCCTTTAAGATGACGGGAAAACGCATTTTTCGTATGGCGCCATTGCATCACCATTTTGAATTGAAAGGGTGGCCTGAGCCTAGAGTGATCGTTCGTTTTTGGATTATTACGTTGTTCCTAGTATTGCTAGGAATGGCTACGTTAAAAATTCGTTAAGGAAATACCATGAGCGCGAAAATCGACCAGGTAGTAATTGGTTTAGGTAAAAGTGGGTACTCCGTAGTGGAGTTTCTCGCGCGCGCAGGCCTAAAAGTTTTGGCTATGGATACCCGCGAACAGCCGCCGTATCTAGAAAGAGTAAAAGAACACTACTCAAATGTGGATGTCGTGACAGGAGGGCTTCAAAAGGAGGTTCTTCTTGAGGCAAATAGAATTGTTCTCAGTCCAGGTGTCGCGCTTTCGACCCCAGAGATTCAATGTGCTTTAAAGGCAGGTGTTGAAGTAGTTGGTGATATTCAAATTTTTGCTGATCACGCGAAAGCGCCCATTGTCGCCATCACTGGGTCTAATGCGAAAAGCACCGTGACTACTTTGGTCGGTGAGATGGCTAAAGATGCCGGTTTAAATGTGGCAATCGGGGGTAACTTGGGTACACCTGCGCTGGAATTACTTGATCCCTCTGTTGATTTATATGTGATGGAGTTGAGCAGCTTTCAGCTTGAAACCACCCCTAATTTGGGTGCAAAAGTGGCGACCGTTCTCAATGTTAGTCCGGATCACTTAGATCGTTATGAAAGCTACGAGGCATACTGGCAAGCGAAGCACGCCGTTTTTAATGGGTGTGAAACCGCCATTGTGAATTTAGAGGATGAGTTATCCGCTCCAAAAGACCTAAGTATTAAGCAAATTGGTTTTAGTTTACGCGCGCCAAGCGAGTTAAATTATGGAATTGTGAGTCATGGAGAAGAAGATTTTCTTGCGATTGATCACCAAGCCCTAATGAAGGTCGATGAGCTAAAAATAAAAGGTAGTCATAACCGTAGTAATGCGCTTGCCGCACTTGCCATAGGGCAAGCGGCTGGCTTATCTCTTGACTCTATGATTACAACCTTGCGTGACTTCCCTGGGTTGGAACACCGCTGTCAGTGGGTGAGACGAGTCGACGGCGTTGACTATTTTAATGACAGCAAGGGTACAAATGTTGGGGCGACGGAAGCAGCATTAATAGGGCTGTCTTCTGATGTTAAGGGCTCTATTATTTTGATGGCTGGAGGTGATGGCAAGGGCGCAGACTTTGGTTATTTAAAGGGTGCCTTATCTCAAGTAAGGGTTGTTATTGCATACGGTCGAGATCAAGAAAAAATTGAGTCACAACTCAGTCAAAGCGTTTCTGTGTTGAGGGCTTCAACTTTTGAAGAGGCCTTTAATATGGCTAGTCAGCAAGCTACCCCAGGGGATGCGGTGTTGCTGTCACCGGCCTGTGCAAGTTTCGATATGTTTAACAGTTTTGAACATCGAGGGCAGGTATTTATGTCACTGGTTGAGGCGCTATGAGTTCCGCTACTCGTGTAGTGGCTCAAGAGCCACTTTGGCAAAAATTAGATTTCAAATCGCCAATAAAGATGCATACCTCCTTAGTGTGGGCATCCGTGATACTGGCACTTTTTGGATGGACGATGGTGACCTCAGCCAGTATGGATTGGTCTGAACGCCAGTATGGCGACGCACTGCACATCAGTTTGCGACACGGAATCTATTTGTTATTAGGCGTGTCGGTAGCATGGATCGTGACTAGGGTTCCGTTAGATTGGCTGCGTTCCTTAAGCGCTTTGATGGTGGCTATTGCTATGGGAAGCTTGGTCATCGTGTTAATACCTGGACTCGGTAAAGAAGTGAACGGCAGCATGCGCTGGGTGTCACTTGGGATTATGAATGTTCAACCTAGCGAATTCGCGAAGTTGGCCACGGTAATATATATGGCGAGCTATTTAGATCGACGTAGAGAGGAGGTGCAATCTTCTTGGGCTGGTTTCTTTAAACCGCTATTTGTGTTGGCCCCTATTGCGATTCTGTTATTGATGGAACCGGATTTTGGAGCGGTGGTGGTTTTAATGCTAGCGACACTTGCTTTGCTGTTTCTGGGTGGCGTTAAGGCGGGGCAGTTCATATTAACGACCACAGTGGTATTGGGGGCGTCGGTTTTAATTCTCTTAAGTCAACCTTACCGCCTAAAGAGATTAACCGGTTATTGGCAACCATGGTCTGAAGAGAATGTGTTCGGAAGCGGTTACCAACTTACTCAAAGCTTAATAGCGTTTGGACGAGGTGAATTCGGTGGAGTTGGGCTTGGGAATAGCATTCAAAAACTATTTTATTTGCCAGAGGCGCATACAGATTTCGTTTTTGCTATTTGGTCTGAAGAAACCGGTTTAATTGGAGCTGCAAGTATTGTTTTGTTGTTTGTTTTTATATTTTGGAAGGGCATGAAAATCGGTCTTAAGGCCTACCAAAAAGAGAGTTATTTTGCAGCATATGTAGCCTATGGCATGACGCTGTTGATAGGATTTCAAGCATTTATAAACTTGGGTGTGAACATGGGTTTACTGCCGACAAAAGGGCTGACCTTGCCCTTTGTGAGTTATGGTGGTTCGAGTATTTTGGCAACCTGTATGGCCTTGGCGCTACTATTAAGAGTGCATCACGAGACGGAATCGAACAATGAAAAAGGGTAACGTACTCATCATGGCCGGTGGCACGGGCGGCCATGTTATACCTGCATTAAGTGTTGCTAAGCAGCTTAAAGTGAAAGGCTATCAGGTGCATTGGTTAGGCAGTGTTCAAGGAATTGAGAATGACTTAGTTGTCGATGCTGGGTACCCACTACATCGAATCTCGATAAGCGGTTTGAGAGGTAAGGGCGCGGTGAAAAAATTACTGGCTCCTTTTCAATTGTTGAAAGCTTTGTGGCAAACATTTCGAGTGTTTTTGGCTTTGAAACCTAAGATCGCCATTGGCATGGGTGGCTTTGCTTCGGGCCCAGGAGGGTTAATGTCTCTTTTGTTGCGTACACCCTTGGTGATACACGAACAAAATGCGATTCCGGGTTTAACCAATAAAACACTGAGCTCAAAAGCAACATTTTTATTGCAAGCATTTGATGGGACATTCCCCAGCAGGCCAAGTCTAAAAACGGTGGGTAACCCGGTAAGGCAAAGTATTGTTGATATGCCTGCGCCAGAAGAGCGGTTGGTTGGTCGAAGTGGCGATCTAAATGTATTGGTTGTGGGCGGTAGTTTAGGTGCGGTAGCGATAAATGATGTGCTTATTGAGGCTGCAAATGAGCTGACGACGGCAGGCATTCAACTGTGGCATCAAGTGGGAAAACGAAACTACGAATCGGTTAAGCTGGGTTACCGCAACCAAGGCTGCGGTCACATCAAAGTAAGTGATTTTATTGGCAATATGGCCGATGCCTATTCATGGGCTGACGTTGTGGTATGTCGGGCTGGTGCATTGACCGTGTCTGAACTGATGGCGGCTGGCGTGGCGTCTATACTCGTGCCGTATCCCTTTGCAGTGGATGATCATCAAACCGAAAATGCTAAGTTCCTAGTCAATGGCAGCGCGGGTTTATTGGTACCTCAAGCTGAGTTTAATAAAGAAAAATTAGTCGAAATGTTACAAATGTTTAAAGCTGATAGAGACAAAGTGTTATCCATGTCGAAGTCAGCCCGCGCACTGGCAAAGCCAGATGCAGCAAAAACCGTAACGCATTATTGTGTCGAGGCAATTCATGGGCGATGAAAACAAAGTAGTACAGCGCTGGGAAATTCCAGAGATGCGTCGTATTCGTCAGATTCACTTCATCGGTATTGGTGGCGTGGGTATGTGTGGTATTGCTGAGGTGTTGCTAAACCAAGGCTATAAAATATCGGGCTCAGACCTGAGAGAGTCGATCGTGACTGAGAGGTTAACCTCATTGGGTGCACAGGTGTTTATAGGTCACCAAGAGAACAATGTCATCGAAGCTGACGTGGTGGTGGTGTCTACCGCTATTGATCTCGACAACCCTGAAATTCGCTATGCCAACGAGCATCGTATACCGATCGTGCGTCGTGCAGAAATGCTTGCTGAGCTAATGCGTTACCGCCATGGTATTGCCATTGCAGGTACACACGGTAAAACCACGACGACCAGCTTAGTTGCATCCATCCTAGCAGAGGGCGAAAAAGATCCGACGTTTGTGATTGGAGGGAAATTAACGAGTGCAGGCACCAATGCAAAATTGGGTGCTTCAAGATATTTAGTCGCTGAGGCAGATGAGTCAGACGCATCCTTTTTACACCTTCAACCTATGGTGACCATCGTCACCAACATTGAAGCGGACCACATGGATACTTATGGCGGTGATTTTGCCCAGTTGAAACACACCTTCGTAGAGTTTTTGCATAACCTCCCGTTTTATGGGTTAGCGGTATTGTGTGTAGATGACCCGACTGTTTGTGAAATATTACCTGAGGTAAACAGGCCGATTCTTACATATGGTTTTAATGACGACGCAGACTTTTACGCAATCGACGTCGTACAAAATGGGTTGTTTACAGAATTTACAGCCAAACGACCTAATGGCCTAGCAGATTTAAGAGTTAAATTAAGAATGCCTGGTCGACATAACGTTCTAAACGCGCTATCGGCCATTGCTGTTGCCAGTGACGAGGGCATAAGCGATGACGCGATTATTCGAGCCCTCGAAAAATTTCAGGGCGTGGGGCGTCGCTTTCAAGTGTGTGGTGAATATGAATTTAAAGGCGACAGCATAATGTTGGTGGATGACTACGGGCATCACCCAACTGAGGTGGATGTTACGATTCAAGCCATTCGTAAAGGCTGGCCTGATAAGCGTCTAGTGATGTTGTTTCAGCCCCATAGGTATACACGAACTCGTGATCTCTATGATGACTTTGTCCGCGTACTAAGCGACGTTGATGCGTTGTTGTTATTAGATGTCTACCCAGCCGGTGAAGATGAAATTCCCGGAGCAGATGGCCGTAGCTTATGTCGAAGTATTCGTGGTCGCGGTCGTGTGGATCCTATTTTTGTTGAGCGCGGAGCTGATGTTAAGCCGATCCTTAAAGATATTCTAAAGCCGGGTGATATCGTCATGACACAAGGTGCGGGGAACGTGGGTGCGCTAGCGATTGAGTTAGCTCAAGAGTTTCAAGCCATGTTGGAGCAAATAGATGACTAAAAATGCTTTTGGCAAGGTGGCGGTTCTTTTGGGGGGTGACAGTGCAGAGAGGCCTGTGTCGTTAAAGTCCGGTGAGGCCGTGTATCAGTCGCTCATTCGAAGTGGTGTGGATGCTATTAAAGTTGATCCAAGTGAAGGATTACTAAAACAGTTGAATCAACACGCCTTTGATCGTGCCTTCATTGCGCTGCATGGAGTAGGCGGTGAAGACGGAACGATTCAAGGGATGCTGGAATTTTATGGTTTGCCATACACTGGGTCTGGTGTAAAGGCGAGCGCAATTTGCATGGATAAATGGCGTACTAAATTGATTTGGATGGGCTTAGGTCTGCCCACTCCGAACTTTATATTGGCACACGCTGAGAGTGAGCTGATTGAGTTTAGTGGTAAGGTTGGCTTTCCCTTAATGGTGAAACCCGCGTTAGAAGGTTCCAGTATTGGAATATCGAAGGTTGCAGGTTCGGAGCAAATACAAGGGGCTTTTAAGGCCGCCGCAGACACTGGGTCTCCAGTATTGGCAGAGGAATTTATTCAAGGTAAAGAGTTTACAGTTGCGATTCTGAACGGTCGAGCCTTGCCAGCTATTCAGTTAAGGCCAGCGAATGATTTTTACGATTATGATGCTAAGTATATTCAAGATGATACCGAATATCTGTTGCCATGCGGTTTGAGTGACGAAAAAGAAAAAGAGTTACAAGAACTCGCATTAAAAGCCTATCTTGCGCTGGATTGCAGTGGCTGGGGGCGTGTTGACGTTATGCAAGATGAATATGGGTGTTTTTGGCTGATCGAAGTGAATACGGTGCCTGGCATGACGGATCACAGTTTGGTTCCGATGGCAGCGGCTGCTGCCGGGATCAACTTCGAGAGATTGGTATTGGATATTCTGTCCGCGGGCTGATGATATGAAAAAGGGCGCAACACGATTAAAAAGCACATCATCCAAGTCTGGAGCGATCGCTCAGTGGGTTAAACCGCTGTCGATTGGAATCACTGTGCTTTCCTGTATGGTTGCGGTCACTTTATTAGTCTTACAAATTGCGAATCGCCCAGTTAAAGATCTTGTTTTACTCTCCGGGGTTAATCAAGTGTCTGAAGGGGAAATTGAACAAGAAATATCTCATCTATTTCCGGCAGGGTTCGTGTCTTTGGATGTGACTGAAGTTCAACGAGCTTTAGAAAATTTACCTTTGGTGGCATCGGCGACAGTGGAAAAAACTTGGAGTGGTGAGCTTCTGGTATCGTTAGAAGAAGAAAAACCCGTTGCTTTGTGGAATGAACGACAGTTGCTAAGTCAGAGAGGCGATGTCTTGCCCGTTGATGTGAGCCGTGATGGCTTGCCTAGATTAAAAGGCAGTGACATCTATAGTCGCTCTGTTATGGAACATTTTTTGTTATTTAACCGATGGTGTAAACGACACCAATTGAAGTTGGTTGGTTTGAGTTTTACACCTTCTGGGTGGCAGTTGGAGCATGAGTCTGGCCCTATGATTTGGTTGGATGGTAATAATGCGCTTTCAGGGCTACGACAATTGGAAAGCGTACTGGATCAAATTCAATTAGAAAAAATTCAAAGTATCGATATGCGTTACGAGCAAGGATTTGCAGTCGCATGGAAATCACGCGATGTAAAAGCACAGGCGCAAGGGTAGACAGATAAGTATGAACGCAAGCGAAAATAAACTTATTGTTGGTTTAGACATCGGCACTTCCAAGGTCGTCGCCATTGTAGGTGAAGTGTCTCGTGATGGAACTATTAAATTAGTAGGTTTAGGCAGTCATCCATCTCGGGGGCTAAAAAAAGGCGTAGTGGTCAATATTGAAAGCACTGTGCAGTCGATACAGCGTGCCGTTGAAGAAGCTGAGTTAATGGCTGGATGTCAGATTCATTCTGTATACGCAGGTATTGCAGGTAGCCACATTCGCTCTATGAATAGTCACGGTATTGTTGCCATTAAAGATAGAGAAGTGATTTTAAGTGACATTGAGCGAGTGCTTGATGCCGCGAAAGCTGTGGCGATTCCCGCAGATCAGAGGATATTACATGTGCTACCCCAAGAGTATGTGATTGACCTTCAAGAGGGTATCAAGGAGCCGATCGGCATGGCCGGTGTGCGATTAGAGGCGAAGGTTCATATGGTCAGTTGTGCCTTGAATGCCGCTCAAAATATTGAGAAGTGCGTACAGCGTTGTGGACTCGAAATCGACGACATTATCTTGGAACAATTAGCGTCGAGTTTCGCTGTATTGACTGACGATGAAAAAGAGTTGGGTGTTTGTATGGTGGATATCGGTGGTGGCACAACCGATATTGCGATTTTCACAGAAGGGGCCATTCGTCATACGGCGGTTATTCCGATTGCAGGGGATCAGGTGACGAATGACATTGCCATGGCTTTGCGTACGCCAACCCAACATGCAGAAGAAATTAAAATTAAGTATGCCTGTGCCTTAACTCAGTTAGCAGGTCCAGATGAATTAATAAAAGTGCCCAGTGTTGGTGAACGCCCACCGCGTAGCCTGTCAAGACAGGCCTTAGCCGAGGTGGTTGAGCCTCGTTACGAAGAACTGTTCACCCTAATACAGGCGGAATTACGCCGCAGCGGGTTTGAAGACCTGATTGCAGCAGGCATTGTTTTAACTGGCGGAACATCCAAGATGGAGGGGGTCGTTGAATTGGCAGAAGAGATATTTCATGTGCCGGTGAGGCTAGCTAAGCCACAGGGAGTGGAAGGCTTGTCGGATGTGGTTGCAAATCCGATTTATGCCACTGCCGTGGGTCTGCTGAAATACGGCGCAAAGCATCAGTTAGGTGAGTTGATATTCGCCAAGAAGGAGGATGACCCTCTTGGATTTTATGCTCGCGTAAAAAATTGGATTAAAGGCAACTTTTAAGATTTAATAGGCGCTAGATTAGAAGTAGAGCGCCTGACGAATAATAAGGAGAAGGGCGATGACTCAAAGAGATGGGGATATGTTCGAATTAGTAGATGAGCCTCAACACCACGCAGTGATCAAAGTAGTGGGCGTTGGTGGCGGTGGCGGTAATGCGGTTGAGCACATGGTTGCTAGCCAAGTGGAGGGTGTTGACTTCATTTGTGCGAACACCGACTCGCAAGCGTTAAAGAACATGTCAGCGCGATCTGTATTGCAACTGGGCTCTAACGTTACTAAAGGTCTAGGTGCCGGAGCCAATCCAGAAGTTGGCCGTCAAGCGGCAATGGAAGACCGCGAGCGCATTGCTGAAGCGCTGAGTGGAGCAGACATGGTGTTCATTACCGCTGGTATGGGTGGTGGTACCGGAACGGGCGCAGCGCCAGTGGTGGCTGAGATAGCTAAGGAGCTGGGTATTCTGACAGTAGCGGTCGTTACCAAGCCATTTCCATTTGAGGGTCGTAAGCGTATTTCCCTGGCTGACGGTGGTTTGACTGAGCTAGCGAAACATGTCGATTCTCTTATTACTATCCCGAATGAAAAGCTACTAAGTGTTCTTGGAAAGACGACCTCTTTGCTGGATGCCTTTTCAGCAGCCAATAACGTGCTTCTAGGGGCGGTTCAGGGCATTGCGGATCTGATTATTCGCCCTGGTATGATCAACGTCGACTTTGCAGACGTACGTACGGTCATGTCTGAAATGGGGCAGGCCATGATGGGTACTGGCTCGGCGACAGGTGAAAACCGTGCAAGAGAAGCTGCTGAAGCGGCAATCCGAAGCCCTCTGTTGGAAGATGTGAACTTACAGGGTGCGCGCGGTATCCTAGTAAACATCACGGCAGGCACTAACTTGTCTCTAGGTGAGTTCACTGAGGTGGGTGATACCATCGAGCAGTTCTCGTCAGATAACGCAACAATTGTGGTGGGTACAGTAATTGACGAGACCATGACAGACGAGCTACGTGTAACGGTAGTGGCAACTGGACTGGGAATGCAGGCTGAAGTCGCCCCGAAAAAGGTTGTGGACAACACTATTTCCAAAGCCGATGGTTCCGTTGATTATAAGAAACTCGATAGACCAACGGTTATGAGGGGGTCTAATGCTCAGCCCGCACAGCAGTCTGTGCCGGAAAGCAGTTCCAATAAGGACATGGACTACCTAGATATACCGGCGTTTCTACGCAGACAGGCTGATTAGTGATCAATGGTTGGCCAATTTCAGCAATAGCGGTATAATGCCCAATTGCTGTGCGTTTTGGCACGCCTAATGAAAGTGAAGAATGAATGATTAAGCAACGTACTTTAAAGAATACCATTAGGGCAACAGGGATCGGCTTACACTCTGGTGAGAAGGTCTACCTGACCCTAAAACCAGCACCTGTTGATACTGGTATTGTATTCGTTCGTACTGACTTAGAGCCTGCGGTTGAAATCAAGGCAAAGGCGGTTAATGTAGGCGATACCACCCTGTCTACCACGCTTTCGAATGGCGATGTGAAGGTGTCTACTGTTGAGCACCTACTGTCTGCTATGGCTGGGCTTGGCATCGACAATGTGTTTGTCGAATTGAGTGCCGCTGAAGTGCCGATTATGGACGGCAGTGCCGGGCCATTTGTATTCTTGTTGCAGTCTGCTGGTATTCAAGAACAAGATCGCGCTAAGCAATTTATCCGCATTATCAAGCCGGTTACCGTGAAAGATGGTGATAAAGAGGCGACCTTTAAGCCTTATGACGGTTTCAAAGTCAGCTTTAAGATCGATTTTGATCACCCTTTATTCGATGCGGAAAACCAAGAGGCGAGTTTAGACTTTTCCACCACCTCTTTTGTCAAAGAAGTGAGTCGTGCTAGAACATTTGGCTTTATGCGCGATATTGAATACTTGCGCTCCCAAAACCTAGCGTTAGGCGGAAGTGTGAATAACGCCATTGTGGTGGATGACTATCGAGTGTTGAATGAAGATGGTCTTCGTTACGATGATGAGTTCGTAAAACATAAGATTCTTGATGCAGTAGGTGACTTGTACTTGTTAGGCCATAGCCTGATTGGTGAGTATGAGGGCGTGAAATCCGGACATGGATTAAACAACGCCTTGCTTCGCGAGCTGTTAAACCAAGCAGATTGCTGGGAGTTTGTATCATTTGAGGATGAACAGGCGGCTCCAATCTCCTATGCGAGACCCGTTTCTGCTGCATGATGATAATAATGGCACTGATGTGCCATTATTTGTTTTTACAGGATGTTAACTTCGGTAACCCTGTGACGTGATTCTCACTTTTGAGGTCAAACTCAGACTAAACTGAGTATTAAGTAACAAATTTAGGACGCTGCCGTGAATATCATTATTGTTGGTCAGCGCCATGGTCGGTCGAAAACCATATCTTTAGGGCCGGTGGCGCGATGGTCGTTACTAGTACTGCTTTCAGTGCTCCCTTTTTCTATGGGTGCTGCAGGCTACTTTTTGACGATGATGTTGGCTGATGAAGGGTTATTAGGCCCTGAGACCGCGAAGGCTTGGGAGCAAGACCTGACCCAGCAGCGTCAAGAGATCAATAAAATCCGCGAGCAAACCGATGAGCAATTGGTTGGCCTTACCTTACGTATGGCGGAATTACAGACACGTTTGACCCGATTAGATGCGTTAGGCGAACGCTTAATTGATCGTTCTCACCTTGATAAAGGCGAGTTTAACTTCGGTAATCTCCCCGCTATTGGCGGCCCCTCTCAAAGCGAAATTGGCTCGATTTACCAAGCACCCGATATTGTGACAGTCCTCGATGAATTGAGTGATCAAATCGACAGCCGCGAGCAGCAGTTAGAGGTTCTTGACAGTATTTTGGGTGAAAAGAAAATCACGAGCGATACCTTCGTTGCTGGCTTACCCATCAAAAAAGGCTGGATGTCTTCTCGTTATGGCATGAGAACTGACCCGTTCACTGGGCGATTGGCTTGGCATGCGGGTGTCGACTTCGCAGGCAAGTCAGGGTCCGATATTGTCTCTGTTGCCTCCGGTGTGGTGACGTGGTCCTCTAAGCGCTATGGCTATGGACTACTGGTAGAAGTTAACCATGGTAACGGCTATAAGACGCGTTACGCCCACTGTGACGAAACCTTAGTGAAGGTGGGTGATGTTGTTCGTAAAGGCGAAGTATTAGCCAAAATGGGCAGCAGTGGCCGTTCCACTGGACCACATGTTCATTTCGAAGTTTATAAAAATGGCCGTACGGTAGACCCTGCTGCCTATATTCATCGCACCCGCCGATAATTTCATTCCCCTTCTGATCCGATTTCTGTATAACGCAGTGTTATCACTGCGTTTGCATTTGAATTATTTATAACAAACAAAATTAAAAGAAGTTACATCATGTTCATGCAAGTTCTAACCAAGGTACTGGGTAGCAAAAACGACCGAGAACTTAAGCGTCTGAATAAGACGGTTACCAAGATCAATGGCCTTGAAGAAGCAATGTCAGCTCTGTCCGATGACGAGTTGAAGGCTAAGACCGAATATTTTAAATCTCGCCTATCAGCGGGTGAATCTCTAGACGACATTTTACCTGAGGCGTTTGCTGCTTTGCGTGAGGCCAGTAAGCGTGTCATGGGTATGCGTCACTTCGATGTGCAGTTGATCGGTGGTATGACACTGCATAATGGCAAAATTGCGGAAATGCGTACTGGTGAGGGTAAAACCCTAGTAGGCACCTTGGCGGTTTATCTAAATGCGCTATCTGGAGAGGGTGTTCACGTGATTACCGTGAACGATTACCTAGCTGAGCGTGATGCAAACTGGATGAGACCCCTCTATGAATTCATGGGCTTGTCTGTTGGTATCGTTAAGTCAGGACAAGAACCTCAGAATAAACGCGAAGCCTATCAAGCGGACATCACCTATGGTACGAATAATGAATTTGGTTTTGACTATCTAAGGGACAACATGGCGTTGTCTATGCAGGACAGGGTTCAGCGTGGCTTGTCGTTCGCGGTCATAGATGAGGTGGATTCTATTTTAATCGATGAAGCGCGTACTCCATTGATTATCTCCGGTGCCGTTCAAGATAGTTCTGAACTGTATAAAAAGATGAACCTGCTGGTACCAAAGCTGACCGAGCATAAAGAGGCTGAGGAAGGCGTGGTCGAGCAAGAAGGCGACTTCGTCATCGACCTAAAAAGTCGCTCCATTGAACTCAATGAAGCTGGCCACGAAAAGGTAGAGGACCTACTGGTTGAGGCGGGCTTGTTAGAAGAAGGGGATAGCTTATATGCACCAAGCAACCTCCTACTTTTCCATCATGTGAACTCTGCGCTGCGAGCCCATAACCTATATCACAGAAACGTTGACTATATCGTTTCTAATGGTCAGGTGGTTATTGTTGATGAGCACACTGGTCGTACTATGCCGGGTCGACGTTGGGGTGAGGGGCTTCACCAAGCGATTGAGGCGAAAGAAGGCGTTAAAATTCAGGCTGAAAGCCAGACCTTGGCTTCCACCACATTCCAAAACTATTTCCGCTTGTATAAAAAATTATCAGGTATGACAGGTACGGCGGACACGGAGGCATTTGAGTTCCGTGAGATTTATGGCCTAGATGTAGTGGTGATTCCGACCAATAAGCCCGTTGCTCGTATCGACTTTAACGACTTGGTATTTCTTAGCGAGCAAGAAAAATACAACGCCGTAATTGAAGAAATTCAGGATGTGACTGCCCAAGGGCGCCCTGTTCTTGTGGGGACCGCGAGTATTGAAACCAGTGAGCTGATTTCAAATGAGTTGAAAAAAGCCAAGATTAAGCACAACGTACTGAATGCTAAAAACCACGCCAATGAAGCACAGGTGATTGCAGATGCCGGTCACCCAGGAGCAGTGACTATCGCGACCAATATGGCGGGTCGTGGTACCGATATTAAATTAGGTGGTAATTTAGAGCGTGAGCTAGAAAGCATTAATAACCCTAATGATGAAAAGATCGAGAAGGTTAAAAAGGATTGGCAGGAACGTCATGACACCGTATTAGCCGCAGGCGGCTTACATATTATAGGTACCGAGCGTCATGAAAGTCGTCGTATCGATAATCAGCTACGAGGTCGTGCTGGTCGACAGGGTGACCCAGGTTCTTCCCGCTTCTTCCTTTCTCTTGAAGACAGTTTGATGCGTATTTTTGCGAGTGATCGCACTCGTAAGCTGATGCAAGCCTTGGGTATGAAGGATGGTGAGGCCATCGAGCACCGCATGGTATCGAATGCCATCGAAAAGGCACAACGCAAAGTTGAGGGCCGCAACTTCGACATTCGTAAGCAGTTACTGGAATACGACAACGTAGCCAACGATCAGCGTCGTGTGATTTATCAACAGCGTAACGACTTATTAGAAGCTGAGACGATCGAAGAAACGATCACCTCAATTCGAGAGGACGTGGTTAACGACATGATTGATGGATACATTCCTCCTCAGAGCATGGTGGAGCAATGGGATGTAGAAGGCCTTGAAAAGGCATTGCAAACTGAGTTTGCATTGCCTTTGCCGGTATCAACATGGTTGGAAGAAGATAAAGCGCTATACGAAGAGACACTTCGAGAGCGTATTCTGGCGGAAGTCACTGAGTCGTACAAAGCGAAAGCAGAACAGGTGGGGCCTGATATGATGCGCGAGTTTGAAAAGCGCATTATGTTGCAAATCCTTGATCATCAATGGAAAGACCATCTAGCGACCATGGATCACCTACGCCAAGGTATTCATTTGCGCGGTTACGCCCAAAAGAACCCTAAGCAAGAATATAAGCGTGAATCGTTCGAATTGTTCAAGCACCTTTTAGGTGAAATTAAACAAGAAACGATCCGTTACTTATCTCATGTTCAGTTTGTTCGCGATGATGAAGTGAAGCGTATGGAAGAACAAGCGAGAGCAGAAGCGCAGGCTCAGGAAATGCAGTTTCAACACGAGGCGGCGAGTGCACTTGAGTCACAAGAGCAGCCTGATCAGGGTGAGAACGCATCCCAGCCGTTTGTAAGGGACGGTAAGAAAGTGGGTCGTAACGATCCGTGTCCGTGTGGTTCTGGTAAAAAATATAAACAGTGCCACGGTAAACTTGCCTAATTCCATATCCCACTAAGTGCAGCTACAATAGCTGCACTTTTTTTAGGGAGCCTCCCATGCCAGTCAATCTTCCAATTCTAAAAGAGTTTCACCCCGTTCCCGGCTTAGAAATCGGTTTTGCCAATGCCGGTATTAAGCAGACTAAACGACCTGACCTTGTCTTGTTTAAGTTGAGTGATAAGGCAAACGTGGCGGGCATTTTTACTTTAAACGCCTTTTGTGCGGCTCCTGTTCAAATTTGCAAACTGCACTTGGCCGAAGCAAAGCCTAAGTGTTTGATTGTAAACACCGGCAACGCTAACGCGGGGACCGGAGAGCAAGGTTTTCAGGATGCGCTTAAAGTATGTGGTGAGGTGGCAGACTTGCTAAGCATTAATATTAACGAGGTGTTGCCGTTTTCAACAGGGGTGATCGGGGAACCTCTACCGATGGACAAGATCCTGAAGGCACTTCCCGATTCTAAGTCTAGCTTAGCTGAAGATAGCTGGTATCAGGCGAGTATGGGTATCATGACGACGGATACTCAGCCAAAAGGGTACTCTAAGCAGTTTGAAATTGACGGTGTGAATATCACCATTTCAGGCATTTCGAAGGGTGCTGGAATGATCATGCCGAATATGGCCACGATGCTTGGTTACATCGCTACAGATGCGCCTATTGATAAGTCACTGTTACAGAAATGGTGTTCCGAGTTGGGAGATCGATCCTTTAATCGAATTACCGTTGATGGTGATACCTCTACGAACGACTCTTGTATGTTAATGGCAACGGGGGAAGCACAAATCCCTGAGATTGTTGACGAGGCGAGTGAATCAGCGCAACTTTTAAAAGAAGAGCTCAAGCTGGCCTTCGACTATTTGGCTCAAGCTATTGTTCGTGATGGTGAAGGGGCTACGAAATTTGTCACTATCAATGTGATGGAATGCCAAAATCAGAAAGAAGCGTTACGCATTGGTTATACGGTTGCACACAGTCCCTTAGTGAAGACGGCGTTGTTTGCGTCGGATGCCAACTGGGGGCGCATATTGGCGGCAGTAGGTCGTTCAGGTGTAAAAAACATGGACTTAAATGCCATTCAGATTTACTTGGATGACGTCTGTATTGTGAGAGATGGCGGTCGCGCGAAAGACTACACCGAAGCGGCGGGTGCAGCGGTGCTCAAGCAAGACGAACTGGCCATCACCGTTAAGATGGGGCGTGGAGACGCAACTGAAACGATCTGGACGACCGATCTATCCCACGACTATGTGTCGATTAACGCGGATTATCGATCATAATGACGAAAGTGGTTAACGTAGTGGCGGGGGCGATATTGTCCCCCTGTAAAACTAAGCTGTGCATATCTAAAAGAGGCGATCACCTTCATCAGGGTGGCCTTTGGGAATTTCCTGGTGGAAAGAAGGAAGAAGGGGAAACCCCTTTTATAGCTTTGCAGCGGGAGCTTCAGGAAGAATTAGGCATTTTAGTTCAAGCGACAGAGCCTTTGATCTACGTTGAGCACGACTACGGAGATAAAAAGGTCGCGCTCGACGTGTATATCGTATCGGGCTTTTCGGGTAAGCCAGAAGGAATGGAAGGACAAGAGGTTCGATGGATCGCTGTGAGTGACATTCACGATTATTCATTTCCTGCGGCGAACGAACCGATAGTCAAAGCGTTGGTGCGAGAATTAGGCTAAACCGTACTCGCGTTACTCTTAGTGAAGCTGATCAGAATTAAACTGTTTCAGCTCTTCGCTCATCAATTCCTCTTCGACACTTTTTCCTGGAATAGCATGGCGTTCTGCCGCCCATTCGCCAAGGTCAATGAGCTTGCAGCGATCACTGCAAAAAGGTTTATTCTTTTCTGAGTCTTTCCACTCGACTTCTTTCGAGCAAGTTGGGCATTTAACTTTCATGATTTGGCTAACTCTAAATAGGTTGGATGCAAGGACTCAATAGAAGCGATTAACTG
>Ga0255776_10002486_pt1 | contig 20538 bp, 20 predicted proteins | sample 071ome_19_FD_179974 | JGI IMG/M metagenome (GOLD analysis project Ga0255776, IMG submission 179974) | Coastal salt marsh microbial communities from the Groves Creek Marsh, Skidaway Island, Georgia - 071413AT metaG (version 2) | ecosystem: Environmental > Aquatic > Marine > Intertidal zone >... | reverse complement strand
CTTCTCCGGGAAGATGATCCCATCCTGACCAATGGTCCGCGAGTGAGAGATTTCGAGGCGGCATGGTCTCAATGGCTTGGCGTGAAGCACAGCGTTTTTGTGAGTTCTGGGACAGCTGCCAACCTTTTGACCATGGCGGCTTTGCGCATTAAGCATCCGGAAGGAGGCGAAGTGCTGGTTCCGCCACTGACCTGGATATCGGACATCGTCTCAGTGCTTCAGCATGGCTTTTCTCCGGTGTTCGTTGACATTGATCCAAGGACTTTGTCGATGGATCCTCAAAAAATACTGGCGGCAGTGACGGATAGGACCCGGGCAGTATTCTTGACTCATGCGCAGGGGTTTAACGGGCTGACCGAAGAACTGATTAAGGAATTAACGGACAGAGATATCCCGCTTATTGAGGATGTGTGTGAATCACACGGCGCAACGCACCAAGGACAGCGGGTTGGCAGCATTGGATGGATCTCGAATTTCTCTTTTTACTACGCTCATCATATGAGCACGATCGAAGGCGGCATGGTTTGCACGAATGATCCAGAGGTTTACCAGCAGATTCGAATGCTGCGCTCGCATGGAATGGTACGAGAGGCCAATGATGCGAGAACAAAGGAGCATTATCTTCAGCAATACCCGGATCTAAATTCAGACTTCATTTTTGCGTATCCGGGCTATAACCTTCGAAACACTGAGCTCGGGGCCATTCTTGGATTGAGCCAGCTAGAGCGGTTGGATCAAAACGTCGAAAGGCGAACAGAAAATTTCTTTCACTTCTTAAAAAGAATCGATTCATCTAAGTTTCGGACGGATTTCAAGGTCGATGGATCCAGCAACTATGCGTTTAATGTGGTGTTAAGAGATCCTGATGATCAACTTGTTGCAAGTGTGATGGAAAAGATGAGGGGGGCAGAGATTGAGTTCAGGAGGGGAAGCGCCGGCGGCGGCAACCAACTGCGCCAGCCCTATCTTAAGCCCCATTTAAAGGGCCAGCACCATCAAGATTTTCCGGAAACTGAGCATATTCATTTTTATGGTTTTTATATCGGTAATTTTCCGGATCTCAGCCTAAGTGAAATTGATGAAATTTGTGAAGTATTGAATTCCGCAGCATCTTGATTTGCTCAGGGGATAAATCAGGATTGCAAGTCGACGAGAGCTTGGATAAAGCTATCTCCCGGGAATGCAACTGAAGCGCTAGATTGTCCTGATGCCGTTAACCGCAGTCATCCTTGCAGGGGGGCTAGGGACCCGGCTGAGAAGCGTCGTACCCGACTTGCCCAAGCCGATGGCTCCGGTGGCGGGTCGGCCATTTCTGGAGTATCTGATGGATTACTGGGTTGCTCAAGGCGTCAGTCATTTCGTGCTGTCCGTCGGCTACAGGAAAGAGGCAATCATTGATCATTTTGGAGACGCTTATCGCGCGATTCCGGTTAGTTATGCCATTGAGCAAGAGCCATTGGGTACAGGAGGCGGGCTCTTGCTCGCTGCTCAGGGGCTCAGCGAGACCTTTCTGGTGTTGAATGGAGATACGTTCTTCGACGTGAACTTAAATCAATTAGAGAAATTCCATAAGTCGCGTAAATCCGACTGGACCTTCGCGCTCTTTAGGTCTACCGATACGAGCCGCTTTATGGGTATGCGCTTAAATGCAAATCAGGAAATTACCTCTCTGAGGGTATCTGCGGGAGAAGGAGATTGTCTTGTTAATGGCGGAGTGTATCTGGTAGAGCCTGCAGCCCTTTCCCGGGTGCAGTGGCAAAGTGATCAGAAAATTTCTTTGGAAGATGAGTTTCTGCCCTCCCTACAGAGGTCGGGCAGTCGAATTTGCGGCCTAGCATCTGCCGGCCACTTCTTAGATATCGGATTGCCTAACGATTATTCCCGTGCACCCGAGTTGCTTTTGAGGAATGCCTAAGCAATGGAATTCGCCAGGCAGAAGTTGTTAAAATCACTTCCGCTTCGCTTCGTCCTTGTGCCAAGGCAATATTGTGCCAAGGCAATAGTAGCAGAGCATCTGGCCTTAAAAGAGTATTAGCATGTCCAAGCATATTTTAGTAACGGGTGGCGCCGGGTATCTCGGGTCAACCCTAGTGCCAGGCCTTTTGAAGGAAGGCTATCTGGTGACCGTACTTGATAACTTCATGTTCCGCCAAGCTAGCCTAAATCACGTGTGTTTTCATCCCAACTTTTCCGTGGTGAAAGGAGATGTCCGCTCAAAGGATGTGATTGCACCCCTCTTGAAGTCTGCTGACATTGTGATTCCCCTCGCCGCGCTCGTCGGAGCACCGTTATGTAATCGAGATCCGGTCGGCGCACAAACCGTGAATCATGATTCGGTGCTCCTGATGCTCAGTCTTTTATCGAAAGATCAACTAATACTCATGCCGACAACAAACAGCGCCTATGGTTCCGGAGATGAAGACAACTTCTGCACAGAGAAATCACCATTAAGGCCAATGTCAAAGTACGCAATTGATAAAGTCGAGGTCGAGAAGAGATTGATGGATCACCCGAACGCAATCAGCTTCCGCCTAGCGACCGTGTTTGGGATGTCACCTCGGATGCGAATTGATCTTCTTGTAAACGACTTTACCTATCGGGCGGTCCAAGACCGCTTCGTCGTGCTTTTCGAAAGCCACTTCAAGAGAAACTACATCCACGTGCGTGATGTGGCGCGAGTTTTCCAGCATGGAATCTTAAACTGCCCGGCGATGCGCGGGGAGATCTATAATGTTGGGATGTCGGACGCGAACCTGTCAAAGTGGGAACTATGCGAGGCTATAAAAACGCATGTTGACGACTTCGTGTTCATTGAGGCGCAGGTCGGCAAAGATCCTGATCAACGCAACTACATCGTGTCCAATGCGAAACTAGAGGCTACCGGATTCCGGCCTGCAACTTCCCTTGATATGGGAATTGACGAGTTAATCAAAGGATATTCGATGCTTTCTAACGCTCGATTTGGAAACGTACAGTAGTAAGAAGAAATCCTGATGATTGCTCTCAAGGCCGAGACAATCATGCTAACAACCTCCCTTTTGAAATATCCGGAGCTAGGAAGATGAAAAAAATGCATCGTCAGATTCTAAATCATGCCAACCTACTCAAGAAGTACACGCCACAGTTAATCTATGACTATACCGAATACCCGACTAAGGGTAATTGGGATGAGGGCTTCTCTGGCGAGGATTTCGGCCGAGCGTTCACAGGCTGGTTGGCGAACGAGGAGAACTGCACCTTTTACGTCCATACCCCCTTTTGTGAAGAACTGTGCTTTTTTTGTCTATGTTCGAAAGAAATAACACAAGACTACTCTAAAGTAGAGAATTACCTTTACAACTACCTTTTCAAAGAACTTGACCTCCTGAGGAACTATATTGAGAGTAGCGGCAAATCTCTTAATGTGAGGGAAATCTTTTTTGGCGGTGGGTCGCCGACCTACTATCGTCCGAAAGAATTCTCCGCGTTGATAAAAAAATTAGAGACGGTTATAGATTTCTCGAAAATAGAGCGTTTTACAGTCGAAATTGACCCAAGAAGAGTCGATAGCAGTAGGCTGGATTTCTACTCAGATATGGGAGTGAACCGCCTGTCGTTCGGTATTCAAGATTTCGATCGGCAAGTGCAGGAGGAAATTAATCGTATACAGCCGCCAGCGCTAGTCAGCAAATTACTGACCCCTACCATTAGGGAAAAATTCCCAAATATCAGTTTTGATATTTTAGTGGGACTGCCAAGGCAGACACCTGCGTCGATGCGGGCTACCATAGCGGAGGTCGTAGCGATTGCGCCAGAGGAAGTCGAGCCACTCTACGTACACTATAAACCCGGTACACGCCGCTATATGACTCGAATGGTGCGTAATGTGCCAATGCCTGACTTTTTCGACAGGAAGGCAATCTATGCGGAGATCGTGGACGGTCTGGAAGCAAATGGCTATGAGCGCGCGGGCTATGAGAATTTTGCAAGGCTCGGTAGCGATTTGTCTAACGCGCTTCGTACTGGCGTAGTCACTTATGGCTCGACAGGATCGCAGACTGGAAAAAATCCTACTTTTATTGCGGTCGGCAGTTCCGCTCACTCGATGTTTGGCGAATATTATTTTCAAAATTACTACGAGCAACACTTGTATCGCGACGCTCTCGACCAGGGCCGCATGCCGATATATCGAGGCATGCACCTGAGTCAGGACGATTTAATCAGGCGAAATATTATCAAGTTCTTCAGAACTTATGACCGGCTGAAGAAATCGGATTTCGAGGCGTTATGGGGCAAAGATTTTGACAGCTACTTCAGTAATGAAAAGTCGGTATTTTCGGCCTTCGCCTCGGATGGCTTGATAGTTGATTCACCTGAAGAATTGGTCGTGACCCCCTTGGGCAGGGAGTTCACCCCAAGAATCTGTGAGTTATTTGATAAGTATGCTCGGCGACAGCTCTTTGAGGTCAGCGAGCCACATAACTTATCGAACTCAAGGGTGTGACTCAAAGCTAATTGGGGCCCGTCTGCGAATCTTTGGTTGGCACGCCGAAAAACGAACTCGATATATATGCAGAATAGGTATCAAGAATTCCAAGACAGCGGGGTAGTTTTCATTCCGTCCTTGATAGATGCCGAGACCGCGACGGTGCTTCACCGAGAGTGTCTAAATGTGCTGCATGGTGACTACTCATTGGGAGTCGTTCCAGATAAAGTCAAGTGGCGACCGGGGGATTCTGTTACATGTCTTAGATCGGTCTGCAACGCATGGAAGTCGTCGCGGGTGATTCGCGATTTCATATTTTCCAATAAAAATATCGGCAAGATTGCCAGAGCAATCACGGGATGGCAATCTGTTCGGCTGAACCAAGATGCGATCTTGCTGGTGCCTGATGGAGCATCTGGAGTGACTTTTCATCAGGATGATGCCTATCAGGATTGGATAGATCCTCCACATATTGTGACCTGTTGGATAAGTCTCACCTCGTCAGGCGCAGACTCCTCAGGCCTGCTCTTCGCGTCTGGTTCCCACGCATGGGGTCTCTCAGCGAGAGTCGAAACATTTGCTGATCTTGATGATCCGGAAGAGCCCCTTCGAAACTTTGCGAGGGAGAACTCAGCTTCCTATAGATTGGACCGCTTTCACTACAGTCCAGGCGACGCGACTTTTCACGATGGTAGATTATTTCATGGGTCTGATTTCAATTCCTCAGGTAAAAACAGGTGTGCCCTAGCACTCCATCTGATGGCAGGCCAGTCATGCTTCAGCGGCGTGACCTCACCTTATTTCTCAAGATACCGTCTAGGCGACAGTGATGAACTGCATGAGGCTTTCTTCCCTTTTCTCAAGTGAGTGGCAGGCAGGATGAGAGTTGTGCGTGGCACGAGTAGGCGTCCCTCCCACGTCTGACTTCATTGGAAGTAGACCGAAGATAACGCGGAACATTACCACTGAATCTGCAAAACGTTATACCCAAAAAGTCTAAGTAGTTTCGGGCTGAAGATATCCGCTCTAAAAATTTTTAAGGAACCCTCACCGCGCAATAAGCAACAAGGAACCACGCATATACCTGTTGTGATCAAAGATCGAATAATCGTCGGATGCCAAACCTTCGGGAGTTCGGTCGAGCCCGCGAACGCTCATAGGATCATCCAGAGGGCCTTAGACTCAGGTCTTACGAGGTTTGATCTCGCCGAACGCTACCCTTTTCCAGAATCTCGCGAGCTTATTGGGAAAACAGAATCAATCTTTGGAGACTGGATAACGAGCAATCGTAGCGAAAAAATATCTATTACCACTAAAGTATCAGGACGATCAGATAATGGCTGGTTCAGCGACGAGGGCAGACTGACCCCTGCGAGAATCAAAAAAGCCTTCGAGGACAGCCTGCTTCGACTAAAAGTCGAGCATATCGACTGCTTTCTCTTGCACTGGCCAGATCGTTTTACAAATATATTTGGGCGAAAGTTTTACAGGCCCGACTCAGACCCTCGTTACATCCCCGTCGAGGAACAGGCAGGTGCTCTCCTCGATTTAGTCTCCTCGGGACGGGTCACCGAGATTGGTGTGTCAAATGAGACTCCGTGGGGTTTGATGAAATTCATTCAGGTGGCACGAGAGATCGATCTTCCTTTTCGGGTGAACCAAGAGGAATATTCAATTCTTAATAGAAATATCGAGAGAGGGCACTCTGAAATACTCCTAAGAGAGGGGATAAAGTTTCAAGCTTACGCTGTGTTGGCAGGTGGAATATTGACGGGGAAGTATTTTGATCTCAACAAGCAGTCTGGACGCCTGAATGAACTCCCCGAACATACGCGTCGCCACAGGGAAATTCGCGATAGAATTCTAAGATACGAAACAAGGGAGTATGAAGCGCTTCGCGACCAAATCTATGAAAAAGCGATCGCTTATGTGTTGTCCCGTGACTTTGTTCATTCAGCGGTAATTGGGATAAATAACTTGCCTCAGCTTGAGCGACTGATTACTGCGGTCCCAGAAATAGGGGATCTCGCAATGATGAGAGATGATAAATGGAACGACTATGAAAGCTTATTTCGTCAGTACGGTGCCGACTGAGTCGGTGAGGGACTCACGATTCGACGCGCCGATATATCTCCAGTCAGACGACTATCCGATACCAACTCCATGTAAAGACGAGGTAGTGATTCAGACAATCTTAACTGGTCTTTGCAGTACTGATCTTAAAAAGATTACCGAGGGTTATAAGAACTTCAGTGCCGGCATAGAGGGACGACGGTCGGTTGGGTCACGTTTGTTCTTGGGTCATGAGACAGTGGGTCGGATATTGGCTACTGGCGAAGGCGTTCCCACTTCGCTTGTTGGAAAGAGAGTAATTCTGCATGATGGTGATTCATGCGCGGTATTTGGCGCCGAAGAGAAATGCGTCAACTGCAGATCTGGGCGCGGAATCTTTTGTTTGAAAAAACGAGAAAGAGTTTTTCGAACTGGGGAAATATTTGGCGGATTTTCGGAGTATTTTGTTCGCCATAAATGCCAAATCAAAGAAATCGGGGATCAGGTATCGGATTATGATGCGGCACTGATCGAGCCTGCGGCTATCGCTCTCAATGCTCTGATTTCTGCTCTCGGCGATCAGCCCGAGATGTCGACATTATTGGTTTTTGGAGGCGGCACTATTGCACAATTAATATTTCGACTCGCTCCGTTTGTGTGCCCTCGAACTAAGATTTTCGCTTGTGGGTTGAAAAAGTCCCAGCGCGAAGCGGCGAAGCAACAACCAGTAACGTTCATAGATGATACGATTAATCAGCAAGCGATATTTTCATCCGTAATTGATGCTGTGGGAACAAGCGATTCCCTAAAGAGGTCAGTTGCTCTGAGTGCGCCGCTGGGGTACATCTACTCGATCGGTCTCGATGCGGATGAGCAAATGCTGCCGTCCCGGGCTTTCGTCCAGCTTGGTCTCACTTTTAAGGGTGTTCATGGTTCTGTTGTTGATCAAAATAATGCTGACGGGCGTGACGATTACGACTACATCCTAAGACTATGCGGCCAGAGTAAATTATCTTTGAGCGACTTGATTTCGCTGGAAGTGCGGCCAGAAAAGCTCAACCGCGCTATAAGGGGCGTCTTTGATAGGCTGGAGGACGAGGATTCGGGGCTGTTCCGAGTAGTCGCACGCTTCAGTGAATAAACTATCGGCTTGTCGTAAATCACTATCCATGAGGAAGGTTCCTCAGAAGGGAAAGCTAGCCACTGAGTCGCGTCGCGAAGAGTAGCAGAGGACACATTCCACGCCCTGCGTCGGGGGGTCTATGGTGCTGTTCAGGTGGGTCCTCAACGGAAGACTCTGGTTTAGAATACGACAATCGTAGAGAGCTTTAAGATGGTTCCGCTTTTGATTGTTTTCCGACTATCCTTGCTCAAGAGTAATATCCGGTAGCGCTACTCTAAAAAGGTCGATAGATGAGCCGTAAGGCATTGCTCCGTGTAGTTTTTGCAGTAGTAGTCGTAAGCATTTCGAGCAATATCATTATAAGTGGGAGGTTTAACTAAGAGTTCTTCGGTTATCGCCTCTAGCTCTGCTAAATTCGAGAAACTTAAAAAGTGCTCTCCAGCTGTGTACCAAGCAGAAACAGTGTGACAGTGCTCACGTATTAGAAGCCCCTTTGTCGCGATGACTTCGTTTATGCGACCCGTAATTTGGTGAAGTCCTGAATATCTCTGAGACAAATCTAGATTCACTCGGGAATTGCATAAAGCCTTGAGGTAGTCGATATAACCAAGAGGCGCGGCTGAGTCGCCTGCAAATGCGGTAGTGGTTTGGAAAATGAAACTGGGCCGGATCTTTGAATTTATCAAGTAAATGATTCTGGGGAGATTGGTTCGTTCTATGCTTCCGACAAAGAGTGGTTTCCAGTCTCTGCTTTTTTCCCGAAGGTGCACGAGGGACAACCTTGTTTCCTCTGTTAAACCCACGGGAATCGGAAAGTCAGTCCATTTTCCACTCTCACTGAGCCATTCCTCTTGGTCAGCCGAATGTGAAGAACACCACACCACGTCGCTCAACTCATGGCACGCATCCCACTCTGGCCCGGGCGTCAATCTCGACATGTCAAGATAAAGAGCGACTTTTCTGCTTGATGCTGGCGCTTTTTCCAGGAGAGAGACAGCTTTTTGGGCCCCTATCGACTCGATATCTAGAATGACTAGAGGAGAGGGAGATCCCGACTGACCTCTGACTTCAGTGATCCTCTCTGGAGCGATTAGATGCGCTCGCCACCCCCCTCTAGTAAAACTCTCCTTAAGTCTTAATGTTATGTCGCTCGGTCTAGAAAGGCCGCTTTCCCAAGCGTTAGCTCGTGTTACCAGAAACACATCGCGCCCATTTCTTGAAAGGGGCGCCATGTGGTACACCCGCGGCTGCTTGCGAGATTGCGGAGAGATAGAGCACGTCGCAAACGCAGAAAATACATTTTTGCCTCCAATTGCGTCAAAAAGAGAATTAATCAAGACGGCTTGTTCTTTGGACAAAGAATCGCTCACACGCTCATATTGAGCCCAAAGCACCGCGACATACTCGAAGATATCTCTAGGGTCGTCGCCGAAGAAATCAAGCGATCCCGCTCGGTTCATAACCTCTGAATGTAATTGCATCGCTTCAGGGAAGCTCTCATCCTTAATTAAAGAGATGATAGCAAGGCAAAAGTGGAAGTCGGAACGAGCAATATCTCTATTGTGGAATCTCTCTACAAACTGTTTCCTCCGAAAATCGTTTTTTAATGCTATGACAAGTTTCACGGGAGAGTAGTAGTCGGAGCCATCGATAAACGCGCGCTGTGGTTCAACGTGGAAACTGTTCTTCGCACCAGTCGGGCAGCGCCGCAATTGACCTAAGCTCTGCAGTACAACCGTCAGGCGTAGGCCCCGCCGGATGAGTCCCAGACCCGACCAGAATATTCTTTAATCCAAAGCGGATAGCACCAAGGATATCCGACTGTATACTGTCCCCTATCATGATTGTTGAACGAAGTTCAAAGCCAGCATAGTCGATAGCAGCACGAAAAAAATAGGGATCGGGTTTGCCGATGATAGAGATAGTGTCATCGATTGCTGATTCTAGAGCCGCAACTACTGGCCCAAGACCGATTCGGATGATTTCCGCGTCAGGCCATGTGGGATCCCGATGCAAGGCAATCACCTTAGCCCCGCCAATAACCAGCCTTCGAGCAATATCAATCTCTCCAAAATTTGCCCATTTACTTTGTCCGATCACCACCGCGTCGGCGGGCGCCTCTTCTCTCGACACTGAGTGTCCGTAGGAAGTTAAAGTCTCAGCGAGACTGTCTTCACCAATCAGGAAGCATCTGGCTTTGCCGTACCTTGATCGGAGAAACTCCGAGGCGGCCAGAGTCACCGGGAAAATCTCTGAGCCATCGATGAGATATCCCAGTTGAACAAGTTTGTTTTGGATCTGCTCGCGATTCATACGGGACGTGTTGGTGACCAAGAGAAATGGAAATCCCCGGTCTCGAAGATACTGGAGCACATACGGCCCTTGCTCCACGGGTGCAGATCCGCCGTAGAGGACCCCATCAATATCAATAAAAAAGGAAGGCGCAGTCAATATTTAGGCTCGCTATCGATTAACCGAGTTTAGTTCAAGAATTCCTATCTCAGCCAGTAAGATATCCAGATTCGCTCCTCGGCTTTTCCTTGCTATCTTTGAAACGCTAATTAATGAGCTTGCTGCAAGGGACCGGGCACAATCTAACGACTGGCTCTCAAAAGGGCTTCTGCGAGCCTCCAGTCATGCTCATTATCGATATCAATCGCACGAGTCCTCGGCAGAATATAGCCGAGAAGCTTTTCCTCCTCGGCAGAGCTGTCTTCAACCAAAATCTGTGAGTAGGGATAAACCGCAAACGCAGCAGCGTCGAAGTAATGGGGTACCAGATCCTGAGATCGCACTGCTAGTTTTTCAGGCTGCCTAGGATAAAGTATTCCGCTATCGTCTAGCGAAAATGCCCATTCAATTGGGACAGGAAACTCTGTCACCGACAGCACTTGATGCTGAGCGTTATTTTGCTGAAACAGTTGTGCCGCGCCTTCTAGATCTTCTGCGGTCACGAGTGGGGCACAAGCCATCAAGAGCCAAATCTCATCGAAAGTCTCGCCACGAGCTTTATATTCCTGAGCAACGTATCGCAGAACGGGCATGATCGGCGTATGGTCGTCAGCAAGCTCCGAGGGTCTCGTGAAGTCTGGCGAAAAACCATTCTCAGCGACGACCTCTCGAATCACCTCGTTTTCTGTTGACACATGAATTTTCTGGAATAAGCCGCTTTTCGAAGCTGTCCGCAGTATATGCGTGATCATGGGCGAGCCACAAAAATCTCGCACGTTCTTGTTTGGGATTCGTTTCGAGCCGCCACGGGCTGGGATTACTGCTAGGCGCTTCGGACTCTCGAGGTTGGCCATCTATAGGTGCCTTGGTGTGAGGGCTAGGAATCGCATCATGGAAGGCCGTCCCTCGGAGCACAACAAAAGACGGTTATCGTCAGGGAGGGCGCGAAGCTCAGGAAGGGTGTCGTCTATCGGGGAAGGTTGAAGAATCGAAATTTCATGAAAGCGGGAGGCGTTGCGCAAAAGAGCTTCGTATTTCGATAAAAAGTCGTCTACCCAGTGATGGATCTCGATAACGATGGTGGCGTTTTGTAAATATTCAAAGACGGATAGTCCTTTAAACAAATCAAACTCTCCACCTTCAATATCTACGAGCATTAAGCCGTCATCAAATGCTCGGTCTTCGAGCCCTAATAAAGTCTCAGCATCCGCCTCACCATAAATGGTTAGCAACGATGGATTGATGCCGTTTACTTTTGAGTTTGTTTTTATCGTCTGTTGGCCCGACTCAGACGATTCGAAACAAATGCATCTTCTCGCTAGTCTTGAAAACAGCATTCCCACTGCGTAGTAGCCGTCCGCCGCCCCTATATCAATGAAGGTAGGAATGGGCCCAGCAGCTGTGTTTTTCTCAATAAACCTAAGAACGGAGGGTTCATATAGGCCAAGCGTTTGCGCGCCGAGATCATTTTTGCCCCACCAAGTCTCCTCAGAGAGCCTCATTCCTTTAAATGGACCATGCCTTATGAGCCCACCATTGGTATGGAATAACTCTAGAGATATTCGTTGTTTTCTTTCTTGAACGGTCTCCAAGCGAAAGCGTTGGAGCTGTTCTTGCGTCAGCGTCTTTGATGCTTCGAGAACTGGCGAGAAAAACTCTCGCTCAGATTGAATTAACTCATCAATGGCCATTGGAGATTACGAATGCGCTGGAGCGGGTATCAGTGGTGATGGACTTATTTTAATTTAGGACTTGGCTTCAGCGCTCTTGCTAAGGATAGCCTGCCCATCAAGGATTTCTCTCATTAATTTATGTTTATCGAGCTTGCCGCTCGGGAGAGTCGGAAACGCCTGTTGGATAAATAGTTGTGCAGGAACCTTGTTCTTGGATAGCTCTTCTCGGAGATATGCCAACAGATCGCGTCGACCGAGATCGGCGTCTCCCAGAACAGCGAGGGCAATGAGATTCCCAAAAATCTCATTTGGGATTGGAAACGCTACACAATCACGCACCGCAGGAAAATTCGACGCGACGCGCTCGATTTCTGCGGGAAATATCAAGAGCCCGCAGGATTCAAAGCTCTCTGTGGATCTTCCAAGAAAGACGAGATTCTCGTTGTCATCAAAATACCCTAGATCTCCGGACCTGAAGTATCCGTCCTCAGTGACAGATGACTCCCACAAAGAGTCGTTGTTCAGGTAGCCGTCACAAAGGCAATCACTTAATACCTCGATTTCGCCCTGGCCCTCCTCTGAGTCCGGGCTAATACGGATGTTTGTGCCGGAGATTGCTTTGCCGACATGGCTGACATTTTCTGTTTTTGAAAACCGCACGGCTGTCGCGCAGGCGGTCTCTGTCATGCCGTAAATCTCCCAGAGTTCAAAGTCGGTATTTTTTAGAAGTCGCGCTTTAAGATCTGCATCCGCCGTGGCGGAACTTGCCACAAGGCAACGAAAAGTTGACAAAACACTTGGGTCTCTTTCGAGTTCCGGTCGAAGAATCTTGAGGTGCGTAGAAACTGGAATAGCAAAGGAGACCGCAAAACGCTTTACAGCCTCCAGCCAGGCTATCGGATTGAAAGGAGATAGCTTAACAAGAGTTGCGCCTGACAGGAGCGCCACAAAGAGATGTCGTTGTCCCAGGCTGTGATGAAGTGGCGAGGAGCTCAGGATCACGTCCTGGTGCCTGACTGAAAATAATTCAATACTTTGGTCCGTTCGCCGGACTTTTGTGCCTTGCGCGAAAGCAATCAGCTTAGGCTCGCCGGTGCTCCCTGATGACTGCGTTAACAGATATGGGGGGGCAAGATCTGGTGCAGTAGTTTTGGCGTTTTTCAGATAAAAGAAGTATGACTTGCGTCCAAGTTTAACCCTACGCGGTGCTGAATCGAAGACCTCAGGAACTTCGCGCAGGCTGAGTGTACCGGTGCGGTAAGGGATTTGATCCAGCACTTGCCGGATACGCGAGGATGGATCATCTTGGCTTAACGGGATAAAACACTTATTAACGAGGGCACAACTCAACACAAGGGGAATGGCGTCCAGATCGGGCTCGCCAATTATGGCGATAGCGTCGATCCTAAATTCCTCAAACAGAGTCTGGAAAGTTATCGCAGCTTGATTTAATTCGCCGTAGGTGAGGCTCGAACCGTCCAGCGCATCAATAATTGCTGGCTTTTTGCTTTGAGCAGTGACGGATTGATAAAAGCGGCTCCAGATGGGAGTCGAGTGATTTTCGTCTGGCACGCGTTACTCGCTGAGCAGCTTTCGCATTCTCTCGAGGCTGACACCCTCGTTCATAAGAGATACAAGGTCGATTCTGACACCAGACTCCACTTCAATCTGAAGCACGAGCTGCATTACTCCGAAACTGTCAATGAGTTGGGCCCGATAAAGGCAAATATGTGGATCTGTAGGGGGCTCTATCCCAAGTGCTTTGAAGCTCGCAATTATAGGATCTTCATTGAGCGCCTGCTCACTCATGGGATTGCCTCCAACCTTCAATCTTATCGGCGGCCACCCGATCCCCCGGGCGCATGTCTTCGGTAGCGGTATGGCCAATTATCTCCTTTAGATTTCGAGGTGGCATACCGTAGCAGGGCCTCACAGAGCGAACGTTTTCAGTCGTGAATTCTTCCCCTTTCTTAATCGGCTGACTGACATAGAGCGAGCGTCTTCCTGAGAGAGAGGGTTTGGCGATCTCTGGAATATCAAGCGTAGCCTCACCTACTGCGAAAAATATCTTGTGAATTGTATTTTTGAGATTAGGCAACTCATCCAGTGACATTGAAAAACCTGCATCGACAGAGTAATGGTCTTCCTCAAGGCGAAAGTGTTTCTCAATCATCCGAGCGCCAAGGGCCGTGGCGGCGTATGCTGCTTCTGGTCCGAGGGTGTGGTCCGATAATCCCGTAACGCATCCAAACTGATCCGCAATCCAGGGGATCGATGCTGTATTTATATGTTCAATAGGCGTTGGATAAGCCGACACGCATTTAAGAATCATCCGTTTTGCCGAATGCTGATCTAAGACTTCGATCGCCCTCAAGAGATCATAATGGTCTGCGAGCCCTGTCGAGAGGATCACTGGCTTTCCAGTCATTGCACATTTTTCGATCAAGCCGGTATCTGTGATTTCTGGAGAGGCAATCTTATAGACTGGGCAATCGAGATCTTCCAAAAAATCAACCGCGGAGTCATCAAAAGGAGAAGCAAATACAGGGAGATTTATTTTCCTGCAAAGCTTGAAAATGCTTTCGATCCAATCCCAAGGAGTATGCGCTTTCTGATAGAGGTCATAGAGTGTGCCGTAACTCGCCCAATCGTTGTCAGCGGCGAGTCGAAAATCAGGATTGTCGCTCTTAAGAGTAATGGTTTCGGGCGTGTAAACCTGGACCTTTAAAAGATCCGCACCCATTTCTTTGGCGCGTCGTGCAAAATGCAGGGCATTGTCTAATTTTGTCCCATGGTTGCCGCTCATCTCGACGCAGATCAGAGGCGGACTCTTCGCTCCTCTATCGAACAATCGATCCATATTGATTGGCTCAGTCACAGCGATACCCATTCATCAGTCTTATAGGCCTTAACGGCGGCATCGAGAAATCGAATACCTGCGAATGCCTCGTCTATGGGGCTAACCCAGGAATCCGGTTCTGAGGTGCCAACTGAATCGAGTTCTTCGGCCATGTCGCGGTAAAAGTTTGAAAAAGCATCGATGAATCCAGTCGGATGACCTGCTTTGAACCGATCATGTTTACTCGCTGCAGCCGATACCGCTCCACGATCAACTAGGGTTCTATTTGAGTTGACGTCAGCCTGTATGAGGTGATCTGGGTCCATCTGATGCCAACTCAACGTTCCGTCTGAGCCGTATACGTCAATCCGTAGGCCATTTTTGATTCCGAGGTGTGCCTTCGACATCCAAAAGTTAACCAGAATGCCGTCACTTCTTTCCTGCCAAATCTCAACGTTATCAACAACATTCAGGCTGTTGACCATTTTGCGTAAATTCGCCCGCACACGGGAAGCAGAAGAGCCGACGACTTTGTGGACCAAGTGATACATATGGGTACCAAGGTCCAGCATAATCATTGGGATATCTGGATCAGATTGGCGCCATATCTGTGGCTTCCCGAGGATACTTTCGCGGGCGAATATATCGCTAGGCATTTCGACTCGAACGTTGTGAATCTTCCCAATCGCTCCGGCCTTTGCACGTAAAGCAAGTTCTCGGAACAACGGGTAACCAGAGTAGTTATGTACAAAGTGGGCAGAAACTTCGGGGCGTGACTCCAGAGCCTCAGCTAGCATAGGAAGCTCGCTGGCTGAGCAGGCAATTGGTTTTTCTGTGAGAACGCTTACACCTTGATTCACGATATCTACGATTTGTCTCGGGTGGTCTGGGGAGGGGGTAAGCAGCAGGACAAGATCCAGTGCCGTTTTAGTGCGTGCGATCCAATCGATATGGTCGTTATCATGCTGAGACCAGCTTACCCCGAATTCGTCGTGACTAAGTTGATTCTCACTTTCTTCATGAGAGAATCTGCAGGGTCCGATGTCATACCGTCCACTCATTCTGATCGCAGCTATATGCGCTTTTCCGACTGCAGAATTAACGCCGCCGCCCAAAATGCCTATTTGTATTCTTCCGCTCACTGGTAAGCCTTCCGTTGTAAAACGACAAAGTCCTCTGAAAACCGCGGGAAAAGATTTGCTGCGGCCGACCTCGCCTGATCCGAGGCCTCAAAAAACCCATGATACCGGTTCAAGGCAAGAACCGCTTTATTGGACTTATTAATTATCGCAACCCACGTATGGTGGGGGTATTTTTCAGAGCAATAATCAAGCTGCCACTGCATGAGTGATGCGATTTCAGAAAAAGAAGTGTCCCCAACTATCGACGGGAACCATCCTCCAATTAGGTACAGTCCGTCACGAACGGTAGCGGCCCTGTGCCAGAAAAAAGCCTGTGGCCCGCGATGATTTTCAATCACGAACTTTTCGGTGTTGGGATTCATCCACCACCTTAAGTGCTCGGACCATGCAATCTTATGATCAGGATTGGAGGAGACCCCTAAAGCCGCGGGGGCATTTCGTGCCTCGAGCCAGTTCAACGAGTCCCGGAGGTCGCATGATCTAATGGTATCCGTATCTGCACCAAGCGGTCTCTTAAGATCCGGCATCCCGTTTTTTATTGCGGCGTCATGTGCGTTTTGCTCGTTGAGCATCTCGAGAATTTTGTTAGCGACTCGCTCCGCGCCTTTCCCGTCGAGCTCATAAGAAAATTGGTTTAACGAATCCCGAAAAAAATGAAAGTGGCGAAAGGTCAAATCCAGCGTATCCATAATTTCCTTACGCTCGTGTACATCCTCTTCGGTCAGATGTAGCGCGTGCCCGATTGTGAGAAAGGGTTTTCGAGAGGAAGTTTGGGTCGCCGAGATCGGAAAACTGATAGGCACCGCGCCTTGCATGATTGATTCAAAAAGCGAGGTGCTTGCTGGGCCAACAACAATATCGTAGGAAGACCATATTGATTTGGGATTTTCATTCCATTTTAATAAGCTGTGCCCATCACGATATAATCCAGCCGACTCAAGCGAGCGGAGACTTTCTTTTCCAGTTGTGAGCCAATCGAGGCCGACATCGTATTTATTTACAACTTCAACAAGCGCCTCATAGATAGGCATCACCGCTCGGTAATTACCCGTGCCACCAGCATGAGCGAGGACACGCTCAGGCTCGCGTTTCTTCTGGCTTTTGCGCGTCTCGTTTGTAATAAAAAAGGAGGGTCCAAGAAGTGAAACACCAGAGCCTTCTATCTCGAGAGCACCGGGGCTGTAATCTATTCGAAGGTCTGCGCCGGCGCCAATACCGAGATCATCGATGACGGCGACAAAAATGCCCGTCTCCTTCAAGGCGTTTATCCACCGCTCGGTGATTCGATAGCTGTCCACGATAACGAGCCTTGCTGCCCGCTCTCGCGAAAGATTAATAATCCGGTTCGCGTCTTCTAGCTCATCAAATACCACAGTGTTCAAGGCCACCATCGGTAAATCGACGATTATCGGTAAAGCCTCCCTACCAGAATCCAGAGCAAGAATCGATGAGATATCTTTTGTGCCTAACGTTTTACCCAGAATGTTGCAGCGCTTGAGGTGACCCACCCCGCTTCCAGGGAAGAAGTCACAGCGAATTATTGCGGTCCGGCCCAATTCAATTATGTAGATCGTCAGTTAAGCCGTTTAAATCCCGAATGACACACTGGTCCTTTGAGAAGAGATTTAATATCGTCGCCAGACTCACACTTTTTGATTACGTTAAATACCGGATACAACGCTTCAAGGTATTCTTGGATCATGGCAATGGAGTGCGCCAACCTCGAATAAATTAATCGTCCCGACAGAAAATTTTTCTCGAGCATGGCTTGAGTCATAAAAGTCTTCTGTTCAAGCGCGTCACCACTTTCAAAGTCAAAGTTAGCGATGGCTGGCCTGTTAATCATAGTGATTTCGTGCTTTGCTCTAGGCGCACGGAAGACTATTTGGTTTTTTAACTCTGGGCTAAACAGAGGACCGAGAACGACACGAACTACCAAGCTCTCGCTAAAAAGATTCATAGCTTGTATTATATTTAATGAGTTCTGTTGCAGGTCACCCCTCCGCAAGTTATGAGCACTCAGTTTGTCTCCGCCCACTGGCGCCGATCGGGGATATTCCAAAATTCCGGAGGGCGAATTGCAGATTCAGGACCAGACACCTACCTCCAACTAGCTGCGGCAATAGGGGCATCTAACGGAACATGAGGGCTAACCACTATGTCAACGGCCAGGTCTGGTGCCCTAACGACCAGAGGGTCGTTCGCTAGAACATCGTTAATGAACACCGCAGGGTTCCGATGGTCAATATTTCTGTGATCAAAGGCTGATCTATCGACGATTGTGCATGAAAAGGTCTCCGACCGAACCTCGGCTTCTGATGCTTTATCTCCTAAAACGAGCAAGTTAATTTTAAAGTCGTTTTCGCGTGCGACTTCGGCTACAGCAAGAGTTCGCTTGAGGTGACCAAGCCCGTTTTGTAGATCCGATACGGAAAGAGAGAGGAGTTGCACCAACTCGATGCGTTGCAGTGCTCCTCATGATCAAAGCCAAGGCGAATTAGGGATTCAGCGATCCAGCCTTCACAACGCAAGATTTATTGTTCTTTGAACATACCTGATAAAGCATTAAATATTAATTCGGCTCGCTTCCAATCCTCCTCAGTATCAATATCGATGACACGCCAACTGGGGAGAGAAAAAATCATAGCACCCTCCAGCATATTACCTGCGCTCCGCCACAGTTTTGAGGTTGCCCAAGAAAACTGTCCAGCATCATGATAGGCCTCCGGAAGATCTTGACTGCGAGCTGAAAAGTATTCGGGGTACCACATTGAAGCTTTCCCAGATTTGGGGTCTTTTTTGAGGGCGCGCTGGATTGGGTAGGGATACTGGGTAGCCGCCACCACAGGCGAACCGTCACCGCCTCTAATCCCGAGCTCTAGGCCAGAGTCTATTTCATCTGCACGTACAAAGGGCGCAGTAGCATACAAGCAGCAGACCCAATCAAACCGAAGCCCGCTTGATTCTAATACTCTGATAGCGTGAGCTATGACTGGAGCCGTACCGGAAAAGTCATCGGACAACTCACTCGGGCGGATAAAGGGAACATCAGCCCCAAATGACTCTGCGATCTTGGCTATCTCATCGTCGTCGGTACTGACCACAATTTTGTCAAAACATGTCGCGCGTTGCGCTGCCTGGATAGACCAAGCAATCATGGGCTTTCCACAGAAGTGGCGGATGTTCTTACGGGGGATGCGCTTGCTGCCGCCGCGAGCCGGGATAACGCAGAGTCTCATGAACTCAGCGCCTTTGCCAGCGCTGCGATCACAGTTGTTTGCTGCTGCGGCTCCAGCGCTGTATACATCGGAATGCTGATCACTTCCCGATGGAACCTTTCGGCTTCTGGAAACTGGCCGGCGGCAAAGCCCAAGTTCTCGTAGTATGGCTGGCGATGAACTGGGATGTAATGCAAGTTTGCAGCGACACCCTTTTGCCATAACGCATCGTAAACCTGCCGTTGTGTCTTTCCGCTCTTTGCTTGACTCACACGAATCGGATAAAGGTGATAGCTGGAATATGCGACAGACGCTTGATAAGGCGTGGTGATCGGCAATGAACTCAACTCCGCGTCATATCGTTCTGCAATTTCACGCCTTCGCCGGACAAATTCATCCAAGCGCGACATTTGACTCAGCCCTAGCGCCGCTTGGATATCCGTCGTACGGTAATTGAAACCGAGTTCAATTTGCTGATAGTTCCAGATCTCATTTCCTGGACGCGGGTGCATCAATTCTTTGTCACCAGTGATGCCATGTGTTCGGAAGCGACGCATACGGTTTGCGAGGGCGGGGTCGTTGGTCATTGCCATACCGCCTTCGCCGCTTGTTATGATTTTAACGGGGTGGAAGCTGAAGACGGTGATTTGGCTGTGAGTGCAGCAGCCGACTTTGATGTTGTTGTACGATGCCCCGATAGCATGCGAAGCATCCTCAATCACACTAAATCCGTACTGCTGAGAAAGCTCGCCGATGGCCTCCATTTCGCATGGCTGACCCGCATAGTGAACGGGAACGACAATCTTCGGCAAACAGCCTTCTCTCTTAGCTTTTTCCAGCTTTTTTTTCAGGCACTCGACGCTCATGTTGTAGGTGCGCGGGTCAATGTCGACAAAATCGACTCTCGCGCCACAATACAGCGCGCAATTAGCACTGGCTACGAAGCTATTTGGGCTCGTCCACAGGCAATCGTCTGACCCAAGATCAAGTGCGAGACAGGCGATATGCAGTGCGCTAGTCGCGCTGTTGACTGCAACGCCATGTTGTACTCCACAGTACTCCGCTACCGCTCGCTCAAAACGCGGCACAGTCGGGCCTTGGGTCAAAAAGTCTGAGCGCAACACATCAACGACCGCATCAATGTCGGCTTGTGAAATGTCTTGGCGACCGTAGGGAATCATGGCGTCAGAACTTCCCGATGGAATCTACGTTAGCGTCAATACAAGCCTGCAAATCGGCATCGCTCATCCAGACCGGATTGGAATCGCTCGCACAGACAAAACCCTCGAGCAGCATCATACCACTCTTGATGCGCTTTGCGTCGTCGGCCCAGTAATTAATCTGCGGCAGAATCTTGAAGTACTCGGGGTACTCGTAGGTGAAGCAGGAATCGTTGGTAATGCCGTGAGTTCGCAACTGGCGAATTCGGTCTGCAATTTCCTTGTTGTTGGTTAAAGCCATACCACCTTCTGCCGAGGTGATGATTTTTACCGGGTGAAAGCTGAAGACAGTAACATCTGAGTATTCGCATGATCCAACTTTGACATTTTTCTATGACGCTCCCATGGCATGCGA
>Ga0255776_10002483_pt1 | contig 20550 bp, 14 predicted proteins | sample 071ome_19_FD_179974 | JGI IMG/M metagenome (GOLD analysis project Ga0255776, IMG submission 179974) | Coastal salt marsh microbial communities from the Groves Creek Marsh, Skidaway Island, Georgia - 071413AT metaG (version 2) | ecosystem: Environmental > Aquatic > Marine > Intertidal zone >... | reverse complement strand
CTCGCCGACCTGTCGTGATGGGTTAGCATCTAGAAGATGGCCCGGCAGATCGCTCGCCAGTCACTGTGTGACGCGCTGACTTGCTTTGGTTTTGCGCGAGCCGAGCCCATCTTGGCCAACACCAAGCCTCTTTGGCACATGCTTTTTTTTGCATGGTGGACGTGCTGGACGGAGTCGCCTGACCGCGTGAGAGGTATTGAAGGTCGCCGTAAATCGTCTGTCCGTGCTTTGAAATGAATGAGTAGACCCGTTCAATTGAGTGACTCCAAACCAAGTGCAACCGTTTGAATTGCTCGAAGCAGAAAAGATCGATATGGTCGATTGAGGTCGCGACATCACTGCTTGGTTGGATTGAACGTTGGTGCCGGAGCGGGGCCTAAATGAACGGACTAACGGATTGGGTGGTCTCGTGCTGGGGTTCGCAGGTGATGTTTGATGCAAAGGCTGATGGATGAGTCCTCAAAGTTGCCTGACGGGCGAAGGCGCCCGATCGACATTGCATGGGGACGCTGAGTACTTCGGCGATGATAGCCGACACGGAAAAAACGAAGGAGAACGGAATGACAGCATTGGTTGAACGTGAAGATCGGGACGGTGTGGCCTATCTCTTTTTAAACCGTCCGGACAAATTAAACGCGTTAAACGTGGCGCTGTTCTCTGAGCTCGAAGCCCACGTGGATCGGCTGGCGACTGAAACGGATACCGTGGGGGCTGTGGTGGTCTCTGGCCGTGGCCGGTGTTTTTCCGCAGGACACGATCTGAAAGACATTGGTGCAGGTGAAAAGCTGCCCCGGCCGAATTTCCAAGCGCATGTCATTGCAGGGTTAGCGGGCCTCCCGCAACCTGTCATCTCCGCAGTTCACAGTCACTGCTATACCGGGGCGCTGGAACTCGCGCTGGCAGGTGATCTTATTCTTGCAGCAGACGACGCAAAATTTGCCGACACGCACGCGAAGTGGGCTTTGACCCCGGTCTGGGGAATGAGCCAGAGGCTACCTCGGCGGATTGGTAAAACGAAGGCGATGGAGATGATGCTCACTGCGAGAACCGTCGGCGCAGAAGAAGCTGCGGCGTTGCAGCTTGCGAATGCGGTTCTGCCTACAGAAGGGTTCATGGATCATGTTCACGCTTACTGTCAAAGCATGCTCGAGCTTTCCTGGTTTTCGCTGCGGGCGAACAAGCGCCTTGTGGATGACACAGATGGTATGGCCCTCGATGCGGGGCTGGCTCATGAGATTTTCAAGAGCGAGGGGCGAGGGCCTGATATGGCGGAACGCATCGGGGGATTTGGTAAAAAGTAGCGCTGGCGCTCGTCGCGACGTCTCACCTGTGGCTGACCCTATGAAGTAGTGGGCGTCTTTTAAAGGCTCGAGCCTCGAAAGGCAGGCGTTACTCGCGTAAGAGACCTCACACGAAAAGTGCGCCAACCTAGGCGCAGCCCAGCGTAGGGCCCCTTGCGCGAGATGCGCCACCCCGCCAAACACCAAGTTAACTGCTTCGAAGTAAACGACCTGAGTAGGTGCCCGTGGGTTTGTCGAAGCGCCTCGTGAGCTGCCCATTAATCAACGTGGCCAAGTAACCGTTGGCCCCCTGCATGAGTCGCTGACCGCCAGCAGGGAGATCTCTTCTGATATGCAATTCGCCCAGACTGAGGTTGTCAAAGTCGATCACGTTGAGATCGGCTTTTTTGCCGACGGCAATGTGGCCTCGGTCCTTGAAACCAAAGAGTTGCGCGTTACGATAAGTCGCGCGATGAATAACGTAACCAAGCGGTAAGGTGTCGCCTCGCGCTCGGTCGCGCGCCCAGTACGTGAGTTGGTATGTGGGATTCACCGCGTCGAAGATCAATGAGACGTGAGCGCCAGCATCAGAAAGACCGGTGACGGTTGCACTGTCTAATTGCATCTCACGCACCGCATTCAATGAATAGTCGGTGTAATTGGTAAAGAACATGATGGCCATGCTGAGACCATCTTTGGTCAGAAAGTCGTAGAGATACCCCTCAGGCGTGCTATTGGCCTCGCCAGACAGATGATGAAAGCTCTCCTCTTGGGTTGGCTCATAACTGCTGTGCGATGTCAGCTCAAAGATTTGTTGGTAGTTCATCTCTGCATGCGCAATTCCGAACTCCATTGAGCCCATAGGTACGCCTGTGATGTCGTTGTCTTCGGCTAGGATGGCTCGTTTGACCTCGGGTCGGCGCATGGCCTCTTTCTTCGCATCCGTGCTGAGGCCTTTCATGTTGCGGAAGGTCGGTCTCAGCATGAAGGGGTGGTAGGTATCAAGACTGAACACCAACCCGGTCGGTCGGCTGCCCACTTGGGGATAAATCGCCGCACCTTGTCCGTTATGACGCTTCACTTGGTCGATGGCTTCTCGCCACTTGTTTGACCAATCGTCCACTTGGAACAGAGTGAACGTCGCCGGACGATGGCTGAGCTGGCTGACTTTGGCGATGAGTTCGATTTCCTGCTCGAGGGCGGTATGTTCTTCAAAACCTTCACGGCCCTCACCTAAAGTGCTGGAGGGAATGATTTGAAACACGCCCTTGCCGCTTTGGCGAAATGCTTCCGCAATCGCCATCACCTCGTCCTCGTTAGCGAAGGTTCCAGGAACGGGTTCACCCTGAATTGAGCGATGACCAATAATTCTTGAAGTGGAGAAACCCACGGCACCCGCATCGAGCGCGGACTTCACCAGTGCCGTCATGGCTTTCAGGTCCTCTGCGGTTGCCGCCTCATTCTGCCGGCCTCGTGCGCCCATGACATAATTACGTACAGCGCCATGTGCGATCAGGGATGAAATATTGATTGCGTATTCACGGCCTTCAAGGAGGTTGAGGTAGTCTTCATAAGATGACCACTGGCCCCAGGGCATGCCTTCATGCAGAGCGGTCCCCGGAATATCCTCGACGCCCTCCATCAGATCGATGAGGTCTTGGGCACCATCCGCGTGAACGGGAGCAAATCCCACGCCACAATTACCCATGACAATGGTGCCAACGCCGTGGCTGGCCGAGGGGTCCATTTCTCGATCCCAGGTGACCTGGCCATCGTAGTGCGTGTGGATGTCGACCCAGGCCGGTGTCACAATTGCGCCATCGGCATCAATGATTTCCTTCGCTTGGCCTGAGAGATGCTGACCGAGTGCCGTGATCACACCCTCTTTAATGCCGATGTCCTGAATGGTCGGTTCCAGCTGCTCGCCGTCGTATACCTTGCCACCTTTGATGAGGTAATCGTAAGTCATGGTCGATCTCCTTTCGGTCATCGAGTGTATCGCCATGCCCCAACTTTGGGAATCAAGTCACTCCGAGTGATGATGCATCTTTCGTTTAGTGAATAGGTCATCCAGCAGCGTGCACCTTTCGGCGTGTTTGGAGCGCAAGTGCCGTTGGCTACGCGGCCAGGCGAGCCTGCTACGCTCCGCTCTCGGTGCAAGCGCGCACCCCATCCAGGTTGAAACCGCGTCATGCTCGAGTTGTCAAAGCTGCCTTACTCATAAGAGCCAGCTAGGCACGCATTTGAAGCGGTTGCAATTCATCGTTATTGGGTGCTGAATCAGAGCCATTGGCCAGGATGCGGGCTAAGCAATGCGCGCAAATAGCCGACGTTTATCCGCGAAGATCTGCCGGGAAAGGCGGTCGGTAGTGGAAAAGGTCAAGAAAGTTCAACGAGGAGGGGAGAGATGAATATCAACACCGAAGCGCCGGAAATTGATGAGCGGCCGCTCCATGAGATCGATGCCAGCGATCCGCAGATCTACCTTGAGGATCGCTGGCAGCCGGTCTTCCGTCGTTTGCGCCGTGATGCGCCGGTCCATTTTCACGAATCAAGCCCCACAGGCCCTTATTGGTCGGTCAGTTCGCATGCGCTGATTAAGGCGGTAGACACCCAGCATGATGTCTTTTCCTCAGCTGATGGTATCTCAATTGCCGAGACACCCCCAGAGGATGAATTGAAAGACACGGACGTCGTCATTGAAAATTTCATCGCAATGGATCCACCCGGGCACGATCAGCAGCGAGCCACAGTGGCCCCTTCGGTTGCGCCCAGCAATCTTGCCAATTTTGAACCGCTGATTCGCGAGCGCGTCGAGGATATTCTTGATCATCTGCCTGTCGGCGAGACCTTTGATTGGGTGGACGCAGTGAGCGTGGAACTCACTGCTCGAATGCTCGCGACCTTGTTTGACTTTCCCTATGAGGATCGGCGGAAGTTGATTCATTGGTCGGATATCACCACGTCAACGCCCGAACTCACTGGCGGCGAGTTGATTGATCAGCACCAACGCAAAGAGGATTTGATGGAATGTGCACAAGTGTTCGTGCAACTGTGGCAGGAGCGCGCGGCGGCCGACCCAAAGTTCGATCTCATCTCCATGCTAGCGCACGGCAAAGACACCAAGGAGATGATTCAGCAACCCATGCTGTTCTTGGGCAACATCTTGTTGTTAATTGTTGGCGGCAATGACACCACGCGAAACAGCATCTCTGGCGGTGTGTTAGCGCTGAACCAATTCCCCGACGAGTACGACAAGTTACAGGCCAATCCTGGGTTAATTCCCAATATGGTCTCCGAGATGGTGCGCTGGCAAACCCCGGTAATTCACATGCGCCGTCGCGCGATGCGAGACATTGAGCTCGGCGGCAAAACCGTTCGAGAGGGTGACAAGGTCGTCATGTGGTACCTCTCGGGTAATCGAGATGAAACCGTGTATACCCAGCCCGACAAGATGATCGTTGACCGGCCCAATGCGCGGTCGCACGTGGCCTTTGGTTATGGCATCCATCGGTGCATGGGTAATCGTCTTGCCGAAATGCAACTTCGGGTGCTTTGGGAGGAAATTGGAAAACGCTTCAAGAGGGTTGAGGTTGTGGGTGACGTGAAGCGCAATGCCAATAACTTCATCCGCGGGATCAATACCTTACCGGTTCAATTACATCCGGTTTAATGAGGGCAGTGTGGTGTCATCGAAGCCCAGCAGTTCGAAGGCAAAAGCCAGCATCGCCGCGTCACTGCGACGGCGCTCGGTGGCGTTATAGCTACCGAAGTGCCCCCCGCCCTCGGCAAGATCAATCAAAATCTCAGGGCGATTGGTGGCCAACTGCCGGACTCGAGCCGCCCATTTGATGAGCCCCGTGGCTTTAGTGCGTTGGTCGTGCTCGAAGCCTTTAAGCCATGTGTTCGGATAGGCCTGCGCTCGAACTTGATCGTAGGGCGACCAAGCTAATATCGACTGATAGCCCTCACGTGAGTGGGGATCACCAAATTCGAAATAATTGGTCGTGGTGAGTGGGCTCCGTTCATTTTCGAGCGCAAGGAGCGGGTCAAGGAAGGGGCGGTCAAGAATGATCCCGAGAAAGAGTTCGGGGGCCGCATTCACTGCAGCCGCAATCACAGCGCCGCCAGCAGACTGACCAAAGCCCAGCATCCTCGCGGCGTCGATGCTGGGGTGACGCCCAATCGCGCGGGCAGCGGCGATCAGATCCTGAACTGCATTCACTTTCTTCGACCCTCGCCCGGCTTCATGCCAAGCGCCGCCCAATTCTCTCCCGCCGCGCACATGTGCGTAGGCCACCGCGACGCCTGTCTCGAGCAGAACATCGACCAGTGGGTCATGACCAATGGAAAGATTCTTACCGTAGCTACCGTAGGCAGTCACCCAAACAGGCACGGGCGCTTTTGCCTCTAAATTCAGGGCAGTAGAGGGCTCCGGCAGAACCAGGGTGATGGGAATGGGCGTTCCATCGAAGCTATTGGCAGACCAAGTGTCCACCTTGAATCCTGCGCGGTTGCTGAAAGGGCCTGCATCGAAGGGCTCGATCATTTGTCCTGTTTCAGCGTCGAACATTAGACGGGATTCGGAGCTTCCCGGCGCGCTGATGAACAAGGAGATGGCATTATTGGAACTGGATCGTCGGCCCATGCGAAGGTCGATGGCAGGTTGCTTGGCCCAACGGGCGGGCAGTGGGATCGGCATGGCCTGCAACGCTGAGCCATGTTTTACCAAAATGGGCTGCATGGTTTGACCTTCGCGAACCAGAAGAAGCGAGACGTCAGCAAATACTTCGAAGTCCTCGAGACTTTGATTCGCAGCCAACGCCAAGCCTCTGGGCTTCTCAGGGGGGCAGGGAAAGGGCTGCGCTCGCCAAATGGCAAACTCGTCTGCCTCGTTCTGACCATCCCGCAAGACGCTGAGACCAATCTGCGTCCCTGTCGTGCCGAGTCGGTAGCGTGTGCCAGGTTCACGGGGCAGGCAAAGGTTGCTCTGGGGATGAGTTGAATCAAAGGACAGTCGTTGAATTTCAGTCGAGCCCTGGCCCTCGATCTTGATCCAGGCTTCTCCCCCGCGCAAGGACTTCGACAAGGTCACCACATCGCTCGGGTTCTTCGCTTCGAAGATTGTTCTATCGCTGCCGTGTGATGTACCAAGGCGGTGAGATTTGACGGCGAATGGTCTGAACGTCCCCGGATCAATTGCGGTATAGGCCACATCGGTGTGACTGAGCCACACCACGTCTGGGCCCGCATGCTCGATAGTCACTCCTATTGAAGAAGAGGTCGCTCCAGGCTCGGTAAAACGAAGCCTTAGCAGGCCTTGACCTGATGTGTCCTCAACCAGAGCGATCAGATTTCGAGTTGGATTCTCCACCCAATTGATTAACCGATAGATGGGCAAGCCCATCGCCAAGCGATTGACGTCGAGCACGATTTCAGGCGGCTGATCGAGTCCGGGCACTTCACGCGTATAGATGGGGTGTTGCTCGCCCTCTCTAAAGCGCTGCGCGTAAATCTTTTTTGTTTGATCTGGCAGGGTGGTGAGCTGGGCATCCGCTCGAGCGATGGACTTGTTACTGGCAGCCCACGCTCGATCATGCGCGCTGCTTAGCGCATCATGGATGGCCGAAACTCTCTGGAATCTTGGGTCTAACCAGGCCTTTAAGCTATCAGATTCAAGAGCGAGGCCTTTGCGCCATGCAGGGTCGTCGCGGTGCGCCAGTGTCTCAAGGAAGGCGTATTCGTCTGGCCTCGCGTTGCCATAGGAGAGCTGCCAATGCGGCTCGCCTTGCCAAATAGGTGCTTTGGTTGGATGTTCAGCGTGAGGCATGCGATCGCACCCTAAGGACCACAGCGAAAATGCGAGTGTGATGACCCAGGCGCTCAGTTGGGTCGATGGGCGTGCGTTAATAAAGGGCAAAGTCGGCTTGACCTTTTCTGACATGAGAATGCCGCACTGTAATTGAGGGGCTGCTCCATCTCAATGAACCGAGCGAGAGCGAAAAAGGTTTGGCTCGGATTTCTGTAGAATATGCCTCCGATACCGAGACGCGCGGAATGGTTGGTTCGAACTTGAATCGAATAAGGTCAGGCCAAGAACCCTGCCTACGAAATCGCACCTTGATTCACCAGGAGCACGTGAATGTATTGCCGCATTGATTTCTCTACCCATTTTCGAGCCTCCCGCGGCGGTGATGCCGATTGGGCGAGCCCTTTCTCGCGCATGGTCTTAGGCGCGTTTTGGCTTATCGGCTTCAGCTTTGCGTTACCCCTATCAGCCAGCGATGTTGAGTGGCCACGGCACGGACTCAATGCCGAAGAGACCCGCTTTAGCTCGCTCAAACAAATCAACGAATCGACCGTTGAGAACTTAGGACTCGCTTGGTCCTTCCCGATGGGCACGAGAAGAGGCCTTGAAGCATCGCCGATTATGGTGGACCGAACACTTTATGTAACGAGTGCCTGGAGCAAAGTTTACGCATTGGATGCGGTCACAGGCGCGCTCAAATGGTCCTTTGATCCCCAAGTGCCCAAAGCGTGGGGCGCAAATGCCTGTTGCGATGTGGTTAACCGTGGCGTCGCGGTCGCCGGCGATACCGTGTTTGTGGGCACACTAGATGGTTATTTGGTCGCGCTGGAACGAGAAACCGGCGCCCTGAAATGGCGCGTTCTCACGATTGATCCTGAGAAACCGTACACGATCACCGGCGCGCCACGCGTCGTGGGCAATAACGTGCTGATTGGCAACGGGGGTGCGGAATACGGTGTCCGAGGTTATATCACGGCATACGACGCGCAAACGGGCAATCAAGCTTGGCGGTTCTACACGGTCCCGGGGGATCCGGAACTGCCGGTTGAGCATGCGGGCCTTGATCTTGCCCGCGAGACCTGGTCCGGCAGGGCTTACTTGGAAGCGGGCGGTGGGGGCACGGTTTGGGATTCAATGGCGTATGACGAGTCGTTGGGGTTGCTTTACATCGGTGTTGGCAACGGCGCGCCCTGGAATCGCGAAGTTAGAAGTCCGGGTGGTGGGGATAATCTCTTTTTGTCGAGCATCGTGGCGCTTAACGCCGAAACAGGCGATTACCGATGGCATTATCAGACCACCCCCGGAGATAGTTGGGACTACACCGCCACGCAGCACTTGATATTGGCAGATATCGAGATCGAAGGGGTGACGCGAGCGGTCATCATGCAGGCGCCTAAGAATGGCTTCTTTTATCTGCTGGACCGAACGGATGGGCGCTTTATCTCCGCTGAACCCTATACCGAGATTAATTGGGCAACCCATGTGGATCCTGCAACGGGCCGACCGGTTGAAACCGAAGATGCGCGATATACCGATGACCTAGAGCTGATCAGACCAGCGCCCTTTGGCGGGCATAACTGGCACCCCATGGCGTTTCACCCTGACGCTGGGCTGGTTTTTGTTCCTGCCATGCGGAATCTCTCGGTGTATTCATCCTCACCTGAGGATTATCAATACTTGTCAGGGCCTCACTGGAACACCGGTCAAAACGAGGCCGCCGCAGCGGACAGCCCCATGGGCAGCTTAGATCCGGTGTCATTGTCACCGGTGGTGGATGCGCTGATGCAGGGGATGTTGATTGCTTGGGATCCCATCCAACAAGCGCCACGCTGGATCGAGCCATTACCGACCATGTGGAATGGCGGCGTGCTTGCGACGGCAGGAGGCTTGGCGTTTCAAGGCAATGGCTCCGGAGAACTGGTGGCCTACAGGGCTGAGGACGGCGCGCGACTTTGGCGCTATCAAGCGCCCACGGGCATCGTTGCACCGCCCATTACCTACCAAATCGAGGGTGAACAATACCTCGCGGTGTTGGCCGGTTGGGGGGGCGCTGTGGGCTTGGTGCTCGCGCAGGCGGAAGCCAAAACCGGAAACGAAGGCACGCTGTTAGTGTTCAAGTTGGGTGGCGAGGCAGAACTGAGCGAAAAACCGATTCTCGTCTCACGTGAATTCTCACTCCAAGCGCGAACCGCAAGCGAGCGAGACCTCGCCCGGGGCGCGGCGCTCTACAACCAACATTGTATGCGTTGCCATGGGATCGGTGCGGTGAGTCAAGGCTTGGTGCCGGATCTTCGATATATGAATCAATCTACGCATGATATTTTCGAGGCCATCGTCTATGACGGCGTGCTCTCTGAGGCTGGGATGATCGGTTTCAAAGATGTCCTATCAAAAGGGGAGGTGGCCGCACTTCATAGCTACCTGATCGACACGGCTCACGTCGCGTCCGAGGGCGAGCCTACGTTTGGGGATGCCCAGAAGCGCGGTATCCAGGCAACGTTACTCGGTTGGCTCGGGACGGTGCTCGACGCGGTCCTTTAGAGCCGAGCGATTGCAGACTGACTAGGCGCTTTTACTGACTCGCTCAACCTAGGTTTAGCGTGCGTCTTATGAGCATCGGAGGAAAATCCCTAGGGGTTGAATTGGCGCTTCAGACTTACACGCTTGAACCCATGCGTTGACACTGCAAGGCGCCGACGCCCAAATCAGGCCCATTCTTTACGCTCTTTTTTGCATGCTTGCTTTGCGTTAAGACCGCCAGAGCCTGTGCGGTTGCATCACACGCCACTGTGATGGCAGATCGTAAAAACGCCGCGATCCTACACTCAGTACGCATGAATTGATCAAGATTTGAATCGGCAGTTCGGTTAAAGGGGTTGCGGGGGGTGACCGGTCTTTGTCTGGTCTTTGTGAAGCGCCTTCTGTTCATAGATCGCCACTTCAGCCGTGTCCAGGTCGACGCTGGACCCTTTCAAGGTCGGATGCTAGCGTTGAGGGTGAGGTCTATCTTTGAATGCGCTGTGACGATGCGCACCCGTTGCTTCAAACTCAGAGCCAGAATGCAAGGCAAGGCAGGAGAGCACAATGTACCCAGGCGCTTACGCAGAAAAGAATCCTGATCGAGCGGCAGTGATCATGGCCGGATCAGGCGCTACCTTGACCTATAGAGAATTTGAGGGGCGAGCCAATCGTTTAGCGCATTGCCTTCGAGCAGAGGGCCTTGCCGCCCTGGATCACTACGCCATTTTCATGGAAAACAACCTTGAGTACATGGAAACCTGCGCGGCAGGGGAGCGAACAGGGCTTTATTACACCTGCGTTAATTCCTACCTGACGGCGCCGGAGCTCGCCTATATCGTGTCGAATTCTGAGTCTCAGGTGCTGATCACGTCGAAGGCTAAATTAGCGGTCGCCATTGAGGCGCTTAATTCGTGTCCCGACGTCCGCCTGGTGCTGGTCACGGGGGTTGAGGCGGAAGATCTGCCCGGTGATGCGCGCTTCAAAAGTTATGATGCAGTGATGGCACTTCAGTCAGATACCCCGATTGCAGACGAGCAACTCGGTACCTCCATGCTGTATTCCTCCGGCACCACCGGGCGACCCAAGGGCATTATTCGCCCGTTGCCTGAGCAAGGACCGAGAGAACCATTGCCGCTGTACACCTTTTTGCTGGATCTGTGGCGTTATCGAGAGGACATGATCTATTTGTCGCCTGCGCCGCTGTATCATTCAGCGCCGCAGGCAGCGGTGAACCTGACACTTCGCGTGGGCGGCACGGTGGTGATCATGGAACGCTTTGACCCAGAACATTACTTAACGCTTATCGAGCAGTACCAAGTCAGCCACTCGCAACTTGTGCCCACTATGTTCTCCCGCATGTTGAAGCTCCCTGAAGAGGTTCGTCTCAAAGCCGACTTGTCCACACTCGAAACGGCTGTGCACGCCGCTGCGCCCTGTCCGGTGATGGTTAAGCAACAGATGATCGATTGGTGGGGTCCGATCATTCATGAGTATTACGGCGCGACTGAAGGTCTCGGGTTTGCTGCGTGTGATTCGGCAGAGTGGCTGGCGCACCCCGGTACGGTGGGCAAGGTGGTGCTGGGCGAGCTGTCGGTGCTCGATGATGAGATGAATCCACTGCCGATGGGCGAGCCGGGCACCCTCTGGTTCAAGACAGCGACTGAATTTCAATATCATCGCGACCAGGAAAAGACCAAAGAAGCCACCTCGGAGGATGGCTCAATGACGACCGTGGGGGATGTCGGCTATGTGGATGCGGACGGGTTTTTATACCTCACCGATCGAAAGACATTCATGATTATTTCTGGTGGTGTGAACATCTATCCGCAGGAAACCGAGGACTTGCTGATCTCACACCCTAAAGTGGTGGACGCCGCCGTATTCGGTGTACCGAATGTTGATCTCGGCGAAGAAGTGAAGGCCGTGGTTCAAGCGGCAGAGGGCGTGGCAGGCGATGAGGCGCTCACAGAAGAATTACTGGCCTACCTGGGTGAAAGGGTTTCCCGTCAGAAAATTCCCCGGTCCATCGATTATCGGGATGAATTGCCCAGGCTCCCCACGGGCAAGCTCTACAAACGCTTGTTAAGAGACGAATACTGGGGTGAGGGGACATCCCGCATCGTCTAGCGGTTAAGGCTTCGGGTGCATCCCCAAGCTCGGGGAGCGGTTTAGATGATGCCGCCGATCGCGGGATTGGTGCCCGTAGTGATTTCGTTCGCTCTTGCCACGATGCGATCATTGAAGTCGGTGTGGGTCAGAATATAGAGCTGGTTCCTGCGCACCGCACTGAACACGATCTCCGCAACCTGAGCGGGCGCCATACCTTCCTCTAACATCGCTTGGAAAAGGGCGCGGCCCTCCTCTTGCTCAGGGGTCAGCGATACGGGCGCGTCTTGAAGGTCGGTCGGGCGATTACGATCGCTCGACATGATGTTCGTGTTAATCAAACCAGGACACAGCACTGAGCAGCCGATGTGCTCGATTCCTTCATTGCCCAAGTCACGATAGAGCTGTTCTGTCAGTGCAACCACCCCATGTTTAGTCACGGAGTAGGGTGCATTGGTGACCCCGCCCAAAAGGCCAGCGACCGAGGCAGTATTCACGATATGGCAAGACTCGTTCTGCTCAATCATCTGCGGCACAAACACCCGAAGGCCATGGATCACGCTGTATAAATTGACGCCAATAGTCCAACTCCAATCATTGATCGAACCTCGCCAGGCATTGCCTGAACCACCCACGCCGGCATTGTTGAAGAGCAGATGCACGGCCCCAAAGGTCTCGAGCGCTCGTGCTTTCAGGTGTTCTAGCGCTTCGAGTTGGGCCACATCGGTTTGCACGGCCAGCACATCGTTGTGGCCCGCTTGCCTAAATTCTGCTGCGGTGGCTTCAAGCGCTGCTGACTCAACATCGGCCAGCACCACATGCATGCCTTCCGACAGACATTTGGTGGCAAGCGCTTTGCCAATGCCACTCGCTGATCCCGTGACGACGGCCACTTTTCCGCTGAATTGATCCATCGAGATGCTCCTGTTTGTTGGCCCGAGCATATCGCGAAATGCGGTCGATAGAGAACCCGAGTCTCTAGCAGAGGGCGTCGTCACCTATCCGCTCAAAAGTGGAGGGCCGTAAGCGCTCTAGAAAACCGTCAGCCTTGCTTGTTAAGTAGGGCTTGGAGGTATACTTTTAGGCTTGTTTGAACTTGTTCCCGGAGCGAAAACGCATCATGCAAAGCGATCAAGCGACAGAGGCTGAGGTGCTTGAAGCAGCCAAGGGCTGCCCGATTCACCAGATTAATCCCATGCACCCGGCACTTTTGAAGCAGCCTTGGGGCATGAACCGAAGGCTTCGAGAAGAAGCCCCCATTTTTAAAGACGAGGCCTCAGGCATCTATTTCGTCTCGCGCTATGAAGATGTCGTCAAGATGGCTATGGATCATCAGACCTTCTCAAGTGTCATGCTGAACCCCACGCGCGCGCTCGCGGCAACTTCGGACGATGAAATCAAAGAAGTCCTCGCCTCGGGCTATCCCAACGTGCCCACCATGTTGACCCAAGACCCGCCGCTGCAGCGGCGGTATCGAAAGTTCGTCGACAATGCGTTTTCTCCTGCGAGTTTGAAAGCGTTGGAACCCTTCATTGAAGCCACTGCCAACGATTTAATCGATGCCTTTATTGACCGTGGGGAGTGCGAGTTCTTGTCTGAGTTCGGCGTGCCCCTACCCCTGCGGGTCATCGTGAATCAGCTGGGAGCGCCGGTCGAGGATCTTCATTTGTTCCGTCGTTGGACGGAGGCTGCGATTCGTAATTTGTCCGGGCAGCTCGATCGCGATGGGCTGCTACAAGCGGCGAGGGAAACGGTCGAGTTCCAGCATTATTTCGTTGAACGAATCGAGGAGCGTCGTAACGCGCCTCAAGATGACATTTTGTCGAAAGTGGTGAATGCGAGTATCGATGGTGAACAGCCGCTCAGTCATCCAGAAGCCCTCTCGATGCTTCAGCAAATCCTCGTCGCGGGTAATGAAACGACGTCATCCTCATTAACCGAAGGCATCTGGCTGCTGATCCAGAATCCGGATCAATACGAGCTGCTCAAGAAAGATCCCTCGCCGCAAATGATTTCAAATTTGGTGGAGGAGGTGCTTCGTATTTCGAGTCCTTCCTCAAACATGTTCAGGCGCGCAGTTGAGGAAGTGGAATGGCATGGCGTCACCATTCCGAAGGACGCCATTCTCTTCGCTCGGTTTGCTTCAGCGAATCAAGACGGCGCGCAATTTCCAAACCCCGAGAAGTTTGATCTGACGCGCCCCAACTTGAAGGAACAAGTGGCCTTCGGTAAAGGCGTGCACCACTGTCTGGGAGCCGCGCTGTCGCGTCGAGAAATGAACATAGGGTTTAAGATTTTGTTGGAGCGGGTTGAAAACTTCAGGCTTGCTGACGGCGCATCGGAACCTGAATTTGCCGCCAACGCGCTCCTGCATGGGTTAACTCGCCTCGATGTTGCGTTTGATCGCGTTCAGTGAGCGAGGTTATTGGGTCACCCAAGGGTGTGTTGGGCACTTTGTTTCGATTGATTCTCCTAGTGGCGGTGTTAGTCTCAAGCAAAGTGTCTTTCGGTAAGGATGAAATGATGTGCCAAGAAGCCTTCGCTAAAACCATCGCTATTCAACAAATTGAATACCTTCGCAGGGAGTACGCTAAGGCGACCGATTTGATTGGCCTTGCGGATGATGCCTCGGTGGCTGCAGGTCGAGCGATCTATCGGCGGATATTTGCGCAGGATGCCACCTTTGAAGTTTCAGGACCGGACACCTCGCCACTCTCTGCAGATGGGCCCGATGGTTGGGTTCAAGTGGTGCTTGAGGCGCTCGGACCCATGGGGCCCACCCAGCACCTGATCGGAACCCAGGTGGTGGAGATTGATTCGATTGCATTTGATGAGGCCTGCGATGTGATTGAGGGCCGTGCGACGATGCAAAGCTATGTTCAAGCTTGGCATGACACGGCGGATGAGCAGGTTTGGCTGTTTATCGGCACTTACTTCGATCAAGTGATTTACACGCCCGGCACTGGGTGGCAAATCAAACACATGGAGCTTCGCCGAGTGACTGGTGAAATGCGACCCGCGGTGGCGGCTGCCTCATAGCCAGCGCCTTCCCCACCTGGCCCTGCTCGAGAACTGGCCTTGGCATTGACCGAAGGGGTTGGGCATCACTTAGGGCGACATCGTGATGGGTAGCGGTCGATTTATCAGCAAGCGTTGCGAGATGCGCAGCCGGCCATCTTTAGCAAGCGCTTAAATCAACGCGGCCTTTCGCTCTTTCAAAGCTGACCCTGGCTCCGAAGAAGGCTTAATACCGGCTCTGGTCGTTCGCATCCAGGGCTTGTGTTGCCTTCGATTCAGTCTCTATATCCTGTTGACTCATCTGCCAGTCGCGGTACCGATCTAGTTCCCCGCGAAAGTTACGGGCGACCCAAGCCAAGATGGCGAAGTCATCGATCATTCCAAGAGCTAGGATGAAATCCGGAATCGCGTCGAGCGGCAAGAGAAAATAAAGTAGCGCGGCGAGCGCCGCGATGATCGTGTCAGGGGCAATGTCTCGATAGCGCCCATGCACAAAGTCCCTGACCAATCCACTCAGTAGGACGATCGTTTGTTTAGCTTCGGTCGCGGTCTGGTTGAGGCGACTTGACTCTTTGTGTTTGATTTTGGTCAGGGTGTCTTCGAGGCGGCTGGGTTGGGTCAGCAAACCTTCGGCGCGACTGCGAAGTTGGGTCAGTCGTTTGGGTTCTTCGCCCGCTTGTTTTGTCGACCGGTTCGAATCATTAGGTGCTGAAGGGTTCTTTGACTTTAGGTCAGTCATTGCGAGTTCCACCGGGGTTATGCGGTGCTGGCATCTGGATCGCCGCGAGTGGCCGCAAAGTAGGGCGACATATCCCAATCGGGCCAGCGGTCTTGCGTCAGCTTCAGCGTTCTAGGGGACCAGTAAGCGGCACCTGGTTCTGGAATACCGAGGCATGCCAACTGCTCGGGCGATGCATGATTGATGACTTTATCCCAGGGCCGGTTAAGGGCCTGCTGCCAGACATGGAAACTCACAAGGTCATTGCCGGCTGCCTTGTAGCCTGCAGTCATGGTGTACCGATGGCCACCCGTGCGGGTCAAATTCGTGCCTCGATGAAACGTGTCGATGCTGTGCGCGAGCAGTGCGCCGGCAGGTGCGGCTGCCGATTTCTCACAAGCTTTGAGTGCCTGCTGGTGCTCAGGCTGCGCCATGATCTCGCCCTGACCAACGATGCGCGCGCTGTCTGCTTTTTCGACGTAGTGGAGCGCGCCCAGGTCATCGGTCACATCCGTGAGGTAGATAATAATGTCGACCGAGCGAAGCGCCGCGTGCTCGCTAGGAACCGTCAAAGTGTGGTTGCCAAAGTCGCAGTGATGATGTTGGTCGTAATCTGCTTCGCCTGTGAATTTTGCCCAGGTGTGTGATTGGTACAAATGCACGGCGGGCACACCCAATAGGTCTCGCGCCAAGCGGATCACAGCGGGGTGCAGCGAGAGTAGGTTCATATCGATCCCGCCCTGATAGGGGAGGATCTCCGTATGCAGAAACTGTTTTCGATGGGTGGCGCCGATCATGCCCTCTTTTTTGACATCAATCGCTTCGCCGTGTTCAGGTCTGAAGCCGCCATAAAGCGCCTCGTAATCCGCGCATACCGGCGCAATTTCATCTGCCGTAAAAAAATCGGGGATGAGCACGAAACCTTTTTCTCTCCAGGCTTCGACGTGTGCTGCGTTGTGGCGGGTTGTCATAGCGTCCATTTGTGAGTCGGGTTGCCGCGAGTTTAAAGGTGAGACCACGAGGGGTCTAGGGCGTGGATCATTACTGGGCAAGGCAGGCAGCCTCGGCTAAGATCGATTGAGCGTTCGGTCTCCATGCGGTATGGATCCGTCATAGCATTCAAGTGATCGGTGGGGTTTGCCTCGTCAAAGGAAAGGGTGGAGATCGACCATGAGCACAGTCGCATTAGAGCGAAATCCAACTTTCTGGTACTACGGGTCAGCCTCGATCGCGTACGGGATCAAGAACAACGCCTTCAGCTATCTTTTGTTGATCTACGCGAACCAGGTATTGGGATTGCCGGGTTACAAAGCGTCGATTGCGCTAGCGATTGCCATGCTTTGGGATGCGGTTTCGGATCTCTTGCTGGGCCACTGGTCAGATAAAACGTCCACCCGTTATGGACGGCGCCACCCGTTTATGTACGCCGCCTTCTTCTTGCTGCCCCTAACCTTTTATGGGTTATTTAACCCTCTGGTCGAACTTTCCTCAGAGGATCAGACGTTTGTCTACGTATTGATCTTCGCGTTGCTGATTCGCACGGGGACCACGTTGTTCGAGGTGCCCTCAACTGCGTTACTTCCGGATCTGGAACAAGACTATGATCGACGGAACAAGTGGTTGGCGTTGCGACATGCGTTTGGTTGGACCGGCGGCAACGGGATCCACATGATTAATTTTGCCTTTTGGGTGGGCGCATACGGGGTTGCGGTTCAGACCGGATACAGCATTTATGGGCTGGTGGGCGCTGTGGTGATTGCTGGCGCGATCTTGGTGTCAGCGCTGGGGACCCAAAAGGTGGCCGCGGCAATGCCAAGACCTGAGGAACCCTTTCGTTTGCGTGAGATTCGTAAGGAGATCATGCAGATCTTTCAGTCGCTCGCTAACAAGAACTTTGCAGCGCTGTTCTTCTATGGGTTAACCGTGGGTATTGCAGGCGGGTTGGGCACGGCGCTTTACCTCTATAACACAACCTACTTTTTTGGCTTCACTGGCGCGCAGATCAGCGTGACCGCCATTGGCGTCCTGATCTCACCCCTCATTGCCTATTGGGCGGCGCCACACTTTGGCAGGCTCTACGGTAAGAAGAAGGCGGCGATTGGGGCGATTCTCGTGAATATCATGCTCTATCCAATGCCTTACATTCTGTTGCTGATGGACTATTGGCCGCCGTTAGGCAGTTGGCTTTCGCTCTACATCTATAGTGTCTTTATTGTGGTGGAGGTCGTCTGCGGAATTATCGGCGGCGTCCTCCTCGATTCGATGATGGCAGACGTGGTTGAGGACAGTGAAATGAAGACTCATCGCCGCTCGGAAGGTCTCTTTTATGCGGCGAGAGGCTTTGCCGCCAAGGCGATTTCCGCAGGCGGCATCGTCGGCGCGGGCACCATCATCTCTCTGGTTGGACTGGATGGCATTACCTCGGTCTCTGAAGTGACTCGCGAAATCCGGGTGGATTTGGCATCACTCTTCCTGCCGCTCTATTGCGGTCTATTCCTCCTGGGGTTGGTGATCGTTAGCCGATACCGAATCACTCGAGATGACCACGAGGAGCATTTGGCGGCACTCTCGGAGAGACGGAGTAGCTAAGCAGGTGGATTTGCGGTCGGCGTCGTTCGGACCAGACGCTGATGAAGTCCGGTCGCTAGTGGCTAGTGGTTGGATGGCCGGAGCCCATGTCCACAATCATTGATAGAGGGCAGGAGCGCTAGGTAGGCCAATTGGTCGAGGATCGGTTGGCTCAGGGGGCTATGCGCGCCTGGGTGGGCGTGATGGCTGATGCTTGAGAGCCCCCGGGGTGCCCGAGTGTTCGCCATGCAAGTTTAGACCGGTTAGGGAGGATAGGGCGTCGCCTCGCGCTGGATGGGCATAGGCTTGTTAGATTCGGGTTCGCTGGACAGGGTAGTCCCAGGTCGTGGTCTAGCGCAAGAATAGTTGAGATCGCATAGTTGATGGCACCGCTGACTTACACCACATACCAGAAACGCCATCGACATCAGTGCATGGCGTTGTTCGAGCAGAATTGCCCTCATTTCTTCGCCGTTGAGGAGCGCGCGGATTACGAGCAGTTTTTAGATTCAGCGCCTCAAAACTATTGGTTAGTCAGGCAATCCGATGACTTTATCGCCTGTTACGGTCTAACGATCCAAGGTCTCGACGCCACCATCGATTGGATCATGGTGGATCCCGCCGTTCATCGAGGGGGTATTGGCAGCGCCATGATCGCGCGAGCCTTTTCGATCTTTACTGAACACAGCGTCACTCACCTGAAGGTGGCGACGAGTCAGCATGCAGTGGGCTTTTTTGCTCGGTTCGGCCTTGCCGAAAGGTCCCGAACGATGAATGGGTGGGGTCTTGGCATGCATCGAATCGACATGGAGTTGGTGTTTAGGGTGTCTTGTTAGAGGCGCCGAGCGGTGGTCGAGGACTGGTCCCGGTGTGCGAACCATGAGACGATTTGGGCCGCCCCGAGCGAACGCTTGCGGATTCATCAAACCGAACCAAATAGCTTAGGAGAGTGCCGATGGCGACTATGAGTCAGGCAATGCAGTCCTTTATTGACCGCGATATTTTGTCTTGCGTGAGTTACTGCTTGATCGATGACGGCGAGGTCGTAGCATCAGACTTTTTGGGGTTTCAATCGAAAGAGAATGAGACGCCGCTCCGTGAAGACAGTATTTATCGGATTTATTCGAATACGAAAATTGTGACGTCGGTTGCGTTGATGAAGCTCTTCGAGCGAGGCGCTTTTTTGCTTGATGACCGACTGGCGGATTACCTGCCAGCCTTTGCCAACATGAATGTGTTAAGTGCCGATGCATCAGGGCCTCAAGACGTGCAGCCTGCCAGGAACCCAATCCTCATGCGTCATGTATTGAGCCATAGTGCAGGGTTCTCCTACGGGTTCATTGAACCCGAGTCGGTGATCGACAAGGCGTATGTTGCTGCAGGCATTAATCCAGGGCCCACCAATCCGAGCGATCTGGCAACTTTCTGCGACACGGTGGCCGAACTACCGCTCGTCTATGAGCCGGGCACCTTTTGGCGCTACTCGGTGGCGACCGATGTTTGTGCTCGACTGGTTGAAGTGCTTTCGGGCCAATCGTTTGGCGAGTTTCTGAAGCGCGAAATATTTGAGCCTCTCGCGATGCATGACACCGGTTTCTTTGTGCCCGCCTCGGAGCAGCATCGATTGATCAGCATGTACGCGCCAAAGAACCCCCTTGACCCGATGGCTTCGGGGATGACGCTCGCGGAAGGTCCGGAATCAAGCGTTTACCTCGCGCCGCCCCGCTTTGAAAGTGGCGGTGGCGGCTTGGTGTCGACACTTCAGGATTATGTCTCGTTTGTGCAAATGATCACGCACGAGGGATCGTGGCGAGGTGCGACCATACTAAAACCAGAGACGCTCGCGCTCATGCGCACCAATCAATTGCCGGAGGGCGTGGGCGTCAATTTCCCTTTCTGGGCGATGCCAGGAACGGTGTTTGGACTCGGGTTTGCCCTTCGCTCGGCCCTGTCCGAGGGTGAATCGTCGCTGATGTTGGGTGAGTATCATTGGGGTGGCATGGCCGGAACGCATAGTTTTATGTCACCCGAGGGTCGATTTGCGGGGCTCTGCTTTACGCAGCGAATGCCTGGCTTTTGGCATCCGTTCAGTCATGTATTTAAGAAGATGGCGTATGAGTGGGCAGAGGCCCGCCTTTGATGAAGGGTCGCTTTCAGGGCTCCTATCGAGAGGGCCTTGTGGTGATGGCGTTTTGGCTTGCCGGATGGAGTGTCATGGGTGACGCCAGCGAGGCGCGCCAATCAGTGATCCTGAAGCCGGTGCAAGGAAACGATATGCAGACGACGATTGTGACGCCCCTTGGACAGATCCTCGGCCAAGCGGCAGAAAAAAATCCTGAAATCAGCGTGTTCCGCGGCGTGCCTTATGCCGAGCCGCCCCTGGAGTCGCGGCGTTTTGCCCCGCCCGGGCGCCTAGAGCCCTGGGACGGCGTTCTCGATGCTCGAGAGGACCGTTTGCCCTGTTGGCAGGCACATTCAGAGGATGCGTTCGTTTGGTCCCGAGGCGCGTTTGAACGCAGTGAGGATTGTCT
>Ga0255776_10002482_pt1 | contig 20552 bp, 19 predicted proteins | sample 071ome_19_FD_179974 | JGI IMG/M metagenome (GOLD analysis project Ga0255776, IMG submission 179974) | Coastal salt marsh microbial communities from the Groves Creek Marsh, Skidaway Island, Georgia - 071413AT metaG (version 2) | ecosystem: Environmental > Aquatic > Marine > Intertidal zone >... | reverse complement strand
ACACCGGCTACCCCGGTGGGATCCGCGGCGTGGTGTTCAAGGACATGATTGCCGAGCACCCGGAGCGGGTGATCGAGGCCGCGGTGAAGGGCATGCTGCCCCGCAACGCCCTCGGCCGGGCGGTCTACAAGAAGCTCAAGGTCTACGCGGGCCCGGAGCACCCCCATGCGGCACAGCAGCCGCAACCCTTAGAAGTCTGAGGTCAGAATTATGAGCATCGCTTCAAGCGCAGCCCGGGGTGGGGCCAGCAACTACGGTACCGGCCGTCGGAAGACCGCCGCGGCCCGGGTTTTCCTCCGTCCTGGTCAAGGCCGGGTGCTGGTGAACAATAAGCCCCTCGATGAGTTTTTTGGTCGTCAGACGTCGCGCATGGTGGTGATGCAGCCCCTGCAGCTCACGGAGATGACCGATCGGCTCGACGTCTTCGTGACCGTTCGCGGGGGTGGCCCCTCCGGTCAAGCCGGCGCCATTCGCCATGGCATCAGCCGCGCGCTGATCGAGTACGACGAGTCCCTGCGCCAGCCCCTCCGGGCGGCCGGCTTCGTAACTCGCGATTCCCGTGCGGTGGAACGGAAGAAGGTCGGTTTGCGCAAGGCGCGGAAGCGTCCGCAGTACTCCAAGCGCTAAGGCGGCAAAGGCTCGGCCGCCCCTTGGCGGCCCCTGCGCCCGATCGGATTTCCGCTCGGGCGTTTTTGTGTCTGCAGAGCCGCGCGGGGGAGTTTTCCCCTGGAAGGTCCGCAGATTAGGAAAATGGCTGCCCCAGGATGGGGTTGGCTGTGTTAGAATCCGCACCGGCTGGCGCGGGCGAACGTTCGAGATTGATCCGGCCAACGACTCTGCCGAATCCATCCCGGCACACCTGACCAAATTGACCAGGGAGACTCTTCGTGAGCAACGGCGAAGTGAACCTTGCCCGGCGCCGCTTTTTGATTGGCGCGACCTCCGTGGTGGGCGGCGCCGGCGTGGTAGGCGCCGCGGTGCCTTTCCTCGCATCTTGGCAACCCAGCGCAAAGGCCAAAGCCCTTGGGGCCCCGGTCCGCGCCGATGTCAGCAAGCTCCGCCCCGGGGAAATCCTCGGGCCCCTGCCGGAGTGGCGGGGCAAGCCCATCTTTGTGGTGAAGCGTACTGACGCCATGCTGGATCAGCTTGAGGCGCTCGAGCCCATGCTCGCCGATCCCGGCAGTGCCCGGCCGTCGCAGCAGCCCAGCTATGCAGCGAATCGCTGGCGGGCTCGGGAGGAGCGCAAAGACCTCTCCGTCCTTATCGGCATCTGCACCCACCTGGGCTGCTCGCCGAAGTACTACCCGGAAGTGGGCCCCCAGGCCTTCGACGGGAACTGGAAGGGCGGTTATTTCTGCCCCTGCCACGGTTCCAAGTTCGATCTTTCCGGACGCGTTTACGCGGGCGTACCGGCGCCCTCGAATCTCGAGGTGCCGCCTTATACCTTTGAGTCCGATGCAATCATGTTGATCGGCGAAGATGAGGAGTCCGCGTAATGAGTGATGCGAAATCGTCAGAAAAGCCGGGCGCCGTGATGGCCGGGGTCACCCAGGTGGTGAACTGGATTGACGCCCGCATGCCCCTGGTCGAGACCTATGAGTACCACATGTCTCGCTACTGGGCCCCGAAGAACTTCAACATGTGGTACCTCTTCGGCGTGCTTTCCATGGTGGTGCTGGTTAACCAGCTCCTCACGGGGATCTGGCTCACCATGAGCTACGTGCCCGCCGGTGATAAGGCCTTCGCCTCCGTCGAATACATCATGCGTGACGTGGAATTCGGGTGGCTCCTCCGCTATCTCCACTCCAGCGGCGCGTCGGCGTTCTTCATCGTGGTTTACCTCCACATGTTCCGGGGCATGATGTACGGCTCCTACCGCAAGCCCCGGGAGCTCATCTGGCTCTTTGGGATGGCGATCTTCCTGGTGCTTATGGCGGAAGGTTTCATGGGCTATCTCCTGCCCTGGGGCAATATGTCCTACTGGGGCGCGCAGGTGATTGTGTCCCTTGTGGGGGCGATTCCCGTGGTCGGTGCTGACATGATGGAGTGGGTCCGCGGCGACTTCCTCATGAGTGAGATTACGCTGAACCGCTTCTTCGCCCTGCACGTCGTGGCCCTGCCCATCATGCTGATCATGCTGGTGTTCCTGCACATTGTTGCCCTGCACCACGTGGGGTCGAACAATCCCGACGGCATCGATGTGAAGAAGCATAAGGACGAGAACGGCAAGCCTCTCGACTCCATCGCGTTCCACCCCTACTACACCATCGGCCACGATCTTCCCGCGATCGTGCTGTTCCTGATCGTGTTCTGTTCCGTGGTGTTCTTCGCGCCGGAGATGGGTGGCTACTTCCTCGAGCCGCCGAACTTTGAGCAAGCGAACCCGCTGAAGACGCCCGATCACATCGCGCCGGTGTGGTACTACACCCCCTTCTACGCGATGCTTCGCGCCGCGACCTATCCGCTCTTTGGGATGGATGCGAAATTCTGGGGCTTTGTGGTCATGGTGGGGGCCATCGCCCTGCCAGCGGTCCTGCCCTGGCTCGACCGTAGCCCGGTGAAGTCCATCCGCTACAAGGGCGCGATCTCCAAGGGCATGCTCGCTATGTTTATCGTGTCCTTCTTCCTGCTCGGGTGGCTCGGTACGCAAGCGGCCAGCCCCTTCTACACGCTGTTGGCCCAGGTGGGTACGGCAGGCTACTTCGCCTATTTCGTGCTCATGCCCTGGTACACCCGTGTAGAGAAGACGAAGCCCGTTCCTGAGAGGGTGCCTGCCTAATGAAGCGTTTCTTGATGATTCTGGGCTTTTGCGCCCTGACCACCCCTGCTGCGCTGGCTTCCGATAGCGGCGTGCACCTGGAGCCCATGACGCCCGATCACCGGGATCTGCCCTCGCTCCAGCATGGGGCCAAGCTGTTCATGAACTACTGCCTGGGCTGCCATTCCCTGGAGCACCAGCGTCACGTGCGGACCGCCGAAGACCTCGGCATTCCCACCGATCTGTACCAGGCAAGTCTGCTGCCCGCGGGCGCCGACATGGGCTCCCACATCACTAATGCCATGCCGGCGGCTGGGGCCAAGAACTGGTTTGGGGCTCAGCCCCCGGATCTGTCCATGGTGACCCGGGTGCGGGGCACGGATTGGGTCTATAGCTACCTCAAGGGCTTTTACCTCGACCCGAGCCGTCCCCTGGGCGTGAACAATGATGTGCTGCCGAACGCGGGTATGCCCCACGCGCTGATTGAGCTCCAAGGGGTTCCCCGGAAGGTATGCAAGCAGGCGCCGGAAGGCGGTCGAGATGGGCTTTCGGGTCAACCCATGACCTCGGAGCAGTGTGGCTTCATTGAAGTCGAGGCCGGCACTGGGCTTTTGAGCGCTGAGGAATATGACGCGGCGGTTTACGATCTCGTGAACTTCCTTGACTACACCGGCGAGCCCTACCGCCTCGACCGGCAGCGCATTGGCGTTTACGTCATCCTGTTCCTCCTGGTGCTCTACGTGTTTACCTGGCTGCTTGGCCGGGAATACCAGAAAGAAGTGCACTAAGGTTCGAGAAAAGGCTGCGTCCTTCGGCGCAGCCTTTTTTCTAGCGGCCCTTAGGCTTTCAAAAAACCATAACGCACGGGGACTCCGCCATGGGTGTCGTTGCAAAGCGCTCCTCAATGACCTTTTTCTCTGACGGTACGGATCACTACAGCCACCGCGTGCGCATGGTGCTGGCGGAAAAGGGCGTGACCGTTGATACCGTTGAGGTCGATGGCAACAATAAGCCCGAGGAGCTCCTGGAGCTGAATCCCTACGGCGCGGTGCCGACGCTCCTCGACCGGGATCTCGTGCTGTACGAATCCATGGTCATCATGGAATACCTCGACGAGCGCTTTCCCCATCCGCCTCTGCTACCCGTCTACCCGGTCGCTCGCGCGCTCTCTCGCCTTTGGATGCATCGCATTCAGCGAGATTGGTGCGCGCACCTGGATCTGCTCATGGTGGGTAAGGGGCGGGAAACGGCCCTGACCAAAGCGCGGAAGTCGCTTCGGGAAAGCCTCATGGCCGTGTCCCCGATCTTCGCAGAAAAGCCCTTCTTCATGAGCGACGAGTTCACCCTCGCCGATTGCTGCGTCGCGCCGATTCTCTGGCGTTTGCCGAAGGTCGGCATTGTGCTTCCGGAGAAACAGTGTCGTCCGCTGTTGAAGTACGCCGAGCGTCTCTTCGAGCGCGATGGCTTCCAGGCGAGCCTCTCAGAGGTTGAGCGGGAAATGCGCGACTAGGGGGGCGAGGTCATGCGTCCTCAGCGTCCCTATTTGCTTCGCGCTTTCTACGACTGGATCGTCGACTCAGACTGCACCCCTCATATCCTGGTGGACGCCCAGCGTCCGGGCCTTCGCGTACCCAGCCACGCTATTGTGGAGGGCAAGGTCACCCTGAACGTTTCTCCTCGGGCGGTCCGAGAGCTTCTGATTGATGAAGCGGGGCTTTCTTTTCAGGGGCGCTTTGGGGGCAGTCCCTTTGTGGTCTACGTGCCGCTGAACGCGGTGGTAGCGATCTATGCCCGGGAGACCGGGGCGGGGACTGTGCTGGGGCCGGAGCCGGCCGAAGGCGAGGAGAATCCCCTTTCGGTGGCAGAATCCCCGGAGTCACCGGAAGACGACCCGCCGCCGGAGGGCGGCGGTAAGCCGACATTGCGGGTAGTTAAGTAGGCCCTAGTCGGAATAGCTAAAAATGCGTACCACGCGCTCTACGCCGCCCACAGCACGGGCCGCGGCGGTGGCTGCTTCCCCTTCCGCGCGCGTGACCGTACCCAACAGATACACGGTACCGTTTTCCGTAACGACCTTGATTTCCAGGCCCCGCACGGCCTCGTTGGCAAGAAGTCGGGCCTTCACCTTACTCGTGACCACCGCATCGGCGGAACGGGCGAGCAGTGCCGTTGGACCACTGATCGTGAGCTCGTTGTAGACCGTCTTGACGTCTTCGATGCCGCTGAGCACCTCGCTGGCGAGGGCTTTGCTTGCCTCATCCCGGACCTGCCCCGTAAGCAGCACCACGCCCCGGAAGCTCGTGACTCCCAGGTGTCCATCCTTGAGGCCTTCCCCAGCCCGGCGGAGCCGAACCAGTCCGGTGGTTTCAATACGCGTATCGTCAATGATGTTCCCAAGCGCTTGGATCGCCGCCGGGGGACCGCTCTTTTCTTCTGCGGTGGCCGCGCTTCCGTCGTCGCCTTGGCTGGCGCAGCCGGCAAGGAGGGCGATGCTAAGGGTCAGGGGCCCAAGGACGCGTTTCATAGCGGCAGTTCCTATCAAGAAAGAGCCCCTAGTTTAACGCGCCGAAAGCGTTTCGTATCCATTCGAGGTGGGCCTCGGCGGGCGTGGGTCCCGTGAGCGCGATGACGTCGAAGCGACAGGGGGGAGGTTCGCGGTGCGCCTTGGTGGCGCCAGCGAGATAGAGCTGGGCGGCGAGGGTCAGGCGGCGCTGCTTGGCGGGAGTCACGGTGGCCGCGGTGTGTCCCCCGAGGGGGTGGCGACGGTAGCGTACCTCTACGAAAGCCCAGAGCCGGTCCCCGGGGGCGGCTAAGATTAGATCCCACTCCCCGTAGCGACAGTGCCAGTTTCGAGCGCGGAGCCGGTACCCCTGGGCGGCTAGGAAGGCGGCAGCGCGGGCTTCTCCAGCCCGGCCTGCCTCCCCGGGCTCGCGGGGGTCATGGCGCCGGGAGCGCAAAGCGTACCGGGGCCGGGCTCAGCGCGCCGCGCTCGATGGTCGCCAGGCGCAGGGTGCGTACCCAGCGCTGGTCCGCAGCCTGAGCGAGTTGGCCCGTGAGGCCTGGAAAGGGAAGGCCCGGCGGGGCATAGCGCTGCCATTGGGCCAGGCGCCAGGCGTCGACGCCGAGCGCGTAGAGCAGCCCGAGGGGGCCATCAGCATCGGGAAAGGCGTCCCGGAGACGCTCGCTTTCCGGGTCTGGGCCGCCGAGCTGCCAGGGTGTGAGGCTGAAGGTGACGTTCTCAAGATCCTTGAGGGCGGTTGCGCTCAAATCCGAGGCCAAGCCCTGGGAGGACGCCCAAACGGGGAGATCGCCGGCGAAGTAGTAGGCGAGGGCCGATTTGAGGGTTTGCCCCTGAAGGGGTTCGGCGATGAGCAGCACGGAATCGACATCCTGGCGCCGCCGCGGTTCGGTTTCCAGCGGTACGCGAAGCACCCGTTGCAAGGCCTGGCTGCGCGCCTCCCCTTCTTCCACAAGCAGCGCCGCGGCGACGGTAGCGCCCAGGTCTTCGTTTGGGGAGAAGGGCTGGCGGCGCGCCACGATGCCCCCGAGAGCCTCAAAGTGGGTGCTCGCGGCCCGGGCGAGGCGCTGGGCCCAGGGCGCTTCGTCATGAAGGATGAGGAGGCGTCGATGCCCGGCGCGCCAGTTTTGATCCGCCAGCTGTTCGCCCTCCACCTCCGGTTCAAGGGCGTAGCTCCACAGCGTGGGCGCGCTGCCGAGGCTGGGCCGGTTCAGCGCAAGTAACGGCGGTGCTTTCGGTTCATCTCGGCGGAGGGCGTCGAGGGCACTCACCGCGTCCCGTTCGAGGGGGCCCAGAAGCTGGTCGGGCTGAAAGCTAAGCGCTTGGCCGTAGGCGGTGGAGAGGCCTGCGGCCCGGGTATCAAAAAAGCGGAGCGCGGAGCCCCCATGCCCCTGGCGCTGGGCCTCAAACTGGGCCGCCAGGAGCCCATCTCGAAGCGCCTCCGCGGCGCCTTGAAGGGGGCCCGTGAAGGGCAGGAGTACGGCGATGCGGAGGGGGGCACCTCCTTCGACAACCGGCGGAAGATTTTTTAGCAGTGAGGGGAGCGCTGTGCCCGGCCATCGTGCCTCCCAAGCTGCAATGGCCTGGGGTAGGCGGGCCGGGAGGGAGGCGCAGGCGGCCAAGGCCTCGGCGAGGTCGTGGTAGGGCGCCAGCGCGTTCATTCCTTGGGGCGGCAGCGCTGGGGGCGGCAAGCTCGCGGAGAGGCGATCGAAGGCCTCATCGACCAACAGCTGTCGCTGATCCGGCGGAGCGAGGGTTTGCGTTTGAAGGAGAAGCGCCGCGCTGCGGAGCGTGTCCCCGTCCGTAAAGGCAAGGGCGCTGCGAAGGCGGGCCCAGCGAAGCGCGAGGTCCGGAGAGAGGTCCGAAGCCTCGGTCTGCTGCGCCAGGCGGGCGGTGATCTGGGCCTCGGCGGCGTTGGCGGTGGCGAGATCTCCAGCGCCTAGCGCGCGCTCGCCTTGCTGCAGAAGGGCTTCGACCTGCCCCCCATCCTGCGGACGGGTCAGGAGGGGTGTGAGCTTGTCCCCCCCTGGGGCCTGCGGGGCGCCGTCCTTCGGGGGCGGCGTAGGGCCGGAGCTGGTGCAGGCATGGAGGAGCGCGGCGAGCAGCAGGAGGCCCCAGCGACCATGCTTTCCTGGCGCGCTTCGGTACACTTCAGCCTCGTTTCGGCGCATGACGATCACCCAGGTGGGAGCGGACAAGCATGGCTGCGGGCACACTTTTCGTGGTGGCAACCCCCATTGGACACTTGGGGGATCTTACGGAGCGCGCCCGGGCCGTGCTCGGCGCCGTGTCCCTCATCGCCGTGGAGGATAGCAGACGCACCGCGCCCCTGTTGGCCTCCCTTGGGGTGAGCGTTCCTCTCATCGCTTATCACGAGCACAACGGAGAGGCCCGTACGCCGCAGCTGCTCGCGCGGCTGCAAGCGGGGGACGATATAGCGCTCGTGAGTGATGCGGGCACGCCGTTGATTGCCGATCCGGGTTATCGCCTGGTGCGGGAGGCCCGGGGCGAGGGCATCTCGGTGATTCCCGTGCCCGGGGCGTCGGCGGTAATGGCGGCCCTCTCCGTCGCCGGCCTGCCCACGGATCGCTTTACCTTCCGGGGCTTTTTACCGGCGAAGGCCGGAGCGCGGCGCCGGGCGCTGGCGGCGCTGGCTTCCCTCGAGGAGACGCAGGTCTTCTTTGAAGCGCCCCACCGCATCGTGGCCATGCTTGGGGATGCGGTGGACACCTTTGGTCCCGCTCGGGAGGCCTATGTGGGGCGGGAGCTTACCAAGCGTTTTGAGAGCCACTATCGCGGGGCCCTGGGCGAGCTTCTGGCGGCGGCGATGGGGGAAGGGTTGCCTGCGCGGGGGGAGTTCGTGGTGGTGCTGGCGGGGGCCCCGGAAGCGGCGGCCGCGGCTCCGGCGCTCCAGGAAGAGCAGGTGCTGCGGTTGCTTTTGGAGGAGCTTCCTCCGGCCCGCGCGGCCCGGGTGGCGGCCGCGCTGCTGGCCATGCCCAAAAAGCCCCTCTATCAGCGTGCCCTCGCCCTAGCGGAGGGGCGCGAAGAGGCTTGAGTTCCCTCCCCTGGGCGCCCACACTCCCCGGGCGAAGGAGTCGGCCAGGCAGTCGCTCGCTTCGGCGGGAGGAAAGTCCGGGCTCCATAGGACAGGGTGCCAGGTAACGCCTGGGGGGCGCGAGCCCACGGAAAGTGCCACAGAAAATATACCGCCAACCCGCTTCGGCGGCGGTAAGGGTGAAATGGTGCGGTAAGAGCGCACCGCGCGCGTGGTAACACGCGTGGCAGGGTAAACCCCACCCGGAGCAAGGCCAAATAGGGATCCATTGGTGTGGTCCGCATCGGATCCGGGTAGGCTGCTAGAGGTATGCGGTGACGCATATCCCAGAGGAATGACTGCCCATGACAGAACCCGGCTTATCGGCTGGCTCCTTCGCACTAATTCTTTTTGGTTATTAAAAACCATAAATTAGACTAGAAATATTCTCTTATCGCGTTTTTTCCTGAAGTGATCCTCGCAACGCCTTGCTTTTCCTAGGGTTATTTTTCCAGCGCCCTCGCGCCCTCTCGATTTTCTCTGCAACTCTCTGAAATAAAAGGATTTTCGCCTGAGCGTCGTGCTTGACGGGGTTTTCTTGCGTTCCTATAGTGGCGATTGATGGGGAATAGTGGAAAAAAGTGGATATTAAGGTCTCCATCCACGGGCAAGGTGGGTAAATAGTGCTATTTCGGGGTATCAGCGCAGTTACGATGGACGCGAAGGGGCGCATGGCATTGCCGGTGCGCTTCCGCGAGCCTCTGCGTGAGCGCTTTGGTGGCGCCCTGGTGGCCACTATCGATACCGCCGAGCGCTGCCTCCTCCTTTACCCCCAGGCCGTTTGGGAAGAGATCCAGGCGCAGCTTGAAGCCTTGCCGAACGTTGATCCTACGACCCGGCGCTTTCAGCGCCTCCTGATTGGCCACGCCACCGATCTCGATCTCGATGGCAATGGTCGGGTCCTTATTCCGCCCATGCTTCGGGAATATGCGGAGCTCGCGGGGCGCCTCGTGCTTCTGGGGCAGGGTCGAAAAATCGAAATCTGGGCCGAAGAGCAGTGGGCTGCGCGCCGGGATGCCTGGCTTGCGCAGGGTGATGGTCAGACCGCGGATGGTGCCGCGGCTCTTCAGTCGATATCGCTCTAATGGAACGGGACGCTCAAGCGGATCGGGGATATGCCCATATCCCGGTGATGCTCGAGGAGGTGCTCGCCTTGGCGCCGGCGGGGCCCGCGCCCTGGATCCTCGACGCCACCTTTGGGCGGGGCGGCCACAGTCGGGCGCTGCTCGCGCGCCTTGGGCCCGAAGCGCGCCTCTTCGCGCTCGATCGCGATCCGGAAGCGCTGGCTGCCGCCCGGGCGCTGGCCGCGGAAGATCCTCGGGTGACGGTGGTGCCCAGTCCCTTTGGAGCCTTGGCCGAGGCCCTGGCGCCCCACCTCCAGGGCCGGGGGCTCGATGGGGTGTTGATGGATCTCGGCGTGTCCTCCCCCCAGCTCGATGATCCCGCCCGGGGCTTTAGCTTTCGAAACGACGGCCCCCTCGATATGCGCATGAGCGGCGAGGGGCGCAGCGCCGCGGAGGTGCTCGCCCAGAGCGAAGAGGGGGAGCTGGCGCACATTTTCAAGGAGCTTGGGGAAGAGCGCTTTGCCCGGCGCATCGCCCGAGCCCTGGTCGCGGCTCGGGAATCGGGGGTGGTCTTCACGCGAACGCGGCAGCTGGCGGAGGCGGTGGCGGAAGCTCATCCTGCCTGGTCCCCGGATCGCCATCCGGCGACCCGGGTGTTCATGGCGCTTCGCCTTTACGTCAATGATGAGCTCGGTCAGCTCGAAGCCGGGCTCCGCGGTGCCGTTGAGCTTTTGGCGCCGGCCGGCCGTCTTTTGGTCATTAGCTTCCATTCCCTTGAGGATCGCATCGTGAAGCGCTTTCTGCGTCGAGAGGCGCAGGGCGAACCGCTCCCCCGGGGCCTGCCGGTGCGCGGTCCTGCGCCGGGGGTGCGGCTCCGGCTTCTGGGCAAGGGTCAGGGTCCAAGCGCCGAGGAGCTCGCTGCCAACCCCCGGGCGCGCTCCGCGCGGCTCCGGGCAGCGGAGCGCCTAGTCGCATGAGTCGCCTGAGCCGCATGAGCCAAATCCAGGGCCTTCTAGATTTTTCACCCCTGGCCGTATTGCTTGCGCCCCTCCGGGCCCCCGGGGGCTGGCAGCTTCTGGCCCTGGTGGCGTTGGTGCTGCTTTCGTCCCTGGGGGCGATCTTCGCCTCCCACGAGGCGCGGCGTCATTTCGAGGCCCTTGAGCGCGCACGGCTGGCTCGGGACCAGCTGCTTGAGCAGCGCGGCCGACTGCTGATTGAACGGGGCGCCTTTAGCGCCTATCACCGGGTGGATGTCATCGCCACGGAGCAGCTCGTGATGCGGTCCCCAGGGGTAGAAGACACCGTGTTGGTGCGGCCATGAAGCGCGCGCCCCGCCCTGCGCCCCGTCGCGCTTCGGCCCTCGCCCTGAAGCCGGCTCACCTTTGGCGCCTAGGTCTGCTCGCGCTACTGCTCGTGGGCGCCGCGGTCGCCATCGGCGTTCGGGTGGCCTTCCTTCAACAAGCCCAGCAGCGAGACTTTCTGAAGGGCGAAGGGGACGCGCGCACCGTGCGCGCCGTTTCCATCGAGGCCAGCCGAGGCGTGATTCGCGATCGCCGCGGAGAACTTCTGGCCGTGAGCGCGCCCGTGGTGTCGTTTTATGTGAACCCCCAGCGCTTCGCGCCGGCGCCGGAGGAGGCCGCGGCCCTCGCGGAGGCCCTAGGCATGGGGTCGGGCGACCTCACGGCGCGCATCGAGGAGGCGCGCAAGCGTGGCCTCGGCTTTGTTTATCTGAAGCGTCGCGTCTCCTCAGCCCAGGCGGCGGCGGTGCGGGCCCTCGGGGTGCGAGGCGTAGAGGCGGAGGATAGCTACCGGCGCTATTACCCCGCGGGCGAGGTATCGGCCCACGTGGTGGGGCTCACGAATATCGATGATCAGGGCATCGAAGGTCTCGAGCTGGCCTTCGAAGATTGGCTGGCGGGGCACCCGGGGAAAAAGCAGGTGCTAAGGGATCGGCGAGGCCATGTCATTCGCGACTTGGAATACGTCGCCATGGCCGAGCCGGGGCAAGACCTCGAGCTGGCCCTTGACCTTCGCGTGCAGTACCTGGCCCACCGGGAGCTGAAATCGGCCATCGCCCAGTACGGGGCGCGCTCCGGGTCCGTGGTGGTGCTCGATAACTTCACCGGTGAAGTGCTGGCCATGGCCAATCAGCCGGCCTACAACCCGAACGATTTAAGCGGTACGGGCTATGCACGGTTGCGCAATCGCGCCGTGACCGACCTCTTTGAGCCCGGCAGCACGGTGAAGCCCATCACCATTGCCGCGGCGCTGGAAACGGGGCGCTTTCAGCCCGAGCAAACCATTGATACGAGCCCGGGCTGGGTCCACGTTGCTGGGAAAACCATAAAGGACCCTCGAGATTATGGGGTCCTGAGCCTGGGCGGCATCATTGCGAAGTCGAGCCAGGTGGGGATCACGCGGCTGGCTCAGGACATGAGCGAGGATGAGCTCCGCGGGGTCTTCGCGCGCTTTGGTCTGGGTGTCCCCACGGGGGTGAGCTTCCCTGGGGAAGCCGCGGGGCGTCTCCCGGGCCCGCCCCCCTGGCCCACGATAAACCGCCTCACCTTCGCCTTTGGCTATGGCCTGTCGGTGACGACCCTCCAGCTCGCTCAGGCCTATACGGTTTTTGCTAACGGTGGGGCCATGGCGACGCCCACCCTGCTAAAGGTCGCAGAAGAAAGTTCCCCGCCCCTTACCCCCGTGCTCGATCCGGCCATCGCGAAGGCCGTGGCGACCATGCTTGAGGGGGTGGTGCGCTCGGAAGGCACGGCCCTGCGGGCCGCCATTCCCGGCTATCGCGTCGCGGGAAAAACGGGAACGGCGCGCAAGCTTGTCGATGGGGTCTACGACGATGCGCGGCATCTGGCTTACTTTGTTGGCTTCGCCCCGGCCAGTAACCCCCGGGTAACGGCGGTGGTGCTGATCAACGAACCAAAGGAAGCGGACGCCGGCGGAGGCCTCGTGGCAGCTCCGGTGTTTTCTCGGGTGGTCGGGGGCGCGCTGCGCCTGCTCGGCGTGGCGCCGGATTTAGGGACGGCGCCGAAGCTGGCGAAAGGTGTGGGCGAGATCGCCCCGGGGGCGGCGGGATGAACCTTGCGCCGCGCCTTCAGGCTGCCCTTCAGGTTATGGGGTATCCCGCGCCAGCCCTGCCGCCCGTGCTCACGGCCTTGACCCTGGATTCCCGGCGAGTGGCACCGGGCGCGATCTTCTGCGCGGTAACGGGGCGCAGCCAGGATGGCCGAGCTTTTCTCGCGGACGCCTGCGCCCGGGGCGCTGCCCTGGTGCTGCTTCCTGAGGGGCCCCGACCGGAAGACCGGGCCGCCCTGGGGACCGTGCCGGCCCTAGAGCTCCCGGGGATTGAAGGGCGTCTCAGCGAGCTTGCCCATCACGTTCACGGTGCGCCTTCAGAATCGATGACCGTCATTGGGGTGACTGGCACCAACGGAAAAACCTCCGTGGTGTCCCATTGTGCGGCGCTGCTGTCAGCCCTCGGAGTGCCCACGGCCACCTTCGGAACCCTGGGCGTGGGCTTCGGGGATGCGCTCACGTCCACGGGGCTCACCACCGCCGATCCCTTTACGGTGCAGGCGGAGCTTCGTCGTCTACGAGAGGCGGGCGCGGAAGCCGTAGCCCTCGAGGTGTCTTCCCACGCTTTGGATCAAGGGCGCGTGCAAGCCGTCGCCTTTGATGCGGCGGTCATGACGAACCTTTCCCGGGATCACCTCGATTATCACGGCACCCTTGAGGCCTACGGAGAAGCTAAGCGTCAGCTCTTCCTTCAGCCGGGGCTGGCCCACGGCATCTTGAATCTCGAGGACCCCTTCTGCCGGAAGCTTTTGGGGCGTATCCCCTGTGCAGTGAAGACCCACAGCTATGCCCTAGATGCGCCCGACGCAGCGGTGCATCTGACGGCGCGCCGACCCTGCGGCCAAGGTTGGGCCTTTCAGGGAAAGAGCTCCTGGGGCCCCTTTGCCGGTGCGACGGGCCTCGTGGGAGAGCACGGGCTAGGGAATTTGCTGGCGGCGCTGACCACCCTGGCTGCCCTTGGCTATCCCCTTTCCGAGCTGACGCCGCTCCTGGCGAAGGTGCCGGCGGCGCCGGGTCGCCTAGAGCGCTTTGCCCATCCTTCGGGAGTGGAAATCTTTGTGGATTACGCCCACACCCCGGAGGCCCTCTCCGCGGCGCTGGCGGCCCTTCGGGCGCAAGGGGTTGGGCGGCTGCACTGCATCTTCGGCTGCGGTGGCGAACGAGATCGGGGGAAGCGGCCCCTCATGGGCGCTGCCGCGGCGGTGGCCGATGCGCTTTACCTGACCAACGACAACCCCCGGGGGGAGGATCCGGACGCCATTCTCTGCGCCATCGCCCAAGGCATTCCCGCCGGGGTTCCGGTGCAGCGCATTCCGGATCGCGCGGAAGCGCTGGCCGCGGCCCTGGCCGAGGCCCGCCCCGGAGATCGCATTCTTCTGGCTGGGAAGGGCCATGAAACGGTGCAGATCGGTGCCGAAGGGCCGAGGCCCTTCAGCGATCGCGCCCTGGCGGCGGCGCTCTGCGCTGGGGAGGGAGCCTAGCCATGCTGCTTTGGCTGTTCTCCTGGCTCGAGGCCTTTGATCCTGGCTTCGCGGTGTTTCAGTACCTCACCCTGCGAACCATTTTGTCCGTGCTGACGGCCCTCGGCCTTTCCCTGCTCGTGGGGCCGGTGATGATTCGGCGCCTTGCGGCCCTTCAAATTGGCCAGGCGGTGCGCCAGGACGGGCCCCAGAGCCATCTCAGCAAAGCCGGTACCCCCACCATGGGCGGCGCCCTCATCATCGTGGCCATGCTCCTGGCCACCGTGCTCTGGGGCGATCTGTCTAACCGTTATGTGGTGCTGGCCGCCCTCGTGGTGCTGGCCTTTGGCGCCGTGGGTTGGGTGGACGACTATCGGAAAGTGGTGGAGCGGAATTCCCGGGGGCTCCCGGCCCGTTGGAAGTACTTCTGGCAAACGGTGGCGGGCGGCGCCGCGGCCCTAGCTCTCTACCTAGGGGCCAGCACCCCCGTGGAAACCACGCTGATCGTGCCCTTCTTCAAGGATGTGGCCTTCCAGCTCGGCCCCTTCTATCTGGTGCTCGCCTACTTTGTGCTGGTAGGCACGTCCAACGCGGTGAACCTCACCGACGGCCTCGATGGGCTGGCCATCATGCCCACCGTGATGGTGGCCGGGGCCCTCGGGCTCATGGGCTATCTCACGGGGAACGCGGTCTTTTCCGCCTACCTTCAGATTCCCTTCGTCGCTGGCGCCGGGGAAATGGCGGTATTTTGCGGCGCCATCGTGGGGGCGGGGCTAGGCTTTCTTTGGTTCAACACCTATCCGGCGCAGGTCTTCATGGGGGACGTGGGTGCCCTCGCCCTAGGGGCAGCCCTGGGTCTCGTTGCCCTGGTGATTCGTCAGGAGCTCGTGCTGTTCATCATGGGCGGCGTTTTCGTGCTCGAGACCGTCTCCGTCGTGCTCCAAGTGCTGTCCTTCCGCTACCTGGGGCGACGCATCTTCCGCATGGCGCCCCTGCACCACCACTTTGAGCTGAAGGGCTGGCCCGAGCCCCGGGTCATCGTCCGGTTTTGGATCATCACCCTCATGCTGGTCTTGGTGGGGCTTTCGACGTTGAAGCTGCGATGAGGGGGCAACGGTTCCAAGGGGCATCCTTCCTCGTGCTCGGGCTCGGCACCACGGGCCTGGCCCTGGTGCGCTATCTCCAGGGCCGCGGGGCCACCGTGGCCGTGGCCGATAGTCGTGCCGAACCCCCGGGGCTGGCGACGCTTCGCACCGCTTTCCCCGAGGTCGCCGTGCACTTGGGGCCCTTTGAAACGCTTGCTTTCTCTCCGGAGCAGACCGTGGTCGTGAGCCCCGGCCTTGCGCCGGAAAGCCTGCCTTTGGCGGCTATGAAGGCGGTGGGGTGTTCTGTGCGCGGGGAGCTCGATCTGTTCTTCGAGGAAGCCCAGGCGCCGGTGTTGGGCATTACGGGAACGAACGGCAAAAGCACGGTAACGGCGCTTCTTGGGCATCTGCTTGCGGCGGCGGGCTATCGGGTGGCCGTGGGGGGCAACCTGGGCCCGGCGGCGGTCAGTCTGCTCGATGGGCCTGCGCCGGAGGTGTTTGTGCTGGAGCTGTCGAGCTTCCAGCTGGACTGGGCTGAGCTGCTGCCTCTGCGTCAGGCCCTCTACCTGAACCTGTCCTCGGATCACCTCGATCGTTATGACGATCTTGCTGCCTACGGTGCGTCGAAGGGGCGAATTTACCCCCGCGCCGAGCGGTGCCTTTATAACGCCAGCGATGCGGCGACCACGCCCCCGCAGGGCGCGCTTGGCCGGGCCCTTGCCGTCGGGCTCAGGGCCCCCGGAGCGCCCTTTGGGGTCGCAGAGGGCGCCCTTTGGGGGCCCGAGGGCTGGTCCTGGCCCCTGGATCGCCTGCCCCTCGTGGGCGCGCACAACCTTGAAAATGTGCTTTTTGCGCTCACGGCGGCCTGGGATTTTGGCGCTGAGCTCCCAGCCCTCGGGCCGGCTTTGGATAGCTTTACCCCCTTGCCCCATCGCTGCGCCGTGGCTGGGTGGGTGCGGGGCGTGCGCTACGTAAATGATTCCAAGGCCACCAATGTGGGCGCGACCGTCGCGGCCCTGAAGGGCCTCGGTGGCCTCGATAAGGTGCTCCTCCTAGCAGGGGGCTTGGCCAAGGGGGCGGACCTCACGCCCCTGCGGGCTGCGGCCAGCGGGCTGCGCCAGGCGTTTTTGTTCGGCACGGATGCGCCGGCCCTCGCGGCGGCGCTTGGGGACGCCTGCCCCGTAACCTGCGTGGAGACCCTTGACGCGGCTTTCTCAGCGGCCGTCAACCTGGCGAGCGCCGGAGATACGGTCATGCTGGCCCCGGCCTGCGCCAGCTTCGACCAATTCCGCTCCTTCGAGCACCGCGGTGAGGTCTTCGAGGCCGCGGTGGCGGACCTCGCCGAGCGTCTGGGAGCCTGCGCATGACGACCCCGCGCTTCGAATGGACCGCCACGGCGCTGTGGCTGATTTTGCTGGCCCTGGGGGCATTGCTGGTGACCTCCGCGTCGCTGGAGATCGCCTCCGTGCGCTATGGCGGCGCCAACGCCTTTTCCCTTCGCCACGGCCTCTACGTGGGGGTGTCCCTCCTGGCCTTCCTCGCTGTTTTGAGTCTTCCCGTGGCCCATTGGCAGCGCCTTGGGCCCCTGGCCTACCTCGCTTCCGTGGTCCTGTTGCTGGCGGTGCTCCTGGTGGGGCGGGAAGTGAATGGGTCCCTACGCTGGATTGGCGTTGGGCCCCTCACGATCCAGCCCTCGGAGCTCGCAAAGTTTCTGCTTTTGATTTACCTCGCTCACAGCCTGACCCGGCATCAAACGGCGGTGCGTAGCAGTTTCTGGGGCATGGTGCGTCCCATCGCCTGGCTCCTGGGGCCCATGGCGCTCATTCTCGCCGAGCCCGATCTGGGGTCCGTGGTCGTCATACTGGCCGCCGCCGGGGGGCTCGTGACCCTCGCGGGCGCTCGCCTTCGGGATCTTTCCCTCATTGTCATCCTGGCCGGCCTCGGCGGCGCCGCTGCGGTCCTGCTCCAGCCCTACCGCCTGGCCCGCTTCCAGACCTTCCTCGACCCCTGGCAGGATGAATTTGGCACGGGGTACCAGCTGACCCAGGCCCTCATTGCCTTTGGTCGGGGCGAGTGGTGGGGCGTGGGGCTTGGGGAAGGGATGCAGAAGCTTTTCTATCTCCCGGAAGCCCACACGGACTTCATCTACGCCGTGCTGGCGGAGGAGCTGGGGGCCCTCGGGGCCCTCGCCGTGCTGGTCATGCTCGTGGTGCTCGTCCAGCGCGGTCTGGTCCAGGGTCGTCGGGCTGAGCTCCGGGGGGACTTTTTTGCCGCCTTCCTCGCCTATGGCGCGGGGCTACTGCTGGCGTTTCAGGTGCTGGTCAGCCTTGGGGTTAATACGGGGGTGTTGCCCACGAAGGGTTTGACGCTGCCCTTCCTTTCCTACGGGGGTAATAGCCTGGTGGTCTCCAGTGCGCTGGTGGGCCTCATTGTCCGCGTTGCCTGGGAAAATCAGGGGTCGCCCTTGTCTTCTGAGGCCTCCCCGCGCGGGCGCAGACCTGCTCGAGAAGGGACTACCCCGGCGGAGGTGCTGGTATGACCATCGCCCACCGCTCCAATCCCTACGCCGTGCCCGAGATGGGCCGGATACGCCATATCCATTTCATTGGCATCGGCGGCTCCGGGATGTGCGGTATCGCGGAGGTCCTGCTGAATCAGGGGTACATCATTTCCGGGTCGGATCAGCAGGCATCGGAAGCGACGGAGCGCTTAACAGGCCTTGGGGCAACGGTTTACCTGGGGCAGGCGGCGGAGCAGGTGGCAGGCGCCGACGTCGTCGTGGTCTCCACAGCGATCTCGCCCCAGAACCCTGAGCTTCAGGCGGCGCGGGACGCGCGCATTCCCGTGGTGCCTCGGGCCGAGATGCTCGGGGAGCTCATGCGCTATCGCCACAGCATCGCCGTGGCAGGCACCCACGGAAAGACCACGACCACAAGCCTCGTCACCGCGCTCCTTGATGCCGCCGGCTTTGATCCGACCTTTATTATCGGTGGCCTCGTGAAGGGCTTTGGCAGTAACGCGCGCCTGGGGGCCAGCCGCATGCTGGTGGCGGAAGCAGACGAAAGCGATGCGTCCTTCCTCCATCTCCAGCCCATGGTGGCGGTGCTTACGAATATCGACGCGGATCACATGGCCACCTACGACGGTGATTTCGAGAAGCTCAAGCAAGCCTTCCTCGACTTCATTCACCGCATGCCCTTTTACGGCACTGCGGTGGTGTGCCTAGACGATCCCGCGGTGCGCAGCCTTCTTCCCGCCCTGGGGCGACCCACGGTGACCTACGGGTTTTCTGACGATGCGGACGTCCGCGCTGAGGCGCTCGTGCAGCGGGAGGGGAAGGTCCACTTTCAGGTGCATCGACCCGGCCGAGCGCCCTTGCCCGTGGCCCTGGCCATCCCTGGACGGCATAACGTGCTCAATGCCCTGGCGGCGATCGCCGTGGCCACGGAGGAGGGCGTTTCGGATATTGCGATCCGTAAGGCCCTGGACGGCTTTGCGGGGGTGGGGCGGCGCTTCGAACAGCACGCCCGGCGTATCGGTGGTCATGCGGTGCTGCAGATTGACGATTACGGACACCATCCCACGGAGGTGGAGAAGGTCCTGGAAACGGCTCGGGAGACCTTCCCCGGGCGGCGCCGGGTCATGATTTATCAGCCCCACCGCTATACCCGCACCCGGGACCTCTTTGACGCCTTTGTGCGCGTCCTGAGCGAGCCCGACCTGCTCATATTGCTCGAGGTGTACAGCGCCGGAGAGGCGCCCATCCCCGGGGCTGACGCCGCAGCGCTGGCGGCAGCGCTCCGGCAGCGTGGAGGGGTTTTACCCGTGGTGGTCACCGGCGTCGATGAGGTGCCGGCCCTCCTGCCCACGCTGCTAAGGGACGGAGATGTGGTGCTGACCCAGGGCGCTGGGGATATCGGACGCTTAACTCGCCTGCTGGCGGAGGAGGGGGGGCATGGCTAGGGCGTTGGCGTCTCGTCGCCCAGCAGCGAGGGCCGGACATCCCGGGCGCCTGCGGCGCTGGCTGGCCCGCACTATGGCGGTGCTTGTTCTTGCAGGGCTTGTCCTCGGGGGGCATGCGGTCTTTTCCCTGCTCAATGCGCCGGTGGAGGTGGTGCGCGTGGAGGGAGACCTTCCCGAGGCCGGGCAAGCCCGCCTTCGCGAACTGCTGGGGGCAGCGCTGCCCTCGGGGATCTTCACTTTGGACGTGGCTGCGCTTCAGGCGCGCCTCGCGGAGGAAAGCTGGGTGGCCTCGGCCTCCCTGCGCCGGGAATGGCCGGACACCCTTCGGGTCATGGTGGAACCGGAGGTGCCCGTGGCGCGCTGGAGGGACGAGGCGCTGCTGTCGAACCGCGGTCGCATTATCGCGCCCCTTTGGGATAACGCCCCGGGCACCCTCCCCAGCCTTTCCGGCCCGGAAGGCTCGGCGCCCCAGCTGATGGCGACCTACCTCCGGGTGGCGGAAATGCTTCAGGGTCATCAGTTGACCGTCGCCCGGGTGGAAGAAAGCGCCGCCGGAGACATCGAAGTCACGCTCCAGGGCGGTGTTCGCCTGCGCCTGGGTACGGATGCGCAGGTGGCGCGGCTGCGCCGGGTCGATGCGGTGCTGAGCGCGGCGCTGGCGGCCCAGCTCGATCGCGTCGACAGCATCGACGCCCGCTATGACAACGGCGTAGCGGTGGCCTGGCGCGAGGGCGCGGCGGGAGAACGAATTTTGGCATTGCGGGATCAACGCTTAGGGAAGGGGCGCTAAAACTATGGCAACGGCACCAGGGCAAATGATCGTTGGCCTCGACATTGGCACTTCCAAAGTGGTGGCCATCGTCGGGGAAGTGCGGGAGGACGGAACCCTCGAGGTCATTGGCCTTGGGTCCCACCCCTCCCGGGGCCTGAAGAAGGGTGTGGTGGTGAATATCGAATCCACCGTTCACTCCATTCAGCGTGCCGTGGAAGAGGCCGAGCTCATGGCGGGCTGTCAGATTGACGCAGTCTATGCGGGGATCGCCGGTAGCCATATTCGTTCCTTGAATTCCCACGGCATCGTTGCGATTCGGGATAAGGAAGTGACGCCGGCGGACATCGAGCGCGTGCTCGACGCGGCTCAGGCCATGGCCATTCCCGCGGATCAAAAGATTCTTCACATCCTGCCCCAGGAGTATGTGATCGATCACCAGGAGGGGGTGAAGGAGCCCCTGGGCATGTCCGGCGTTCGCCTCGAGGCCAAGGTGCACCTGGTGACCTGTGCGGTGAATTCGGCTCAGAACATCGAGAAGTGCGTGCGCCGCTGCACGCTCGAGGTTCGGGACGTGATCCTTGAGCAGCTGGCCTCGAGCTACGCCGTGCTCACGGAGGACGAAAAGGACCTGGGCGTATGCCTGGTGGATATCGGGGGGGGCACCACGGATGTGGCGATCTTTACCGAGGGGGCCATTCGTCACACGGCCAATATCCCCATCGCCGGCGATCAGGTGACCAACGACATCGCT
>Ga0255776_10002481_pt1 | contig 20562 bp, 33 predicted proteins | sample 071ome_19_FD_179974 | JGI IMG/M metagenome (GOLD analysis project Ga0255776, IMG submission 179974) | Coastal salt marsh microbial communities from the Groves Creek Marsh, Skidaway Island, Georgia - 071413AT metaG (version 2) | ecosystem: Environmental > Aquatic > Marine > Intertidal zone >... | reverse complement strand
TTTGGGTTTCTTGGGGAATATGCACTTTACGCCTCGTGCAGGCGCGTACCCTTTACGTTATGACATGTTAAATCAATTATGGAATCCTAACCGTAGCAACTTCTTTGCCGTTCATAACATGGGTTGGGCTGCAATGGATTATAAAATTGGTCGTTTACCCTTTGTGCCGATGGATACCCTAAGTTTCGCAACCTACCACAAAGCCATTCGTGAAAATATTCTAAAAAATGACGGGGCTTTTGATGGGCATAACTTCCCGAGGACATCTTGGTTTACGGAGAGTGATGAACCGAGAGATCCACCTTATGAAATAAAAGATGGGGCTTATTTTGTTGCGGGTACTCAAGATTTAAAACCAAGTTTACAGAACTTATCACTGAATGACTTTATAGATTACGTCTTTTTATCTGCTCTAGGACGAAGAGCGACCGATACTGAAAAAACAGCATTTATCGATGAAGGTTTAAGGAGGGTATTTCTTCGTAATCGAGATGGTGCAATTGGTTGGGATACTGAAAGCGATGCCGATAATTGGGCGGAAGAAATGCTGGATTACATTTCGCGTCTACCAGAATTCTATTATTACCGTGCAGTGAATAACTAGGAGTAAAAAATGAAAAGACGAAATTTTTTGAAGTTTGCTTCTAGTCTTGCGGCCTCTAGAGCATTACCGGTTGGTTTGAGTGTAAGTGCTGCTGCAAAGCAGGCTCATGCAGCAAGTCCACGATATGAGAATGTGAATGTTGTGGCGCCTACGGTAATGCCACAAGTTATTAATATTCATATGTATGGCGGGGCTTCCGAACTTGCTGGCAACCTAACGAATATTGCAGACATTGAAGAAAATTCTCAGAACAGTTATGCGAGCGCCTTTGGTAACCGAATTTTGCGAACTGAAGAAGAAGCAGCATTGATTGGTGGGCAAGAGAGTCAATGGGAAATCACTCAGCATGGGTTCTGGCGTAGCGCTGGTGGTGCCCACATGGAAGACATGTTGGGTAATCGCGATATGGCTGTTTATCGAACTATTTTTAAAGAGAAAAGCCCGACACGTTCTCATCGAGAAAGTATTTTCATGTCTCATAAGGGCACGACAGATATAGAGAATTCACCTGGTATCGGTTCACGTTTGGCCTTGACAATGATGTTGAACGAGAATATTTACTCAGGTGCATCATTGGCGGATGGCACTTCTCTAGGGTCATTGGATGATTTGGTTTTGCCCTTCGTGTCATTTGAAGGGGATACACAAACCTATGCGTTAGATCCTGGCTATACCGTCCCCTTGCATCTTCGTGGCTTGACAATGGATGATAGGTTTAATAATCCCTATTCTCGAAATGATAGTGATTCTGAGGACGCTATTAAGGCCTTAAGGGAGCAGCATCTCGCAGCAACTCAAAGCTCTCGCGGTAAATATTCTGGGGCGTGGGACGGTTTTGAAAAGAGAAAAGGTATGGCTGATCAAATGGTTGATCTCAGAACATTACTTGGATTGGATCAAAATGGTAATAAGGTGTCGCCAAGTAGTGCGGAAAATTTGGGGCTGCCTCTGCAGTTTCGAATTAGGAATGATGTGGCAACTCGCGTGTATCCCGACAATGCTTTTGGCAGGCAATTAGAGGCGGTTGTGACATTGGCCATACATAACCCTCAGTCGCTATATATGGCGGTGGGTACACCAGGGTTAGGTGGTTGGGATGATCATAATAATGGAGTCGATCGCTATCCAAATCGTATGAACCAGTTAATGGAGGCGCTTAAGGTTGCTATGGCACATATACGTGCAGCGCAAGCGCAGGGCGTCACGACCATTGGACAAACGACTAGGAATAGGACGGATAATATTGTAATCAATGTACTTGGAGATTTTGGGCGTTTAGTAAATTTAAATGGTTCTAATGGATGGGACCATGCTAATAACCAGAATTTGTATACATTTGGAGGCCAGGGTGTTCGTCCTGAAAAAGAGCGGAATGCGATGGGTACGACTGTTGGCTCTACAGTGAGGCAGGGAACGAGCAAAACAAATAATCAGTATACAGTGCCAGCGGAAGGAAGCGTGAAGTTTGAACCTATGTCTATTGCGTCGTCTATCTATGGTTATTTTGGTGTTCAAAATCCAGAAATAATGACAGATGGGGATGGCCGATTAGAAGATGGTTTACCTGATTCGGTATAATCGGGATCAAGAGAATTAAACAAGCCCGCACTAGCGGGCTTTTTTAATTCTTAGTGTATCGTTGTTTGTTAATCAAACCCCTTTCCGAAGTCCAATTGTACAAAGAAGGCGCCGTCTTCACCAATAACTGCATTTTTAAAGTCACGGTGATAATAACCGGCACGTAGATCAATGGAGTTTTTAGTGCTGGTTTTAAACTTGTACTTCATACCAATGGTGGTGTTTATCGTTTCTGCTAGGCGAGCATCTGCTGATGCATGAGTCGGTAGCTCTACTTCTTCAAATATCGCATCATCAGCTACTACGATAGATCGCGCATAAAAATCTGCAGCGGTCTGGTAATACAAGCGAGCAAACGGTTCGAATAAATGATTGTTCTCGTGTACCCAGCTGTAGCTGCCTTCAAATGTCTGAGAATGCACGCCCCATGTATCTGTGTGGAAACGATAACTTAACGCTAGATGGTGTCCGCTAGAGGGGATCTCGTGAGCTATTTTGCTATAGATGACGCAACGTTCTCGTTCGTCAGGGCGGCTTTCAAATACTAACCCTTTCTCTGAATCGTCAGCGGTTGCCACAGTAATGATCTTGTATGGATCTGTGTGGTATCCCAGTGAGCGGCTGTAACTGAAGTTCAGCATGCCTTGTGTATGTCGGTTAATGACACGGGTAATACCCAATAGAATGTCGTAGCTGTTCTTTTTACCAGCGCTAAACGTAACCCCTTGATCAATACTGGTCATGGGTTCGGGTGTTTTTTCGTCACTTTGGCTAACCGTATCTGTGGCTGCGCCAAAGGCTGCTGTGTATGTCTTGGATTTATCTTTACTGTCTTTTACTAGGGCGATGCTGCCGCCAACAGCTGTATAGTCTCCTTCAACAGAGATATAAGAACCCACATTGGTTCTCATTAGTCGTTCCAATTCATGGCTCCAGGTGGCGTCGATGGCTAGGCGAGTATCGTTGAAGGCTACGGTGCCGTCTGAGCCAGCGTTGGATGTGGTCCCTCCCCCAGAAACGCCAGATACGGCTGTAAAGTCGCTGCCTGATAGGGCGCCTGTAGGGGTAGCACCTGTCAGGGTGTCGAATACTAAGCCCAGGGCTATGGTGTCGTCGTCACTGATATTGCCACTTAGGAAGGCCATATAGGTATCTACGGAAATGTAGTCGGGTTCTTCATAGCGCATGTAGCCGACATCAACATTCCAGGGTGAATACAGGGACTTTTCGGTTTCTTCTGCGTTTGTCCCTTCGTTAGCTAGCAGGGCGCCAGTCGCTAAAGCTAGCTGTTGTTTGATGTTTTTAGTTACAGCCACAGCCGCCACCTCCTACGCCTGTGCCTCCGGTGGAAGCTTCTTTACTGAAGTATATGTGTTCATCTACATATCGATCGATGGCATCACCTTCTAGGGCCATTTGTTTCTTGGCCAGGGTGCCTTTCTGCCAAGGTTGAACTTTTTCAACCTTGGTCATGGGTTCGATGATGCTGCAGCCTCCTAATATGAGGCTTGCGCTCAGTGTGATACTGAGGACTTTTAGGTGTTGTAGCATGGGGTCTCAACCTTCGTCGTGGGTTGGATTTGGTTATAGGGTAATGTTAGGTGGAATTCGGCCATCGGTTAGTGAAGCACCTCCCAAATCCGCCAACCGCTCTTATCTTAAAGGCTCTCTATGTAAGTAAGTGCTTATAAATTAATCGATTGGCAACTCTGGGTTGAGTGGTATGCATACAGATGTAAACCATGTGAATGTGAGTGTATAGGCCCTTTTTTCGGGCGGTACTGATTAAATGGTGAGCAAATTTGGATGTTTCGGGAGAAATTGCTTGCCTGACTAATATTTCACCGCACTTGGTTGGAGGCCCCGAAAATACTGGGTTTTCGGGGTGGTTATTTTGTTGACAGCTTGACGTAATGAGCATACAATTCGCGTCCCTTTAAAAAGGGGTAAGCGGATAATTGTCTAAATTTCGGAGTCTTGGTAAATGCAAAACCAGAAGATTCGTATTCGGCTGAAGGCGTTCGATCATCGCCTGATAGACCAGTCTACGCAAGAAATCGTGGAAACGGCTAAGCGTACTGGTGCTCAGGTTCGTGGTCCGATCCCGCTGCCCACTCGTAAAGAGCGTTTAACCGTTCTGATTTCACCGCACGTTAATAAAGACGCGCGTGATCAGTATGAGATTCGTACTCATAAGCGCATGCTTGACATTGTTGAGCCAACTGAGAAAACAGTTGATGCACTTATGAAGTTGGATCTAGCGGCAGGTGTTGAAGTTCAAATTAGCTTAGGCTAATTCATTCTTTAAACACATTGGATGCTAGATGTTGAATCTAGTGTAACGCTTTTTTGGGCGGCCATAGTGGGTATTCAGCCCCGTACACAAGAGGTATTAAAATGGCACTTGGATTAGTAGGTAAAAAAGCGGGTATGACCCGTGTATTTACTGAAGACGGCGCATCTGTACCAGTAACTGTAATTGAAGTAACACCTAACCGTGTTTCTCAAATTAAAACCACAGAGACTGACGGATACAACGCTGTTCAAGTAACTGCAGGCGAGAAGAAAGCTTCACGCGTTTCTAAAGCAGCAGCTGGTCACTTTGCGAAAGCAAATGTTGCCGCTGGTGATAGCCTGTTGGAATTCCGTACTGATGAAGTAGCGGAATTAAATGTTGGTGATGAGTTAACAGTTGAACGCTTCGAAGCGGGTCAAATTGTTGATGTAACTGGCCAATCAAAAGGTAAAGGTTTCCAAGGTGGTGTTAAGCGCTGGAATTTCTCCACGCAAGACGCGACTCACGGTAACTCTCTTTCTCACCGTGCTCCTGGTTCTATCGGTCAATGTCAAACACCTGGTCGTGTTTGGAAAGGCAAGAAAATGGCCGGTCACATGGGTGCTGAGCGCGTAACGACTCAAAATCTTGAAGTTGTTCGTGTTGATGCGGAAAGCAATTTAATCCTGGTTAAAGGTGCACTTCCTGGTGCAACTGGTGGTGAGCTAATCATCAAGCCAGCGGTTAAAGTTCGCAGATAAGGGGAGTAACAATGGATATCAATGTACAAGGTGGATCCACTGTTACAGTTTCTGATGTGGCTTTTGCTCGTGATTACAACGAGTCTCTAGTTCATCAGTTGGTAACAGCCTACCTAGCAGGCGCACGTCAAGGTTCTAAAGCACAGAAAAACCGCTCTGATGTAAGCGGCGGTGGTGCTAAGCCATGGCGTCAAAAAGGTACTGGCCGTGCTCGTGCTGGTACTTCTCGTGGTCCTATCTGGCGTACTGGTGGCGTAACATTCGCTGCTCGTCCACGTGACTACGATCAGAAACTAAACAAGAAGATGTATCGCGCTGCGATGCAGGCTATTTGGTCTGAGCTTGTTCGTCAGGATCGTTTAGTTGTAGTTGATAGCTTTGATGTGGCTGACCACAAAACTAAAGCTTTCGCAGCTAAATTGTCTGGCATGGATCTAAGCAACGTTCTTATTGTTGATGAAGAAATTAACAAGAACGTTTACCTAGCTTCTCGTAACCTACCTCAGGTAGCTGTTGCTGAAGCGACTGGTGTAGATCCTGTTAGCCTGATTTCTTTCGACAAAGTGCTTGTAACTGTATCTGCACTTAAGAAAGTAGAGGAGATGTTAGGATGAACCAAGAGCGTATCTACAAAGTTCTACTTGGACCTCACATTTCTGAGAAAGCAACAGTAGTTGCGGATAAAGACGGCCAGTTCGTTTTCCGTGTAGCTCCTGATGCAACCAAGCCAGAAATCAAAGCGGCTGTTGAGCAATTGTTCGAAGTGAAAGTTCGTAACGTACAAGTGCTTAACATTAAAGGTAAAACCAAGCGTACAGCGCGTGGAATGGGCAAGCGTAACGATGTTCGTAAGGCATACGTTCGTTTAGCTGATGGTCACGACATTGACTTCGCTGACGTCGAATAAGGGGTAGTTAAGATGGCATTAGTAAAAACCAAGCCAACTTCTGCTGGACGCCGTCACGTTGTTAAGGTTGTTAACAAAGACCTTCACAAAGGCCGTCCACACTCTGCATTGGTAGAGAAACAAGGTAAATCTGGCGGTCGTAACAACAACGGTCGTATTACCACTCGTCACGTTGGCGGTGGTCATAAGCAGCTTTATCGTGTAATTGACTTCAAACGCAACAAAGACGGTATTCCGGCTAAAGTTGAGCGTTTGGAATACGATCCAAACCGTTCTGCGCACATCGCTCTAGTATGTTATGCAGATGGTGAGCGTCGTTACATTCTGGCCCCTAAAGGCCTAAACGCAGGCGATCAGGTTATCTCTGGTGAAACTGCACCTATCAAAGTAGGCAGCACGATGTCAGTGCGCAACATGCCTCTTGGTAGTGTGATTCACAATATTGAGCTTAAGCCAGGCAAAGGTGGTCAAATGGCCCGTTCTGCTGGTACTTCTGCTCAGTTGATCGCTAAAGAAGGTGCATACGTTACTCTGCGTCTACGCTCTGGTGAGATGCGTAAGATTCTTGCTGACTGTCGCGCTACTTTAGGCGAAGTAAGCAACTCTGAACACAGCCTACGTCAACTAGGTAAAGCGGGCGCGAAGCGCTGGCGTGGTGTTCGCCCAACCGTTCGTGGTGTAGCGATGAACCCGGTTGATCACCCACACGGTGGTGGTGAAGGTCGTACCTCTGGTGGCCGTCATCCTGTAACTCCTTGGGGTGTTCCAACTAAGGGCTACAAAACTCGTAAGAATAAGCGTACGGATAAGATGATCGTACGTCGTCGTTCTAAATAACGGATAGGGTGATTTAAATGCCACGTTCATTGAAAAAAGGTCCTTTTGTAGACCATCACCTTATGGCTAAGGTTGAAACGGCTCTGGAAAAGAACGATCGCAAACCAATTAAAACTTGGTCTCGTCGTTCAACGATTTTCCCTGAGTTCGTTGGTCTAACCATCGCAGTTCACAACGGTCGTCAACACGTACCAGTTTTGATCAGCGAAGAAATGGTTGGTCACAAGCTAGGTGAATTCGCCGGTACGCGTACCTATAAAGGTCACGCTGCAGATAAAAAGGCCAAGAAGTAAGGGGAATATGAGATGGAAACAGTCGCTAAATTAAAAAGCGCTCGTCTTTCTGCTCAGAAAGCCCGTTTGGTCGCTGATCAAATTCGCGGTAAATCTGTAGCAGACGCTTTAAACATTCTAACTTTCAGCCCTAAAAAGGGTGCAGAGCTAATCAAGAAAGTTCTTGAGTCTGCAATTGCTAACGCTGAGCACAACGATGGTGCTGACGTTGACGAATTGAAAGTTTCAACAATCTTTGTTGACGAAGCTATGACTATGAAACGCATTCGCCCTCGTGCGAAAGGTCGTGCAGATCGCATCCTAAAGCGTACTTGTCATATCACCGTTAAGGTAGCAGAGGTCTAAGGTTATGGGTCAGAAAGTACATCCAACAGGTATACGCCTGGGCATTACCAAAGATCACAACTCTGTTTGGTATGCAGGCAAAGATAAATACGCAGATCAACTGCTAACTGATATTGAAGTTCGTACTCTTATCGAGAAACGTCTTGAAAAAGCATCAGTAAGTAAAGTTGTAATTGAGCGTCCAGCTCAAACTGCAAAAATCACCATTCACACTGCTCGTCCGGGTATCGTGATTGGTAAAAAAGGTGAAGATGTAGATAAGCTACGTCAAGAAGTGACTGCCATGATGGGCATTCCAGTTCACCTAAACATTGAAGAAATTCGCAAGCCAGATCTTGATGCGAAGCTAGTTGGCCAGTCTGTGGCTCAGCAATTAGAGCGTCGTGTTATGTTCCGTCGTGCCATGAAGCGTGCTGTACAAAATGCAATGCGTGGTGGTGCTGAAGGTATCAAGATCCAAGTTAGCGGTCGTTTGGGCGGTGCAGAAATCGCACGTGCAGAATGGTATCGTGAAGGTCGTGTACCTCTACATACTCTACGTGCAGACATCGATTACGCTACCTATGAAGCTCACACTACTTACGGTGTTATCGGCATCAAAGTATGGATCTTCAAAGGTGAAGTCCTTGGTGGTATCGACGAAGTTCGTGCCCGCGCTAAGAGCGGCGGTGCTAAAAAGCAACGCCAAGCGAAGTAAGGGGAGCGTAGAAGATGTTACAACCTAAACGCACAAAATTCCGTAAGCAAATGAAGGGCCGCAACCGTGGTCTAGCTAAAGGCAGCAAAGTAAGCTTCGGCGAATTTGGCCTTAAAGCTACCGGTCGTGGTCGCATCACTGCTCGTCAAATCGAAGCGGCTCGTCGTGCGATGACTCGTAAGATCAAGCGTGGCGGTAAAATTTGGATTCGTGTTTTCCCTGATAAGCCGATTACCAGCAAGCCTCTTGAGGTTCGTCAAGGTAAAGGTAAGGGTAACGTTGAATACTGGGTTTGCCAGATTCAACCAGGTCGTGTCCTTTATGAGATGGAAGGTGTTAGTGAAGAGCTAGCGCGTGAAGCATTCACACTTGCTGCTGCCAAGCTACCCGTTTCAACTACATTTGTTACGCGGACGGTGATGTGATGAAAGCACAAGATTTACGTGAAAAGACAGTTGAAGAGCTCAATGCTGAGCTTAAAGACTTGCTAGCGGACCAATTTAAGTACCGCATGCAGAAAGCGACTGGCCAACTAGGTCAAACGCATCTGCTAAAAGAAGTGCGTCGCGACATCGCGCGCGTTAAAACCGTCATTAACCAGAAAGCAGGTGAATGATTATGGCTGAAGCGATTGTACGTACACTTCAAGGTAAGGTCGTTAGCGACAAAATGGACAAAACGATTACTGTAATGGTTGAGCGTCGCGTTAAGCACCCAATCTACGGTAAGTTTGTTAAACGCTCCACTAAGCTGCACGCTCATGATGAACAGAACGAATGCCAAATCGGCGATACCGTTACTGTACGTGAGTGTCGTCCACTTTCTAAATCCAAATCTTGGATGCTAGTAAGTGTCGACGAACGTGCAACGAAGGTGTAGGCCAGTAGTCAAGTTATATTGGAGCTATAAACTATGATCCAAACACAAACAATGCTAGAGGTCGCTGATAACAGCGGCGCTAAGCGCGTAATGTGTATTAAAGTACTTGGCGGATCTCATCGTCGTTACGCGCGTGTGGGTGACCTTATTAAGGTTACTGTTAAGGAAGCAATTCCTCGCGGTAAAGTGAAAAAAGGTCAAGTGTTAGATGCTGTTGTTGTTCGCACTAAAGCGGGCGTTCGTCGTCAAGATGGTTCTTTGATCCGTTTTGATAACAACGCGGCTGTATTGCTAAACGCCAGCCAAGCACCAATCGGTACTCGTATCTTTGGACCAGTGACTCGTGAACTTCGCTCTGAGAAGTACATGAAGATTGTTTCACTGGCCCCAGAAGTACTGTAGGAGGCGTGAGATGAAAAAGATTCGTCGTGAAGATGAAGTTATTGTTATCGCCGGTAAAGACAAAGGTAAGCGCGGTAAAGTAAACCGTGTACTACCTGACGGTCGTTTGATCGTTGCCGGTGTTAACATGATTAAAAAACACCAAAAGCCAAATCCATACTTGGGTCAACCAGGTGGCATCGTTGAAAAAGAAGCGGGTATTCAAGCTTCTAACGTAGCTATCTTTAACCCTAAGTCTGGCAAAGCAGATCGTGTTGGTTTCCAGGTTCTTGAAGACGGCAAAAAAGTTCGTATCTTCAAGTCTACTGGCGATCAAGTAGACGCATAAGGGTGCCGCTATGTCTCGTTTGAAAGAATTATACAAAAGCGAAGTGGTAGCCAAGCTGCAAGAAGAATTTGGCTACAAAAACATCATGGAAGTACCAAAAGTAACCAAAGTTACCCTTAACATGGGTGTTGGTGAAGGTATCGGTGATAAAAAACAAATTGAAGCTGCTGTTGCAGATTTAGAAGCCCTAGCTGGTCAAAAAGTTGTGGTTACTAAAGCTCGCAAATCTGTAGCTGGCTTTAAAGTCCGTGAAGGCTGGCCTATCGGCGTTAAGGTAACTCTACGTGCAGAGCGCATGTGGGAATTCCTTGACCGTCTAGTAGACATCGCCTTACCACGTGTACGTGACTTCCGTGGCCTGAACGGTAAATCGTTCGACGGTCGTGGTAACTACAGCATGGGTGTGAAAGAGCAGATCATTTTCCCTGAAATCGATTACGATAAAGTGGATAAAGTTCGTGGCTTAGACATCACGGTAACAACTACTGCCAATACTAACGATGAAGGCCGTGCTCTACTTCGTGCACTGAACTTCCCGTTCCGTAACTAAGGAGTAGGACCATGGCAAAGATTTCGATGAAACAGCGTGAGCTGAAACGCGAAAAATTGGTAGCTAAATACGCTGAGAAGCGTGAAGCGCTACGTGCAATTATCAAAAACCCAAATTCTTCTGAAGAAGAAGTTTGGAATGCGCAAATGGCGCTACAGAAATTGCCACGTGACTCTTCTAAGAGCCGCCAACAAAACCGTTGTCAAATGACGGGACGTCCACACGGCGTTTACCGTAAGTTCAAGCTTTCTCGCATTATGATTCGCGAGCAAGGCATGATGGGCAACATCCCAGGCCTTAAAAAGGCCAGTTGGTAAGCATTCCCCGTTAGCCCTGATTCGTCAGGGCTTTTGGGCTCGCTGCACAACCTGAGGTTAAATTATGAGTATGCAAGATACTTTGGCGGATATGTTCACTCGTATCCGCAACGCGCAGGGCGCTGGCAAAGCCTCTGTTGAGATACCTTCTTCAAAAATGAAGGTATCAGTAGCTGAAGTTCTAAAGAACGAAGGTTACATCGCAGATTACGCAGTTAACGGTGACGTTAAACCTGTATTAAATATTGATCTGAAGTACTACGAAGGTAAGCCAGTAATTGAAACGATTAAGCGCGTTTCTCGTCCTGGTCTACGTCAGTACAAAGGTTCAGCTGAACTGCCTAAAGTAGAAGCCGGTCTTGGTATCGCAATCGTTTCTACTTCTAAAGGCGTGATGACTGATCGTGCTGCCCGTGCCGCTGGCATTGGCGGTGAAGTGATCGCAACAGTATTCTAAGGGGAGTTTTGAGATGTCTCGTATAGCTAAAGCTCCTGTTGCATTACCTGCTGGCGTTGAGGTGAAAATCTCTGACGCACAGATTACTGTTAAAGGTAAGCAAGGATCACTAGATTTAGACCTGCACACTTCTGTTGAAGTTAAGCAAGAAGAAAACGTATTGGTATTTGCACCTAAAAATGGTGACAAAGCCTCTAACGCATTAGCAGGTACTTTCCGTTCATTAGTAAACAACATGGTTACTGGTGTTAGCGAAGGTTTTGAAAAGAAACTTTTATTGCAAGGTGTTGGTTACCGTGCAAAAGCTTCTGGCAAAACTCTGAACCTATCACTAGGTTTCTCCCATCCTGTTGACTATGAGCTACCTGAGGGCGTAACTGCTGAAACTCCTAGCCAGACCGAGATCGTGATCAAAGGTATGGACAAGCAACAAGTAGGACAAGTAGCAGCAGAAATTCGCGGTTACCGTCCACCAGAGCCTTATAAAGGTAAAGGTGTTCGCTATGCTGACGAATATGTACGTCGTAAAGAAGCTAAGAAGAAATAGGGTGTAGAGATGAACGAGAAGAAAACAGCACGTATTCGTCGTGCTCGCCGCGCTCGTGTCAAGATGCGCGAGATTGGTGCGACCCGTCTGTGTGTAAACCGTACTCCACGTCATATTTACGCCCAGATCATTTCGTCCGATGGTGCCGAAGTTTTAGCAACCGCTTCTACTGTAGAGAAAGATCTACGTGAAGGTAAAACCGGTAATGCTGAAGCTGCAGCAAAAGTAGGCCAGCTAATCGCTGAGCGCGCTATTGCTAAAGGCATCAAAAAAGTTGCTTTTGACCGCTCTGGTTTCAAATACCATGGTCGTCTAAAAGCGTTAGCAGATGCAGCCCGCGAAGGCGGCCTGGAATTCTAAGGGGCGATTAACATGGCAAATGAACGTGTAGAACGCAATGGCGAAGGCGAACTTCAAGAAAAGTTAGTCCAAGTTAACCGCGTTGCAAAAGTAGTTAAAGGTGGCCGTATCTTCGGTTTTACTGCTCTTACAGTAGTAGGCGATGGTAAAGGCAAAGTAGGTTTTGGTCGTGGTAAAGCGCGTGAAGTTCCAACTGCTATTCAAAAAGCAATGGAACAAGCTAAGCGCAACATGATCGATGTGAAGCTTGATGGTGACACTCTGCAATACCCAGTTAAAGCCGTTCACGGTGGTTCTAAGGTATACATGCAGCCAGCTTCTCAAGGTACAGGTATCATCGCCGGTGGTGCGATGCGTGCTGTTCTTGAAATGGTAGGTGTTCACAACGTACTGGCGAAGTGCTACGGCTCTACGAACCCAGTAAACGTTGTTCGTGCAACCGTTAAAGGTCTACGTGACATGCGTAGCCCTGAGCAAGTTGCTGCCAAGCGCGGTAAATCTGTAGAAGAAATTCTGGGGTAGTCCGACATGGCAAAAGTTAAAGTAACACAAACTCGCAGTACTATTGGCAAGCTTCCTAAGCACATCGCTACAATGAAGGGCTTAGGTCTTCGCCGTATTGGTCACACAGTAGAACTTGAAGATACACCGTCTGTACGCGGTATGATCAACAAGGTTTACTACATGGTGAAAGTGGAAGGAGAGTAATATGAAACTTAATTCTCTTAGCCCAGCACCGGGTTCTCGTCCATCAGGCAAGCGCGTTGGCCGTGGTATCGGTAGCGGCTTGGGTAAAACTGGTGGTCGTGGCCATAAAGGTCAAAAATCTCGCTCTGGTGGTCGTGTGAAACCAGGTTTCGAGGGTGGTCAGATGCCTTTACAGCGTCGTCTACCTAAGTTCGGTTTCACATCTCGTCAAGCACAATACGTTGCTGAAATTCGTCTAAACGAATTAGCAGCAGCTGGTGTGGACGTTGTGGACCTAGACGCATTGAAAAAAGCCGATATCATCGGTGACAAAATCAAGCGTGCGCGCGTGATTCTATCTGGCGAAATCAATAAAGCAGTAACCGTTAAAGGTCTTAAAGTGACTAAAGGTGCTAAAGCTGCTATTGAAGCCGCCGGCGGTAAAATCGAAGAATAAGGACCATTTTAGATGGCTAAGCAAGGCTCACTACCAACAGGTATGGCACCAGCAGGACTAGGCGAACTTTGGTCTCGCATCAAGTTCGTATTGATTGCTATTGTCGTATACCGTATCGGTGCACATATTCCGGTACCTGGTATTAACCCTGATCGTCTAGCGGCACTGTTCGACCAGAACCAAGGCACGATCCTGAGTTTATTTAACATGTTCTCAGGTGGTGCGTTGGAGCGTATGTCGATCTTCGCTCTAGGTATCATGCCGTACATTTCTGCATCGATTATCATGCAGTTATTGACGGCGGTGAGCCCGCAGCTAGAAGCTCTCAAGAAAGAGGGTGAAGCTGGCCGTCGTAAAATCAGCCAATACACTCGCTACGGCACTGTGCTGCTAGCGACTGTTCAAGCCTTCGGTGTATCCGCAGGCTTGGCCAGTCAGGGTGTATCATTTGACGCCACTCCGCTGTATTACGTGACTGCTGTTTCCACTTTTGTTTGTGGTGCGGTGTTCCTTATGTGGTTGGGCGAGCAAGTGACTGAGCGTGGTATCGGTAACGGTATTTCGCTGCTGATTTTTGCTGGTATTGTTGCAGGCTTGCCTGGTGCCATCGGTCAATCTTTTGAATCTGCTCGTCAGGGTGACACTAATATCATTTTGTTATTAGCGATTGCCTTGTTAGCAGTATTGATTGTAGCTTTCGTTGTGTTCGTTGAACGTGGTCAGCGTCGTATTGCAATCAATTACGCCAAGCGTCAGCAGGGTCGCAAAGTGTTTGCGGCTCAAAGTAGTCACCTACCACTTAAAATTAACATGGCAGGGGTTATCCCACCGATCTTCGCGTCTTCAATTCTTCTGTTCCCAGCATCTATGGGGCAGTGGTTTGGTCGTACCGAAGGAATGGAATGGTTACAAGATGTGTCTTTGGCCTTAGGTCCGAGCCAGCCTCTTTACCTGATTCTATTCTCAGCGGCGGTTATCTTCTTCTGCTACTTCTATACGGCTCTAATGTTCAATTCCAAGGACATTTCAGAGAACCTTAAGAAGTCTGGTGCTTTTATCCCTGGTATTCGTCCGGGTATTCAAACAGCCCAGTATGTAGATGGTGTGTTAGGTCGATTAACTTTATTTGGCGCTTTATACATAACTGCTGTATCATTGCTGCCCCAATTCTTAGTGGTAGCGGCCGATGTGCCGTTCTACTTTGGTGGTACCTCCCTACTAATCGTAGTGGTGGTAGTCATGGACTTCATGTCTCAAGTGCAATCACACCTGATGTCTCATCAGTATGAAAGCCTTATGAAGAAGTCTAATCTACAGGGTATCGGCGGCGGTCTGGTACGCTAATCGAGGTCTAACTGGAGACTTTCCATGAAAGTACGTGCTTCAGTGAAGAAGATCTGCCGCGAATGTAAAATCATTCGTCGTAACGGCAGTGTGCGTGTGATCTGTACAGATCCTAAGCACAAGCAACGTCAAGGTTAATCCCCACCGACGTTGACTATAGGGGGATAGGCTTAATCGGCCAGGATTGGAAACATTCCTGGCCGAGGATTATTATTGGTGCCTATCCAGAAAAAAGCATCTACACGCTATGGCGTGATGAGGTGAATTATGGCTCGTATAGCCGGTGTTAATATTCCAGATAATAAGCACGCAGTCATTTCTTTGACTTACGTGTTTGGAATTGGCTTGCCAACTGCTAAACAAATCTGTGCAGCAGTAGGTATTGAAGAATCAACTAAAATTGCCGATCTTTCTGATGAGAAATTAGATGAGATCCGTACTGAAGTTGGCAAATTTACTGTCGAAGGTGACCTTCGTCGTGAAGTATCTATGAACATCAAACGTTTGATGGACCTAGGTTGCTATCGCGGTATTCGTCATCGTCGTAGCTTGCCTCTACGTGGCCAGCGCACTAAAACTAATGCGCGTACCCGTAAGGGCCCACGTAAGCCAATTAAGCGTTAATAGGGCAGGGTTGATTTATGGCAAAGCCACAACGTAACGTTAAGAAGAAAATTAAAAAGACCGTCGTAGACGGCGTGGCGCACATCCATGCGTCATTCAACAACACGATTGTAACTATTACTGACCGTCAGGGTAACGCTCTATCTTGGGCAACTGCCGGTGGTTCTGGTTTCCGTGGTTCTCGTAAGAGCACCCCTTTCGCTGCACAGGTTGCTGCGGAACGCGCTGGTGAAGCTGCAAAAGAATACGGTTTGAAAAACCTAGACGTGGAAGTTAAAGGTCCAGGTCCTGGTCGTGAATCTGCTGTTCGTGCATTAAATGCATGTGGCTACAAAATTGGCAACATTACCGATGTGACTCCTATTCCTCACAACGGTTGTCGCCCACCGAAGAAACGTCGCGTTTAAGGGGACAGAACTATGGCTCGTTATATTGGTCCTAAGTGTAAACTGTCTCGTCGTGAAGGTACTGACCTTTTCTTGAAGAGCGGTGTTCGTGCACTAGACTCAAAATGTAAAGTTGAAACCAAGCCAGGTGTACACGGTGCTGGCCGTGGACGTCTATCTGACTATGGTTTACAGCTACGTGAAAAGCAAAAAGTACGTCGTATTTATGGCGTTCTAGAAAAGCAATTCCGTGGTTACTATAAAGAAGCAGCGCGTGTTAAAGGCGCAACTGGTGAAAACCTACTTAAGCTTCTAGAAACTCGTTTGGATAACGTGGTTTACCGCATGGGCTTTGGCTCAACTCGCGCTGAAGCACGTCAATTGGTATCTCACAAAGCAATTTCTGTTAACGGTCAAACCGTAAACGTAGCCTCTTTCCAAGTGAAAGCGGGTGATGTTGTTGCTGTTCGCGAGAAAGCTAAAAACCAACTACGTATTAAAGGTGCACTAGATCTTGCATCTCAACGTGGCGACTTAGCTTGGATCGACGTTGATACCAAAAAAATGGAAGGTACGTTCAAAGCAGTTCCTGAACGTTCTGAGTTATCAGCCGAGATTAATGAACAGTTAATCGTCGAATTGTACTCTAAGTAATATAGGAACAGGGGCAGCTATGCAGCGTTCAGTGAACGAATTTCTAACTCCGCGTCACATTCAAGTAGAGCAGGTTAGCAATACACAGGCTAAGGTAACTTTAGAGCCGCTAGAGCGTGGCTTTGGTCATACCTTAGGTGCTGCATTGCGTCGCATCCTTCTCTCTTCAATGCCTGGTGCGGCGATTGTAGAAGTAGAAATTGACGGTGTACTTCACGAGTACAGCACTATTGAAGGTGTTCAAGAAGACGTTATCGAAATCTTGTTAAACCTGAAAGGTGTGGCAGTAAGACTGCATGAGCGCGAAGAAGCCTACTTGACTCTACATAAATCTGGCGCAGGCCAGGTGACTGCTGGTGACATCCAATTGGATCACGGCGTTGAAGTCGCTAACCCAGAGCACGTTATCGCTAACTTAAGCGATAAAGGTGAACTGAAGATGACTATCAAGGTATCAGCAGGTCGCGGTTACGAAACTGTAGAGTCTCGTAATCAAAATGAAGAAGAGACAAAAGCAATTGGTAAATTGCAGTTGGATGCGACTTACAGCCCAGTTAAGCGTGTAGCTTACGGGGTTGAAAATGCTCGTGTTGAACAACGCACAGACCTAGATAAGCTAGTTATCGATCTGGAAACTAACGGCACAATTGAGCCGGAAGAAGCCATTCGTCGTTCAGCTACTATTCTGCAGCAACAGCTAGCAGTATTCGTAGACTTAGAAAACGAAGCGGATCCAGAGCCGGAAGAAGTGGAAGACGAAATCGATCCAATCCTACTTCGTCCAGTTGATGATCTAGAGCTAACTGTACGTTCTGCTAACTGCTTGAAAGCAGAAAACATTTACTACATCGGTGATCTGATTCAGCGCACCGAAGTTGAGTTGCTGAAAACCCCTAACTTGGGTAAGAAGTCATTAACCGAAATTAAAGACGTGTTGGCTTCTCGTGGTTTGTCTCTAGGTATGCACCTTGAAAATTGGCCACCAGCCAGTTTGAAGAAAGATGACAAAGCACTTGCCTAAGGCAGGGTTGAGGAATTAGAACATGCGCCATCGTAAAAGTGGTCGTCACTTAAACCGAACCAGTTCGCATCGCCAAGCTATGTTTAAAAACATGGCTGTGTCTTTGTTCGAACATGAGATCATTAAAACTACTTTGCCTAAAGCAAAAGAGTTACGTCGTGTTGCAGAACCACTAATCACGCTAGCAAAAGAAGATTCTGTTGCTAACCGTCGTTTAGCGTTCTCTCGCACTCGCTCTAAAGAAGCTGTTGGTAAACTATTCAACGAACTTGGTCCTCGTTACCAAGAGCGTTCAGGTGGTTACCTACGTATTCTTAAGTGCGGTTTCCGTGCAGGCGACAACGCTCCTATGGCTTACGTAGAGCTAGTTGATCGTCCAGTAGCTGAAGAAGTTGTTGAAGAATCTGCAGAAGATTAATTAACACTTTATCGCTATGATAAAAAAGGTCGCTTATGCGGCCTTTTTTATTGCCTGAAATAAGATAAGAAATAGAAAGTATGAAAGAGTTAAAAACATTAAGCGTAACTGGGTATATGGAGGGGGTTTCCTTCCTACTGTTATTAGGTGTTGCTATGCCTATGCGTTTTTATTTGGATATAGTTGAGCCGGTACGATATATCGGCATGGCGCACGGAATATTATTTATCGCATATGTGGTGATTTTATTTTCTACCGCAGCAAAGGTGAAAGTGCCATTGTGGGCAATGCCTGGTGGTGTGTTAGCGGCGTTTTTACCGTTTGGGCCGTTTGTATTTGATCGGGCTCTAAAGAAGTCGGTGGAAGGTAAGTGAGCTTGAAGCTTGATGCCGGAAGCCTGAAGCTAACCATGATGGTAGCTTCTAGCTTCTAGCTTCTAGCTTCTAGCTTATTTTAAATACTCATCATACTTGTTGATGTAGTCATTCATATTGGCCAGTAACATCGAACGATACTGCTCAGTAAAATACTCAATGGCTTCTACTTTATTTCGATCTGCTTCTGCTTTATCTGCGGCGGAAGAGGCAACGATAAACGCGTTAAAACGCGCAGCTGCATAAAGTAAGCTAGCACTCACCTTACCTAGATCGTGTTCTGTGGATAATTCATTTGCCACTTTAATAAACGCATCGGTACGTTTAAAAAAGTCTTTGTCCATTTTTTGGATTGTTTTTTCTTCTTCAGCCATTTTTCTCTCTCAAATTTTCGATTGAATATATTTTGTAGGAGTCGAGCTTGCTCGCGACAGCAAGGGTCTAATTAAGATGGCTGCGAATAGATGGTGTGCGATCTAAATGAGATGCTTCGCCACCTAAGTCTAACGATTAAAATTAGTATTCTGTTATCGCGAGCAAGCTCGACTCCTACAATGTATGTTGTGTCGCGACTCCCAGCGTCAAACCAACATGGGTTTTAGGAACTTGGCGGTATGACTGCCTTTCACTTTAGCCACGTCCTCTGGTGTGCCTTCGGCAATAATATTTCCGCCACCTGATCCGCCTTCCGGGCCTAGGTCTACGATCCAGTCAGCGGTCTTAATGACATCTAGGTTGTGTTCAATGACAACTATGGTATTACCGTGATCGCGTAAGCGATGCAGTACGGTTAATAACTGCTGAATGTCGTGGAAGTGTAAACCGGTAGTAGGTTCATCCAATATGTACAGCGTCTTTCCTGTGTCTCTTTTGCTTAATTCTCTCGCGAGTTTGACGCGTTGCGCCTCACCACCTGAAAGTGTTGTAGCATTTTGGCCTAAGCGAATATAGCTAAGACCAACATCCATTAGTGTATCAAGTTTACGTTTGAGAGCCGGAATGGCCGCAAAAAATTCGCAAGCATCCTCTACTGTCATATCGAGTACTTCATGGATGTTTTTACCTTTATAACGAATATCCAATGTTTCTCGATTGTAACGTTTGCCTTGGCACACATCGCAAGGTACATATACGTCAGCTAGGAAATGCATTTCTACTTTGATTACACCATCACCCTGGCATGCTTCACATCGCCCCCCTTTTACATTGAAGCTGAAGCGACCAGCTTTATATCCACGTGAACGGGCCTCTTCAGTGCCGGTGAATAAATCACGAATGGCTGTAAAAATGCCCGTGTAGGTAGCGGGGTTTGATCGAGGTGTTCTTCCGATCGGGCTCTGATCTATATCGACACATTTATCGAAATGATCCATACCCTCAACGGATTCGTGACTATCCGCTTTTAGGGTAGAAGCTTTATTCAGCTGCGTGGCCGCTAATGGGAATAGCGTACGATTAATTAATGTAGACTTACCACTGCCTGAAACACCCGTTACACAGGTCATCAAGCCTACCGGAATGTTCAAGGTAACATCATTTAGGTTGTTACCTTTGGCGCCAGTTAGGGTTAGTTGTTTTTTAGGGTCTGCTTTATGGCGTTCCTTTGGAATCTCGATGGCTTTTTTGCCGCTTAGGTATTGGCCAGTAATCGAGTCTTTGCACTTAGCAATTTGTTTTGGAGTGCCAGCGTAAATCACTTCACCACCGTGCACGCCTGCGCCTGGTCCAATATCAACAATGTAATCGGCTGCTCGAATGGCGTCTTCATCATGTTCAACAACTAAAACGGTGTTGCCTAAATCTCTTAGGTGTTCCAACGTTTTAAGTAGGCGGTCATTATCTCGTTGATGTAGGCCAATGGATGGTTCATCTAGAATGTACATAACACCTACAAGGCCTGCGCCAATTTGACTGGCCAAGCGAATACGTTGAGCTTCGCCGCCTGATAGGGTATCGGCACTTCGATCAAGGGTTAAATATTCCAAGCCAACATTTTCTAAGAATGACAGTCTGTCGTTAATTTCTTTTAAGATTTTGTTGGCGATCTTACCTTTTTTGCCTTTGAGCTTAAGCTTAGAAAAATATTTATATGCAGGGCCAATTGGCATAGCGGTAATGTCAGCAATATTGTTGTCATCTACAAACACATTGCGACTGGATTCTTTTAAACGAGAACCATGACAGCTTGGGCAAGGTTGAACTGAAAGTAATTTGGACAATTCTTCGCGAACCATAGCGCTATCGGTTTCTCGATAGCGACGATCTAGGTTTGGAATTACCCCTTCAAATGGATGCTCTTTTATCACTGTATCGCCGCGGCTATTCACGTAGTGAAATTGCACATCGGTTTTACCGCTGCCGTATAAAAGGGCCTTTTGATTTTTCTTGGATAACTTTTTGAAAGGCGTATCCATATCAAAGCCATAATGATCCGCTACGCTGCAAAGCATTTGGTAGTAA
>Ga0255776_10002477_pt1 | contig 20576 bp, 15 predicted proteins | sample 071ome_19_FD_179974 | JGI IMG/M metagenome (GOLD analysis project Ga0255776, IMG submission 179974) | Coastal salt marsh microbial communities from the Groves Creek Marsh, Skidaway Island, Georgia - 071413AT metaG (version 2) | ecosystem: Environmental > Aquatic > Marine > Intertidal zone >... | reverse complement strand
CCAATAAAATCGTGCAGGTCGCCGTGCGCTTTGACGATCTCAGTCCCCGGACGCAGCATCAGATGGAAGGTATTCCCCAGAATGATGTGGGCGCCCAGGGCCTCAATCTGTTCCTTGTTCAGGCCTTTCACTGAACCATAGGTACCTACTGGCATGAAGGCCGGCGTTTCCACTTTTCCGCGTGGAAACGTCAGCGTCGCGCGTCGTGCAAAGCTGCCTTCCTGGTCTTCACTGTGCAGTTCAAACTGCATAAAACATTCGCGTGTCATGAGGAAGGCTCCTGAGGTAAACGGCGCGGCATAAACATGGCATCGCCGTAACTATAAAAACGATACTGCTCGCGTACCGCATGTTCGTAAGTCGCGAGCGTACCGGCCTGACCAGCAAACGCGGACACCAGCATGATGAGCGTAGATTCTGGCAGGTGGAAATTAGTGATCATGGCATCGACGCTGCGGAACTCGTAGCCCGGGTAGATGAAGATATCGCTATCGCCCTGAAACGGCGCGATGTCTCCGCTCTGGCTCGCCGATTCAAGACTGCGCACAGACGTGGTGCCGACAGCAACCACTCGATTGCCATGCGCCCGGGTTTCTCGCACCGCGTTCACGGTGTCCTGGGGGACTTCAATGTACTCCGAATGCATCACATGCGATGTCACATCGTCGACTTTCACCGGCTGGAAGGTGCCCGCTCCGACGTGAAGCGTCACGTAGGCAAAACGAACGCCTTTGTCTCGCAGTCGCTCAAGCAGAGGGTCGTCAAAATGCAGACCTGCAGTGGGCGCTGCCACTGCCCCGGGGCGCTCCGCGTAGACAGTCTGGTAGCGCTCGCGATCTTCTTCGGCATCGTCGCGCTCCATGTAATGCGGCAATGGCATATGACCGACGTCGTCCAGCAACTCCAGTACCGTTTGCGTCGTATCAAAGCGCAGATGGAATAGCCGGCCCTCTCGGCCCACGACCTCAGCACGCGCGCCGCCAAGCGTGACCCATTGTCCGGGTTTCGGTGAACGTGAGCTCTTCAGATGCGCCAGCGCTTCGTGTTCCGTCAGTACTCGTTCAATAAGGGCTTCGAGCTTGCCGCCACTCTCCTTCTCACCGAACAGGCGCGCGGGAATGACGCGCGTGTTGTTAAAGACCAGCAGGTCGCCGGGGTTCAGTAAGGATTCGATGTCCCGGAACACGCGATCCTCGCGGCGGTCTTCCACCGGGTCAAATACCAACAGTCGTGAAGCACTGCGTTCGGCCATCGGATACTGAGCGATCAGCTGATCGGGGAGCTCAAAATGAAAGTCACTGGTTTTCATAAGGTCACTGCCGTCGGTAACGCCTTGCGTGAGCGATTTAAGAGAGGCACAACTTGGCCTGAAGAAAGTGAGCGCAAGGTTACCGAAGATATTTGCGTAAGTTAAGGAAATACTTAGAAAAAACTGTTGACGCCCAAAAATATATCAGTAATATACGCGGCCACTGACCGATACTGATTTGCCAGAGTGGCGAAATTGGTAGACGCAGGGGATTCAAAATCCCCCGCCTTCGGGTGTGCCGGTTCGAGTCCGGCCTCTGGTACCAATAAATCAGTACCATGGATCAATCGGTCAGTCGTCTCTTAGCAAGTTGGATAGAGACAAAATGCCCAGGTGGTGGAATTGGTAGACACGCTGTGTTCAGGTCGCAGTGAGCTTACGCTCGTGGGAGTTCGAGTCTCCCCCTGGGCACCATCAACATCCTACCGAGTTGATGGTGCTGTACACGACAATCGTCGTGACACCCTTTTGCCGAAGTGGTGGAATTGGTAGACACGCTGTGTTCAGGTCGCAGTGGGCTCACGCCCGTGGGAGTTCGAGTCTCCCCTTCGGCACCATCTTCTCCCTCAGAAGATGTCTTATCAATCAAACTGATAAATCAGAATCTGCCTCAGGCGTTAACGTTTCAGAATGTTTTCCCACGCCTCTAGCCCATAGACCTTAGTCTTGTCTCATGTAGCCGATCGAGCCATCCAGCACTCCCCTCAGGCCAAACGAACTAAGCTTATCGGATGATCGTCCGGAGGCTTATCCATGACCCCTATTACCCAACGATTGCTCACAGCACTCGGCGTCGGTGCACTCACTGCAGCAACAGCAGCCCTACTACTTTCTGGCCTGTTACCTGAATCCAGCATGCCTTCCGGTACAGAGCCCAACATAGCGCTCGCCCTTTATGGCACGGCCACCCTGCTGGGACTGATGGTCACCACGGCTCTGATCGCTCATTGGCTGGTCTCTCCGCTGTGGCACTTTCAGCAACAACTGCAGCGTTGTATTGAGGGAGAGTCCTGCGATAGCACCCGTATTCCGCCTTGGCTATCGAAACAACGTCATGTTCTCGATCAGTATTTCCAGAAAGCCAGAGCCATGCAGCAATCCCTGTCGGCGAACGGCAGTGCGATTGCCATGTCAGCCGCTGAAATGTCTTACGCTGCCGAGCAATTAAAAAACCGCATTCATGAAGAAGCGCAGGACAGCTCTCAGATCGTTGCCAGTACCACCAACATTTCCAACACCATGGACGATATGGTGCAACAGACTCGCAACGTTGCGACGGCCACAGACGAAGCCATGAGCATCAACCTCCACGGTACTGATGCCATCCAAAGCACGCTGCCACAAATGGAAGATACCCGGGATCTGGTGCAGCACAATGCCGATTTGATCGCTCAACTTGAGGCGAAATCTGAAAATATTATTACCGTGACCAGCATCATTAACGACATTGCCGAGCAGACCAATCTGCTGGCGCTGAATGCCGCCATCGAAGCAGCTCGCGCTGGCGAGCAAGGACGTGGTTTTGCCGTCGTCGCCGATGAAGTCAGAGCACTGGCCGCCAAAACCTCTAATGCCACTGAACAAATTGGTTCAACAGTGAATGAAATTAATGCCGAAATTAAGCACGCGGTGTCGAATAGCCAATCGTTAATTTCGACCATTGACCAAGGCGTCAGCATGACACGGGAAGTCGCCCAACACCTGGTGGAAATCAACAAACGCGCGGAAGCCATTCAACACTCCGTGAATGCGCTGGTCGACAATATGAACGGCAATAACGAGCAGGTGCAGCACATTTCGCGCATCATCAATCAAACCAATCAGCGTTTCACAGAAACCGAAAGTGAAGTGGCATCCATTGCCGAGCGTTCACAAGGACTGTCTGATACCGCCGAAAAAATCTATGAGTCTTTTGATGACGGCTGCTTAGGCGAGCCTCACGATACCGTCATCCGCGAAGCCCGGGATGCTGCGGCCCGTATTGGTGAAGTGTTTGAAGAAGCCATTGATACTGGGCGTATTAAGCAAAGCGCCCTATTCTCTCGCCAGTACCGAGAAATTGCTGGTACGCATCCGCAGAAATTCAGTACCGACTTTGACGAGTTTACCGATCAGGTTCTCCCTGCCATTCAAGAGCCTATTTTGCAACGCCACAGCTTTATTGCTTACGCCGGTGCAGTGGACGATCACGGTTACTTTCCGACCCACAATAAAAAATTCTCCCAACCGCTTACGGGAGATATTGATAAAGATCTGGTGAACAACCGCACCAAGCGTATTTTTACTGATCGCACCGGCAGCCGCTGCGGCAGTCATACCCGAGAATTTCTATTGCAAACCTACAAGCGCGACACCGGTGAAGTCATGCATGACTTGTCTGTTCCTATTTACGTCCACGGTGAACATTGGGGAGGATTTCGGGTCGGCTACGGCTCATAACCTGCCCGGCAGTGCATCGACTTTAAAAAACAAGTGAGAGAAGAAAGCGACAAGAAATAGCTTGTAGGAATAGGACGTCAGAAAAATGAGTAACGGAAAGATAGCGGTTTCGGTGGCGACTATTTTCGCTAATAAACAACAATGGCACCGACCGTACTAACCAGATACCCGATTTAACTCAGGACTCTTGCCAACACACCACCTGATTACGGCCTTGTTCTTTGGCCTGATACAGCGCCGCATCGGCATTCGCTACCCAATCGTCCTGATGCTCTCCGCGTTCAGGTTTACCCGCACGATAACCAATACTGATGGTGATGCGTAACCCCGGATCGATGCGATCAAAATTCAACGCCGCCACGGCTGTACGAATAGATTCCGCAATTCTCGCAACACTGGCTTCTGCCACGCCCGGGAGCATGACAGCAAACTCCTCACCGCCATAACGCGACACACAATCGTCGTCGCGAAGTACTTCGGTGATCGCTCCGGAAACGCAGCGCAATATTTCATCACCCGCCGGATGACCATAGTCATCATTCACGCGCTTAAAATGATCGATGTCCATCAACATGATGGAGAAGTTCGCATGGTCATGAGTAGCCAGAGCAAACTCTTTATTCAGGTACTCATCAAAGAAACGACGATTACGAACATTGGTCAGAGCGTCGGTGGTACTCATGCGCTCCAGTTGTTCGTTCACATTTTCCAGTTCAATCGTACGCTCGCGTACCCGAATTTCTAAGGTTTCAGTCGCGCGCTTCTGAATTTCTAATGCCGCCGCCTGAGCTTCGCGTGCAGCACGCTCATGTTCCAGTGCCTTCTCCTGCGCTTTACGCGCATTGCGCTCCTGATCCAGCGCTTCGCTCTGAGCGCGACGTGCCAGCTTCTCATGCTCTAACGCTTTTAATTGCGCCTCATAACGATCACGCTTTTCCTGGTTCAGTCGATCGGCCAACGCAAATGACAATAAAATGACCTCCATGGCCGACCCGATCTGCAATGCATTTTCGGTAAAGAAGTTACGGGGAATCACATTGAACTTATTCATCGCCAGCACAATGCCCCCCAATAAAAAGCTAGTCCAGGCAATGGTGTAATAGCGCGCCGCAACATAGCCTTGCACCCAACGAATAATGCCGAGATAAATGGCACCGGCCATGGCCACTACAGCCACCAGAATCAGAATCCTGATCAGGGTGTGATACGGCAACAGGTTACTCAGGAAGACGATGCCAATGCAGATAGCGACAATGCCTAAAAGCATTCGATCGAAGAAAGGAGCATCATCACGGAGGAATAAGAAATTCCGGGTAAATATTGCCGCAAAGATAATCACCCCAGACAGCAGAACAATAATACTCTGGTCATTCCAGTGCGTCGCTTCGGGCCACAGGTATTGAAAGTTAATCCCCTGCAAGCTCCCCAGAAACCCTGCCATACATCCCACGTAAAGCACGTAAAACAGGTAGTTTCCTTCGCGTACTGAAAAGAAAACAAACAGGTTGTAAAACACCATGATCAGCATGATGCCGTAGTACAAACCAAGGCCAAGTAATTGGTTCTGATCATGGACAAAAAAGTCGCGTTCTAACCAGAGCTGTAAAGGAAATTGCATGGAGCTGGAGGACTCTACCCGGAAGATCCACTCTTGCTGCTCCCCTGGTGCCAAGGTCAAAGGAACAACAAAATGCCGATGGGGCAGCAGTCGGTCACTGAATTCTTGCTTGTCGCCAAGACTAATAATCTGATGTTGAGCACCGTCACTGCGGCGATAAAGATCAATGTAATCCAGAACTGGGTAGGCAATACTGATCAACCGGCTTTCAGACTTATCTGAGCGATTTTCCAACAATAATCGAAACCAGAACACGGACTCGGTATAGCCAAACGCCAGGCCTTTATCGGTCGTTTCCCAGGCCGTGTCAGTGTTTAATTCATGGACGCTGAATTGCCCCTCAGGGTCTTCGATAAACTGGGTTACGCCATCAAGCGACAGCCCGGATTTGGCTTTGGCTATATCCAGTGCACCGCGCTGAATATCAAATCCTTCGACGACCGTCGTCCGGGCCTGCGCTACTGATGACATCACTATCAATAAAATCAGCGTACATAACGGAAATAGCAACAGACGCCAGAATCTGACGTATAAAGGATGTGCTCCTGTCGACTGAATCCCTGTGAATTGTGTCCGCATGTTGACTGTGCCCAAGACAAACCTGTGTTCAGTGTAGACGAGCAGGCCAACCTCGCTACGTTGTCATTCTCACTCCAGGCACGCAAAATGGAGCCAGTTCACAAAAACAGGCATTGTCATGTTCCATCGATCTGCTTTGACGACCCTAGTCGTCTGCGCGACCGCCACACTATTGCACACCAGTCCGGCTCGGGCCGCTGAAAAGAATACGGCGATGACCGCACCGGACTTCACCTTGCCACTGCTGACTACCAATACGTCGGGCGAGAGCGATAATGCGCCAGTATCGCTGTCGTCCTATCGCGGGAAAGTGGTGTACCTGGACTTCTGGGCCTCCTGGTGCGCTCCGTGCCGAGTCTCATTACCAGCACTTGATACCTTATACAAAGACTACCAATCTCAGGGGTTTGAGGTCGTTGCCGTTAATCTGGATGAAACCACCGATGAGGCGACAGCTTTCCTCAACGACATTCCGGTGTCTTATACGCAGCTGTTCGATAACGGTGGAGTCGCCTCCACTTATCAGGTACGAGGCATGCCGACGGCCTACCTGATCGACCGCAACGGCCATTTGCACAGTCAGCATGTTGGTTTTAACAGCAACGACTTGCCGCAGTTGCGCCGCGAGATCGAAACGCTGCTGGCGAATACAACATCAAATGAAACACCAGCCCTCACCACTCCCAATCAACCGGATGGACCCCAATGAAGACTCGTATCGTTTTAATCACCGGGTGCTCTACCGGCATCGGCTTTGCTTTGGCGTCCGCTTGTCTCGCTCGTGGCGATCATGTCATCGCAACGGCCAGAAACCCCGACACTCTGGCTGCCCTGAGCAATCCGGGGAGTCCATCGGCCGGACGCTGCACGCCTCTGGCGTTGGATGTTAATCGCGATGAGGACATTCAGCGCGTGGTCGCCACCGTACAGGATGAGTTTGGTCACCTTGATGTACTCATCAATAACGCAGGGTACGCGGCTATGGGGCCGGTGACTGAGCTTCCTCAGGCGTCATTACAGGCTCAATTCGCCACCAATGTATTTGCCCCGGTGGCCATGACCCGGGCCTGTTTACCCCTGTTGCGCGCATCAAAGCAGGCACAGGTTGTGAACGTTGGCTCAGTGTCAGGCATTCTGACGACGCCATTTTCTGGCGCCTATTGCGCCACCAAAGCCGCACTGCACTCCCTGAGTGATGCCATGCGCATGGAGTTGAAGCCCCTGGGTATTCAGGTGATCACCGTGCAGCCCGGAGCCATTGAATCGAGCTTTGGCGATACCTCGCTGGCAGGCGTCGACGATTTAATTGATGACGCATCACCCTATAAGCCTCTGGAAGATAAGATTCAGGAGCGGGCCATGGCCTCGCAGCAAAACCCCACCACCGCTGCCGAGTTTGCCGAGTTGCTACTAAGCGCCATGGAGAAACCGTCGTTAACGGAGGTCCGCATTGGCAATGGCAGCCGTGCTCTGCCTGCCATTAAGCGCTGGCTCCCCACCCGTTGGGTCGATGCCATTCTCAGTAAACGCTTCGGATTAAATACGCTGGCCAACTAAACAGGCGGACAATAGCCCAATTACAATAACGTAAAGCGAGAGCAACCATGGTCGTTGGGCTGAGATTTCTGGGAAGCACTGGCTAACGGGCGTTAGCCAGTGTGAAGAAGCACACAGAGAACTCGGAGTGCTCTTTGTTGGTAAGGGTTGTCGATATGAGTCGTCGCTTTGAATTGAGGGTAGGAGTTGAGCGGAGCATCCCGCGCCCCACTCCGTTCCGTCAGTCCGGACGATGCTCCCGCGCCAGATACTCGTGAGACTGCATTTCCAGCATTCGCGACGTCGTACGCTGGAATTCAAACTCCAACTTGCCCGTCTCATAAATGTCAGGAATCGCCGCCTCGGCGGACATGATCACCTTCACACCCCGATCATAGAATTCATCGATCAGGTTGATAAAACGACGCGCCAGGTCGTCATTTTTCAGCCCCATCACAGGTACGTTCTGAACGATCACCGCGTGAAACAGCTTGCCGAGCTCAATGTAATCGTTCTGCGAACGTGGACCATCGCACAAGGCTTTAAAATCAAACCAGGCGATGTCATCACACACGGCACGCGCCGGAATTTTACGCCCCAGAATTTCAACCTGAGCATTGGCTTCGACATGGCGTGGATCTGCGATCAAGCCCTGAAAGCTACGCTCAAGGCTGCTGGTTGCCCCGTCGTCCAGCGGAAAGTGATATAGCTCAGCCTGCTCCAACGTGCGCAGGCGGTAGTCCACACCGCTATCCACATTGACCACGTCGGTGAATTGATTGAGCAGGCGAATGGCTGGCATAAAGCGATCGCGTTGCAGACCATCTTTGTACAAGCCGTCCGGCACAATGTTTGACGTCGCGACTAACGTCACGCCACGATCAAACAGCTCCTGCATCAGGCCGCCAAGAATCATGGCATCGCCGATGTCGGACACAAAAAACTCGTCAAAACAGATGACCACCGCTTCTTCAGCAATCTGATCGGCCACCACCGTCAACGGATTCTTTGCTCCCGCTAACTTGGTCAGGTCCTGATGAACACGCTGCATAAAACGGTGAAAGTGCGTACGCATTTTACGCTCGAACGGCAGCGCGTCGTAAAAGGTATCCACCAGGTACGTTTTACCTCGGCCAACACCACCCCAAAAGTACAGCCCCTGCTGAGGACGTACGGGCTTTTTCTTGATCTTGCCGGCAAGTTTGCGAAGAACACCCTTCGAGGCTTGCTGTGCATCAGCAGCCACCAAATCGTCATACAAACGTTGCAGATGCTTAACCGCCATCTCCTGCGCCGCATCGTATGAGAAATCGTCACGCAGTAAGTCGGCCTGATACAGATCCCAAGGGGTAGACACGGGCGTTCTCCAAGGTAGAAATTTCGGGGTGCGCAATGTAGCTAAGGCGCTGTCAAAGTGCAAACCTCAAGCGTTTTGCCACGCCTGCCACTCTTCCGTAATGGAAGCCTTCAGATCCGTGGTACGGCCATGGAAAAAGTGCCCCGCCTCGTTGAAGACCAACCAGTGCGGCATCGGCACCAATCGCTGTACCCAGTCGTCGACCTCCTCAAACGGCACGACCTCATCCTCGTTGCCCATCAACACCCAGGTCTCCAGCTCCGGAGGCAGCACGGAGGGCGCGTCAAAGTGATGCACCGCCGGTGCAATCAGGGTTAAGCCTTGAATCGAATCGTGAGTCGTCGGCGATTGGGCCGCACGATCGGCATACAAACACGCCATGCCCGCGCCAAAAGAGAAGCCACACAGCATGATCCGGTCCCACCCCAGGGTAGAACGCGCATACTCAACCACCGCCGCAACATCATCGACTTCCCCAACGCCATTGTCGTGATTGCCCGAACTTTCGCCCACACCACGGAAGTTAAACCGCAGGGTGCTCATGCCCATATCGCGAGCGGCGCGAGCGACTGTGGTTACGACTTTGTTGTCCATGGTGCCGCCAAACAATGGATGGGGATGACACATCACTAAGCCAATGCGAGATGCCTCTGGCTCCTCCTCTGATTGATCCAGCACCCGCGCTTCCAGTGCAATGTCCGCGTCGGGGAGCTGAATACGAATGGCCTGTTCCTGGGGCATACGGTTTCCTCTTTTTACCTGCATCAATATCTGTTCGTTCGCTCTTGATAATGGACACCGTGAATGACTCTCGTTACCACTCTCGCAATAAACGTTATGTCCGCCATAAACAGACGCTCTGTCGCACCATATTGTTATAGCAAAATGTTATCAATAGCGGCTTTTTATATACCGTCAAGATTGCTATATTCCGCAGCAATTACATTGCCGGTTTACTATCGTTCGGGAGCTATCAGCTGACTATGACCGACTACAACTTGACCCATCTCAAGCAACTGGAAGCGGAGAGTATTCACATCATCCGTGAAGTTGCCGCTGAATTCGACAACCCTGTGATGCTTTACTCGATCGGAAAGGACTCTGCGGTCATGCTGCACCTTGCTCGAAAAGCATTTTACCCAGGCAAGCCACCCTTCCCACTGATGCACGTCGATACGACCTGGAAATTCCGGGAAATGATCGAATTCCGTGACAAAATGGCGAAAGACATTGGTATGGAACTGATCGTTCACACCAACCAGGAAGGCGTTGCTCAGGGCATCGGTCCGTTCACGCACGGTTCTTCTAAGCACACCGACGTGATGAAGACTCAGGCGCTGAAACAAGCACTGGACAAGTACGGCTTTGACGCCGCCTTTGGTGGTGCCCGTCGCGACGAAGAGAAGTCCCGTGCGAAAGAGCGCGTGTACTCTTTCCGTGACAGCAAACACCGCTGGGACCCGAAAAACCAGCGTCCAGAACTTTGGAACATCTACAACGGTAAAGTAAACAAAGGCGAAAGCATCCGTGTTTTCCCACTGTCCAACTGGACCGAGCTGGACATCTGGCAGTACATCTACCTGGAAGACATTCCACTGGTACCACTCTACTTCGCCGACAAGCGCCCTGTGGTAGAGCGCGACGGCATGCTGATCATGGTCGACGACGACCGTATGCCGCTGAACGAAGGCGAAGTGCCTGAAATGAAATCGGTGCGTTTCCGTACTCTGGGTTGCTACCCACTGACCGGTGCCGTTGAATCCGAAGCCGCCACCTTGCCAGAGATCATTCAGGAAATGCTGTTGACGACCACGTCAGAGCGTCAGGGCCGTGCGATTGACCACGACTCATCCGGTTCCATGGAGAAGAAGAAGCAAGAGGGGTACTTCTGATATGTCACACCAATCCGATCTGATTGCTTCCGATATTCTCGAATACCTGAAGCAACACGAAAACAAAGAACTGCTGCGCTTCCTGACCTGCGGTAACGTCGACGACGGTAAATCGACCCTGATCGGTCGTCTGCTGCACGACTCCAAAATGATCTACGAAGATCAGCTGGCTGCCATTGAAAAAGACAGCGCCAAGTCTGGTACCACCGGTGAGAAAATTGACCTGGCACTGCTGGTTGATGGTCTCGCAGCAGAGCGTGAACAAGGTATTACCATTGATGTTGCCTACCGTTACTTCTCAACGGCTAAGCGTAAGTTCATCATTGCCGACACCCCAGGACACGAGCAGTACACCCGCAACATGGCCACCGGTGCATCCACCTGTGACCTGGCCATCATCCTGATTGATGCCCGTTATGGCGTACAGACTCAGACTAAGCGTCACAGCTTCATTGCCTCTTTGCTGGGTATTAAGCACGTGGTCGTAGCCGTCAACAAAATGGACCTGCTGGACTTCAGCGAAGAACGCTTCAATGAAATCCGCGACGATTACCTCGAGTTCGCTCAGAAGCTGAACCTGGACGACATCCGTTTCGTTCCTATGTCTGCGCTCGACGGCGACAACGTCGTGGATCGTTCAGCGCGCTCGCCATGGTTTACAGGTCAGACTCTGATGGAAGTGCTGGAAACAGTGGAAATCGACGAGGACAAAAACCTCGACAACTTCCGCCTGCCAGTTCAGTACGTTAACCGTCCTAACCTCGACTTCCGTGGTTTCTGTGGCACCGTAGCGGCCGGTACGATCAAGCCGGGCGAAACCATCATGGCATTGCCATCGCAGAAGACCTCTAAGGTTGAAAGCATCGTCACTTACGATGGCAACCTGGAAGAAGCCTTCGTTGGTCAGGCCATCACTCTGACTCTCGAAGACGAAATCGACATCAGCCGTGGCGACGTCATCGTTAAGATCGACGACCGCCCTGAAGTCAGCAACCGTCTGAACGCAAACATTGTATGGATGACTGAGAACCCAATGGTTCCGGGTAAGCCATACGACCTGAAATTTGCCTCAAGCTCTACCGCCGGTACCATCAGCCAGGTGCACCACCTGATTGATGTGAACACCCTGGAGCAGAGTGCGGCAGATCAGGTTCAGTTGAACGAGATTGCACTGGTAGAAGTGGCGCTGGATAAAGCCGTTCCATTTGATACCTACAGCAAGATCCCGGGCACAGGCGCCTTCATCATCGTAGACCGCCTGACCAACGTCACCATTGGCGCCGGTATGATTGTTGGCACCGCAGCAGGTGCTGGCGACAATACAGCCCCACTGACCGCTGAAGAGAAAGCGCGTCGCTTTAACCAGAAACCAGCAATTGTTGCCGTCAATGCAGCGGATGCTGGCAGCGTCGTGAACGCGCTGGACCGTCGTCTCTATGAAATGGGTCGTGTGGCGGGTATTGCTACCGCAGAAACCGCTCAGATCCTGAAAGACAACGGTCTGGTAGCTCTGGTAGCTGGTGGAGCCGATGGCGCAGACATCAGTCTGGCGGCGGATCAGGAGTCTCTGGACAACCTGATCGCTGACCTGCAGGAGCAAGGCATCATCTAAGGTGTTGCCTCATAAAAAACGCCCCTCTCCTGACGGATTGGGGCGTTTTTTTATGATCACAGATATTTCGGTAAGCCGTTGAATTGCATAACGAAAAACTGTTGACAGTATTAAATTTAGTGGCATAATACGCGCCACTTGAGACGCACACGCGACCAAGGAAGTTTGAAGTGGCTATGTAGCTCAGCTGGTTAGAGCACAGCATTCATAATGCTGGGGTCACTGGTTCAAGTCCAGTCATAGCTACCACTTATTCTGAAAGCCCCGTAAGTCGATGACTTACGGGGCTTTTTTTATGTGCGCCAGTCACAGCCTCTCCCGACCGATCAACCACTTCCCATCACACTCAGGGCCTGAAGGTTTTACAAAACCGACGCTTATCCCGCCGTGCCCGCTTTTGACGACTTCCCTGTGTTGATCGAATCGCCTTCTTTGCCTCGCGACACTTTTCTTTGAATAACTTAACGGCTGCCATGCGACAACGTCGGTACTTCCAGTGCCCGTATCCGTAGTTATGGCACACATCAACAATGCGATTGTCGTCCACTTTCCAGGTGACTTTCGGCTTAAAGTTCGGCAGTACCATACGTTCATTGGCCGCCACGGGACTGATGTTCATTGAGAACAAGAGGACCATCATCCACACCATCAACCAGACCAAGGGTAAGCCGACCATACGTCCACGGGCTGAGGAAGATCGACAGGATGATTGGCGCCCCGTATCGAGCATGACCACGTCCCGCATTACGTAAGTCGACGCGCTGAACTCCCGAGCGGGGCGTATTCGAAGGGCACATGTGCCTAAAAGGCGGATAAACGTCCGACGCATTCTGCAACTCCTTTGCTGAAGGTCTTTTACGGTGTTTGTTCTTTCAAACGTCATCGATAAGTAGTGATTGGACGTTTGAGGCTCGTATCGAGACTATCAAGTTGCCATCCTCTCGCACAGGGACATAAGTCACTGGCTGTACTTTCTGCGTTTAAGACGCCGCCACCTCCTCCCTCCCACACCATTCTGTGACCAGTCAGTAAACGAGACTGAGATACATTGTCACTCTACCGGTTGCGAACGGTTACGCTATTCTGAGATCTGGTCCACATTGTCAGCAGACGACGCCCTCTATGCTAATAATATATTGATCGATCGTTAATTTTATATCGGAGTCACCTTATGGCCAGCACATCACTCGCACCCGACCTCTATCCAGAGATGCAGCTCACCAAAGTGCTGGCGGATGCCATCGACCAGAATCGCCTGCCCGCGCACGCCAGTGACATCCTCAGTTTCAGCCAACACCTGAACTCGCCGATGCAACAGCAGTTTGTCGTACACACGGACGCCGGCGACTACTTTATTAAGCTGCAACCACTGACGGAAGAAACACAAACCCAGTGCCGTGCTGAGTATTCTGGACTGCTCACCATCGCCGCTTCCCGCACCATACGCACGGCCATCCCACTCGCGGTCGGTCATCTGGACAACGCGGCGTACATCGTTTTACAGCATTTACCTCTGGCGGTGCATGGCGACTGGCAGCAGGCAGGCGAGCAGTTAGCACAACTGCACAGTCAGGCCGTTGCCGAGCGTTATGGGTTTGATCAGCCCACCTTTTGTGGATTTACGATGCTGGATAACCGTTGGCAAACCAACTGGGCACGGTTCTTTTGCGAACAACGCCTGTCGCCACTGGCCGAGCAATTACATCAACGAGGAGAGCGTCTGGCGGGCCTGAGTACGGCCTTACCCATGATTGAAAACCGCCTGCTCGGCCATCAACCTGAGGCGTCATTGCTGCATGGTGATTTGTGGTCAGGCAATATCGGGTTTGTGCCCGAACCTGAGGGGTCGGTGCCGGTCATCTACGACCCGGCCTGTTATTACGGCGATTCTGAAACGGATCTGGCCATGACGGAGCTGTTTGGTCGCTTCCCGCAGACCTTTTATCAGGGCTATCACAGCGTACGCCCGATCGATAACGACTATGAAGAACGTCGCCCTGTGTATCAGCTTTTCCATCTACTGAATCACGCGGTACTGTTTGGCGGACATTACCTGACGCAAGCCCGGGATCTGCTGCGCCAGTTGCAGTAACGCCTTCTGTTGCGAACGCAGCAGCTCACAAAACGTGAGCCGAATACAGAACAGGCTCACCCGAGAAGTGAGCCTGACCTAGCTGTCTGACATAGGAGCTAGTACAGCTGACTATGAGTGAAGGGTCTTAAGGGTTTAGCCGCTGACGCTGCCACTGACGATCCGCTGCAACTTCTCCCATCTCTGCCTGGACCGCCTCGGGCAGATACACCAGACGATCGTGCAACCGCGCCTCTCCGCCTTGCCAGAATTCAAAACGGGTCGGCGCCAGACGATAGCCCCCCCAATGATCCGGTACCGGAATGTCCTGTCCCTCGTATTGCGCCTGCAAGGCAGCAAAGCGGTCGACCAACACCTGACGGCTGTCCAAGGGCTGACTCTGTAACGACGCCCAGGCACCGAGCTGGCTTTCACGTGGACGAGAGCGGAAATAGGCCTCGGTTTCCTCCCGGCTGATTTGCGCAATCTCCCCCTGCACAATGACCTGTCGCTCCTGCATCAGCCAGGCAAAATGCATCGACCCTTTTGGGTTGGCTGCAAAATGCTGCCCCTTGTTGCTGGTGTAATTGGTAAAAAACACAAAGCCTGCATCGTCGTACGACTTCAACAACACAATACGCTGCCATGGCTGACCAGTGGCATCCACCGAGGCTAACGTCATCACTGTCGGCTCGTCGGGTTCGGTGGCTTTCATTGCCTCAAACCAGGCGTGAAACTGCGTCATAGGATGATCAGCAGCGGTGCTTTCGTCCAATCGCCCCTGAGTGTACTCACGTCGTATTTCGTAGAGGTTGGCCATCATCGGCTCCTGTAAAGCGAGAAATCACGGTATCCCTCTATGGTAACACTGCCACCACGCCGCATGCTGATGAGCTTATGCTTGCGGTGTTTTCTTTTGTGAAAGCTGAACGGTGATCCGTCAGTGTCTCTCAGAAATGATCGGGGGATGATCGAGGGGCTTTTCTATGGCTGGCGATGGCTGCGGACATTGATCGATAAAAGCTGCGCACCTGACACGACATTGCGTCGCTCAGGCGCGTGGGCCGCTAACCGGCCTTTCGCAATAGATAAGTACCCACTCCGGCACTGAGCAAGATAGGAATCAAGCTCGCCAGAATGGGATCAAATCCCAACACGATGCTTGAGGGTGCCAGAATGTCTTCGAGGTATTTATAAATCAGCCCAACCAGAATACCCGAGAAAATACGCGATCCAGCCGTCACCTGACGTAAGGGCCCAAAAATAAAGGCAGCACCAAGAATCACCAACGCAAAGGTGCTGAGAGGCTGCGTTACCTTTTTCCAAAACGACAGTAAATAGTTATCGGCATTCAGGTCCTGAGCCTCCAGATACCCCGCATACTGATAGAGATTACTGATCGACATGTCGCGTGGCTCAATCATCACCACGCTCAGGCTTTTCGGCGTCAGGCCAGAATTCCAGACACGCGATTGCTGCGTTTCCAGCTGTGTTTGCTCGGGCGTCACCGTCATTACGTTCGCGCCCTGCATCTGCCAGTGATCGCGCTGATAAATCGCGCGCTCAGCACGGACCACCTGTTGCAGGTTCTGCGCATCGTCAAAGGTATACACGGTAATCCCGTGCAACACGCCATTCGGTTCCACCGCACGAAAACGCATAAAGTCATTGCCTTCCCGGTGCCAGTAGCCCTGACCTTTGTTCGATAACAGCTCGCCTTTGCCCTGCAGAACCGCTTTCTGCGACTGAGCAATTTTCTCCAACGTCGGAATCGCAAATTCCGCCAGAGCCATGCTCATCAGCATCAACACCGCCACGGGCTTAATTACCGCCCAGATAATGCGGCGCACGGAAAGCCCCGCCGCACGCATCACGGTTAATTCACTGCTGGCCGCCAAGCCGCCCAGCCCCGCCAGACAGCCGATCAGACACGCCATCGGCATATATTCGTACGCCCGACGTGGCAATCGCAACAACATGAACTCCAACGCTTCGACAAACCCGTAACCACCTTTCAGGTGATTCAGCTCGTCTACTAGGGTAAAAATCGCATCGAGACCAATGATGACCAGAATCACCACCAGCGTCGCCAACAGCACGCTTTTACCAACGTAGCGATCCAGTAAGGTCATGCCAGACCTCCTGCACGGGCACGCACCCGTCGTAGGACACCCGGCCCCAGTAACAGCGCCGCAGCGATCACTGCGTACACCAGATGCAATGACAGAATGCCGTAGTCCGCGGACAGCTTGCCCTTTTCAACCATGCCCCGCATGGCAATCAACAACGAGATGTACACCATAAAAAGAATGATGGCGGGAAACATTCGGGCAAAGCGCCCCTGACGTGGATTCACTTTCGACAGTGGGAAAGCAATCAACACCAGAATCGGCACCATCACAATCAACGACAAACGCCATTGCAACTGTGCCTGATGCAGGCGCTGCTCGGAGCCGATCAGGGCCGATGTGGGGATGGCATCTTTGCGTACCTTACGTCGGTCTTCCGGCTCGTCGGCGATTTTCACACCGTATTTCTCAAACTCCAGCACCTGTAACTCGCGACTGCCCGGTGTTAAATCGAAGCGCTTACCGTCGTGCAACTCCAGAAAGCGAGACCCCGTCTCATCACTGACGTACTGGCTGCCCGAATCGGCCAGCAACAAAGTATCGCCATCAGCAATAAAGACACGGTTCATGACGGTATTACCGTCCGACAAGGATTCGGTGTACGTCACTCGCGAGCCTTTTTTCATACTCTGAAAACGCCCCGGTGCCAGCAGCTCAAACTCGGTCATTTCGGCCTGTTTGCGATACAGGTCATCGGTCTTCTGGGCGCCCAAGGGGCTAAGATAGAGCGAGAAAAAGCCGACCACCAGCATCACCAGTGTGCCGGGCACTAAGGTATAGGCAAGCAGGCGTCGTTCGGAGAATCCGGTCGCGGTGAGTACCGTCATTTCGTTTTCGGTGTACATGCGACCGTAGGCCAGCAGGATGGAAATAAACAACGCCATCGGCAGTATCATTTCCAGAAACGACGGCATGCGCAGTAGCAAAATAAAGAACACTACTTGAAGCGAGATTTCGCCAGCAGCCGCTGAGGCCAACTGATTAATTAACCGGCCACTCATCATGATCAGCAGCAACACCAGGGTCACCGCGGTCATTGTCGACAGCAGCTCACGGCTCAGATAGCGAAAGAGAATCAATAGATCGGCCTCAAAATGATGTTCCCAGCGGGCGTTGGGTGGCCATTGTACTGATTTTTTCCACGCAGGTGACACACACCTCTTGTTTTTTAGCGGACTCGGCGCAAACTTAATGACCATTGCTTTACGTCCAATTTTCAGGAGACTCCATGGACTTTCAGATCACCTCAGCCGCGGCCAGCACCCTTACCAGTGACCGTCTTGTAATTCTTCACAGCAAAGACACCGCGCTGGACGCCAGTGCTGCGGATCTGGATCAGGCATCGCAAGGTGCATTGTCTGCCCGCATCGCAGCGAAAGATGCAAAATCGGGCGCTGGCAGCAGCACCGTACTGTTCGGTCTGACGGGAGTTGCCGCCGAACGCGTTATCTTGGTGGGTGCTGGTAACAGCACCGACTCCTTAATGGACGCCAACAAAACCGTGAAGGCCGTTGCCGCAGCCGTCGCTGGACAAGGCGGTCAGGCAGCCGTTGATCTGACCACCGTCGCCACCGACGCACGCCCAGAAGCCTGGTGGGCAGAGCAGCTGGTACTGGCGATTCATGCCGAACAATACCGCTACACCCTGACCAAACCCGGTAGCGAAGCACCAGAGGCACTGGAATCCCTGACCTGGATTGGCAGCGATGTCAGCAACGCTCTGACCGTGGCCGATGCCAAAGGTGCCGGTACGTCTTACGCCAAAGAACTGGGCAACCTGCCACCCAACATCTGCACCCCCAATTACCTCGCTGAGCAAGCTCAGGCGTTGTCTGACGAGGCTGACTTTACCTGTAAGGTGTACGACGAAGCCGAACTCGAAGCGATGGGCGCCGGCGCGTTCTACTCAGTATCCAAAGGATCGGTGGAACCGGGCAAGATCATCATCATGGAATACAAAGGCGCCGGCGATGCCCGCCCTCACATGATTGTAGGTAAAGGCATTACCTTTGATACCGGCGGCATCAGCCTCAAGCCGGGCGCGAAAATGGACGAAATGAAGTACGACATGTGCGGTGCGGCGTCCATTCTTGGCACCATGAAAACACTGGCCATGCTGAAGCCAGCCATCAATGTCGTGGCCATCATCACCAGTGCGGAAAACATGCCAGCAGGCAATGCCAGCAAGCCGGGCGATGTGGTGACCAGTCTGTCGGGCATTACGGTAGAAATTCTGAACACAGACGCCGAAGGCCGTCTGGTACTGTGTGACGCTCTGACCTTGGGGATTCGCGATTACCAACCAGAAACCTGTGTCGATGTCGCCACCCTGACTGGCGCCTGCATGGCCGCATTGGGCAAAGTGAACTCTGGCCTGTTTACCGAAGACGACGCGCTCGCTACCGAACTGCTGACTGCGGGCCAGACCTCGGGCGACCGTGTATGGCGACTGCCACTGGAAGACGATTACCAGCCATTACTGGATAGCAACTTTGCCGACATGGCGAACATCGGTGGGCCGTTAGCGGGTGCAACAACCGCCGCCTGCTTCCTGTCACGCTTCACCGAAGATACGCGCTGGGCACACGTCGACATTGCTGGCCCAGCCTGGGGCGGTGACGGCACCAGCAAAGGCTCGACGGGTCGGCCTGTCCCTCTGCTGACGACCTACCTGCTGAACAAAATTCAGTAAGGCTAACGCCCAAAGAACACTTCCACCCGGTGCGGCGCATCACGGTAACGTGATTCGTCCCGGGTGGTCAGTACGATACGATTAGACGGCACGCCACGTCGCACCAGATAAGCAAACACTGCCTTCGCCCGCTGGTACGCCAGCCCTGAAATTTTCGCATCTGGGTTCTCCAGATCGCCGGTACCTACCACCACCAACTTCACCCCTGGACACTTCATAAAGGTATCCGATAACGCATTGAGATCCGTGATGTAATCACGACGAATCAGATACGAGTAGGATTCAAACTCTACTAAAGGTGAGCGCAGATTCAGTCCGCAGTCGGCCACATGGCTGGCAGCCACACGCTCACTCGCCACCTGATACGGTTGGTAAATTGGCTGAGGGTCTTGATTGCTGAGTCCTCGACTGGCGTTTCTGCCACGCGATTCAGGTGCCCATGGGTACCACTGCACGCCCAGCCCCACACTGAACACATCCCCTGCCGTGCGCTCAAACCCAAGTTTGGCCGACCAGGCGCGGGCCAGGCCATAAGTAACCCCAGCACCCAGTGACAGGTTCACTGGGTTCTGCAGTTCGATATTGGCATCTCCCGCTGACAACATGCGGCTCAGCCCTGCACTCACGTAACCATTCCACTTGTACGGCCAGTCGTCATCGTAACGTCGATTGGCGTACCAGAGCCCCGGATACCAAAGCGCATTAACCGTAGCAAAGCGATAACCAATGGTTTGCAAGTTGTCACCCTGACTCACAACCGTCTCGCCTTTGTCGGCCAGCCCCAGCTCCACGGCCCATTGCGGCGCTACATCGAATCCTAAGGCGACCTGCCCTCCCATCGCTTGTGACTGCTCCAACGCATACACAGAATCTTGCGTCAGAGGGGAAAAACGAGACCACTCAAGCGAGCCGCTGACGTAAGCATGCTCCTGCCACTCGGCGGCCCAGACGGGCACGCTAGCCAAGAGCGCCACGCTACTAGACAAGATAGAAGCCATGACCGAAGCGCGCACAGTCAATATGTGACCTGCGATCCTGTTAGCGCCCTTACCGGTCAACGCACGATCAGAACGGCGTCGCAACATCATCAAGCCCAACGCGCTGATCACACTCCAGAGGCCTGCGATACTGCCCACGCCTGTCGACGCCGTGGCGTAATCCGCCAGTCCATTGGCGCCGGAATTAACAGGCACAGGCGCCTGATAACGGGTGTCGCCATCGAGATAATCCGGAATGCCGTCTCCGTCCGTATCCGGGCATGCGCTGCGATCCGGGCACTCCTGATCGTCGGTTAAGCCGTCATTATCACTATCAAGGTCGCTGTCACCATTTTGGTCGCCCG
>Ga0255776_10002475_pt1 | contig 20583 bp, 17 predicted proteins | sample 071ome_19_FD_179974 | JGI IMG/M metagenome (GOLD analysis project Ga0255776, IMG submission 179974) | Coastal salt marsh microbial communities from the Groves Creek Marsh, Skidaway Island, Georgia - 071413AT metaG (version 2) | ecosystem: Environmental > Aquatic > Marine > Intertidal zone >... | reverse complement strand
GGCCGAGCGCGGCTTGGCTTCCAGATGCCGGAGGATTGCTGGTGCCCGATGCGGCGTCGCTTGCCGGAACCTGTCCTATCGTAATCGGCGCGATGTCGCGCGAAGAAGATGTCGAGGAGGCTATATTTGGCACCGCAGGACTTGTCGCTGGAGCGCCGCTGGGCCTGATCTATGCCGACATGGGCACATTTGCCGTTGCGCTGAAGGAGCGTGTTCGCGACGTTTTGGCGGTGAAGGGGGCGGTCGCGCTCGATACTCCCATCAGCGGCACGCCCCAGGCCATGGAAAGCGGGGCCGCGGTCATCATGCGCAGCGGCGATGAGGTGGCCAGCGAGCGGGTACGGCCCGTGATGGAGGTGCTTGCGGGGAAATCTCCTCATGTCGGGCCATTTGGCCACGGCATGAAATTGAAATTCGTACTCAACGCGCTCGTGACCAACCATGTCCTCGTGGCCGCGGAGGCTATCAACATGGGAGTGGCCTCCGGCCTTGACGCCCGGCAGGTTCTCGATGTGGTCTCTGCCAGTGTCGCGACGTCGAAACAGTTCGAACTGCGGGGCCCGCGCATGGCCGAACAGAACTACCAGCCAGCGCCTGCACCGGCACGCCTGGTAAACAAGGACATGCGGTATATCGTCGAACATGCGGCTGCGCTCGGCGTTGCGGCGCCGGTCTCCAACCTGACCCAGAAGTTATATGAGAAGGTTGCCGAGATGGGGCGGCTCGACGACGAACTCTCGGTCATCTTCGAAGCCCTGAAGTCGGGGAACAATCAAGACTGATCTGCGGCCCTCACGTGCTTTCGGGTGCGCAGGAACGAGAATACGCTCGTCAGCAGCAACAGGCCGACCCCTGCATAGGCCACCTCATAGGAAATTGTTGCGATAACCGCGCCGAAGAAGGCCGGGCCGATTACCACCGCACCGAAAATCACGAATCCAACGGCGCCCGTGGTTCGGCTGACCTCTCCGCCAGGCGCACGGCGTGCGGCCTCGGCAAGATAGACACCGTTCCACCCGATGGCGGTGCCGCCGAACAGCACGCCGACAGCATAGATTAGCGCCAGCGGCCAGGATTGTGTGAAGGTCGTGGTGAGAAACGCTGCGCTGGCAGCCATGACCGCCAGCAGCATCAGAGTGGACAGGGGCGTCATCAACCTGGAGGCGACCGCACCGAAAATTATGCGTCCGGCGCCTCCGCTTGCCTGTGCGACAGCCAACATTGCGCCGGCGGTCACAACAGACAGTCCGATGTCCTCCTGCAGGTAAAGCACAATAAATGTTGTCAGGACGTACTGCGCGATTACCAGCGGGACGCAGCCTGCCAGCATCCAGCGCAGGATAGGGCTGCGTAGTAGCAGGCGGAGTGGGCCTATCAGTTCGACCCGGACCTGAATCGATGGGTCGGCATGGCGCGCATAGCCGCGCACCCAGATTTCCGTAAGCAGGGCTGTGGTGAGACAGGCGGTGGCGACGACCAAGATCGCGCTCTGCCAATTCCACAGGAGCATAAGTGGAGGGCCTATAAATCCTGCGAGAGCGCCGCCTATGGGCACGCCCGTCTGCTTAATTGAAAACACCAGCGGTTGAAGGTGGCGCGGCGTGACGCGTGACAGGATATGGGAGCTCGCCGGCGTGCCGGGGCCCAGGCCTGCCCCGATGAAAGCGCTACCCAGCGCCACGAGGGCCAGATGCCCGGTCGCAATCAGGGCACTGCCAACCGCGCAAAGGAGCACGAGTACCTGGGAGGCGCGCATCGGGTTGAAGCGCGCGACGAGGCCTGCAGACATCATTGTGCTGAACGCGGCTGCGGTGAACAGGATTGTCGGCTGCAACCCGATCCATTCCGGATTGAGACCCATCTCGGGCAGCGCCTGCTTGGCGAGCACGGGCGGCGCAAAAACCGCCCAAGAGATCATCGCCTGGATCAGGGTCAAAAGGATGGTCGGGCCGATGTAGCCCGCGCGCTCGCTCATTATCGTGGCGTGCCGCCTAGTAGTCGGGCATCGAATATAGGAGGACGCCGGCCTTCGCGCCGATGCGTTCGGCCTCCTCGGCGGCGGGCTTCGATGGATTCCAAGGCTTGGCGTCGTAACGCATGCATGTGATGCCATTGGTGGCGTCGGACATCAGCCACACCGCTGGGGCCTTCATGAGATCAGCCTCGATCAGAACGGGGTTGTCGAGTGTCTTGTCCCGTTCCTTCATCTCCTCCGACATACCAGGCGTCGCTGCACCCGCGCCGGGATTGAGAATGTTGACGGTCACGCCCGTGCCCTCGAGGTCTTTGGCCCAGATCTCTGTCGCGCATTCGAGCGCAGCCTTGGAGGGGCCATAGGGCGAGGCGCCCTGTTTGGTCATGGTGCGGTACATCGTCGTGACGTTGATGATCCGGCCCCAGCCCTGTTTGACCATCAACGGCGCAACGCGACGCGCGAGTTGGTCGGAGCCGACGACATTTGTGTTCATCACGTTTTGAATGATCTCGTCGCTGGCCTCATAGAATTTGGGCAGTTCGCCGGTCGCGCGCCACTCTGGTGTCTTGTGGCCGTCGGGCATGATGTAGGTGAAGGTCAGGCCCGCATTATTGATGAGGCCGTGCACTGCCCCAAAGGCGTCAAGGGTCTCGGACATGATGCGGTCACAGTCTTCCGGCTTTCGTATATCAGCTGTTACGCAATGAAGCTTCCCGACGTGACCAGCACAGGCAGCTTCCAGATCAGTAAAATCGTCGGGGATGTGGGCGGCAGCAAGGACGTTTGCGCCGGCTTCGGTAAGGGCTTCCGCCATTGCGCGCCCAAGCCCGCGCCCTGCTCCGGTAACGATCACGTTCCGACCTGTTAGATCGTATTCACCCATTAGTAATGTCCCAAAATTAGTCAGGTTTAAGACCGCGCAAGCTATGTTGGCAGCTTTGTTCGCGCAACAGATCAGTTATTCATCGGAAAATTTGTTCCTCACAATGTACTTGTAGCTTCTGTTCTTTGGCTGATACCCTATTGGCTCGCACTAAGTGCGGAACTTGGGGGAACAAAAATTTTTTGGGATTTTGTACCAATTAGGGCCGCTGTGATTTGCAGGGTGCCGATTGGTCGATCTCACTCCCAAATCGGTTCTGGATTTTCTGACGTCGGTTGGTTGGTCCGGAGAATTAATGTAGAGGGAGGGATCTCTATGACCCGGTTGTTCAACAAAAAAATGCGTGGCTTGGTCTTTTCGGCCTTTGTCGCAGCAGCTTTTGTTTTGTCGGCTCCTTTCGCAACGACAGCAGAAGCTGGATCGCATGCGAAAAAGCCAATCAAAGTTGGTTTTTCAATGGCGTTGACTGGTGCCCTCGCGGGTGGTGGTCAGCAAGCTCTCCTTGGCATCGAACTGTGGGCTGAGGATGTGAATAAGAATGGTGGGTTGCTCGGCCGTCCGGTGGAACTGGTCTATTACGATGATCAGACCAATCCGAAAAACGTCCCGGGCATCTATTCCAAGCTACTAGACGTGGACAAGGTGGACCTGATCGTCAGCGGTTACGGCACCAACCTCGCCGCGCCGGCCATGCCGATCGCGATCGAGCGTGAGATGGCGTTCATGGGCCTGTTCGCCATGGACATCAACGCGAAGTGGAAATACGAAAAGTACTTCTCGATTCTTCCGGCGGGTCCGAAGCCGGCTGAGGGTTTCTCTCAGTTCTGGTTCGATGCGGTGAAGAAGTTCAACCCGAAGACCATCGCAGTTATCGCAGCTGACGCGGAATTTGCTCAGAACCTCAAGAAGGGTGCTGTGGCGAATGCGAAGGCGGCCGGTTACGAAATCGTCTACGAAGAAAACTACAACCCGAAGACCCCGGACTTTACGCCGATCGTTCGCGCGGCGAATGCAAAGAAGCCCGACCTTATTTATATCGCGTCTTACCCGAATGGCTCGACTGGTCTGGTTCGCGCGCTGGCTGAGGTGGGTACCGAAGCCAAGGCCGTAGGTGGCGGCATGGTAGGTCTTCAATTTGCGGGTATCATGGCTGGCCTCGGCCCGATGCTGAACGGCATTCTGAACTACGACTTCTTTGTTCCAGAGCCGACCATGAACCTTTACCCGGGGGCCTCGGAGCTGATCGCGCGCTATCAGGCGAAAGTGAAGGCAGAAAACCTTAAAGTGGACGCGCTGGGCTACTATCTGGTGCCGTTCTCCTATGCCAATGTTGACATTCTCGGCCAGGCCGTGAACGCAGTTGGTTCGTTGGATCAGGACGCGATTGCCGAATACATTCACAAGACGGCCTTCAAGACTGTTGTTGGCGACGTGAAATTTGGTGCGAACGGCGAGTGGGAGCAGTCTCGTACGCTTGTTGTTCAGTATCAGGGCATCACCAACAACGATCTTGATCAGTTCGCCAAGGCGGGAACGCGCAAGATCATGTTGCCAGCTGATATCAAGACGGGCGACGTCGATACCTTCAACGCATATCGGAAGTAAGTTTCCGAACACGGGACGGCGGAATCTTTATGGTTTCCGCCGTCCTGTTTCCTTTTCAAACCGGCGCCCGTTGGGGTGCGGAGTCCGGCATATGGCCATCTTCATAGATCTTTTGCTGAACGCGCTTGTCGTCGGCATCCTTTTGGGAGGGTTCTACGCGGCGCTTTCCATCGGGCTGGCGATCACGTTTGGCCTGCTCGATGTTGTGAACATCGCGCACCCGACAATCCTGATACTGGGTGCATTTGTTGCATTCGTGCTCAATTCGCAGGTCGGCATTGATCCAATCCTCGCCGGGCTGATAGCGACCCCATTCTTCTACGGATTTGGCTGGCTGATTTATCAGCTCTACTACAACTCCTTTGAAAAATCGGGGGAAACAGATTCTCTGCGCGGCCTGGCCTTCTTCTTTGGCTTGTTGTTCATCATCGAGGTTGGTCTGATCATTCAGTTTGGCGTGGACCATCGTCTGGTTGAGGCACCCTATATCGGTGAATCAGCGAACATCGTGCTCGGCGAAGAAATTGATGTTGCGATCCCGTACCGGCTGTTGGTCGCGTTTGTTGTCGCGACAATCGCGACGCTCGCGATACGCGCTTATTTGACTAAGACCTTCTTCGGCAGGGCGGTCCGCGCGGTTGCGCAGGACATGATGGCGCTGCGTCTGATGGGTGTGGATCCGATTAAGGTGAAGCGCATAGCGTTCGCGATGGGCGTCGCAACGGCGGGTATTGGTGGCGCGCTTATGATTATCGTGCTCCCGATCGAACCGTCAGTCGGGCGCCTATACATCGGCAACGTGTTCGCCATCGTGGTGCTCGGCGGCCTGGGTTCCATCAGTGGTACGCTGGTGGCCGCGATCATCATCGGTGTTGCGGAAAGTCTCGTGTCCACGTTCTTTGGACCATCCTGGGCGCCGGCCGTGTCCTTCGGTATCCTACTGCTGGTGCTTGCGGTCCGTCCTGAAGGCTTGTTCGGCAAGACGGCGGGAGGCCACTGATGAGGTATTTGTTTGAAATTGTTTGCCTGCTTCTTCTCGTACTGGCATTCGTCGCGACGCAGGTTATCGGCAACCAGTTCGTGTTCTTTGTCGGCTTCGTCATCCTTCAGTATGTCGTCATGGCTACGGCTTGGAACATCCTGGGGGGCTATGCTGGCTATGTGAACTTCGGTAGTGCGGGTTTCCTAGCTGTGGGTGCATACACCTCGGTGGCCCTTATCAACTTCCTTGGTGTCGGGTTAGTCGAACAGTTTGTTTTTGGTGGCATTATCGCGGGTCTTCTCGGGCTTGGGACGGGTTACCTGACGCTTCGCCTGCGCGGTGTGTACTTTGCTATCGCGACGCTTGCTCTGGCGATTATCCTTGAGACGATCGTGGCCCATTGGGGTTATGTCGGCGGCGCGGCGGGAACGTCTATCCTTCCGGCGCGCAAGCCGGAACTTCTTGGTGTTCTGGTCGTGGATCGAAAGGCTGGCGTATTCGCGAACTATAAAGAGTTCTTGTTCTTCCTTATGGCAGGTGTAGCAATTGGCAGTGTCTGGGTGGCCCGTTGGATTGAGCGAAGCAAGCTCGGCCGGGGCTTGAATGCCATCAAAGACAGTGAAGAGGCGGCAGAGTGCATGGGGGTTCCAACCTTGCGACTAAAGCTCATCGCTACCACAATCAGTGGCGCGATGATGGGCGTTGCAGGTGCACCACTGGCTAGTTACCTGACTTTCATTGATCCGCTATCAGCATTTAACCTTGAATACGCGGTGAATGCGATTGCTATGCCGATGATTGGGGGTACCGTCTCGTGGGTAGGTCCGGTGATTGGTGCCGTTCTACTTGGCGGAGCGCAGCAATGGGCCTCCCTGTTTATCTCGTCGGAATTGAACCTACTGATCGTGGGCGTTCTGCTGGTGATTTTCGTAATCATCGCGCCGGGCGGCATTGTCGGCTGGTTCAAGAAATCGCGTTAGGAGAAGTCCGATGAGCGAACCACTTCTGAAAATCGAAGGTGTCTCAAAGCACTTCGGCGGCTTCACGGCCCTCAACAACGTCACGACTTTCGTCAAGCCCGGCGAAAGGTTCGGCCTGATTGGGCCCAACGGATCGGGCAAGACGACGATGATCAACTGCGTCTCGGGGCTGTTGCGTAACGAGGAAGGCAACATCATCTTCAATGGTCATGATGTGACCTCTCAAAAGCCACATCAGCGAACGGCGGCAGGTATTGCGCGGAGTTTCCAGATTCCGCGTCCGTTCCACACCATGTCTGTGATCGAGAACCTGATGATTCCGTCCGAGTTCGTCGGTCATCACCGTGGCGAAAAGTTTGATGACCGTGCAGACGGCATGGAAATCCTCGAAACCATGGGAATGGCAGAAAAGGCGGATGATCCGACCACGGACCTAACCCAGATCGAGCTGCGTAAGCTCGAGCTGGCGCGTGCCATGGCCGCCAAGCCAAAGCTTCTTATTTCCGATGAGGCGATGGCTGGTCTGACGGGGCAGGAGGTCGATGAAGTCATCGACATCCTGTTCAAGATGAACGAGCGTGGGATCACGATCATCATGATCGAACACATCATGCGTGCAGTGATGCGTTTCTCCCAGCGGATCATCTGTCTCGATGCGGGACAACTGATTGCTGAGGGAACGCCGGAAGAAATCGTGAAAAACAAAGACGTTGAACGCGCCTATCTGGGAAGCGACGATGGTTGAACTGGTCATCAAGGACTTAAACGCCGGGTACGGTGCTGTCACCGTGCTCAACAATGTATCGATAGACGTGCCCGACGGGCAGACGGTGGCGCTGCTGGGAACCAATGGCAACGGCAAGTCAACGCTGATGCGTTGTGTCTCGGGCCTGATCAAGCCCACGGCAGGCAAGATCGAACTGCGTGATAACGACGGGTCGGTCGTGGACCTCACCGAGGCCTCGCCCCAGGAAATCGTGGAGGCGGGCGTGGCGCAGGTGCCGGAGGGTAGGCGGCTGTTCCCCGACCTGACGGTGCAGGAAAACCTGACCCTGGGCGCCTACCGGCAGGTCGCGCGCGCGAGCCTGAACGAGAACCTCGACTATGCGTTCACGCTGTTCCCGCGCCTTGCGGAACGGCGCACGCAGCTTGCGGGCAGCATGTCCGGCGGTGAACAGCAGATGCTGGCCGTTGGCCGTGCGCTGATGAGCGGGCCGCGCCTGCTCCTGATCGACGAGCCGTCGGTCGGGCTGGCGCCGATCTTGGTCGCCCAGATGATCGAGAAGATCGGTGAGCTCAACAAGAGCCGGGGTCTGACGATCCTGATGGCGGAGCAGAACTTCAACCAGGCCATCAAGATCGCCGACAAGGGCTACATCATCGTGCATGGCGAGATCGCGTTCGCGAGTAAGGACGCGGCGGACTTGCGCGAAAACGACATGGTGAAGAGCTACTATCTCGGCGGCTGACCGCGGCACCAATGCGAAAACGAAACGGGGGCCCTGCGGCCCCCGTTTTTCTTTGTGTACTTGCGGATTCTAGCGTTCGACGTTGGCGCTGCGCACCGGGACACCGAATTCGCGGTGGCAGATCTCGGCCAGCTTGGCGACGCCGTTGCGAAGTTCATCCAGCGTGGGATTGCCGAAGCACAGGCGCATGCTGTGGCGCCCGGTCTCCGGGTCGGCCGTCCATTCCTCGCCGGGGTTGAGCGCGACGCCTTCGGCCGCCGCGGCGACGGCCAGCTTCGAGGTATCGACGCTGTCGGGCAGCGTGACCCAGATGAAAATGCCACCCTTTGGTACCCGGAACTCCGCCGCCGTTCCGAATTCCGCGTTCAACGCCTCCATGATGGTGTCGCATTTCTCTTTCAGGACGCCCTGGAGGTTTGCGACATGCGCATCGAAATGTGCGGTGCAGTATTCGGCCAGAACCATCTGTTCCAGCGAGCCCGAGCCGGCGTCGTGCTTGACCGCCAGAAGGCGGGACATGACGTCCCAGCCGGCCGAGATGAAGCCAACCCGCAGGGCCGGTGCGATGGTCTTGGAGAAGGACCCGCAATAGATCACCCGGCCGTCGTTATCCAGTGCGTGGATCGCGCGCGGGCGCGTGCCGTCGAAGGTCAGGTCGGCATAGCAGTCGTCCTCGAAGATCGGCACATCGTGCTTGCGCGCCAGCTCCAGCATCTGCAGGCGGCGTTCCTCGGGCATGACGGAGCCGGTCGGGTTCTGGACGGTCGGGATCGTGTAGATGTATTTCGGCTTGATACCGTCGGCGGCCAGTTTGTCCAGGATATCGGACAGGGCGTCCATCCGGATGCCGTCGTCGTCCAGGGGCGCGCCGACATAGTTCACACCCGCCCTGATGAAGCGCTGCAGGGTGCCCTGATAGCTTCCTTCCTCGGCGATCACCGTGTCGCCCGGTTCCAGGAACACGGCATTGACGAGGTCCAGGGCCTGCAGCGACCCCGACACGACGAGGATATCGTCGGCGCCCGTTTTCATGCCGGCGCGCTTGTTCAGCGCACCCGAAATGAACTCCCTCAGCGGGCGGTAGCCCTGCGGTCCGCTGTTCAGGCCATAGGTCGCGAGCGATGTGCCTTCGCGCCGAAGAACGCTTTCCGAGGCGGCGATGAATGCATCGACCGGCACACAGGCGGCATCGTTGTGTCCGCCGACGAAGTTGAACTCGGGAAAACCGTTCCAGCGCATGGCGGGTGCGGGCAGGTCATGCCGGTAAAAAGAAGTGTAATCAAACGTCATTGGACCCAGGCAGCCTTTCGCTCATTGAGAATTCGCCAGATACGTTCGGGCGTTGCCGGCATATCGATGTGTGCGACACCGTAGTCGCGCAGCGCATCCGTGATGGCCGCTATGACAACCGGGGGCGCGACCAGCGCACCGGCTTCGCCGGCACCCTTGACGCCGATCGGGTTGGTTACGCACGGCACTTCGTTGGTATCGAGTTCTATCATAGGGACATCGTCCGCGCGGGGCATCGTGTAGTCCATGAAAGACGACGTCACCATCTGCCCCGATGCGGGATCGTAGATCGTGTTCTCAAGCATGGCCTGTCCGATGCCCTGGGCGACCCCGCCATGGACCTGCCCCGCGACCAGCAGGGGATTGATGACCTTGCCGACATCATCGACCGCGCAGTAGCGCATCACATGCACGACGCCCGTGTCCTGTTCGATCTCGACCTCACAGACATGGCAGCCATTGGGGTAGCTCCAGTGCTCGATGGTGTGGGTGTCGGTGCCGCTGAGCGGTCCGCGCAGGTCCTCGGGGAGATCCGTGGAGGTGCAGGCGTACCGGCCCACATCGAAGAGTGTCACGGACTTGTCCGTGCCCTTCACCCGGTAGGCCCCGCCGGCATATTCGACATCCAGGGATGCGGTTTCCAGCATCTCCGACGCGATCAGCGTGCCTTTTGCGATCACCTCGTCGGATGAGTTCAGCGCGGCGACACTGCCGATATGGCTGGTGCGTGAGCCGTGACTGCCGCCGCCGTTGGGCAGGTTGTCGCTGTCGGAGGTATCGATGACCACGCTCTCGAAATCGATGCCCAGCTTGTCGGATATGATCTGCATGAACGACGTGTCGTGACCCTGGCCCATGGGCTGGGTGCCGACACGCACGATGACCCGGTCGTCGTCGGTAACCTCGACTTCGGCGGTCTCGGTGGGGTTCCCGGCGGTCGTCTCCAGGTACTGGCTGACGGCAATACCGGACAGACGGCCGCGTTTCAGCGCGTCTGCGCGGCGCGCTTCGTGACCGCCCCAGTCTGCCATCTTTGCAACACGGTCCATGTTCTCCTCGAAGGCCCCGCTGTCATAGGTTGTCCCCATGGCGTTGGTGTAGGGGAAGGCATCGGGCCGGATCAGGTTGCGGCGCCGGATCTCCAGCGGATCCATCTTCAGGTCATGCGCCGCCACGTCCACGAGGCGCTCCATCACATAGATGGCCTCGGGGCGACCGGCTCCGCGATAGGGGCCGACGGGGGCGGTGTTGGTCACAACACATTTCACCTCTACATCGGCCACGGGAATGTCGTACACGCTCGTCAGGATCTTTGGGCCGATCTGGGTGGGAATGGAGACCCCCGCGGAACAGGAATAGGCTCCGATATTGGCGACCGTGTTGACGCGCACCGCCAGGAACTTGCCATCCGCGTCCAGCGCGAGTTCGCAGTCGGAGACATGATCTCGCCCGTGCAGGTCGCTCAGGAACGCCTCCGAGCGATCGCTGATCCAGCGCACGGTGCGCCCCGTGCGCTTCGCGGCGACCATGACCAGAACCTGCTCCGGGTAGGGATGGGTCTTCATCCCGAACCCGCCGCCCACGTCATCGACCAGCACCCGGATCATCTCCGGCTCGCATTTGAAGAACGCCCCGGCCAGCCACTGGCGCAGCAGGTGACGGTTCTGGTTGGAGGTGTAGATGGTATAGCGACCCGATGCGGCATCGTAGCTGCCGATCGCACCGCGCACTTCCATGGAGTTCTGGACGATCCGCTGGTTCACGAGACGCACCCTGGCGACATGCGCGGCCCCGGCGAAAGCCGCATCGGTCAGGTCCCGGTCACCGATCTGCGAACGAAACAGGAAATTCCGGGGCACCTCGTCCCAGAGCTGGACGGTACCATCGTCCATGGCGTGTGCGGTTTCGGTCACGACAGGCAGGGGGGCGTAGTCCACGACGATCGCCTCGGAGGCATCGCGAGCCTGTTCGAGCGTCTCGGCGACAACAAACGCGACGGGATCGCCGACATAGCGCGCCCTGTCCGATGTCAGGGCGTATTGCGGCGGATAGATAAGCGGCGAGCCGTCCGGCTTGGTGAGGGCGGCGAAGAAGGGCGGCGGTCCGGGAAATGCTCCGATGCCCTCGTCAGTGAGGTCCTGTCCCGTCAGGACGGTGATCACGCCAGGCATGCCGCAGGCTGCGGATGTATCGATCGTTTGGATATCCGCATGGGCATGAGGAGAGCGCAGGACATAACCGACAGCCTCGCCGTCACGCGGCAGATCGTCGTTGAACTTTCCTTTGCCTGTCAGAAGACGCGGGTCCTCTGTCCGTCGCACAGGCTGGCCGACACCGTACTTCGTCATGTCATCCCCCCTTATTCATTGTGTTATGATCTGTATCTTGAAACGACAGACCGCCCGGCGCAACGCGAACGGACGGCATCAGAGGAGGCGTCAGGTCCGTGTCCATTCCCAATCAGCGAATTGTCTATCTGAACGGCGAATACATTCCCGAGAACGAGGCGAAACTGCCGTTCCGGGACCGGGGTGTGAAATACGGCGACGCGGTGTTCGACACGACGCGCACCTTTGGCCACGAGATCTTCAAGCTGGATGAGCATCTGGAGCGGCTGTACCGGTCCCTTCGCTATATCGGCATCGATCCGGGAATCCCGCTGGCGGAGATGGCCGAGATCACGCGCGAGGTGGTGAAACGAAACCTGCCGACAATCGCTGCGGACGAGGATTTGTGGGTGTCGCAGCGCATTACACGGGGCATCGTCGATCCGAACGAACGCTCGGCGTGGCCGGACTATGTGGGGCCGACGGTGATCGTCGAATGCCTGCCGCTGCCGCTCTCGACGCGCGCGAAGCTCTACCGCGACGGGATCGACATGATCGTGTCTTCGGTCCGCCGTACCGCGCCGGATATGCTCAGCCCGCGAGCCAAGACTCACAACTATCTGAACCTCATCATGGCGGACGAGGAAGTCTCGGCACAGAATCCGGAAGCCTATGCCGTCATGCTGGACCACAACGGCAACATCGCCGAGGGCAGGGGAAGCAACATCTTCTTTGTGTCAGAAGGCCGGCTCGTGACACCGCAGGAACGCTATGTCCTGCCGGGCATCAGCCGCCAGACCGTGATGGAGCTGGCGGAGAAGATCGGGGTGCCCTGCGCCGAAAAGGATTACGACCTGTTCGACGCCTACAACGCCGACGAGGCGTTCATCTCCTCGACAAGCTTCTGCATCTGCCCGGCGCGCAGTATCAACGGACGTGTCTTCGCTGCCGGCGCAATCCCCGGGCCAGTCACGAGGCGTCTGATGGACGCCTATGTGGATCTGGTGGGCTTCGACTGGGTCGAACAGTACATGCGTTATCCAGCCGTGGATGCCAAACGGGTGTAACGAACTAGGGCGTTTGCTTCGCAAACCAGTCGTCGAGTGTCTGCATCGATTTCTCCGCCTCTTCCATCAGGAAAAAGTGGCTCGACTTCTCGAACACCACCGTTTCGCTGTCCGGAATGCCGTTGGAGAGCTCATCCGTTCCCTGCATGGAACAGATCGGGTCAACACGGCCCGCCATGATCAGGGTGGGGCTTGCGATCTCACCAAGTCGTCCTGAGGTGTCGTGACTGAGAGCTGTGTGATTTAGATTCACATACGAGACCTTGCTGCGTGCCTCGTTGCCCACCAGGGCCTCGATGCGGGCCATTGCCTCCGGATTGTCGTTGTAGAAAGCAGGCGAGACAAACATATGCGCTGAATGGCGTGCCCAGTCAGCCCAGTTGTCCCGCCACTCCAGGACTTCTCGCATGTTCTCGAGGACGCGCTTGCCTATTGGGTCCACCTTGGCTGTGGACGCCGCCAGAACAAGTGAGTGGATGCGGCCCGGCGCGCGTAGGGCCATGTGCTGACCGATGAGCCCGCCCAGCGAACGGCCGACCACATGTGCTTTCTCGATCTCCAGATTTTCCATGAGGGCCAGCATGGTGTCGGCGAGTTCCTCGGTCGTGCAGGGGGCATCGACCGGGGAACTCTCGCCGGACCCCGGATTGTCCATGGCGATAACGCGATAGCGATCCTTAAAGACCTCGATCTGGGGGAGCCACGCGGTGTGATCGCCGGCAAGGCCGTGGATCAGCACAATCGGAAAACCTTCACCGGCCTCAACGTAGTTAACGTCGAAACGGCCGCAATTCACTTTCGGCATGGGTGTCTCCCTCCGTGTGGGTCAGGCTGCGTGTTTTTCAAACCAGTTTTCGAGCGTGGACATGGCTTTTGCAGATTCTTCCATCAGGAAGAAGTGGCTCGACTGTTCGAACACTTCGAGTTCGGCGTTCGGGAGCCGGTCCATCATCCAGCTTTGTGCGGTCATGGAGCAGATCGGGTCGAAACGCCCACCCATCACCAGTGTCGGAGTTTGGATATCCGGCAGCCGGTCGAGTACGTCATGTTCGAGGCACGCGGTCGCAAGATGGTCATAGGATGCCATATCGCGTCCTTCGTCGCTGACGAGTGCCGTGATCCGCTCCATAAGCTCCGGATTCTCGTTATAGAAGGCGGGGGCCACGAACAGATACACAGCATGGGGTGCCCATTCCGCCCAATTGCCGCGCCATTTCAGCAGCTGCTGGAGGTTGGCGATCACCTGGGCTCCGACATTATCCAGTCGTGCAAAGGATGCCGCCATTGCGAGGGACTGAAGTCGTTCCGGAGACTTCAGCGCCATATGTTGTGCGACGGCACCGCCCATGGAACGACCGACCACATGTGCTTTCTCGATACCCAGCCTGTCCATCAGGCCAAGCGTGGCATCGGCGAGATCGGCAGTCCCGGCGGGCTTGCCGACAAGTGAACTGTCACCGGAACCCGGGTTATCGAACGCGATGACCCGATAGCGATCTTTCCAGGCGGCAATTTGCGGGAGCCAGGCCGTGTGATCACCCGCGAGGCCATGAATCAAGAGAACGGGAAAACCCTCTCCTTCTTCGATGTAGTTGATGTCAAAACGTCCGGTGCTCACCACAGTCATCTCGGCCTCCCTTGAAGAAAAAACGCCGCGCCCCGATCGATCGGCGCGCGGCGCTATGACAAGCTTGTTTTTCCGAAAAAAAACTAGCGGATGCGGTCTCCGTTCGCGTCGAACAGAAAGATGCCGTCGTCGGGGAAGTTGATGGTCACCGTTTGATGGCGCTGGTAGCGCTCGGTGCCTTCAACGACAGCGACAAACGGGCGGTCTTCCTCGGTCTCGAAGTAGAGCAGGGTGTCTTTGCCGAGCGGTTCGACGAGGCCGACCTGGCGCTCGATGGTGGCGCCTGTGCCCGTACCGTCGCCGATGCCCACATTCTCCGGCCGGATGCCCAGGGTCCCCTTTCCGGGGGCCGTTGCGGCGTACTTCGCCGGCAGCGGAATATCGAAATGGGCGCTGCGGAATTCCAGCGCGTCGCCGTTCTTCACGAACTCGCCGTCGATCAGGTTCATGGCCGGGTTTCCGAAGAAGTCCGCCACGAAGTACGAAACCGGATCGCCGTAGATGTCGAGCGGTGAGCCCTGCTGGACGATTTCACCCTGGTTCATCACGATGATCCGGTCGGCCAGTGTCATGGCCTCTTCCTGGTCATGGGTGACGTAGATGAAGGTCTTCTGCAGTTCGTCATGTAGTCGGTCACATTCCGCGCGCAGCTCACGGCGGAGTTTCGCGTCAAGCGACGACAGTGGCTCGTCGAGCAGGAAGTTCGACGGTTCCGTGACAAGCGTACGGGCCAGCGCGATTCGCTGGGATTCACCGCCCGAACACTGCCCCGGCATCTTGCCCAGCAGGTGGGTGATGCGCACCAGTTCGGAGACTTCCTTGACCCGTTTGGCCTGTTCGTCCTGCGGCACCTTCTTCATGCGAAGACCGAAGGCGATGTTGTCGGCCACCGTCTTGTGCGGGAACAGGGCGTGGCTCTGGAACACCATGCCCAGGTCGCGGTCGCCGGGTTCCTTTTCGTTGACCACGGTCCCGTCGATGCGGATTTCCCCGCCCGTCGGGTCCTCGAAGCCGGCGATCATGCGCAGTGTTGTCGTCTTGCCGCAGCCCGACGGTCCCACGAAAACGATGAACTCGCCGTCCTCGATCGTCAGGTTCATCTGTTTCACGGCGACAACGTTGCCGTATTCCTTGCGCAGGTTCTCGAGTTCGATACGAGACATGGTGCGCTACCTCCTCACCATCCCAAAACTGAATCCGCGCGCCAGGTGCTTGCGGATAATCATGCCCACCACGATGAGTGGCAGTGTAATTCCAACGGACAGGGCGGCCTGACGCCCATAAACACGTCCTTCCGTCGAGCCCTGGTACTTCGAAAGCTCGACTGGCAGCGTGACGACCTGGGCCTTCGACAGGAGTAGCGCCAGCAGGTACTCGCTCCAGGTCAGGATCAGGATGAACAGGAAGGTCGCCACCAGGCCCGACCGGACCAGCGGCAGGACGACTTCCCAGATCGTGCGCCAGCGGCTGGCCCCGAGAATTTCGGCGGCCTGCTCCATTTCGCGCGGGACCTCGTCGATGAAACTCTTCGACATCCACACCGCGTAGGGCAGGGTCGTCAGGAAATAGAGGATCACCAGCCCGAGGACCGTGTCGAGAAGGCCGAGCGCGCTGTACCAGATGGATATCGGTGCCACCAGAACGATAGGTGGCACCATTCGTAACATCAGCAACTGGAACATTCGCCCTTCGGACAGGATCTGGTAACGCGACACGCCATAGGCGAGGACGGAACCGAACAGCACCGACAGGGTCGTGGCGATAAACGAGATCAGCGCACTGTTGCCCAGTGCGACCCAGGGCCGCTGGAGGGACTGGGCATAGGTCTTGATCTCACCGGTCTGCTCATCGACCGAATGGCCCTGCACATCGGCCCACACGGCCATGTAGTTCGCAAGCGTGGCGTTCTCGGAGATGTAGACCGGCGGCCAGGCAAACCATTCACGGTCCGGCTTGAACGAGGTCGAAACCATCCAGAAGATCGGGAACGCCACAATCAGGAGCCAGATCGTCAGGAGGAGGTAGCGCAGACCGGCATAGGCCGTACGCCGTTGGGATTTGGTCATCGCCATGGCTCAGCCCTCCTCCGGACGCGCTTGATACATTTCATCGAGGCTCTTCTTCTCGCGCCGTAGCAGCCAGATCGCGCTCATTACGATCGCCACCATCATGAACAGCACGACGTAGGACAGGACGGCACCGTAGGAGATGTCGAAGAACTGCCAGGCGTTGATGAAGATATAGACGGGAATCGTCTCGGTCGCGGAGCCCGGGCCGCCCTGGAGCAGGCCCCAGGTCTTGGGGAATTCGGCCATGGATTCCAGGAAGCGCAGGATCAGGGCGAGCAGGATGACCGGGCGGAGCAGGGGAAGCTGCACCTCCCAGAAAATGCGCCATTTGCTGGCACCCAGAATTTGCGCAGCTTCCTGCGGTTCCTTCGGCAGTGCGGCGAGGCCGGCCATCATGATGATGAAGCTGAAGGGGGTCCAGTTCCAGATTTCCAGCAGGCCAATGGTCATGAGGGCCACTTTCTGGTTGTAGAGGAACTGCGCCTCCGAGCGTGTGCCCGTAATCATGCCGATCATGTCGTTCAGCGGGCCGTTCTGATACAGGATCATTTCGCCGGTGTAGGCGATGACGATCGGAACGGTGAGCATCGGCAAAATGAAGAAGATGTAATAGAGCCCCTGGCCACGGAAGGGACGGTACATCAGCAGCGCCAGTCCGAAGCCGAGCAGGAAGCACCCCGTTGTCACTCCCGTCGAGAACAGCAGCGAACGGATGATTGCATAGCCGAACTTGTCATCGCTGAACGCGTCAGCCCACAGGTCAAGACCGACCCAGGTGGATGCGCGGAAGTAGGACAGGAACGACGTGTCATCGCCGGCGTCGAAGATCGAGAACGCGAAGAACGAGAAGTAGCCCTGCAGAAGGAAAGCCGGCAGCAGGATGAAGATCATCAGCGCCATCAGCGGGGTCAGGACGGTCCATTTGAACCGTTTCACACCCTGTGCGCGCGTCGCTTCGCGTGAGTTGCCGCGCCGGGGAGCCGGTTCGGCATTCATGGTTGTATCAGCGGTCATAACTCAGAAAAGCCTCGAGTGCTCTGGGGCGCGTAAAGCGCCCCAGAGCATGCTCATGAGGGATAAGCAGGTCGTACCCGTCGCTTAGGACGGGACGTCCACGGACGGGAAGAGCGACTTGTAGGTCGCGAGCTCTTCCTTGAGACGGCGCTTGCCGATGCGGCGAATAGCGCGGCCCCAGGCGTCCGACGTGTCGGACGCGGCCTGCTTGGCAGTCTTGTCGCCGGCATACATCTCCGACAGGTTCCGCTTGAGCTCGGTCTCGAACTCCAGCAGGCCCGTCATGAAGATCGGCGGGGTCACGATCTCGAGGTTCTTCTTGATCGAGTCCATGCCGCCCTTCGTGTAAACCTTCTCCGGCAGCGAGCCCGGCTTGAAGTGCTCGACGTGCCACGGATCGTGGAACGTGTTCACCGGATCGCCGACGATGCGCGAGCTGTTGGCAGCCGTGCCGAGGTACATGGCGAGGTAGGCCATGGCTTCCTTGCGCGGGCTGTGACGGTTCACGAGGATACCGACGTTCGGCGTGGAAACAGAGCGCTTGATGAGCTTGCCGCTCTTCTTCGAGCCCGGCACCGCGCCATAAACCCACTTGCCGGTGGTCTTCGACTTGGCCGGGTTCTCGGCCAGGGCGATGATGCCGTCCCAGTACTGGCAGGAGTAGGCCTGGCCGTTGATGATCCGCGGGATCATCTGCGGCGTGCCCCAACCGGCAGCTTCCGGATGCGAGACCTGCTTGACGTCCAGATAGGTCTGGAACGCGTATTCGCCGATCTCATTGTCGATGTTCGGGTCCATGTCGTCGGTGAACGGGAATCCGCCGGCGCTGTAGAGATACATGTACCACCAGGCGACGGATGAACCACGGTCACGCAGGTTCGCGCTGCCCCAGAGGTCCTGGTCCGGGCGGTGGAAGAACTTCATGTTCTCCAGGTCTTCTTCCCAGGTTTCCGCCCAGGTCAGCTCACGGCCATGCTTGTCGGCGAAGGCCTTCTGCTCGTCCGGGTTGCTGAACAGGTCGTTACGGACAAACTGGGTGTGGACGTTGCCGTCGGTCGTGATGCCGTAGGTCTTGCCCTTGTACGTCAGGAACTTGCCGAAATCGCCGACCGCGTTGATCGAGAAGCCGGCCGCTTCCATGTAGTCGTCCAGCGGCTCCAGAAGACCGGCCGAGGCCAGCGACGGGATCATGTTGGTGTCAACGTGGAAGAAGTCGAACTCCGGCGACTTCGAAAGCGCTTCGGCCATGGCGCGCTGCGGAATGTCGAACGCGCTGATGTCCTGGAGCTTCGTGATGCTGATGCCGGTCAGGTCACCGAACTGGTCCATGACGGGCTTGGCGCCGCTCGAATACAGGCCCCACATGATGCCGGTCAGGTCCTGACCGTTCGGGACTGCCTTCTTCGCGGCTGCGACGATCCGGTCATCCTCGGCTGCGGCAAAAGCACTGCCCGCCATCATCGGCGAGGCTGCGCCCATGGCCGCTGCTGCGGTACCGGCTTTCAGAATCTCGCGGCGCGAGATATCCGACCACATTACTTTTTTGAACATTTCGTTCCTCCCTAATTCCTGCCTTTAGTTAGAGGGTGCACCCAGGCAAGGTTTTTAGTCACCACTGATATGTGACGACGCGGTAGGGAAACGTTACAACACTTTTGTCGGCTGGGAAAAGTTTTCTTAGAGTGGAATCGCGGGTTTCCTTGGTGTTTCGCGCGATTTCTGATCGGCGAGGACGGAATGGACGACATACGGACACAATCGCAAGATGAAAAAGGACCGACACTGGGTACGAAGGTGCGTAGCCTGCGGAAGTCTCAGGGCCGGACTTTGGCGGAAGTATCGGAGGTGACAGGCCTGTCGATCTCGGCACTGTCAAAGATCGAAAACGATCAGGTTTCTCCGACTTTTGCCAATCTTATGCGCTTGGCCGAGGGGCTCCGGATTCCGCTGAGCGAGCTGGTCACGCTAGACGGGAGCAAAGGTGGTGTGTCGTCGCGTCTAAGTGTCAGCCGCAAGCACGAGATCGTGTTCCGCTCCACGCCCAAGTACGACATGTATGCACTGTGCGCGGATCTCCGTCACAAGCGGATGACGCCCCTCATCGAACGGGTGCGGCGGGAAGATCCTCACCGACTCGAAGGCATGATTTCGCACTCGGGCGAGGAGTTCTTTTATGTCCTGAGCGGCACAATTGAGATTCACACCGAACACTACGCTCCGGTCCGTCTTGAACAGGGCGACAGCGCCTATCTCGACAGCTCGATGGAGCACACCCTCGTCGCGGTCGATGGAGACGAGGCGGATATTCTGATGGTCTGGCTTGGACCCAATTCCGGGGATGAGGACGGAGCCACCGCCGCCGAGGCAATTCTAAGTCAGAGCCTTCCGGCCTGACACGAATACAGACAACACAAGAACGTTTTCAGGGAGAACGGTTATGGACGTGCGTCAACTGGACATCGCCAATACGGATGTCATTCAGGTCGGGGAAGGGCCCGATCTTCTCTTGCTGCATACGCTGCTGGCCGAGCGCACGGTCTTCGACCGGGCGCTGCCGGATCTGGCCGCGAAGCACCGGCTGACGATCCCGAACCTCCCGGGCTATGGAAAAACCCCGCCGCTCGACAATCCGTCGCCTGCGGTCGAGGACTACGCCGACCGTATCGCCGGAATCATGGATGCGGCGGGCCTGCCTGAAGACACCGATGTGCTGGGCAACGGCGCGGGCGGTTTCATGTCCGTCGCGCTGGCGATCCGCCATGGCGGCCGTATCGGCAAGTTGATCCTCGCAGACACCGGCCCGGGCTTCCCTGAGGCGGCCAAGAAGCCGCTGCATATCCTCGCCGACAAGGTGGAAGCGGAAGGCATGGAATCTGTGCTGGATGCGGCGATGCTGCGCATGTTTCCGGAGCCGTATATCGCGGCGAACCCGGACGTGATCGCGGAGCGCAAGGCCGCGCTCGCCACATGTAACCCCAAGGCGTTCGCCGCGACGGCGCGTGCGCTTGCAGGCGTCGAAATGGCGGACCAGATCGGCGGCATCACCAACGAGACGATGGTGATGGTCGGGCTCGACGACGCGACCACGCCGCCTGCGCTGTCCTATGCGCTGCATGAGGGCATTCCCGGCGCGACGCTCGTCGAGATCGAGGACTGCGGGCATTGTCCACAAATCCAGCAGCGTGATGTCTTCGTGAAGGAAGTGCTCGGCTTCCTCGACAGCTAGGCCTTTTCCCGGTTCGTCTCAGGTGTCCGCGGCGCCGGCCATGCGCAGCGCGAGGTCGCCATACTGCAC
>Ga0255776_10002473_pt1 | contig 20588 bp, 22 predicted proteins | sample 071ome_19_FD_179974 | JGI IMG/M metagenome (GOLD analysis project Ga0255776, IMG submission 179974) | Coastal salt marsh microbial communities from the Groves Creek Marsh, Skidaway Island, Georgia - 071413AT metaG (version 2) | ecosystem: Environmental > Aquatic > Marine > Intertidal zone >... | reverse complement strand
AGCGGACTTGGCAATGCCCCTGTTGTTTCTGGTGGTCGCAAAGGCGACGATTCGATGTCAGTGATCGAAGTACCTGCCGACAAGCGAGGTGACTGGCGCGTTGAAGAAGAGTTCATCAACGCCATCCGAGGAACTGAACAGGTAACCCGCTCAAACTTCACAGACTCAGTGAAGTACATGGAGTTCACCGACGCCCTCCAGCGAGCCTGGCAGACAGGTGAACGCCAGTATCTGTAGGTCGGCAATCCCTGCCAACAACTTTTCGTGATTGAAATAGCCCCGGTATAAATTGCCGGGGCTATGACTTTAACTCTCGATAAATCAACTCAATCCGAACATCCAGCGATTCGCGACTTTCCTGTTGCTGAACGTCCTCGTGAGCGACTTGCGAACTACGGTGCGAATCAGCTTTCGAACGCTGAACTGCTGGCGATACTGTTGAGAACCGGTCTCGAAGGGGAGAACGTTCTTTCTATGGCGGGTCGATTGCTCGCTGAGTTCGGCGGTTTGTCGGGTCTGTCTCGAATCACCTTCGATGAGATTTGCCAGTTACATGGGATATCTAAGGCGAAAGCCAGTCAAATTCTCGCTGGTATTGAGCTTGGTCGACGCGTGGCTTCGTTGGCTCCAGAAGATCGAGTTGTAATTACATCGCCTTCCGATCTGGCGAATCTGTTCATGGCTGAAATGTCGACTCTTGACCGAGAACATTTTCGGGTTGCCGTACTATCGACCCGCAACCAGGTTCTCGGTATTGAAAACCTCTACTCAGGAAGTGTGAACGCAGCATTGGTAAGACCTGCAGAAGTTTTCTCCACCGCCGTGCGGCGCAACGCTCCTCAAATTGCAGTAGTCCACAACCACCCGTCGGGTGATCCAACTCCAAGTCAGGACGATGTTTCGATTACCAAGAACCTGGTCGAAGCTGGAAGACTGCTGGATGTCGAAGTGGTAGATCACCTTGTCGTTGGGCAAGGTCGCTACATTTCAATGCGAGAAAAGAAGCTTGGCTTCGATTAGTTTGGAACTTCGAGAACGCTCGGAACCGGAGTAGGAGTTGGTGGCCTAAGCCAAACCGGGGCACGAACCTCTGATTCGTAGTCGCCGTAGAAAGCTTCAACTCGATATACCTGTGCAGTGAGTGCATCAAGAATCACGTTCAGGTTGTCGTAAACCACGGATTCACCGTTGGAAAGTCCAAGCTCTACATCGCCGGCAAAAGCCACCGCCCAAACCTCTGTTTCAGTCGGTGCTTCAAGTAGACCTCGCTCTGCTCGATCCCGCTGTCCGATCGCTTCAGCGAACTCGCCGAAAGTTACGCGCCTGGCAATCTGTTCAAACTCAGAACTTTCAAGTCCGTTGTCACGAGCTGCCTGCAATGCGTGATCTATGGCCTGAATTTCAGTGAGGTAGGCCGGGCCTGCGAATGGCGTCGGAGTCGGTGCTGTTGCCAACTCAGGACCATCAGATTCCTCGTCTCGTGAGACGAGTGTGAACACCAACCAGACAAGAAGTATGGCTACAACGACACCTGAGACGGCAATGATTGCATTCCTGGTCCGAGCTGGCAGGCTTGTTCCCGCTGCCCTAGCGTGATTTTTTTTCGACCAGAGATTTTTAGCCGCACCAACTGCTTTTTCGTCGCCCGCGATCCGCGGTGAACCGAAACTTCGCCAAAGGAATGCGAAGAAGCGAATTACCTTGTCATAAAATTCAAGGAACAACTGAAGCATCACATGATTTTAGTTGCGTAACCGATACGGTTCCTATTTATTAATGCATCATGTTCGCAAAAACAGAGAGTGTGCGAACCAGTGCAAAAGTGGAGATTCCATTGACCGAATCTAACGGACGAATAGATTTCAACGCTGATATTGGCGAGTCGTTTGCCGGGTACGAACTTGGCTTGGACAGCGAGATAGTCAAATTCATTACGTCGGCGAACATTGCCACGGGCTTCCACGCTGGCGATCCTGATTGGATGGCGAAAACGGTTGAACTCGCCGATCAGAATGGCGTTGGAATAGGCGCTCATCCTGCGTACCCGGATCTCGCTGGGTTTGGTCGCAGGAACATGGACCTCACACCTCAAGAGGTCTACAACGCTGTCACCTATCAGGTTGGTGCACTAGCAGCATTTACTGCTGGTCGAAAACTTCAGCACGTGAAGCCACACGGTGCGCTGTACAACACGGCTGTCCGAGACGAGAAAACTGCGGAAGCGGTAGTTCAAGCAGTGAAGGATTTTGACCCAGATCTGATTCATGTCGTGCTCGCTGGATCGAAGTGGGAACAGCTTGCCCGTGAGGCCGGGGTGAAGGTAGCTCGTGAGTGTTACGCCGACCGCGCAGTGACGCCTGAGGGAACGCTAGTTCCACGGTCTCTACCCGGTGCGGTGGTTCACGATCCCGAAGAAGTCGTATCTCGTTCGCTAAAGCTTGCAACCGAGGGCAAAGTTTTCGCGGTGGATGGAACAGAGATCGACTTCAGCGCTGACTCAATTTGCCTTCATGGTGATACAGCCGGAGCGGTTGAATTAGCTGGCGCGGTTCGAACTGAACTCGAATCTGCAGGCGTTCAGATCTCTCGAATGTCCGATTTGGTCGGATAACCGATCACGCCTTTGACTGTCTCTCCCAGAATACTCCCAGCCGGTGACTCAGCAATCCTTGTCGAATTCGGCGAAGTAATCGATCCGGTTGTTAACAGCCGAGTTTATGCCTTGTTCGATGCGGTTGAAAAATCTCTTGGCGACAAGGTCGTCGAGATGATTCCGACTTACCGATCGTTGCTAGTTGTCTACAACCCGGTCGAGATAACTTTCGGCGAAATTTCAGAACAGGTCGGTGGACTACTGGACGGAATACAAGGTGATTCCGAGACGAGTACCACACGGGAAATCATTGAACTTCCAGTTGTTTACGGTGGTGAAGATGGGCCAGACCTTGATCATGTAGCTGAGCATGCCGGTATTTCGACGCAGGAAGTTATCGATATCCACTCTGGCACGGGGTATCTCGTCTACATGCTCGGATTCGCTCCCGGCTTTCCTTATTTAGGCGGATTGGATGAACGCATAGCGTGTCCGCGTCTCACGACTCCTCGCGTGAAGGTGCCGGCGGGATCGGTCGGCATTGCAGAATCCCAAACCGGTGTTTACCCGAACGAAAGCCCGGGTGGTTGGCAGTTAATTGGTCGCACGGCGGTTCCACTATTTGATGTCCAACGAGAAAATCCGTCACTGATCAAGCCGGGTGCGGAAGTCAGATTTGTCCCGGTGGATTCACATGACTAGATCGTTAGAAATCATCAACCCTGGGATGCAAACCACAGTTCAGGATGCCGGAAGAATCGGATTCCAGAGATTCGGAGTTTCAGTTTCTGGAGCAGCCGATCGTTACTCATTCCAGACCGGCAACCGATTGATCGGTAACGAGGAAAATGCACCGGCGATTGAAGTGGCAATGGGCGGACTCCAGGTCAAATTCAATGGCGATTCGACATTCGCTCTGACCGGAGCGGATTGCTTCGCAGAACTTGATGGGATCAGGGTCGGGACCAACCTGACATACGAGGCCCGTGATGGAAGCATCCTCACATTTGGCTTCGCTCAACAGGCCCTGAGAGCGTATTTGTGTATCGCAGGCGGAATCGATGTGACTCAAACGCTTGATTCAGCTTCGACCCACGTGGCTTCTGAAATCGGTGGGCATGAAGGAAGGGCACTAACAGCTGGAGACATAGTGCCGCTAGGTAACTCCGAATCGGCGGTTGCACCCGGCAGTACCGACGTAAACTACGAGATTCCGGCGGCGTTGGGAAGCGTGGCAGTTCGAGCTGTGCTCGGTCCTCAAGACGATCAATTTTCCGAGGAAGGAATTAAAACGTTCTTTGGCTCTAAGTACGTCGTTACCGACCAGTCGAACCGGCAAGGTGTAAGGCTGGATGGCGCAGAAATCGAATCGAAAGACGGTCGCTACGACATCGTTTCGGACGCTGTAATGAACGGCTCGGTCCAGATCCCAGGTGACGGTAAGCCAATCGTTCTTCTTGCTGATCGCCAGACGACTGGGGGTTACGCCAAGATTGCAACGGTGATTTCGATAGATTTGCCAAAGCTCGGTCAACTCAGACCTGGCGACGAACTTTCTTTCGAACAAATCACAGTCGAAGACGCTCAACGGTTAGTCAGAGATCACGCGGCCAGCGAACCGTCACAAGTTGCTCAAGCTGTGGAACCTGAGCTGTTCACGGTGAATGGCGCACATCATCATGTCGGTGTTGCCCATAACAACGGCGCTCGGTTGGTGAGTGTTGATGGAACGATATATCCGGTTGACTGGGTGGATATAGACCCGAAATAAGCCGGGGCTTTGCTAGAATTTCGTCGGCAAATTTAGATATTGAGCCGACATTACGTCCGTTCAATAGTTACTTCAGCTGCGAGGAGACCCAAAACGTTCGATCAGGATTTGTTCAACGATGGACTGACCGTAAGTGTCGTTGGTATGGGTGTCGTTTTTGTTGTTCTCGCTTCGCTTGCAGTGTCGATCAAAGTGATAAGCCTGCTTGACCGTGACGAGCAACCATCTGTTGCAACCCCTGCCCCTGTGCCCGCCGCAGCTCCTGCAAGTTCAAGTGACGGAATCTCCGGCGAGCAAGTCGCTGCTATTGCCGTCGCTATTGCATTATCTGAATCACCGACTCGATCTATCCCTGCCCGGACATCGGAGAAATCTTCCGCCGGTTCGTGGTTGCAGGCTGGTCGATCTAGAGTGTTGAACAATTCTGGAAATTCTGCCTACCGAGAAAGGCGAGGTTAGTGAGCCCTAAGAACTACAAGCTGTCGATCGACGGGCAAACGTATGACGTTGAAGTGGGCGACACCTCTACCTCCCCGGTTGATGTAACTGTTGATGGTGTTGACTACCAGGTGGAACTTCCTGAGTCCGCTTCGACGGCGTCTCCGGCATCCCCCGCACCAGCACCGGCAGCGGCTCCCAAATCGGTTTCACCTCCTGCACCTTCGGTTTCGCGACCAGCGGTTCCGACCGGTAGCGGTGATGGCATCGTCAGGGCTCCTATGCCGGGCCGTATCGTTAGTGTGAATGTTTCAGTTGGCGACTCGGTGACCAGCGGACAGGCAGTTGTGATTCTCGAATCGATGAAAATGGAGAACACAATCTCTGCAACCTCCGCCGGCTCAGTAACGGCAGTTCACGTGGCTGCAGGTGACTCGGTTCAACACGGTCAGACTCTCGTGGAAATCTCTTAAGGCGCATAAATGTCGAATGAATTCAGCGCCCTCTGGGAAGGGTTCACAGCAATAGGTCACGAGCCACGAATGGTGATCATGTGGCTCATTGCTGGCGCTCTTCTATATGTAGGTGTAGCTAAAAAGAAAGAGCCACTCTTGCTCGTTCCCATCTCAATGGGAATTCTCTTTGCAAACCTTCCACTTGGTGAATTGGTCCGCGAAGGTGGAGACGGTGAACCTGCCGGACTCCTTCGAACATTCCAGCTTGTCGGAATGGAAACGGATATCTTCCCGCTGTTGATCTTCCTTGGTGTAGGCGCAGCGACTGACTTCACTCCAATGCTGTCGAACCCGAAGACAATCCTTCTAGGAGCAGGAGCACAAGCAGGTGTGTTCATTGCACTCATCGGTGCGCTGCTACTGGGTATGACCGATCTGTTCGACTTCGGGCTGCTTGAAGCCGCATCAATCGGAATCATTGGCGGTGCAGACGGGCCAACCACTATTTTCATTGCCACCCGAATGCGCGAACTCGGTGAATCGCTTCCGGATGTAGAAGTGCGGGACATCGTTGGAGCAACGGCAGTTGCCGCCTACTCGTACATGGCGCTCGTGCCGATCATCCAACCACCGATTATTCGTTTCTTCACAACGAAAAAAGAACGAATGATCCGCATGCAGTACACAGCGAAGCCTGTGTCGCAGCGGATGAAAATCCTGTTCCCGGTGGTGACCACAATCATCATTGCGGTTCTCGTACCTTCATCAACACCGCTGATCGGTGTCTTGATGCTCGGAAACCTCATCAAAGTTTCGGGCGTTGTGCCCAGACTTGCAGATGTTGCAGAGAACTCTCTGATGAATACCGTGATCATCATGCTAGGTCTTGCTGTGGGGGCAACTATGCCTGCGGAGGTCTTCTTGCAACCAGAGACCATAGGAATCTTCTTCCTGGGACTCTTCGCATTCATGACTGCGACAGTTGCCGGAATCCTGCTCGCTAAGTTGATGAACCTGTTCACCAAGGACAAGGTCAATCCAATGATCGGTGCGGCAGGTGTTTCTGCGGTACCGATGGCGGCAAGAGTCGTTCAGGACATGGCACAAAAAGAAGACCCAGAGAACTTCCTTCTCATGCACGCAATGGGACCAAACGTTGCGGGTGTGATCGGAACAGCGACCGTTGCTGGTGTTCTTCTCGCAATCGTCGAGACCCTTCTCTAAATCTCTGAATTCTGCCTGTAACCGGCGCTCCACAATCGTCTCATCGGTTGCGTAACTGCACGTCCAGCGCGATATTCGGCACGCAGTCCAGCCAAAGAGCTTGAACTTGAATAATCAGGAGAACTGAACGAATGCCAGACCGATCGATGAAGGGTGTTTACCCGATCCTCTCAGCCCCCATCAATGAAAAGGGTCAACTGGTATTTGAAGACCTTGAGAAACAGGTCGAGTGGTGCATCGAAAAGGGTGTACACGGTCTGGGTATAGCTGTTGCCACCGAGATATATAAATTCACCGAAGCCGAGCGAGACGAGATCCTAAAGACCGTCGTGAAAGTTGCGAACGGCAGGGTGAAGATCGTCATGAACACTGGTGCAGAAAGCACCGACATGGCGATCTACTACTCGAAACGAGCTGAGGAACTTGGTGCCGACGCACTAATGATTCGTCCGACTTCGTTCATCCCGATGCCTGCATCTGAAAACATCGAGTATTTCGGTCGAATCGCTGAGTCAGTGTCGCTCCCTATCTTCCTGCAGGATCAGGGAACTGCCCAGGTTCCACCGGGAATGGCGGTTCAGTGTGCGAAGCGGCACGAGAACCTCTGCTACATCAAAGTTGAGACTCCGCCAACGATCCCGCGAATGGGTGAGACGCAGGAGCTTGCCAGGGGAACCGGACTTATCTTGTTCGGTGGAGCTGGCGGCGCGTTTGCAGTTGAAGAGTTCAAGCGAGGCTCGGTTGGAACCATGCCCGGTTCGACTTTGCCAGACATGTTTGTCAGAGTTTGGGACTCGTACCAGGCTGGTGATGAAGAAGCTGCACAGGCAGAAATGCGTAAACACTCACCGCTGATCAACATCCTGGCTCAAGGTCAGGGATTCGCCAACTGGGTATACAAACACATCATGGTTCGTCGAGGTGTGTTTTCCCCTGGTTCAGATTTCGCACGCCACCCGGCTTTGAAACCTGATCCTGAACACTACAAAGAAATCGACCAGTTGTTGGAATCTCTCGACCTCGTAGGGAAATAAGCGATACCCGAAAATTTCGGCTGATCGTTGATTGCAGCTGAGCTCGGGAAACGTAGAATCGTTTTTGAAGATTTTCTGTTTTCGCGCGTTTCAAAAATTCAACCGTATGATCGAACTAGAACCTGACTGTCCTTCTGACTGTTGCACTTGTTGTAACAGGGTGAACATACGCGCTTCTCTGGAAATGGAAGCGGCGTAATGGATTTCGGTGTCGGGCTGGCCCTGACGAGTTCAGAACTCACCACGCTCGAAATCTCCGGACTCGTCATCATGTCGCTCGTCGTTGGCGTTGTCGGCGGCATTGTGGGAATTGCCCTGGGAGTTGTCAGACTTCCAATCATGACCGCGGTTGGACTCGACCCCCTTATCGCAGCAAGTACTAACCTGTTCGTGAGTGTGATTGGCTCAGTTGCCGGATCATGGCCGGCGATCCTCCAGCAACGAATCGTCTACAGGGTCGTGATCATCATCGGAATCCCTGCGATAGCTGGATCGTTCGTTGGTGGTTTGTACGCCGATATCGTTTCGAGGCAAGTACTGCTGACGATTGTCGCCCTGCTATTGGTTTGGTCGGCTGTAGCAATGATTGTTCGGGCAACCGCAGAAATCCGAAATACTACTGAAGGTCAAACACCCGAAGAGACCGGCGGTAGGGGAGACCTCAATCCGAAAACGGTCACGCGAGAAAGCATCCTTGGATTTGGAATCGGAGTAATCGGTGGTGCTGTAGGACTCGCTCTCGGTGTTCTCAGGATGCCAGCGTTGGTCCACGTGCTAAAAATGAAACCTGCACTTGCAGCCGGTACCAACCTTGCCCTGACTATTCTGGTCGGAGCATCTGGTTTCGTTGGTCATTTGATATCAGGACGCTTCGACTGGTTACTAATCGGTTATATCGGCGTTCCAGCGATGATTGGTATGTTCGTCGGATCGCGGATGGGCGGTAACGTAGACCCTGCGAAATTGCGCCTTGTGGTTGGAATTGTTCTGCTCGCAGTGTCACCTCTTGTTTTTTACGACGCGTTCTTCGGTTAACTCACTTATTTTCATGAGTCGAGCAATATAATCGGCTCACCATGACCAACTTACCCGGATCGCAATTACGCGCGGCGATGAAAGCAGAATCGCCGCTTCAACTCATTGGAGCGACAAATCCGTATCACGCCATCATGGCTCGCTATGCCGGGTTTCAGGCTCTTTATCTTTCAGGTTCTGGCGTAGCGACCGCTTCATATGGACTCCCCGACCTCGGAATGACCACGTTGGATAACGTGCTGGAGGATGTACGAAGAATCACCTCGGCTGTTGATTTGCCATTGTTGGTTGACGCTGACACCGGTTGGGGCGGGGCATTCATGATTGCTCGCACCATGACTGAGATGGCAAAAGCCGGTGCAGCCGGAGTCCACATTGAAGACCAGTTTCAAGCGAAGCGGTGCGGTCACCTACCTGGCAAGCATGTGGTGTCGACTGGCGAGATGTCTGATCGCTTGAAAGCGGCAAGTGATGCGAAGGTATATGACGACTTCGTGCTTATGGCACGCACCGACGCAATTGCTGTGGAGGGCGTGGATTCCGCGATCGAACGCTCAGTTGCTTATGTCGAAGCAGGCGCCGATATGATCTTCGCTGAAGCGGTAACCGAGCTTGATGACTACCGTCGATTCGCTGAAGCGACTGGCGTTCCAGTGCTAGCAAATCTGACCGAGTTCGGAGTCACACCTGCGTTTACCGTTGATCAACTCGCGTCCGCTAGTGTCGATATCGCACTCTACCCACTGACTGCTTTTAGAGCTGCTAACCGCGCTGCGGAACATGCATTGGCTGAGATACGAAATTCCGGTACTCAGGCTGGAATTGTTGACGAGCTGCAAACACGTGCGGAGCTTTACGAATATCTCGAGTATCACAGCTACGAAGAAAAACTCGATGCACTCTTTTCTGAAGATGCCGAGTAATCGCACCATGAGCGAAAGAATAGGAATTCAATGACCACTGCTGGACTTAGTGGAATAACTGCCGGTTCATCTGGGATCTGCACCGTAGGCAAAGAGGGCGTAGGACTCACTTACCGCGGCTACACCATCACTGATCTTGCTGAAAACTCGACGTTCGAAGAGGTTGCTTATCTACTTATTTATGGGAAGCTTCCGAATCAATCTGAGCTTGACGCCTATAAATCCAAACTTGCAGGTTTACGCTCACTCCCGGATGCACTGAAATCGTTGCTGGAGGCCATTCCTGGATCAGCCCACCCGATGGATGTTTTGCGTTCAGGTACTTCGTTGCTAGGTACGCTTGAGCCCGAAGGTGAAGGTGGTCGGAACGGAGCGACTGTAGGTGATCGCCTTACCGCCAGCTTCGGCTCAATGCTTGCTTACTGGTATCGATATCACCGACGAGGGGAGCGGATCGATACCGACTCTGATGAGACAACCGTTGCAGGTCATTTCCTGAACATTCTTTCTGGCAAACCGGTCGATCCGGCAAAGCGTGATGCGCTGGACAAAACGCTCATCCTTTATGCCGAGCACGAATTTAACGCATCCACATTCACGGCGCGCGTCATCACATCAACTCTTGCGGATACCTACTCGGCTATAGCCGGTGCAATCGGGGCTTTGCGGGGACCATTGCACGGTGGTGCCAATGAAGCGGCAATGGAACTTGTTTCATCATTCGACTCACCGCAAGACGCCGAGAAGTCGATTCTCCACATGCTCGAAGCTCGAAGGTTAATCATGGGATTCGGTCACCGGGTGTACAAAAACGGAGACCCGCGCTCACCGATCGTGAAAGAACTGGCAAGACAACTTTCCGAAGCTGCAGGGAACACGTCGTACTACGATATTTCTGATCGGATTGAGACCGTGGTGATGCGAGAAAAAGGAATGCATCCGAATCTCGACTTCTACGCTGCCACGGCGTATCACATGTGCGGAATTCCAACGTCGATGTTCACTCCGGTGTTTGTCATCGCAAGAACGTCGGGATGGATCGCCCATGTCATTGAACAGCGAAACGACAATCGACTGATAAGACCGTTGGCCGACTACACCGGGCCCGACGTAAGACCATATGTTGCGATTGGAGACCGTTCGTGACCGGACCAAGCTCTGACTCGGTAATAAGAGAAATCTCTGAATACGCGGTCAACTACAAACCGGAATCAGACCTGGCGCTCGACACAGCTCGCCTGTGCTTAATGGATTCAATCGGTTGTGCAGTATTGGCACTCGACTACCCGGCTTGCACTAAGTTGCTGGGACCCGTTGTGGAGGGAACCAAAGTTCCAGGTGGTTCCCGAGTTCCAGGAACGGAATTCGAACTCGATCCTGTTAAAGCCGCTTTCGACATTGGCGCGCTTATCCGATGGCTCGATTTCAACGACACGTGGCTTGCTGCCGAGTGGGGGCATCCTTCAGATAACTTTGGTTCGATCCTTGCCGTCGCAGACTATGTGAGTCGTAATCCCGAACAATTCGAAGGTAAGCAATTCACCGTCCGAGAAGTGCTGGACTACGCAATCAAGGCCTACGAGATTCAGGGTGTTCTTGCGCTCCAGAATTCGTTCAACCGGGTTGGTATCGATCACGTCTTACTGGTCAAAGTTGCATCCGCTGCTGTTTCAACGGCGATGCTTGGAGGAACGGTTCAACAAGTCGAAAGTGCTGTGTCTAACGCATGGCTCGACGCAACGCTGAGGACGTACCGCCATGCTCCGAACACTGGTTCGCGAAAGTCCTGGGCTGCCGGTGATGCCGCATCCCGGGGGGTGAGATTCGCGCTGAATGCTCTGGCCGGAGAGATGGGCTACGCCTCAGCTCTGACTGCATCGGGCTGGGGATTCCAGGACGTGTGGTTCAAAGGTGAAGAAGTCACTCTTGAGCGAAACCTTGGCTCGTATGTGATGGAAAACATTCTGTTCAAAGTTTCGTTCCCAGCAGAGTTCCACGCCCAAACAGCGGTCGAAGCAGCTTTCCAACTACATCCTGAAGTTAATGGTCGACTCGATGAGATCAAAGAAATCGTCGTTCACACCCAGGAAAGTGCACTTCGGATCATCGATAAAACCGGACCACTGAACAATCCGGCCGATCGAGATCACTGCATCCAATACATGACAGCAGTTGGCCTCCTGAAGGGTGATCTAACTGCGGACGATTACGAGGATGAGGCTGCTGCCAATCCGGAAATCGACCGCTTGCGTGACCTGATGCGTATGGAACACGAACCTCGGTTTACAGAGGAGTACCTGGATCCAGACAAACGCTCGATCGGAAACGCCGTTCAGGTTGTGTTCACCGACGACAGTTCAACATACACGGTTTCGGTCGATTACCCGATTGGTCACAAGTTCCGTCGGGACGAATCCAAGCCGCTGTTGGAACAGAAATTTGTGAACAACATGAGCGGGAGATTCGGACATGATTCTGCACTCGCATTGGAATCGTTGTTCAAGGATTCGGGCAGGCTGTACTCGTTACCCGTTACTGAGTTCATGGCCTTGTTGCAGCACGAATAGTTTCACCAGCAACCGCAAACCGCTGCGATTTCGACGTGAATCGATTCGCAGCGGTGCTAATCTTTCTAATCTGGAAATGAATGTGCGCTCCACACGTCCGAGCGTTAATTAGGAATCTTCAACAGCCATGGCCAAAACGACTGGAAGTGATCTACTAATTCGTGCCCTTCGTGCAGAAGGTGTCGACACCGTATTCGGTATCGCAGGCGACCACATCCTGCATATGCTCGATCAAATGTTTGACGCTCCTCTCCGCATGATCGATTTCAGGCACGAGTCAGGAGCGGCCCACGCTGCGGACTCTTACGCCAGGATCTTGCGTCGAGGAGCTGTAATGCTCTCGACCACACCTGGTCACGCCAACGCACTTCCAGCACTGGCGAATGCGCTCCACTCCGAAGCTCCGCTGATCAATATTTCTGGTTCCGCTGAGTCTCCAAATCTGGGTCGCGGTGCGATGCAGGAGTTTGACCAGGTAGGCGCGGCTGCTCCTATAACCAAAGGTGCATGGCAGATACCCAGCCCAGCACGTATCCCTGAATATGTTGCGCTTGCGTTCCGAACAGCTCTGAGCGGACGCCAGGGACCTGTACACCTGACGATCCCCCACGATTTCCAGTCCGCAGAAGTAGACGACGCTGAAGCAGCTCGATACGCACCTAACGAGTACGGCACGCCGCTTCAAGTGCTTGGTGACCCGGCACAAGTGGATCGAGCAGTCGAGATTTTGAACTCGGCTCAGCGACCGATTATTTTCGCTGGTTCGTCAGCCGGAGCTACGGCAGAGCCTTCTGAAGTCCAACGTCTCGTAGAAACGATGAAGATTCCTTTCGTTTCGGAGGACTCTGCACGAGCACTCATCCCAGACTCACATGACTACTCGATGGGTCTCGGCTACCAACCGCTGAACCCTGCTGTACAACACGTTCGAGACGCTGATGTCGTATTGATGCTCGGTAAGAAACTCGACTACACGCTCGGATTCGGTGGAACGCCTCCGTTCGGTGATGACACTAAGTTCATAGTTGTTGATCCGTCGCCAGCCCAAGTCGCACGAGCTCGAACTGCAGCGGTAGGCATTGTTGGTGACGTGGGACCGATCGTCACTCAACTCGCTGATGCAGCAGCCAAAAAGTCGTGGAATGAGCCGACCGAGTGGATTGGTGCCATTCGAGCTACGCATGAACAGTGGCTCAGTGATCTCGAAGCGCTAGGTAAAGTCGAAAACCCGATGCACCCAATGCACGTCTCCAACACGTTGCAGAAGTTCATCGATGACGACACTCATGTGACTTTCGACGGTGGTGACTACTGTCACTTCCTGCGAGCTTCAATCAAGCGAGACGCACCGTACCGTTTCCACAACGTTTCCAGCTTCGGAATGATCGGCGTTGCGCTCCCGTACGCTCTAGGCGCACAGGTAGCGTTGCCAGGCAAGAAAGTTGTGCTAGCCAACGGTGATGGTTCGATCGGGTTCAACGGCATGGAAATCGACACCATGGTCCGACACAACCTGCCGGTCAAAATGTTCATCGGAAACAACTCGATCTGGGGCATCGATTGGCAAATCCAGAAAGGACTCTACGGACGACCCGTGTGGACCGATCTATTGCCGACTCGGTACGACGTAATGGCGCAGGGACTTGGTGCACACGGTGAACACGTCACACGTGCTGAAGACCTTGAAGGTGCCATTGGTCGTGCGTTTGCGTACGACGGTCCGGCTCTGGTCAACATCGATATCGAGCAGATCATCAGCCCGGTTGCCGAAGCTGCGATCAACCGCAAACTTGGTTCCCACGGATAATCGTTGTGCTGCCTGACCGGTATTTCTACAGCGAGAACGATGTCGAAAAACGAGAGCTACTTCCCGGTGTGTTTACTCGCCTGATCTGGGGCGAAAAGATCATGATGGGGATCATCGACATTGACCCGAACACCGAGGTGCCCGAGCATGACCATCCACACGAACAGTGCGGACGAGTGCTAGAGGGTGCCGCGTGGTTCTACGTTGGAGATGATGAACAGTTGCTTGAAGCTGGTGACCACTACGTAATCCCTGGCAATGTTCCGCATCGTGTGGTCGCCACCGAGAATGGCTGCGTAGCACTCGACATCTGGTCGCCAATTCGTGAGGAATACATTTCTGACGATGTAGGCTTCTTCAAGAAGTAAGCGACCAAGTGCATTAGAAAAAGAGTCGGCGTAGCGCTCCGAGTCTTTTTATTTAACTTTGCCGCGCCCTTCGTTTCGCCAGACTCTCTCTACCTGGTTGTCCCGCATCCAGACGATCTCGTCGTGGAGGTTGGTAACGCCTTCTTGGTAGGTTGGGATGACCGTGAGTTTGTCACCGACGGAGTACGCCTTAGACGAACCGGAAGCATCAATGTGTCCGTGTTCCACAGACATCCCTGAGAACTTAAGCGAAGGGTCTTCGATTACGTATCCGTAGGGCATGTCAGGAAACAACCTGAAAGTTTTCATGCCAGCGTCGACGATCAGTCGATCACTAGTAGGGACGCTGACAATCGTGGTCACAACCCGAAGAGGGCATCGATCCGGCGAGAGATCGCTTCCGTCCCCACGACCATTTATTCGGCTAAGTCCTTCGTACACATACGAACCGCTTCGGTGTTCGGTAAATCCGAGGTCTTTCGACTGTTGCTCGTGCCCAGTTCCACCACCGCTGATGATGTCGAGAGGCAGTCCAGCGTCTTTGAATCGCTGTATGGCTTCGTCTGTAATTGGCTTCGACTCAATAACACTCGGATAGGTCATCAGTCCTCGCAACTCTAATCCGGGCAATTCTGAAACCTGTTTTCCAAGTTCTTCAGCGGCGGCAGGTGATTGAACGCCAGTCCTTCCTCCGCCGCTGTCTATTTCGATTAGAACACCGACAGTCACACCGTCTTGTGCCGCCTGGGCAGAAATCCCTTCTGCGACGGCTAGTGAATCGACAGTGACGGTCATGTTGGCTTTGCGAGCCAGTTCAGACAATCTCCTGACTTTGTGTCGTCGCACGATGTTGTAGGTCATCAAGATGTTGTCCAGACCATTCCGGACCATGTTCTCGGCGTCGCCAAGTTTCTGGCATACGATTCCCTGCGATCCGGCAGCCACTTGCATTTTGGCGATCTCTGGATTCTTGTGGCTTTTCGTGTGACCCCGAAGAGTTATTCCTACCGACTTGCAATGATCTGCCATCGTCTGGATGTTCTTCTCGAGAACATCTACATCTATTACGACGGATGGGGTGTCTAGCTCGTAGATGTGCAATGGACAGGTTCCTCAAGGCTACGAAATTATGCGATCCAGGCGCGTTGGCGCAGCATAACAACCGTTAAACAAAAAGGAGCAGGTTTCGACCTGCTCCTGATTTGCGTTTAGAAGTCGATTACTTCTTGGTGTCTGCGAAGATTTCGCCGATCTCTTCGAGCGCAGCCTTGAACTTCTGTGCTGCATCCATGTCGACATGCTGCTTGACCTGTGAACCGAGCTTGCAAGCTTCCCAAACCTTGGTGTGAAGGTCAGGGTGTGCTGCGAGGTGCTCAGGCTTGAAGTAGTCGGTCCAAATAACGAGGATGTCGTCCTTGGCCTTCTTTGCGTGCTCTTCTTTCACCGCAACGTATCGTGCAAAAGAGTTGTGGTCCTGGACGCTTGATGGAGTACCAAGACCTTCGATGAGTTCAGTCATTCGAATCACGGTCTGAGCGGCCTGGATGGCATCTCGTGGGTCGTAGATTCCACAAGGAATATCACAGTGAGCATCGGCGACACCGATTGGGAGAACTCGATCTGCAATTCTTGAAATAGTTCGTAACATTAGTATTCTCCTGAAAGTGCACCTTCTGGTGCGCAGCTCTGGCGGAAAATTCTGGGTGCCACGCCGGGTGCCAGGCCTCCGCTGTAAATTAGCCCGATAAATTTATCACGAACTACCCACGACATTTGATTCAACGATTAATAAACCTGCTGATTGAGCTGCTTTCTGTGCAACTCACCCGCGTTCATGGTCCAAGTATGGAACCCACGATTTCACAGAATTCATGGGTAATCGAGCACAAAGCGGGTCGACGCAAAAATTTTCCGGAACGGTTCGACGTTGTCCGAATCGAAAATCCTGTCGATGCAGGTCACTGGATAGTCAAGAGGGTGGTGGGACTCCCCGGTGAGGAAGTTGAGCTTGCCAACGGCGCTCTGAAAGTCGATGGGGTTCGGGTTGATGAAGAACACGCCTACTGTCCTGACAGTGACCGTACCCATTCTTGGTGGCCCAATGCTGAGGAATATGTAGTTCTTGGCGACAACCGCGCTCATTCAACAGACAGCCGAAACTTTGGTGTGATCAGCCGTTCTTTAATTAGGGCACGAGTCCGGATTTAACTAAAACAGCGCCGGAAATTTCCAGCGCTGTTTCTAAATACCGAGTCAGACTAGAACTTAGTCGTCGGTGCTCATGCTGATCGAACCGAGCTTGTCACGATCTTCATTAGATCCGAAAACCAGAACGTAAAACACTGCTGCTGCGATTCCACCGATGATCGGTGCGACCCAGTACAGCCACTGGTCATCCCAGATGCCATGAACGAGAGCCGGACCGAAAGATCGAGCAGGATTCATTGACGCTCCGGTGAGAGTTGCTCCGACAAGGTGTCCGACAAAAACCACAAGACCAATCGTCAGGGGTGCCCAGTTGGTGTTTCCTCGCTTGTCGAATGCGGTCGCAAAAACCGCGAATACAAGCACGAAAGTAAGAATCACTTCGATTACGAGACCATCAGCCGAATCTACTGCCAGTCCGTGGACTCCCAGTCCACCGATTCCCCAAACGAATTGGTCCAGCAAGAGTGAAGCAACTACCGCTCCGGCAACTTGCGCAACGATAAAGGTTATTCCACGGATCAGGCCGGTGTTGCCGGACACGATAGCGGCAATAGTGATCGCGGGATTGAGGTGAGCACCGGTAATCCGTGCGACGAGCACAATTCCAAGGAAGAATCCAACTCCATGTCCGAGTGAAAGGATCAAGAGTCCGGCTCCATCAATCGGATTTACAAGAGTGATACCAGCTCCAATGGCTGCACCCACAGCTCCAATTCCAACAAACACAAAAATGAATGTGGCTATAAATTCAGCAGCGAACCCTCGCAAATTGTTGGAGGAAAGTAACTCGCTCATTCGACGTATTCTCCTTGCGCACCGTACGAACGATCAAAATCCCACGGGGGACTTGAAACGAATTCGTCGTATGCCAAACCAATGATTCTTACGGAAGGAATTCTCGCGTTGCCCAAGAATTAGTGCGCGTTGAAACATTTGCGAGTTTTAGCCAACTCGGCGTAACAATGATGGTTGCAGTGAGGGCTAACCTTTGGCGATCAGCTCGGCGGCTTCGATCGCACTGTAGGTGATTATGAGATCAGCGCCTGCTCGCTTAATCGAAGTCAAAACTTCGAGCATTGCCCGCTCTTGCTCTAACCAGCCTGCGGCTCCGGCAGCGGCAACCATTGAGTACTCACCACTTACGTTGTAGGCAGCAAGTGGCACGTCGAACCGCATTGATGCTTCTTTGATCACATCAAGGTAAGCCAACGCAGGTTTGACCATGATCAGGTCGGCACCTTCATCAAGGTCTGCCTCGATCTCGCTCATCGCTTCGCGACCTTGAGTCGGCGCCATTTGGTAGGTGCGCCTGTCACCGAATTGGGGCGCTGATTCCGCTGCGATTCGGAACGGACCGTAAAACGCCGAAGCGTACTTGGCCGAGTAACCCATGATCGGCACATCCCCGTGTCCCGACTCATTCAGTCCGAGTCGGATCGCTGAAATCTGCCCGTCCATCATTGCCGATGGAGCAACCATATCTGCTCCGGCGTCAGCATGAGAAACAGCGGTTTGGGCAAGCAGTGGCAATGTTGCGTCATTGTCCACGTCGTTGTTTGCGATGATCCCGCAATGGCCATGATCGGTGTATTCGCAAAGGCAAACATCCGTGATCACATAGGTGTCGGGTGAAGCCTTTTTTATTTCCGATACAGCTCGTTGAACAGCTTCATCTGGATCACTCGACTTTGAACCCTTGGAGTCCTTTTTATCGGGGATACCGAACAGCAGTACTGATTTCACTCCGGCTTCAGCTGCACGCAGCGTTTCTTCGACAGCAATATCGACCGACATCTGGTCGATACCCGGCATAGGTTCTATCGGAGTTCGCACACCTGAGCCGTTCACCACGAACAGCGGGTAAATGAACTCTGAAGCAGCAAGACGGTTTTCATTCAGCATGTCGCGCAGCGTCGAATTTCGACGAAGGCGTCGTAAGTTTTGAAATTGGTCCTGAGTCATTTGTGTTACCTAGCCAACGTCCGCTTTTATGGCTTCGATGATTCCTGCGATGGATTGTTCCGGTGACATTACATCAATGTTTATGTCGAGCTCTTTTGCTGTATCGGCAGTGATCGGCCCGATCATCACAGTTCTGCTGGTGTTGATCAAATCCGGGCTTCCTCCGAGGAGATCAACCATATTTCGCGCCGTTGAAGAGCTAGTGAACGTTGTGTAGTCGACACCTTGTTCGTACGCCGCTCGGATTTGATCACCGGTGTCAGCTGGCGACTGGGTCGAGTAAGCGACAACTTCGTTGACATTCGAACCCATGTCGCGCAAACCATTGGCAAGAGTTTCTCGCCCAATGCTTGATCGTGGGAAGAGGACGTTTTTTGGTGTGATACCTCGTTCGTTGAGCAGATCGATCATTGCGCTTGCCAGGTACTCGTTAGGAATCGCATCCGGCTTGATGCCAATTTCACCCAGGGCTCTGGCCGTCGAAGGTCCGTTTACCCCGAACTTCAAATGTGACAACGATCGTGAGTCGATGCCAAGTGCATCCATTCGTGCAGCAAGACCGCGAACGGCGTTGGAGCTGGTGAACATCAACCAGTCGTAGTTATCAATATTTCTGAGGCCTTCATCGAGAGGTCGAGGGTCTTCGACCGGAACTATCTCGATGGTCGGAAACTCGAGAACTTCAGCGCCGAGATCTTCGAGCTGCGTCACAAGCCTGCTAGCTTGCGAGCGTGCTCTGGTAACGATCACTCGCTTTCCGAAAAGTGGTCGGTTGTCGAACCAGGCCAGCGTTTCGCGCAAGCCGGTTACTTCACCAACGACAAGAGCGACTGGCGCAGAAATACCGGCTTCCACGCCTCGCCGGACAATTTCGCTGATTGGACCAGTCACTGTGTTTTGTCGTGGGGTGGTGCCCCACTGGATCAGGGCTGATGGACGGTCGTCGGGCACACCTCGATTGGTGAGTGCCGCAACGATATCGGTCATACTCTTCCAGCCCATAACGAATACGAGCGTGCCTGTTATCGTTGCCAGGGCATCCCAGTTGATATTCGAGTCGGGTTTGTTTGGGTCTTCACTGCCAGTGACAATCGTTACTGACGTTGACATGCCACGTTGCGTAACAGGGATTCCAGCGTAGGCAGGAGCTGCAATCGTGGATGAAATTCCAGGAACAACTTCCCAGGTAATACCAGCAGCAGCGAGGTCGATCGCTTCTTCGCCACCTCGTCCAAATATGAACGGGTCGCCACCTTTGAGTCGGCACACTGTCTTCCCGGCAGATCCGAGCTCGACTAGAAGTTCATTGATTTCTGTCTGAGTCATGCGGTGGTCATCTCGACCTTTTCCCGCGTCGTACATTTCTGCGTCCGGGCGTGCTTCAAGCAAAAGACGAGGAGACGCCAACCGGTCGTACACCACGGCATCAGCGTTGCGAAGACTTTCAAGTCCCTTCACTGTGATAAGTCCGGGGTCGCCCGGTCCTGCACCCACGAGGTAAACCTTGCCTACTCCGGAAGCAGCAGAAGCCATCTAGTTATCCGACTTTCTCGGCAACCAGCTCCCTGGCGCCCCGTTTTACAAATGATTCGCCCAGCTGTTTGCCGAGCTCGACGGCGTCGCTGGCACGGCCCGAGATTCGTTCTCGTATCGCTTTTGTCCCGCCATGGGTCGACACAAAACCCGATATTTCAATCTGACCATCGGTGATTTTTGCGTGAGCTGATACGGGAGCTGAGCATCCGCCACCGACGACATCAAGAAAAGCTCGTTCTGCGCTTACTGCCGAGTGTGTTTCGGAATCATCGAGTTTGTTGGCAATCGCAAAAGTTGCGTCGTCATCCGCGCGAACTTCGATTGCAAGTGCACCTTGTCCAACCGCAGCGACGAACTCCATGCAAGGCAAATGCGCCGAAACTTTCTCGGAAATGCCCAACCGGTTGAGTCCGGCGGTCGCGAGGATCACCGCATCGGGTCCACCGTCTTCGTCGAGTTTGGCGAGCCTCGTGGGAACGTTCCCACGTAGAGATTCCACTTCGAGATCAGGTCTCACTGATTTAATCAGTGCTTTCCTTCGTGCGCTCCCGGTCGCCACACGGGACCCAGCAGGTAAATCTTCCAGGGAATCACCCGAGCGGCTAATGATCGCATCCCGAGGATCCTCTCGTGGCGGTACCGCAGCGAGCTTGAACTCCGACGGGAG
>Ga0255776_10002468_pt1 | contig 20614 bp, 19 predicted proteins | sample 071ome_19_FD_179974 | JGI IMG/M metagenome (GOLD analysis project Ga0255776, IMG submission 179974) | Coastal salt marsh microbial communities from the Groves Creek Marsh, Skidaway Island, Georgia - 071413AT metaG (version 2) | ecosystem: Environmental > Aquatic > Marine > Intertidal zone >... | reverse complement strand
TCGGTTTCATCCTTTCCATTGGAAAGATTATGAATCACCCGGCTTTCAAGCAAACCGAGCACCGACCATGGCCTTTGCCTGCTGCAAAATGGGTGGGGAGTCAAGTTTGGGCCGACCTTCTGTTTGTGCACTGGGAAGTGGATAAGGACTGGCTTCGTGAAAAAATCCCCCCTCAACTGGAGCTCGACCTTTTTGACAACAAGGCTTGGATCGGGATCGTGCCGTTCGACATGAAAAGAGTGGCGCGCCGGGGTTTTCCTTCTCCGTCATGGTTATGCGATTTTCCGGAGATCAATGTCCGCACGTATGTTCGTTTCCGGAACAAACCGGGTGTTTGGTTTTTCAGTCTGGACGTCCCGAATCCATTCGCCGTATGGGTGGCCAGAACCTTTTATCACCTGCCATACTACAAAGCGGACATTCGCATTCAAAAACGGGACCAGGCATACCACTACTGTCATAGCAGAAATGACCTGCAATTTGAGGCAACATACCAACCACTTGAAAAAGCAAACATCCACAAAGAATCATTCGAATGGTGGGCAACCGAACGGTATTGCCTTTACACCCAAAATAAAAAGGGAACACTTTATCGAGCTCAAATCCATCACCCCCAATGGCCGCTCGAAAAAGCACAGCTCACAATCCATCGAAATACACTGTTAAAAGGCATCCCAGTCGAATCCCAAAATCCGACTGCTCTGTTTTCAAAACAAATTGACGTCGTTATATACCCCATGGAAAGACTATCCTCCTTACCGGAAGGGCAGACCCAGCCATAGACACAATCCACTCATGACCACGATCAACACTGCTCCAGCCATCCTGAAAGAACTGGAAAAGCTCGGCAATCCGAACACCAAACGGATGCTCGTGAACAATCATGGCATCAAAGAACCCTGTTTTGGCGTCAAAATTGGCGACATGAAACCCATCGTCAAACGCATCAAATCTGATTACCAACTCGCTTTGGATTTATATGCCACCGGAAACTACGATGCGATGTACCTGGCAGGATTGATCGCAGACGATGAACGGATGACAAAGAGAGACCTTCAAAAATGGGCCAATCAGGCTTACGGAGGTTCACTACCCGGCTACACCGTCGCCTGGGTCACGGCAGGGGGAAGATATGGCTGGGAAATGGGATTAAAATGGATCGAATCCCCCAAAGAACACGTCGCCGTGGCCGGATGGAGCACTCTGGCATGCCTGATGGGTATGAAACCTGATGAAGAATTGGATCTCCCACATATCAAAAAATTGATCGAACGGATCACAAAAACCATCCATGACGAGCCCGATTTGGTGCGTTATTGGATGAATGGATTCCTGATTGCCACAGGCTGTGGCGTAGCCTCCCTGACGGACATTGTACGTCGATCGGCCAAAAAAATCGGCCCGCTGACGGTCTATTTGGGAAATAACCAATGCAAAACACCCTCCATTGAAGACTATATCCTTAAAGTAGAACAAAGGGGAACCATCGGTAAAAAACGGAAAAACGTGAAATGCTAGGCAGCTGGGATAAAACCACCCTCCCAACCTTTCCCCTTGAAACCGTTTCTGAGCAAAAGGAATGGAACGCTGGGAGACGATCGTTCATCGAATGACTGTGGCGTTTCCATTGCAGCTTGAAAAGGGTTCCAAAGCACTGAGGTTTGAAGTGGGTGTCCCAACTGGTCGGGAGAGATTGCCCCTCCGATAGTTGGAACTGGCCCCCTTACTTGACACATGGTGGCAACACTCTATATTGCTCGACAATGGCTGACGAAACCTTTTCCGAACAGGATCCTTCCCGGGTTTCGGAGGAATTCCTATCGCTAAAGCGGTTCACCTCCGAAGGACGTGGGCCTTGGCATGCCGTTCCGGATTCAGATTGGAATGACTGGAAGTGGCAACTGAAGCACCGCATCAACAACCTGGAGCACCTGGAAGCGAATCTTGCCCACATATCCGATGCAGAACTCCAGGGAGCGGAACTCGCCAACACCAAACTGGCTCTCGGAATCACTCCTTACTTTTTCAACTTGATGGATTCCAGCGATCCCCGGTGCCCCATACGCCGCCAGGTTGTGCCTCGGGTCGAAGAAACGCACCAAACATCCTGGGACATGTCGGATCCCTGTGGCGAGGATGAGCACTCCCCGGTTCCGGGCTTGGTCCATCGTTATCCGGATCGCGTTTTGTTTCTGGTCACGGATCGATGCGCAGCTTACTGCCGGTATTGCACCCGTTCACGCCTGGTCAGCAATGCTTCGGGTTATGGTTTTACACCGGATTATCAGCGACAAATCGATTACATTCGCAGGCATCCGGAAATTCGGGATGTGCTGCTCAGCGGCGGCGATCCCTTGTTGCTGAGCGACACAAAGCTGGAGTTTCTGCTCAAATCGCTGCGGGACATCCCTCATGTGGAATTTATCCGGATCGGCAGCCGCATACCAATATTCCTCCCCCAACGCATCACGCCCGAATTATGTGACATGCTCAAACAATTTCATCCTCTCTTCATGAGCGTCCACACGAACCACCCCAGAGAACTCACTCTCGAAGTGAAAGAAGGACTGGAACGCCTGGCGAATGCCGGCATTCCTTTGGGCAATCAGTCTGTGCTGCTGAGAGGAGTCAACGATTCCGTCCCCGTCATGAAGGCCTTGATCCAGAAGTTGCTGATGTGCCGGGTAAGGCCTTATTACCTTTACCAGTGCGATCTTATTTCCGGGTCCTCGCACCTGAGGACAAGCGTCCGCAAAGGTATCGAAATCATGCGTCAACTGCGCGGACACACCACCGGCTACGCCGTACCGCAATATGTCATTGATGCTCCCGGAGGCGGAGGCAAGGTACCGATCAACCCGGAATACATTCTCAGCCACAACAACGAGCGCGTCGTGATCCGAAATTTTGAAGGAAGAGTGTTTGAATACCCCGAACAAGCCGACCTTCCCGAGGAGCACGAAGACACCGTTGCTTGCTGCACCCAGGCTGCGGAAGGCATTTCGCAGGACTGAGGAACACTTAAGCTTCAACCATGCCCAGGGAATCACTTCAGTCCAAACGGGACCGGATGTCAGCGGTCATTCAAGGGTTGAAGAAGACCTATCCTGATGCGCACTGTGAGTTGAATTACCGGAATCCGCTCCAACTGCTGATTGCCACGATTCTTTCAGCGCAATGCACGGACAAACAGGTCAACATCGTCACCGGGACCTTGTTTAAGAAATACCGCAAAGCAAGCGACTACGCAGACGCTTCGCAGGAGGCATTGGAATCCGACATTCGCCGCATTGGCCTCTTCAGGAGCAAAGCCAAAAATATCCGCCTGTGCTGCCAGACTCTGGTTGAAGAGCATCAGGGAAAAGTCCCCCCGGACATGTCATCCCTCATCAAACTCGGCGGAGTTGGCAGAAAAACCGCCAATGTCGTCCTTGGCAATGCCTTCGACATCAACGAGGGAATTGTTGTTGACACCCACGTCAAGCGGCTTTCCGAACGGCTGGGTTTCTCCAAAGCGACGACCCCTGAGAAAGTTGAATTGGATCTTCAAAAACTGGTTCCACAGCAGGACTGGACCATGATCAGTCACTGGCTGATCTGGCACGGTCGACGCCGCTGCCCCGCTCGAAAGCCGCAGTGCCACGATTGTGAAATCAAACAGCTATGCCCCACCGGAAAAAAAAGCGCCCCGGGAGAACCCGGGGCGCGTGCTAAAGATATGCTTGAATGATTCCCGGATCAACGACCGCGGAAATCTTCATCACCAGGTGCGGCAATCTGCACTTCGCTCAGCTGGGTGTCACGGATACCAACGCGCAGTTTGGAATCGGTGTAACCCTGAACAGAACCGTCACCAAGAACGGTGTTACCGGAGGTATCATGGATATTTTTGTCATATCCTGGCTCTGGAGTAGGCAGGGGTGGCGGATCGTTGCGACGAGCGCGCATGCGGAAACGGAACACGATGCCGGAGCTGATATCGGTGCGGTCCGAATTGGTGATGTTACGATCACCGGACAGCAAGCTCTGTGGCAAGGTTTCGTCTGCTTCAAACCCAACGAAGTAACTGATGTTCTGGTTGGAATTGAAGGCAACCTGCACATTGTCGGAGCTGGAACGGATACGATTGGTGTTCCAGGTGGAGGATTCCACGCGTCCCAAACCATCGCTCGGGCAGAGGATGATTTTAGGAGTCTGCAACTCGTTGGACAGTGAGAGGAAGTGCCTCCACACCAAGCCGGCTCCAGCACGAAGATCCGCTGCGCTGGAAGATCCACCCTGATCATCAGGCACTGCCATGGGGTACAAATCCCCGTTGTCCGTTGCGAAAATGCGGAATGCCAACCCGACGTTCTTCAGGTTGCTCACACATTTGATTTTCTGCGCCTTTGCCTTGGCCTTGGCCAACGCCGGCAACAGCATGCCCGCCAAAATGGCGATGATTGCAATCACGACCAGCAGCTCGATGAGCGTGAAAGCACCTAATTTGGTTTTACGCAAATGTTGGTTCATACTAATTTCGTTTGTTTATTTTATATCAATGATTGGGTTGCTCGGAGAAATCATGTACAAATCACCACTGTGATACTATCGGTGTTTGCACTAATTCTAGGTAAGGGTTTACTTGTATCTAACTGTTCCGGATTATCTGATGGACATTCATGGACGGCTCTCGCCCTCAACCCAACGAACGGCAAATTGAATCAGCTCTGACCGGGATTGAACCTGTAGCTTCTGACGAATATGAGAACGGTGGGTTTCCACCGTTTTTATACTCATATGCAGTAAGTTAGCAATATCTGAAGAAGCTTTTCCACGCCCAATCAAGTCAAGCACTTCCAGTTCCCGATCGGTGAGTTGATCCACCGGGGAAAAGGCCGGGGAAGCGGGCCGGCCACTCAGGCGATCCAGCATGCGAGCGTTCATTTCTGCACTCAAATAAACGGAACCGGAAAGCACCTTGGTCACCGCCTCCACCAAAACAGAAGGTGGATTGGACTTCATCAAATACCCACGACCCCCTGCGGTTAACACTCGCTCAGCATAGTAATGCTCCTCATGCATGGAGTAGACCAACACGTTCAGATCATGAATTCGCCTGCGGGCTTCTTTGATGAATTCAAGACCACTGTGGCCTTCCAGGCTCAGATCAGCAATGACCAGATCCGGCAGGAGCAACTGAACTTTTTCCAGGGCTTCATGGACGCTGTCAGACTCACCGCAAACACTCCAGGCAGGCTCATCTTCCAGCAGATGCTTGATTCCATGGCGCATCATGGGATGATCCTCCAACAGGAAGATCCTGTAAGAGGGGGTCCGAGACTTGGGCCGACGCTTCGTTGCGGTTTTGTTCATGATGGAGCCCAAGCTGGCATGGGACACTCGAACCAAATGCAGGAGGATCGACCGATTGGCAATACTTTTTATGTAGAAGGGACACACAAATTGATTCTTGTCTTGGCAGATGATTTTTCGGGAGCGGCCGAAATGGCCGGTATCGCACAGCGTCTTGGCTTTTCCGCGGAAGTCCAAACGCGTTTCGATCCAAACGGCAGTTCCGAGGTGATTGCCCTGGATACACAGACGCGCGCCCTCCCCGGACAAGCAGCGGTGGACAGATTGCAGACCATCCTGGATGCCATCGGGCAGCTCCGTTGTTCCTGGATTTACAAGAAAATCGATTCGGTCTTGAGGGGGCACGTATTGGCTGAAACGGAAACCATCATGTTGAAGATCGGGATGAACCACTCAGTCATCATTCCCGCCAACCCATCAAAGGGACGGGTCGTGCGGAAAGGGCATTACTGGATTCATCAAACCCCACTGCACGAAACCGTGTTCGCCAAAGATCCCACCTACCCCGCCCTTACCTCGGATGTCCTGAAGCTTTTGGGAACTGCAAGGTATCATGCGGTCCATTCCATCGCATCGCTCAGCGGCAAACCATCAAAGGGCATCCTGGTCCCCGACGTGGATCTTCCCGGGGATGTCACGCATTGGGCTGAATGGGTTCCGTCAACATGCCTCGGTGTTGGAGGGGTAGATTTTTTCAAGGCGTTGCTGCGGCAACGACACCCGGAAAAAACGAACATACCGTATGAATCAAACATCGCGCCCCCCAAATCACGTGTCCTTGCTTGCGGCAGTTTGGCGGCATGCCACTCGGGGCGGCTGGATCATTGGCGTCAACTTTCCCGCCCGGTTCACCTGTTGCCCGGGGAGTGGCTCATGTCGGGTGAAAACGAACTGCCCGCATCGTGGGCAAATCCCGTGTTGAAATCCATCAAGGAAAACGAATTCTGTTTGATCGGTATCGGTGAAGGTGACATTGACAATGGAACAGACGCCTCACTTCCGGCAAAACGTCTGGTATCGGCCATTCATGGCCTGAATGGCGCGCACCCGATCGAACAACTACTGGTGGAAGGAGGCGAAACGGCGCTTCTGCTGATGCAATCGCTGGGCCATCATCAGTTCCGTGTCGTCCACAGCTCTCCCGAAGGCATCCCTGAGCTGGTGCCGGTCGGGGAATCTTTTCCTCGCATCGTTCCCAAACCGGGAAGTTATCCATGGCCGGATGAATTCCTTGATGCTCCTTGAAGATCACGTTTCAATAGTCCGATGCGTTTCTTGTTACACAACACCCTGAAAAAACGTTCCCGGCAATTGCGTTTCGTCGCAGGACTGCTTTCTTTGTTCACCCTGACAACCGTCCAATCACAACCCGCCACCATGCAAATTGAAAAGGACATCACCTACGCTCATACCGGATCCCGTGCACTGACACTCGACCTTTATCGCCCTGCCCAAGCCGGTCAACGCCCCTTGATTGTCTGGGTTCATGGAGGCGCGTGGCGTGCCGGCAACAAGTCGAGCATGCCTTTGAAGGCGCTGGTGGAGGACGGATTCCAGATAGCCAGCGTCGATTACCGCTTAACCCCCGAAGCCCGGTTTCCAGCCAATGTGCATGACATCAAGGCTGCCATTCGATTTCTCAGAGCCAACGGCAGGGAACTTCAAATCAACGCAAACACCATACTCATTGCCGGCGCATCGGCCGGTGGTCACCTGGCTGCCCTGGTGGGGGTCAGCAATGGAAACGAAGCCTTGGAAGGAACGCTGGGTGAGCACACCCAAACATCCTCGCACGTGCAGGGTATTGTTTCTTTCTACGGGGCTTCCAACCTGACCAGTATTCTCAGCCAGTCGACACCCCACGGGCTCGGTGTTCGTATCCCCGCGTTGCAACTCTTGCTGGGCGGACAACCCGAAGACAAAGTGGAACTCGCCAAGCTCGCCAGCCCGGTGTTTCACGTGGGGCCCAAAGATCCCCCGCTATTGCTCATCCATGGCGACCAGGATCCCCAAATGCCCATCAATCAATCACACGAACTGGTGGGGGTTTACAAACAACACCATCTTCCGGTGCGAATGGACGTCATCCATGGCGCAGCACACGGGGGGGCGGCATTTTACGACGACACACGATTGGATCTGATCAAGTCGTTTTTAAGAGAACACCACTTGCATACTGCCACTAAAGATTGAAGGTTGAGCCCATCCTCGCATCGAGCATGAAAACAACCATCAAGTGGATCAGCGCACTCTGCATCACCGTCAACTGCATCGCAGACTCCGGAGCTCCCGCCTGGAGTCGTGAAGCCGTGTGGTATCAGATCTTTCCCGAACGCTTTGCCAACGGCGATCCCACCAACGATCCGGTTCGGGAAAGCCTTTTCGGCACCTGGCCCTATGTGGTGCCGGAGGATTGGTCCGTGTCACTCTGGACCCAGGATTGGTATGAACAACAGCCATGGGAAAAGAACACCGGCAAAGATTTCTATTACACCGCCCAGTTGCGAAGATTTGGCGGCGACATCCAGGGCATCATCAACGAACTCGATTACCTTCAGGATCTGGGTGTCAACGCACTCTACCTGAACCCTGTATTCAACTCCGCCTCGCTGCACAAATACGGCGCCTCACATTTCCATCACATCGATCGCCACTTTGGACCCGATCCCGAAGGGGACAAGGCGCTGTTTGCCACGGAAAACCCGGCGGACCCCTCCACCTGGAAATGGTCCGCAGCCGATCAGCTCTTTTTGTCCCTGATCAAGGAAGTGCATCGTCGCGACATGCGCATCATCATTGATGGCGTGTTCAACCATGTCGGCATCCCGTTCTGGGCGTTTCAGCACGCCATTGAAAACGGACCGGAAGGCCCTTACGCATCCTGGTTTCACATCGATCAATGGGACGATCCGGCAACGGATGAGAACGAACTGGTCTACCATGGTTGGGTGGGAGTTCAGGATCTCCCGGAATTGCGTAAAGATGAAAACGGTCCTGTGGATGAAGTCCAAAAACACATCAAAGCGGTCGTGGAACGATGGATGGACCCCAATGGTGATGGCGATCCTTCGGACGGTGTGGATGGATGGCGGCTGGACGTGGCTGCGGAAGTTCCTTTGCCGTTCTGGAAAACATTTCGCACCTGGGTCAAATCCATCCGTCCGGACGCCTTCACAACCGGTGAAATCTGGTGGCAGGATTATCAAAACCACGGCTATGCCAACGCCGCTCCATGGTTGGAGGGAGATGCCTTTGATGCGGTCATGAACTATCGCTTTGGAGATCTGGTGTATCAATTCATGAACCAGTCAAACGCCCCGCTGGATGCCAACACGTTTGCCATGGAATGGAACCGCATCAAAACAGACTACGACTATCCGACCATGCTGAGTCTGCAGAACCTGATGGGCAGTCACGACACCAGCCGCATCGGTTCCGCCATTGTGAACCCGGATGCCCGTCAGGATCACGATGCCAATCTTCAGCACCACCCGCGTTACCTCGTCCGGGCCCCCTACGAAGAAGAACAGAATGTTCAACGTTTGATGGTGGCTTATCAGATGTTCGCGCCAGGCGCCCCCTTTGTTTATTACGGCGACGAAGCGGGCATGTGGGGCGCCGATGATCCGGATTGCCGCAAACCCATGGTGTGGCCGGAAGCGCGCCACGATGATGAAAAAGCACACCCACTGGGATTGCAACGCACGACGGACAAGGTCACGTTCAACCACGACCTGCATGCTTTTTACAAGCAGGCCATTCACATGCGGCGAAATGAACCCTGTCTGAATCAAGGCTCATTCGAGTTCCTCACCGCAGGCGAAAACCAAAGATGGATGGCTTGCCTGAGACAGCACGGAGACGGTGTCATCGTCGGCATTTTCAATGCTCAACCGGAACCTTGCATCGTCGACCTGAAGCATTTGGGAGTTCACAATACCAACGATGTCTGGGACTGCTTGTTGGGAGTCGCTCCCGAGAACAGTCAGGTCAGAATCCCCGCCAAATCCTTTACCATCCTCAAAAGAACGGCTCGATGAACGATTTGCCCCATCAGATCAAGCGATCGTTTTACCGGCATCCATTGTGCCTGCTGCCAGCCCTGATCATGGTCTTGCTTTCCGGATGCGGTCAGGAACAGGATCCCTCCCCTCAAGGCACCGGGCAGATTTCAAACCTCAATCAGCCTCCCTCCCCAACAGGCGATCCCACCGCCATGGAGATTTCCATCCAGTTGGACTACACGCTGAGGCACGCCGCCTACTACACAGGTTCCTGTGATGGATCAGGAGCAGTGGCCCTGGACAATGATCATTTTGCGGTGGTCAACGACGAGACAAGCCAGTTGCTGGTCTATGCCCGCCAAGCACCCGGCGCCCCCGTACAGAAGATCAGTTTGCACAAAGCGCTTGATCTCAAAAAAGGCGAAGAGGCCGATCTGGAAGCCATGGCACGCATTGAAGATCGAATATATGTGCTGGGCTCGCACTCCCGGGATCGGGAAGGGAAGAAAGAAAAGGAACGCCGAAAACTCCTCGCGGTTCGATTCAAATCCACCACAACCGACCCGCAACTGACCCCCATCGGGGAGGCGTATGAAGATCTGATGGATGACCTCACGGATCACGCCGCATTCGATTCCCTCCACCTGAAGGAAGCGACAAAAAAATCAGGTGATGATCCTGAAGGATTCAATTTGGAAGGACTGTGTGCTGGCCGGAACGGATGCCTGTGGCTCTGCTTCCGTGGACCGCGAGTGAATGATAAGGCCCTCCTGATCCCATTGAACAACCCGAAAGACGTCACCGCTGGTGCAAGAGCCCGATTTGGCGACCACGTCTTGTTGAACCTCGATGGCCGATCCATCCGTGGAGTGGACAACATCCAAGGACACATTGCCATCATCGCAGACGATGATTTCAAAGGGAGATCACCTGCCATTTATTTATGGGATGAATCCCAGCCCACCGCCACGCAATTAAGCATCCCGGACCTGAACACATTCGATCCCGAATCCATCATCCTCTACCCGGACACCGGTCTGCAGGAACTACAAATACTCAGCGATGACGGCGGACGCAGACTCCTGAGCAAAGACTGCAAAGACGAACCCAACCCGATCCTCAAACGCTTCCGAAGCGCCACCTACACCTGGCGCGGCAACTGAATCGACGCCCTTCCAGTTCTCAGGATGGTTCATAGTTTATTATCCGCAGATGGGCGCAGATTTATTTACCAAAACCCATGTCCCAAATTCAGAATGCACTGTCATGATGGCTGCCCCAATCCCGGCAAAAGTCTCAGGATCTCTATCTCCATCTGCGATCATCCACAACATCTGCGGATAATCACCTCATCGAAATCGTTAAAGATTCTCCGCCCGCAACAAGCTCGGATCAGCTACCCACCCTGCGCGTCTCCTGCCTTTGGCTTGAACACCTCGATCACCCAGCACGGGACGAATCGCCTGCGCCTCCTTCAACAATCGTTCGACGACTTCGGGATGATTGGCCGCGACATTGTTCGTTTCCCCGATGTCGGCTTTCAAATCAAAAAGCATCAACGGAGATTCCGGTTCGTGTTTGCCCCAGTTGCGTTGCTTCGGGGTCATTGGGAGATGGAGTTTCCAGCGCCCATCCCGCAGTGCCTGTAATTGATCCATTTGATAATAGTAAAAGTAATCACGGGGCGAGACCGAATCAGCGGGTTGATTCAGAATGGACCAGATGTTAAGTCCGTCCAGCACTCGATCCTTCGGCGCATCGACTCCGGCCAAAAAGGCCAGTGTTGGCAGCAGGTCCAGTGTGGATGTCAATTCATCGGAGACCGAACCCGATGGGATCTGCCCCGGCCACCAAACGACACAGGGTTCACGCATCCCGCCTTCCCAAGTCGTCCCTTTTGTGCCGCGCAACGGTCCATTGCTGCGCCCCTTCCCGCCGGTCGCGCCGTTGTCGGAGGTAAAGACCACCATCGTTCGTTCATCCAATTCCAGCTTTCGCAGTGTGTTCAAAATCACTCCGGTTGAAGCGTCCAATTCTTCGATCACATCTCCATACAAGCCGTTGCCGGATTTCCCCTTGAATCGCTCACCCGCAAACAAGGGCACATGAGGGAACGTGTGAGGCAGATAGATGAAAAAGGGTTCTTCCTTGTGCTCGGTGATGAACCTGACCGCTTCCTCGGTGTAACGTTGAGTCAAAGTAGACTGCTCAGCCGGAGCTTCAACGATACGTTCGTTTCGCATCAGGGGTAAAGGAGGACGCGAACCATCTTTGCGTTCGCCCATGTCATTGCTGTAGGGAATGCCGAAATAGCTGTCGAATCCCTGACGCGTCGGCAAATATTCGGGCTGATCCCCCATATGCCATTTGCCGATGCAGGCAGTGGCGTAACCTTGCGTTTTCAACACTTCGGCAATGGTGATCTCCGATGGGTTCAAACCCTTTTTGCCGCCGGGGAACAGCACACAAAGATTGTTGTGATCCACATGCATGTCGACACGCTGCGCATAACATCCGGTCATCAGGCTGGACCGCGAAGGTGTACAAACACTGCAGGTCACATAAAAACTGGTCAGCTTCAACCCTTCATCCGCCATCCGATCCAATTGAGGCGTCCGGTTCACTTGAGACCCAAAGGGACCGATATCTCCATACCCCATATCATCGCAAAATATAACGATGAAGTTGGGCTTCCGGGGACGTTCGGTTTCCCTGCCTTGTACGGACATTGAAACACATATCAGGCAGATCATTGCCGTTTTCAGCAGACGATCAAATGGTAATGGAAACATGCTCGGAGCCTAATCCATCCGCTCGCTTCAGACAACTTTATTACCTTTGCACCACCGATTGGAATCAGGATACCCACATACGAAAGCCCCCACCCACACTCAAAGTGCAGATGGGGGCCACAGGATGATTAGGCGTCTGGACTAATCGTGTGTAGAAATAATGCGATAAAATCGCTGGCTTCGATCGGTAATGGAATCACTCCACTGCATGGATTGTTGACCGTCTTCAGCCTCAAGGAGTCCATCATCAGCATTCTTCCAATCCGACAAATCGTCCGAATACTGCACCTGGTATTGGTTGCCGGAACTGACCTCCCAAGCGATCTCGATCTGATTCACCCCTTCCGGGAAAGTGATGCCCGTCAAACGGAAAGAGCTGGTCTGACTCATATGCAGCAGCGCCTTGGCTCTGTCCTCACCATAACCCAACGCGACAAAATCCAATCGCCCCTGGTCTCCATGACAGTCGATACACGACAAGGCATCTTCTTTTGGCGCAACCATATGGTTTTGGATCCAGAACATTTCCGTCTCCACATAGCCAACAGGCCCCTGGAACTCACGTCCTACGGCTGCCATACCAGCTTGCAGGGAAAGTTCCCAATCGTAAGATTTCCAGTAAGCGTTTGCATCACTTCCGAACAAATGCGGCTGAGCCAAGGTACCGGCGCCCGCATCGAAAGGTTGGATTCCGGTGAATCGTTTGACAGGGAAAATCCTTGCATTGGGATCCTCTATAGTGCCGTGCAGTTTGTTGATGGAAACAAGTTGCCCTTCGCTGACGGCATCATCCAGCGTCACATAGGTAACCCCTCCATTGAACCAGACATACTCCGGCACCACATTCTCTTCCCATATGAACGAACCTTTTTTCGTGTCATAGGTAGGATTTCCATTTTCATCTTTCGTGACGATCGCAGATCCGTCCTCGTTCTTTTGACCAGCAGTCGTCCAGTCCCAAAACATCTTGGTTGCTTTGCCTCCCCGGGCATATTCAGGAATATGGCAGGTCTGACAGGCCAACCGCGCTGTGTGGGCGTCCAGGCGTTCGTGTTCGTGAGGAGCATCGGAGTGACACGATTGGCACATTTGATCATCCGTTACAGCAGAAGGGTATCGCGTACCCGGGATTTGATGGTCTTCTGTGCGGTGGCAATTGGAGCATTGGAAATTCATGCCATCCTCAGCCATGTGAACGTCCAACAATCGATCCGGATGCAGCAGGCTCGTATCCATATCGCCATGCTTCACCGCATCCCCACCACCACCTTTGAAATGGCAGGCGCCACAAGTGGCACGGCTGGTAGATCCGGCATTTTGAGCGATCATCGTAAGGTCTGGAGGGAGCCACATTTTACCGGAACCAGGAGGGAATTCCTTAGGCTCGGTCACAGGATGTCCCGCACCCGTCGGAAATTTTTGATACGTTCCGGTCGTATCGTGACAGACAAGACAATCCACTTTGGTCGCATCAGTGAAGTCAAAGTTCTGGTCGGAATACCCCACACCAACATGACAACTCGTGCAACGAGGTTCGTTGGAGGCAACAGAGATACAGTAGTTGTTAATCACATTACGTTTCCCCAACACTTGCCCGGACTCCGGATCCTCATGGTGCCAGGTCCAATGGGTCGTATCCATTACCTCTGACGCGGCCTTCGAGTGGCACATGCTGCAGGTTTCAGCACCCTCATACGACGTGATCAATTGATGCATGCGGGGCACAGCCGCTTGTGCACACACAATCAGGGAGCCAATCAGAGCCAAAAAAACGAGGCGAAACAAGAGGATTGATGTGAGGGAATCCGATTTACATATGCAAGAGTGGTTCATGACATTATCCAGTTTTAATTCCACCTATTCAATCTTGCATGCTCACATGCTCATGCACTGCTTTTTTTGCTCTCCATGAATCTTTTCTTGCCGGAATTACTTCTTTAACTATGCTTATACAAGGCATTACACGCACACATACGAAAGCAAACACCGCATCGCAACTGCGTGTCAACCAAAGTGTTTCAGGGGTTTCGGCAATCGTTCTTGAACAAAGTGATCTGGCTGCTCATCATATTGTCTTCATATGCTTTCGTCCCAAACTAATGCCATTGACCAGGAGAAACTTTCGGTTCGTCTTGCCGAACTACTGGACCTTTCCCGCCAATTGGGTGATGCCTCAAGATCCTTGTGCATCCTCGGCGAGGGCAACACATCGGTGGCCATCGACGATGCCTGCCTGGCGGTCAAAGCAAGTGGCTCCGTACTCGGATCGTTATCGGAATCAGACCTGACCGTTTGCGAACGTGCTCCTCTGACGGATGCCCTCGCCAATCGAAATTTGACCGATGCGGAAATGAAGGAACTCCTTCAATCGGTCAAATGCGATCCCAAAGCCAAGAAGCCAAGCATCGAAACGATCTTCCACGCATGGTTGTTGACATTACCGGGTGTTGAGTATGTCGGACATACCCATTCATTGGACGCCAACAAAGTGCTTTGCTCACCCAGAGCCCGAGACTTTGCCGAACGCCGTCTGTTCCCGGATGAAGTCGTGTTTTGCGGCGCCGCATCGGTGTTTGTTCCCTACACGGATCCAGGTTTACCCCTGGCACGTGAGATCCGGGATCGCGTCAAATCCTTCATCCAACACCAGGGCTACACCCCCAAGCTGATCCTCCTGCAAAACCACGGCATTATCGCCATGGGACCGACCCCGGATTCTGTCATGGCCTGCACTTTGATGGCTGACAAAGCCGCGGCCATTTTCAGTGGCGCGGCAGCGATGGGCGGACCCAATTTCCTGACGCCTCAACATGTCGAACGCATCGCCACCCGTCCGGACGAACATGAACGACAAAAGCATCTGAACACATAATCAATTCATCATGAGCCAACATTGTTACCTCGCATGCGATCTGGGCGCGGAAAGTGGCCGATTGATCCTTGGCATCCTGGAGGACGGCCGCCTCAGCCTGGAAGAAATCCATCGCTTTGCTAATACACCGATCCAGTCAGGCGATTCCCTGCATTGGAACATCGACCAACTTCAATCGGAAATCGAAACAGGTCTCAAGAAGGCAGGCCGGTTGAACAAACCATTCGAAAGTATCAGTTGCGATTCCTGGGGTGTTGACTACGTCCTCTACGATCAGGACGGCAAGCGCATGCAGCCAACCTTTCACTACCGGGATCCACGCACGGCTCTTGGGGTGGAAACCATCACCCAACGACTTCCCTGGGAGAGCATCTTCAAGGAGTCAGGCATTCAGTTCATGCCACTCAACGCCTTGTTCCAACTGGGAGCGGAAACGCCGGAGCGTCTGCGGTCAGCCAAAACGTTGGTCGGTATCGGTGACGCCTTCAATCATTGGTTTGGAGGAAAAGCTGTTCTGGAACTTTCCATGGCCAGCACGTTTCAACTCTACAATCCCATCAAGAAAGATTGGTCCGAGAAACTGGTTCAGGCAGCGGGTTTATCCAAAGACCAACTCCCCGAGATCGTACAACCCGGCACGGCGATCGGATCATTATCTGAATCACTGATGGAGCAAACCGGCCTGAATCGCATGCAAGTCGTGGCGAGTTGTTCCCACGACACGGGAGCAGCGGTGGCGGCGGTGCCGGCGCAAGGTGAAACATGGGCTTATCTCAGTTCCGGCACCTGGTCTTTGATGGGAGTCGAACTGCGTGATCCGATCATCAATGATCAATCACTCCAACTGAACTACACAAATGAAATCGGTTACGGAGGATCCATCCGACTTCTCAAGAACATCATCGGCATGTGGTTGATCCAGGAATGCCGACGCACCTGGGAAGCCGAAGGAGAAGCACTGGACTACGAGACCATCACCCGCCTGGCAGGCGAAGCCCCCGCCTTTCAATCGTTGATTGATCCCACCGACGCCCGGTTCGTCCCTCCGGGCGGTATGCCCCGGCGCATTGCCGACTACTGCCGTGAAACTGGCCAAACGGTTCCGGAAACCAAGGGAGCCATCATCCGTTGCGCTCTGGAAAGCCTGGCCTTGCTCTATCGTCAAACCCTAGTCGACATCGAATGCATGACCGGCAAGCAGATGGACACCCTGCACATCGTCGGGGGTGGAAGTCGCAATCAATTGCTGAATCAATGGACAGCCAACGCTCTGGATCGCAGGGTGATCGCAGGCCCCATTGAAGCCACTGCCGCCGGCAACATACTCATCCAGGCCCTGGCGCTGGGTCACCTGGAATCCCTCGCATCAGCCCGGGCGGTCGTCTCCAACTCCTTCCCAACAGAAACGTTCCAGCCCACCGATCAAGCCCAATGGACTCAAGCCTTTGAGACATTCAAACAATTGAAAGCAAAGTAAGGATTCGATAGTAAAGCCTGAAATATTAGGCATTTTGAGTGTTCATCATCTCGGTTTCACAAAAACCAGAGGTAATCGTTTTTTTGCCTGATATAGCAGGCAAGTATCTGCGTTTTTATCCATAAAAAACTTGCGGCACTCAAGACCACCATTTAGCCTGATATATCATGCAATCTCACCAACTAGGTTCATTGATTAGCTGGCATCGCAAACGAGCAGGATTAACGCAACGGGAGCTTTCCCTACACGCGGGTGTCAGCCGGTATGTGATTCAGGAGATTGAATCAGGGAGTGGACGAACAATCTGGAGCAACATCGAACCCGTTCTGGCAATACTGAATCTGCAACTGGAGCCTAAGGGGCCTTTGGTGAATGAATGGAAAGCAACCCGCGATGCCCGAACAACAGTCAGCTGAAAAATGGAACCGTCAGGCGGATGTCTTTCAACACGGCATACTGGCAGGGCATCTTTGTGAGTCGCCTGATGGAGGATGGAGCTTTAGCTATGAACAGGGATACACTGGCGATCCTGTTTCCTTGACTCTCCCCTACCAGGAAGAACCCTACACATTCCCGGAATTCCCTTCAGTCTTTGAGGGACTCCTTCCAGAAGGGCCTCAGCTCGAAGCGCTGCTTCGCCGAAACAAAATTGACCGCGATGATTGGTTTCGACAATTGATAACCGTGGGTGAAGACCTTGTCGGCTCTCTGACTGTTTTCGAAACAGTCACCCACCCTGCCTCGGATTGACACAAGGATGCCTTACTGCCCCATCAGTTTTCAAAAGACAACCAAGTCCGATGGATCCAGTTTTTCCCTGGAGGGCCTGCGTTCACTGCATCCCAAACTCACTCGACTGGAGCCATTGGAGCTGACGCATGAGGAACAGCTACGCGAAGCAAGTTTGCGAGCCAACAAAATGTCAGTGCAGGGTGTTCAGCCCAAACTGTCCGCTCAGCTGAAAATCAAGGAAGGACGGTTCCATATTGTGGATCAGGATGGCCGTTATCTACTGAAACCAAATCCACCTCCATTCGAAGAAGTCCCGGCGAACGAAGCGGTAACGATGTCGATGGCCACGGCCGTTGGCATTGATGTTCCCGTTCATGGATTGGTTCAGGCAGTGGATGGAAACTGGGTGTATTTTGTCAAACGATTCGACAGAATCGGCCGTAATGGAAAGCTGCATGTCGAAGACTTCACCCAATTGCTCGGCTCCAACCGAAACCAAAAATACAATAGCACACTCGAACGCGTTGCAAACGCCATCGACCAATACTGCTCGTTCCCCGCATTGGAAAAACCCAAATTGGCACGTCGGTTGATCTTCTGTTTCCTCACCGGAAATGAAGACATGCATTTGAAAAACTTCTCACTTATCAAAGCTGATGGGGTGGTGAAACTCAGTCCGGCCTACGATCTACTCAACACAACCCTGGTCCTCCAAAAGGCAGTGGAAGAATCCGCGCTGCCGCTCGCCGGGAAAAAGAAGAAACTATCTCGAACCCTTTGGCTGGATTACTTTGCTCGGGATCGGCTTAAAATGTCTCCCCGATCCATCGACATCATGATGCAGGATTTTGCCAACGCCATCCCGAAATGGCATGAGATGCTGCACCGATGCCACCTTTCAGATAAAGCCAAAACCACCTATCTGAGCTTGTTGACAAAACGCTTGGAAAGGTTGAACTTAACCTTGGATAAGCGCGTATGACAAAATGGATAGCAGCTCTCCTGACTGGGCTTGCCACACTCACGCACACACTTTCACAAGATGAAAGGCTGGGTTCTGAATGGCATGTTGTGGAGACTCTCGACATTGCGCGCGTGCCTGCCGATTTTCCCGTGCGCTTCTGCCTGCTGACGACGGATCAAATTCAGTATGTCGCCTATTACGACGATCAACGTCGCATGACGGTGGCATCGCGATCACTCAATTCTAACAGCTGGACCTATCGGGTCCTTCCCTCCCGGATTGGATGGGATTCACACAACTACATCACGATGATCGTCGACAGCACCAACCAACTGCATGTGTCAGGCAATATGCATGGGGTGCCTCTCATTTATTTCCGGACAGAAAAATCCGGTGATATCCACAGCCTGAAACAATGGTCCATGACGGGTGAACGGGAGAACCGCGTGACCTATCCCAAATTCCTCAAGGATCATGAAGGAAAACTGGTGTTCACCTACCGTGACGGAGGGTCCGGCAACGGAGTTCGGCTTTACAATCATTACGATACCGGCACACAAACATGGACACGCCTACTGGACGAACCGCTTTTCGATGGCGAAGGCCAACGCAATGCCTATCCGCTTGGCCCTATCCATGGACCGGACGGATGGTTCCACGTTGTATGGGTATGGCGCGATACACCGGACTGTGCCACCAACAACAATCTGTCTTACGTCAGAAGCAGAGACCTGGTTCATTGGGAATCATTTCGCGGGGAGCAGGTTTCCCTCCCCATACGAATCGGCATGCGAAAATTGCAGATCGATCCCATCCCCAGTGGGGGTGGCATTATCAATGGTTGTGAGAAACTGTTCATCGATGCCAATAACCGCCCCGTCGTGACCTATCACAAATCCGATGGAAAAGGTCACATGCAAATTTACGCTGCCCGCCCGCAAGGAGAGCAATGGATACGACATGTGCTGACCGATTGGAAGAAATCGGTCGCATTTTCGGGGAAGGGTTCCATGGGATTCATTGGCATTCAGATCAGTGGTCTTCGTCGATTGGAACCGGGGGTGTTGACCATGACCTATCACCATCGCGATTACGGCCGCGGACGTCTATTTCTCGATGAGGACACCTTGCGCCCACTGAACCGAAGCATTGTTGTATCACCGACTATTCCCGCAGACTTGAATGTCCTGGAATCCAGTTTTCCTGGCATGGAGATACAACGAGTGGAAGACAGCCATGAAAGTGGAGACGAACATCTGCGCTACATCCTTCAATGGGAAACCCTCGGCCGCAACCATGACCGCCCAAGAAAACCACCTTTCCCAAAACCTTCCATGCTACGACTACACACTTTGAGGCTCGTTCCCAACGATTGACACAAATCAGCAGGCCCTTTTCAGGGTTGGAAATGAAGGAACACATTCGCAATCTGCTCCCGCAGCATTCCTGAACAGGCTGTAAAGGAACACCAGAATAGCCCGCACCAAGGGTATCATTCAAACTCGATGGCAAACCGAAAAGGTAGGCCCCCGCTTGCCGCGAAGCCGCGGAAGCACAAGGGGTATGGGAATGATTTTGGTGAGATGCGGACACGATGGCGGACGCGCAGTCCCGATGTATCGCGGGCATCCTCCCAAAATGCAGATGGAATCCCTCAACTCTTCTTTGAGCGCCTCTTTTTAGGATGAAGAGACTTGCCCAGTATGTGATCGGACTGATCCACAACATGGGAACTGGAACCAACAATCAAAGGATCCGGGCGACGGACCACATGGTCGTTTTTGTCCGGGTATGGGAGCGAGTTCAGGAAATGCAGCATGCAGTTCAATCTGGCCCGCTTTTTGTCGTCGGATTTTACAATCGTCCAGGGAGCATCGGCGATGTCGGTGTAGAAAAACATCGCTTCCTTCGCTTCGGTATACTCCTCCCATTTGTCGAGAGAAGCGTTGTCAATGGGTGACAATTTCCACTGCTTGAGAGGGTCTTGTCTTCTGGAGGAAAAACGACGTCGCTGTTCTGTCTGGGTTACGGAAAACCAATACTTGAACAAGTGAATCCCCGAACGAACAAGCATCCGCTCCAGATCGGGGCATTGACGCATGAACTCGAGGTATTCCTGTGGGGAACAAAAATCCATCACGCGTTCGACACCCGCTCGATTGTACCAGGAACGATCAAAAAGAACAATTTCACCCGCGGCGGGCAAATGTTGGATGTAACGTTGGAAAAACCACTGGGATTTTTCGCGCTCGCTCGGCTTGTTCAAGGCAACCACGCGTGCTTTGCGAGGGTTCAAATGCTCCATGAAACGTTTGATGGTCCCACCTTTGCCTGCGGCATCCCTTCCCTCAAACAGCAGCACCACCTTTTCCCCCGTTTTTTCCACCCACTGTTGAAGCTTCAACAGTTCCACCTGAA
>Ga0255776_10002457_pt1 | contig 20655 bp, 17 predicted proteins | sample 071ome_19_FD_179974 | JGI IMG/M metagenome (GOLD analysis project Ga0255776, IMG submission 179974) | Coastal salt marsh microbial communities from the Groves Creek Marsh, Skidaway Island, Georgia - 071413AT metaG (version 2) | ecosystem: Environmental > Aquatic > Marine > Intertidal zone >... | reverse complement strand
CAGGGTATCCCTCGTTGCATGAGCGCTGGGATAAGGCCCATACAGAGCGCCCTCACGCCTTCGAGACCCGCGGTAAAAAGCCAACCTGGGATACTCCTCCTTATCAGTCAGTAGTATGTACGGATAAGATTTGTCGTCTCTAAGCTGAATGTTATACGCGGGCTTGTGAGTCTTGATCAGACTTTGCTCCAATAACAATGCCTCGGTCTCACTGGATGTGATAGTGATCTCTATATCCGCCACCTTCGCCACCATAGCCATGGTCTTGGTGGTCAGGCCACTGGCTCGAAAATAGCTTCCTACCCGATTCTTGAGATTTCTGGCCTTGCCGATATAAAGCACCTTACCGTTCACATCCAGCATGCGATAAACACCCGGCCTCGAAGTCAATAATTTGAGGAAGGTCTTGTGATCAAATGGCTTTTCTATCGGCTGAGTAGGCATGGAATAACAGATAGTTAATCAATCTCCACGGTGACTGTAGGCATTCACCGCTGGTAGAAATTATTACACGACAGCACTAAAAAGTGCTCAAGGGATTGGTAATCCGTTAAACTTCTGCCTGAAAATTCTGAGCCCCCGGCAAAGCAGAGGCTCAAGCGGTCTTGAGGTGCTCTCCGTATGCGATGTAATCCTCAGAGGTCTCGCAAACTCCGTTTTTCATCGCCAGGATGGTTAATTCAACATCGCTTCGGATGCCAAGCTTTTCAAAGATACGATAGCGGTAGGTATACACCGTCTTGGGGCTAATCTTGAGCAGTTCAGCAATCGCGCTTACCTTGCTACCATCTGATAACGCCATGGCAATCTGTAATTCGCGCCTTGAAAGCCGGTCAAATAAAACTTTTCTTCGAATTCCACCTCTCCGTCTCCTGGCAAATGGATCGACGCCTAGCTTGGTGGCGACGGATGGCGTCACGTAGCGCTGGCCCGCATGCACTTTTCTGACCGCAAGCAACAGCTCATTAACACCCTCTGTTTTGGTTATAAACGCTTTCGCACCAGCAGCCAGCATGCGGGAAGGAATTACGCCGACATCGATCGACGACATACCAATGATGCGCGCCATCGGGTTGCGCCCTATGATGCGGTGGGTAGCTTCGATACCCCCTATCCCGGGCATTTTTACATCCATCAGGATCACGTCCGGGTTCAAATAATTCAGGACTTCCAGGGCCCGCTCCCCGCTTTCAGCGCAGCCCAAAACCTCCATGTCATCCTCATCATTCAATAAACGTGTAATGCCAGCACTCATAAGATTGTGGTCGTCTACCACCAACAGCTTGATTTTTAAATTCTCTAAATTACTTGATAAATGATCTGCATCCATTTGTTTTCCCAATATTTTAGAACTCTATCGATACGGCAAGTCAGTTTCATCAGTCACAGTTAAATGATTCCTTTATATCCGCCTGCCAGAAAATTTGTGCGATTGCAGTGAAGCTTTTTCGGCTACTCAAGTCTGGAGGACTCTTATTCAGATGTGCTTGCTTCGACAGAGCAGCGCTGTTCAAGAGCCTTACAAAACGTTGTATCGGTAGCGGAGCAGATGTCTTAATGCGAGATTGATAATCAGGTAATTCGGCGGGATCCCATGATCGGGTTCTCAAATAATTCGTACTTCCGGCTCGAGGCGCACTCCAAAGCGGTCCAGAACCGATTTCCGCATGTCCCGAGCCAACTTCAGTAATTCGCTACCAGACGCACCTCCGTGATTAACAAGTACCACGGCATGTTCTGTATGTACCCCACACGCGCCTTCGCGTCGACCTTTCCAGCCAGCCTGTTCCAGAAACCAGGCCGCTGGCACTTTGACCATGTGGGGCACATCGGGCTCAGGATAAGCAGGAACGGAATTAAAGCTCGCACAAAGTTCCTGATAGGCCTCATTACTGATAACTGGGTTCTTGAAGAAGCTTCCGCAGTTAGGCAGGAATCCAGGATCCGGTAACTTTCGCTTTCTGATCGCCATCACCGCTGCCGCCACTTGCCTGGGAGTCGGTTTGTCCAGCGATTTTCTCTTGTCCAGTTCCTCGGCCAGAGACTGATACTCGGTTCGCGTCTGAGGTGTGCGGCTTAACTGCATAGTAACGGAAGTCACTATCAATTCGCCGGGCGCACCTTTCTTGAATATGCTGTCACGGTAACCGAAAAGGCAGTCTTCCCTGTTAAATTTACACATCTCGCCCGAGTTAATTTCCAGCGCCTCGAGACTGACAAAGACATCCGAAATCTCCACACCGTAGGCACCAATATTTTGAATTGGCGCTGCACCAACTGTCCCGGGAATGAGAGCCAGGTTTTCCACCCCGTATAATTTCTGATCGAGACTTTGCATTACAAACCTATGCCAGTTTTCACCGGCACCGAGTTGCACCTGTACCACATCAGCATCTTGTTCCACTGAGGACATTCCCGACAGGCTGATATGAATCACCAGACCGTGATAGTCCTCACTAAACAACATATTGCTCCCATCACCGAGGACAAGTACCGGCATATTTTTTTCATTAGCATAGTCCAGAGCTTGCAACAGGGAATTCAAGTCTGCCACTTCACAAAACGCGGCAGCTTTACAGTTAACCGCAAAGCTATTGTGTTTAATCAGATCAAAATTGCGAATTAGGTTCATGTGGCTGAGCTTGACAGGTTCCGTTACCGAGCGCATCCGCTCAATTACTGCTTGCTACTGTTAGTTCTGCAGCTGGCGCTGGATCAATGCTTCCAGCAGACCATCGGCCGCATCCTCCACCATATCCAGCACCAGTTCAAAGCCTTCTTCACCGCTATAGTATGGGTCCGGAACTTCATTCTCATCACGGGCGGCGTAATCCATGAAAAGCTCGATACGACAATTGCTTGCCGAAGGTCGTGCCGATTCCAGGGCAGCCAGATTGTCACAGTCCATTGCAAGCAGGTAGTCAAATTCGAAAAAATCTTGCTGCCGTACCCGGCGGGCAACAAGATGCTCCAGTTGATACCCCCTGGCACTCGCGGCGTTCGAAGTTCTTCTATCAGGAGGCGAACCGACGTGCCAGTCGCCTGTTCCGGCAGAATCTACCAGAATCTTATTCTGCAGACTGCAAGACTCTATTCGCTGAAGAAATACACCATGAGCAGTTGGCGAACGGCATATATTACCGAGACAGACCATCAGGACCCTGACCATCCCGTCGTCGCTATTGAGTGGGATGTTGTCCTTCATGGTGTTAGCTAGCTTCCGCTCCCAATATTTTACGAACGGCCAATAGATCACGTTCGGTGTCTATGCCGGCCGGAATATTTTCGCAAGATAGTGCCATGTGTATTTTGATACCATTGGAAAGAGCTCTTAATTGCTCCAATTTTTCCTGTGCCTCTAGCTGGCTGGGAGGCCAACTTACAAAATCTTGTAAAGTGGCGACCCTATACGCATAAATGCCAATATGACGAAGGCAATTTTTTGCCTGTGCACTACTGCCATGAGGTATCGTGGCCCTGCTGAAATACAATGCATAGCCATTAGCGTCACAAACAACCTTCACTGCGTTCGGATTGGCAATTTCGTCATTCTCAGAGATGGCTTCAAAAAGCGAGGCGATTCCGGCTTCAGCGTGCTTTTCCAAATTTATTGCGACCTGATTAATAGCGGCCGGCGGAATCAATGGTTCATCACCCTGAACGTTAACCATGATCTCTTCGTCAGCAAGGCCAAGCCTGACAGCTACCTCGTGAATCCGATCAGTGCCCGAACGGTGATTGCCACTGGTCATTAGCACTGATGCCCCGAATCGCGCTGCTGCTTCCTCTATACGCTCATCGTCTGTCGCGATGTACACCGCCGAAGCATCGCTCTGCAAGGCGCGTTCATAGACGTGCTGGATCATGGGCTTGCCGGCAATATCCAGTAGCGGCTTACCCGGCAATCGAGTTGCAGCAAATCGAGCGGGAATGACGACAGTAAATGTCACCGGTATTTTTCCCGTTCTTCCTCGGACAGGGACCTGGCTTGCTCAACAAGCATAACCGGTATGTCTTCTAGAATCGGAAATGCCAGTCGATCTGCGCAACAAATTAGCTCTTTGGCAAGCTTGTCAAAAATTAATTCGCCCTTGCACACGGGACAAACCAAGATACCTAGCAATTTCTGATCAAGACTCATTGAAAGCTCTATAGTTTCTGAAGGGCTTCTAATTCACTACCTGCTTGCGCTGCTTCATCAGGTTTACTATCTCCTCGATGAGCCTGCCGACAAGTTCCTCGGGCAAGTCAACCTCAACGGTTAAGTACCAGAAGTTTGCGGCAGCAAACGGCTCACATTTTACCGCATCCTTTTCAGTCATTACGACAGGTTGGCGCTCGTCTATTTCCAGCGCCTTGAAATCCTTTTCAGAAAATGGATGGTGATCGGGAAAATCATGCCTTGTTACCTCATAGGGTAACGTCGACAGCACATTAAAAAACCGATTGGGATTTCCAATTCCGGTAACGGCATGCACGTTAGTGCCAATATTAAATGGGGCACCTCTGAATGGCTTCTTTTCTCCACTTAGCAGGTTTACCAGGTAAGCAGGGTTCAATTCCATTTGATAGACCTTTTGAGTATCAGGAATTACATTGGCCTCTTTGACACTGCCGTTGACTACGACGAAAGATACTGAATCAAGGCGACTCACCGGCTCTCGTAGCGGACCAGCCGGCAGACACCAGCGATTACCGAACAGTCTTTCGCCGTCAACCACAACTATTTCCAGGTCTCTCGGCAAGGCATAGTGTTGCAGCCCGTCATCACTCAACACAACATCACACTGACGATTCGAACTCAGTTCCTGCAAAGCTTGCACCCGGTCAGGATCAACCACCATCGGACAACCAAGCGTTCTGGCAATCAAGAGCGCTTCATCGCCAACTTCTTCAACAGGGGAGTCACTCTCAACCCAATAGGGATAGTGTGGCGCCTTACCCAGATAACCACGACTGATTACTCCGGGCCTGAGCCCTGCTCGCTGCAATGCTTTTCCAAGACCTATGATGAAGGGAGTTTTTCCAGTGCCGCCAACTGTAATATTGCCAACCACCACAACTGGCAAAGGCGTGGCATTGGTTTTCGCGACGGAAGAATGGTAATGACGCCGCAACCATGCCAACAATCGAAATAGCAGCGAGAGCGGCCATAGCACGATAAGCCAGCCGTCTCCCCTATACCAGGACTCTTCGAGGGAACGCATTAATCCCTCGCCTTGCTCGACTCAGAAAATTGCATGCGATGAAGTTTCGCATATTGCTGATTTAGTTCAAGTAGATCCCGGTGGGTTCCCGATTCGATTATTCTGCCACTATCCATCACCAGAATAAGATCAGCGTTCTCCACCGTAGAAAGACGATGGGCTATGACAATCGTGGTTCGACCCTTCATAAGCGCAGCCAATGCATTCTGGATATGCTGTTCAGATTCGGAGTCCAATGCCGATGTCGCTTCATCCATAATCAGCAAAGGCGCGTCTTTGAGCAAGGCTCGTGCGATCGCTATACGCTGTCGCTGGCCACCAGATAGTTGACTACCCTCATCCCCAACTTCGGTATCTATACCTTCTGGCAACTCAGAAACAAACTCCATAACATGGGCATTTTCTGCAGCCTCAATAATCTTATTTCGATCCACGCTACCGAGACTGCCATAGGCAATGTTTTCAGCTACGGTAGCATTGAAAAGCACCACCTGCTGAGACACCAGAGCAATCTGGTTTCTGAGATCTGCCAGGGAATAGGCAGAAATTGGCACGTCGTCAAGCAAAATCTGGCCTTCATTACAGTCATAGAAGCGCGGGATCAGACTGGCCAATGTTGACTTGCCGCTGCCAGATTTGCCCACAAGTGCGATCACCTGGCCCGGGCTGGCCTCGAACGAGACATCATGCAATGCCACTAAATCGCGGCCGTAGGAAAATGTAACATCCTTGAACTCCAATTTTCCTATCACACGGTCGACGTGGAAGTCTCCCTGGTCTCTTTCTCTTTTTTCGTCCATCAGCCCGAATATGCTTTCCGCGGCTGACAATCCCCGCTGTATAACGGAATTAACCTGAGACAACTGCCGGATCGGTTTGGCCAGCAGACCTGCCATGGTCAGAAAAGCAACAAAGTCCCCGGCAGATTTGTCGGCGAAAAAGCTGGGGGTCATTGCCATCCAGACTAGCGTCGCCATTGCAATAGCGACAAACAACTGAATAAGGGGAGTGCTGATGGATTGGGTTAATTCCATCTGCATGTTTTGTTTACGATTTCGCTCACTGGCCCGGCGGAATTTTTCCGCAACAAAGTCCTGGGAGCCGAAGGTACGGACCACTCGATGCCCCTTTACCGTTTCATTGGTGATCTGAGTAACATCGCCCATGGAGTCCTGCATTTTAGTGGCGTACTTACGAAATCGCCTGGCTGCGGCGGAAACTGTAATTCCTACAACGGGAGCAACAATCAGAAAGGTTAAACTTAGTTTCCAGTCGGTAATCAATAGCGCGACCAATAAGCCGATTACAGTGAGGCCCTCACGCATCGCCACGGTCAGCGCAGAGCTGGCGGCTCCCGTGATTTGAGTAACATCGTAGGTTATCTTGGAGACAATCTTGCCCGCGGTGCTTCGGTCATAATAGCTGACTGGCACATCCAGTAAACGACCGATCATTTCGCAGCGTAATTTGTGAACCACATGATTCGACACGAGTGCAATACCGTAGCTACCCATGATGCCACCAATTCCGCGAACTACCACGATTAGTACACACAGCAAGGGACTGAGAACTCTCAGTCGATCGAATTGTTCAGATTCTATCGCGTCAACAGTCCAGCCCAACCACTGCGCGGTCGCAACCGAGGTTGCGGCAAAGATAAGATAACCGACGACGCTCATTTCAAATGCCAGCAGATGGGGCCTTACATAACGCAACAGGCGTTTGTATAAATCCCAGCTATCGTGAATTCGAAATTGGCGGTCCGAGTTCTTGTTTCTAGATTGGCTACTCAACGACTTTGATCGCCTGTGATTGTGTGTCAAGATTTTCAACGGACTCATTCGGCCGCTGCGTAGCAATACTCAGCCGGGAAAATCCGAGCTGGCCGATACCATCCATGGCAGTCACAACTGATTGATGGGTGGCTTCCGCATCAGCAATCAGAATTATCGGGATTGATTTATCGTTCTGTGTAACCAACTCCAATCCCTGCATGAGCGTGTTGATTTCTGAATTTAACAGCGGTCGACCATTGATGGTGTAGGTACCGTTTCGGCTCACAGTAATTTCGATCTGATCTGGCAATGTTTCCGACGGAGAAGCGTCGGCTTCTGGCAAATTGACCATGAGCCTTGTTTCTCTGGAAAAAGTGGTCGTGACCATGAAAAAGATTAACAGCAAAAATACCACGTCGATTAAAGGCGTTATGTTTATAGTAAGATCGTCACGATTTTGACGCTTGAACTTCACGAGTCACTCTCTTTGACTTTCACCGCCCGGTCTGTGTGCAGGGCATCAACCAGCTTGATGGATTCCTGTTCCAGGCTCAGCACCAAACTGTCAACTTTTCGAGTAAAGTAGCGATGAAACATAAACGTGGGGATCGCCACAGATAATCCAGCAGCAGTCGAAATCAGGGCTTCGGATATCCCTCCTGCGAGGGCATTCGCATTGCCTGTACCCTGCAGCATGATCTCACTGAAAACCCGAATCATACCTACTACCGTTCCCAACAATCCAAGCAGTGGCGTAATCGCGGCAATTGTTCCGAGAGTGTTGAGGTAACGCTCCAGTTCGTGGACTACCTGCGCGGCTGCCTGTTCTATGCTTTCGATCATGGCAGCCCGACCATACTTCGAATTTACCAGCCCGGTTGCCAATAACTGACCGAGTGGCGACGACAAACGCAGTTCGCGCAGTTTACTCGAGTCCAATTGATTGTTCTTTATCCAGGTCCAGACCTGTGCCAATACGTATCTCGGCGTAATGCGGGCCGCGCTGAGAGTCCAGAAGCGCTCTATAATGATGGCAATAGCAAGGACCGAGCAGAAAATAATGGGGATCATTAACCATCCACCGGCCCTGATTAATTCAATCACTCGTGTTCTCCCAGACTCACACCCAGTACTTTACCATATTCTCATCAACTCCCCGATTCCTTGCGGGAAATCACACTGCTGAATTCAGTGCATTAAGATTTAGCATCTGAATCTCTATTCTTCTGGTTTCGACCAGTGCCAGTAGCGCTTGAACCGATCTCGGTAAAGACGAATTTCGGGTTTTTCATTCAATTCCCTCAAGACGATACTGATCATGCCGTTCTCAGATGTCGACAGCTGGTTAGCCCCGATGCGGGATACGCGTTCCAGCACTCGAGTAGACGGATGACCAAACTGGTTTCGGTAGCCCGCTGAATGAATAACCAATTGCGGACGAACAGTTGCGAGAAAGTTGAGGTTCGATGACGTATTGCTGCCATGGTGAGCAGAGACAAGCACCTCAATGTTCTCGCCATGTTTGAATTCGCTTATCAGCCTTCGCTCGATTGAAGCATCGATATCGCCCGGCAGTAAAACCTGAAATTCACCTGCTGAAATCAGCAGCACACACGAAGCATTGTTGCCGCTGTATTCACTTTCCACCGGCGGATGCACAAAACGAAAGTCAATCCCGTCCCATTGCCAGGCAATGTGTCGCGCGCACCTTTCCGCAGGTTCAGATAACGCAGGGAGTTCTTCTCCTATCAAGAGTCGATCAATCGGCATATTCTCAAGCAACCCGGCGACTCCGCCCGCATGATCATTATCAGCATGACTTGCTACCAGCACTTGAACCCTCTTGATGCCCAGTCGGCGAAGTACTGGGGCGACAATCGCAGTACCGCTGTCAAATCCGCTACTGAATCGGGGACCAGAATCATATACCAGGGCATGATTTGCTGTGCGCACGATAACTGCGAGACCCTGTCCCACATCGAGAACATGGATTGCCATAGCACCCTCGCCTTCAGGCCTGGGGATAAAAGAAAATAAAGGCGACAACAATAGCAATCCCAGCACTCGACTGTTCGCGATACCAGGAAGTAACAAGAGCAGGCATCCAAAAGCAGCGAACAACAGCATATCAGCTGACAATTGATTGCTGCGCCAAGTCGTACCAAATTCAGGTAACGTTGCTAGCTGCTCAAGCAGGTAATAAAGCCAACCGAAAATCCTATCCGCCAATTCAAAGAGCTGGCGACTGACAAAGAATGATATCGGCGAGAATGCCGCAGCAAGGAGGCTCATCGGCACTACAAGCCAACTCACAACGGGTATCGCTACCAAATTCGCCGCGGGTGCCAGCAGCGACACCTGACCCTGCCAGTAGCCAAGAGGAACCGACAGGCCAACAAAGACAGCAAGTTGTGGTGCCAGTAATCTCTGCAGCCGGTTGCCGGTCGAATTATCGACCTGCTTTGAGACATACCTCCTGTGCGTCAGTAGCAGAGAGGCAACTGCCGCAAAGGATAACCAGAACCCTGATCCAGTAGCCGCCATAGGATCCCACAGCAGCACCAGCAACATGGCGAGAAAAAACGAAAACCAGCTGTTACCGTTTACCGCCAGCATCCTGGCAGCAACAAAAATTACGACCATGATGACGGCACGCTGAGTTGGTAACGCGAAGTCCGCCATTGCCGCATAAAACAGTGCACCGCCAATCGCAGCTAAAGCACCAGCCTGCTGAGAAGGAAGCATATCGCTCAATTGGGCGCTAAATCGCCAGACGCCTGATACAAGACAGGCGAACAGGAATGCCACCAGAGCAATATGCAAGCCAGAAATGACAACCAGATGATTCGTTCCCGTATCGCTGAATACATTCCATTGAGAATCATCGAGTAGGTTTCGATCACCAAGGGTGAGTGCTAGCAAAACTGACTGAAAAGGCAGTCCGGAAGTAATAGCCAGCAATTTCTCCCTGAATGCTGCCCGGACTCCCAGCAAGGTCGTCGAAGTCTCAGCTATTAGCCCGTTGTACTCACTACTCCTCACGTATCCGCGGGCAGATATGCCTTGCTGAAATAACCAGCCTTCATAATCGAAGGTGCCAGGATTAGCTGAGCCGTGGGGTCGCTGAAGTCTAACCACCAATTTCCAGCGCTGGCCTGCTTTGAATGCCAAGTCATCATACGTATTCAGTAATACCTTACGATGGCTAAACTCATCCTGCGCATGTTCAATGTAAAAGTGAAAACTCTGTCCAACAGAGCGTGGCTCGGGGATGGAAGCGACGTATCCCTCGACATACAGATCTCGCCCTTCTAATCTCAAGGGAATTTGTTGTTCAAGCTTCTGTTCGCCATGGTAGAGATGCCAGCTGCTTCCCGTCAGCAGAAAACCCATCAGAATCAGCGCTTCACCCCGATTGCTTTGAATCCGAGTCAGTCCTACCCCTGTGCAAAAAAATAAAAGGCTCAACGAAGCGATCGACCACCAGGGAAGCAGGTCCGGCCAGAACCCTACCCAGATTATGCCTGCGGCAATCGCGAACATCCTTGTGCGCATTGAACCGACCCGATTGAGGGGTTAATTCTTGAAGATACTAGAAGTCGGATTCTGATTTAGCCAGAATCGAGAAGTTATTTACACTGCTCGCAGACCGAATAGCACCGATTACCATCCAAAATGATCGCCTATGGCAATCTATTCAGTTCGCAGCGCCTCAGCTGGCTGCACCGCTGCGGCCCGATTCGCCGGATAGAAGGTGGCAAGAATTGACAACAACATAACACCGGCTGAAATACCGATTATGTCAGACAGCTTTATTTCCGAAGGCAGGAAATCTATCGGGTAGACTTCCGCATTGAGTAACTGCACCCCGAGGACTGACTGGATCAGGTCAGCAAAATCACCTATCCCCAAGGCAGCCAAAATACCGAGCAAAACTCCTATCAAAGTGCCAATTGCGCCAACCATAAATCCCTGCAGCATGAAAATATTGCGCACAGTCTCAGGGCTAGCTCCCATGGTCCGCAAGATAGCTATATCCGGCTTTTTGTCGCGCACCACCATTATCAGACTGACCACTAAATTGAATGCAGCCACTGCCACCAGAAGCCATAGCATCAGTGCCACAATGGTTCTGGAAAATAGAATATTCTCATAAATGCTACCGAACATTTGGGACCAGCTGGTGAGACGCACTCCCGCGGGTACTAGCGTTTGCAATTCCGCCCTTACCTGGTCAGCGGTCAGTACGTCATTCAAACGCACACGCAATCCGGTGTAAGCATTGCGCATCTTAAACAATGCTCTGGCCGCTTCGATATTAATAATCGCAAGCTCACTATCCAGCTCTAATGTTCCTACTCTGAATATTCCGACAACATCGAAGGCCCGATACGAAGGCAAAGGCGTTAATGGGTTTATATTTACTGTCAGCGAAAAAAGATCCAATCTGTCTCCAACAGATACACCCAAATTCTCTGCCAGGGACTGTCCAAGAATCACCCCCCAGCGCTGCGATGACAGATCGGTCACTGAGCCGGCAACCATGAATTGCTCCAGGACTGAGATAGACTGCTCTAGCTCGGGATCAATTCCGTTAACCAGAACACCTTTATTAAAATTCTCAGTAGAGACGATGCCTGTCTGCTCGATTAGAGGTGCAACTGCCTGCACATCGGCCCGCTCCATCACAAGACTTTCCAGTTCTTGCCACTGCTGTAAGCTAAAACTCTCTTCAGTAGAAAGTGTGATATGCGGCACTATCCCTAGGATATTTTCCCTGACCTCTCGATCAAAGCCGTTCATGACCGATAGGACTGTTATCAGTATCGTAACACCCAGCGAAAGTCCGAATATCGAAACTGCGGACATGAAAGCAACCAGCTGACTCCTTCGGCCAACCTTTATGTAACGGGTCGCGATATAGCGAGCAAACCAGAAGGATCCGCGATCACTCATGATTTCGCAATTCTCCGTCCAGCAATAGTAGTCTGCGGTCCATTGCGGAGGCCAGCTCTTCATCATGAGTTACAACGACGAAACAAGTCGCGAAGATTTTGTTTAGTTCCAGCATCAGGTTTTGCACTTCTCTGGCAGTGTGGCGATCCAGATTTCCAGTCGGCTCGTCGAGCAGAACACACTTTGGGTCAGTAACGAGAGCTCGTGCGATTGCAACTCGCTGCCTCTCCCCACCTGAAAGCTCACTCGGCTTGTGCTCAAGACGATCAGCAAGCCCAACCTTTTGTAGCATTTCCTTCGCACGCGACTGAGCTTGCTGCACATTTACTCGAGCTATCAATAGCGGCATGGCAACGTTTTCGAGCGCACTAAATTCACCGAGCAAGTGGTGAAACTGATACACAAAACCAAGGTATTGATTTCTGAGCTCGCCCCGCTCGGTTTCGCTCAGCTTGGCGGCGTTTCGTCCAGCAACAACTACGTCTCCTGAAGTCGGCGTATCAAGTCCGCCGAGCAGATTCAGCAAGGTGGTTTTGCCAGACCCGGAACTCCCTACAATGGCGATGCGCTCTCCAGGGAATACTCGCAGATTAACATCGGCGAGAACCTCTATCTCGCGCGGACCTTCCCTGTAGACTTTTCTAAGGTGAATGCACTCCAAAACCGGCAACGCCGGCGCTTGACGATCCCCTGTTTTAGATTCCGACACCTATTCGTACCTCAATAACTCAGCCGGCTGCACCCTGGCGGCGCGGTAAGCAGGATAGAGTGTTGCCAGGAAACTGATAAGCAATGCCGCTGATGCGATTATCAGTACATCGCTCCATATAAGTTCCGCTCGTAGATACGAGATCATATAAAGTCGTTCCGGCGCCAATATAGTGTTGATCAAATTTTCAAAACCAGCGGCTATTCCAGTCAAATTAAGGGCAGCCAATACGCCGACAACAGTTCCGATGATTACTCCCAACAAGCCGGCTAGGCTTCCTTGAACTATGAAAATACCCATAATTGCAGCCTTGCTGGCTCCCATCGTCCTCAAAATCGCAATATCAGCTCCTTTATCCGCCACGACCATGACGAGGGTTGACACGATATTCACGGCACCAATCAGGACTATCATCAGTAACATGAACCCCGTAAGCATTTTTTCCATACGCAATGCATCAAACAAGTTCCGTTGACTTTCATTCCACGGAATTACGCGCACCTGATCCTCTAGCCCAAGATTTAAAGATGCACGCTCGACTATCGCGGCTGCGTCAAAGACATCTTCTACCTTGACTCGCAACTGCACACGCTGATCGCCGAATAGTTCCCTGGCCTGTTCGAGCTGCACCAAGGCGACGCTTTCATTGCCATAAAAACCAAAATCTGCCGCCCCGAGAACAGAGAACCCCTTTGCATCATCGAGGGATCTGCGTAGCAAGCTGCGCAAGGGCGTTACACTTACACTTTGGTTGCTAAAAATTCCCAGATCCCTTGCCAATCGCGAACCCAGAATCATGCCGTTATCTGCATTCTCGAGCTGGGTCATCAACTGCCCCAATGAAGCACTGACCCCGTCCAAGACTGCGAGCTCAGATGCGGCGTCGATACCGCGGAGGCTGACAAATCGATCTCGCCCCTGGTGTCTGACCCAGGCTTCACCTTGCAGGAAAGGGGCTACCGACTCGATACCTGTCTGACTGGCGTACAACCTAGCCAGTTCCTGCCAAGAACCCGCGTCGCCGGCAATTTCGATAAGCGCGTGAGGAACAGATTTGAGAGTTTCGCTTCGCATAACAGTCGTCGAACCATTAATAACTGACAGCACCACGATCATGGCCAGAACACCCAGTGTTATGCCCAGCATCGAGATGACGGACACAAACGACACGAAAACGTTGCGTTTCCTTGTTCTGGTGTAGCGGAGCCCTATGTAGAGAGATACCGGTTTGAGCATGGCAAAATGACCGGTCTGCTTTAGAAGTATAGTAATAAATCAGTTCGCTATGGCTGACTAGCGTGTCTCTGCAACAGGCGCTGCACGGTTTTAAAGCTTACTGGCGCCATCGGAGTACTCACTGCCTTGGATATCGCACGTAACGACTTCCCTTCTGTCTTGAGTTGAACAATTCGTCTCAAAACGCGCTGCTCGACGGGATTTTCGATCAGGCTTCCATTTTCATGAATCATATAACCGAAGGGACGACTACCACCAAGGTATCGCCCCCTGGAGCGCTGCTTGTTCTTGACTCGCTTTACACGCTCCACTGATTTGCGCTTTTCCAGCCCCGAAAGCATACGCGCGACGTGTCCGAAATTGACCAGGAACTCGGCAGTGGTTACATCACCACCCAACTGCGCAATATGCAGACCAATTCCTCGCTGTATGAATGCGTCGATAGTTAACGCGGCGTCTTCAGTGGAACTGAAGATTCTTTCCAGACCATTGGTGACGACAATATCACCTGGCTTGAGTAACTCCAGCAACCTCGAGGCGTTTGTACGGCGGGCAAAATCTATATGCCAACTGATGTCCAGATCCACAAATGAATCCGAGAGCAGCCATTGCCGTTCAAGGCAATAAGTGCTGATTGCAAGACGCTCTGTTTCAGAGAGAGACTCGAGGGCTTCCGAACCCTCTTCCTGTTCAAGTTCGGAGAATCTGCAATAGGAATAGACTGTCATTTATTAACTCAACCAGGACTCGCGCTATATCAGAGTGCTTTTAACACCCTGTTTTCATTAGTAAATCTCGATCAATAGACCGACGTTGTACCGTGTGTCTCTGCGAGGACAAAGCCACGGGGGCCAAAATTTAAACGCATTTGTTTTTGATAATCAAGACCCACTTGAAGCTGCGCCGACAAAGCACCTCACCAGACTCATAAAAATGACGCATCTCTTTGTTTTACCGTCATTTTTATAAAGACGGGTATTGAGTGCAAAGTACTTTACTGATACACTCGGCGCTGTTGGAGTTACTGGACACCAACAGCGTCGGTTCAGTTGCGGCCGCATTAACGGATATGAAATCGCCAGCAAAAGCAGGCTGGCGAACTACAGCAATACCTCACAACATTGACGGATTGCTGTAATGCCGAACCAAAAAGTTATAGCAGAAAGTTTTATTTTAATTAATCGTCGCCGCTAAATCGGCGGCAGGTTTAAAAATCCAGGCAGATATCAGGATTTCAGATTAGCGGGCTCGGGGTATAGGATCGAAACGCTACCCGGACCAAAAAGACAAGGTAAAAGTTAAGGTTAAGGTATAGAAGGAAGTGGTACAGAGAAGGGCTCGTTACCCTGACTCATTCTGAATAATCTAGGAACAGGCCAAGGGCCGCCTACTTTCAGTTCATAGCAGGTAACGAATAGCCGCTTCACGAGCGAATATAGAGTCTCTGAAAATCACTCAACATGGTATTCAGTTGAAATAGCAGGAAATCGACAATCATCTCAAGTAATTACAGTATGAAAGGTGCAAAGCGCCTAAAAACATTTTGCTTGAACTGACTCCCGACCATCCCGCGAATACTAGAATCTATTTCTTCAAGCTCACCATTTAGATAGCGAGGCTTCTGCCTGCATCTGTACAAGCCTTATCGATTCCCTTGCGTTACGCCGCGTAGCCGCCATGGCATCTGCGACGCATACGCTAATCCCCTCCTGGTATCTCTCCCTGGCACTAAAGGTCTAAAGAGATACTATGAAAAGAATGTTAATCAATGCAACTCAGGAAGAGGAGCTTCGTGTAGCCCTGGTTGATGGGCAGCGCCTGTATGATCTGGACATCGAGAATCGCACCAGAATTCAAAAAAAGGCGAACATCTATAAAGGCAAAATTACCCGTGTTGAACCCAGCCTCGAAGCAGCCTTCGTCGATTTCGGGGCAGAGCGACACGGATTTCTGCCCCTCAAAGAAATTTCAGACCAGTATTACGTCAAGCCTGCCGTCATCAACGGAGAGCGGACACCAATTCGAGAATTGCTGCCCGAAGGTACCGAAGTTGTGCTGCAAGTGGAAAAAGAAGAGCGCGGGAATAAGGGTGCTGCGCTAACCACTTACATCAGCCTTGCGGGGCGTTACCTCGTATTGATGCCGAATAACCCAAAAGCTGGCGGAATATCAAGACGCATTGAAGGTGAGGATCGCACAGAGATCCGCGAATCACTGCGGAATCTCGAAATCCCAGATGGTATGGGCCTTATAGTCCGCACCGCCGGGGTTGGCAAGGAACAGGAAGAACTGCAATGGGATCTTGATTATCTGCTCGCGCTCTGGAAATCAATTCAGGAGGCCGCCTCAGAGCGCTCTGCCCCGTTTTTGATCTATGCAGAGAGCAACGTAATTATCCGCACCATTCGGGACTACTTGCGCAAAGAAATCGGTGAAGTGTTACTGGACACTGAGCAGGCCTATAACGAGGCTCTGAATTTCATCCAGCAAGTGATGCCGCAGTACGAAAATCGTATCAAGCACTACAAGGAAAAATTACCACTCTTTAATCATTATCAAATCGAGGGGCAAATAGAGAGTGCGTTCGAGCGGGAAGTAAAGCTTCCTTCCGGTGGATCGATAGTTATCGATCCCACAGAAGCTCTGATCTCCATAGATATCAACTCATCGAGAGCGACCAGAGGCTCCGATATTGAAGAGACAGCCCTGAACACCAACCTGGAAGCAGCTGATGAGATTGCAAGACAATTGCGCCTCCGAGACATGGGTGGACTCGTGGTTGTCGATTTCATAGATATGAATTCAAATCGCAATCAGCGCGAGGTCGAAAACAGAATGCGGGCAGCCCTGGAATCTGACAGGGCTCGAGTGCAGATCGGCCGCATTTCGAGATTTGGACTCCTGGAAATGTCCCGTCAGCGACTCCGCCCGTCCCTCGGAGAGACCAGTACAATTGTATGCCCACGATGCAGCGGTCAGGGCACGATTCGAGATGTGGAATCCTTATGTCTGTCGATTCTGCGTATTCTTCAGGAAGAAGCCAACAAGCAGAAAAGTCTGGAAGTCAAAGCTACAGTTCCACTGGTTGTAAGCTCCTACCTGCTTAACGAAAAACGCGCAGCCCTTGCAGAGATTGAGTCACAAAGCGGCACTCGCATTATTATTCAACCGAACCGTGATATGGATACGCCCCATTACGAGATTACTGGCCTAAACAAGAAGGCACAGACCTATGAGGTTGATTCGGTATCAGAGGCTGATGTCCCCGTTGTATCCTCGAAAATAGAAAAACCGGAACAACCGGCTGTACAGGCACCTACTGTCAATTCTGCACCGGTCGCCAGGAAAAAGATAAAGAAAAAGGGATTTTTCGCACGGCTGCTCACCGCCCTTTTCGGCAATGACGACAGTGGGCGCAAGTCAGAAAAACAGCCCAGCAAGAGTCATAAGGATCAACGTCGAAACAGAACCCAGGGTAAAGGCCAGGGCCGACAGGCGAATAGAAGTGGCCGACGGGACGAGAATCGCCGGAGTAACGACAGGACGGAACAACAAAATCAAGGTCAGCAGCGCAGGAGTGGTGGAAGCCGGGACGATAACCGCCCTGGCGCCGAACGGGGTAAAGCTGCTCGAGGCAGAAAAGAGCAGCAACAAAGAGATAAGTCAGGCAAGAAACTTGACGCCGACAAGCAGGAAAATAGTCAAGCTAGGCAAGCGGACGACTCCGGTTCTGGCAATCATAAGGAAAATCTCCGCAGGCCGGGTAGCAAACGCCCGCGCAATACTGCGCCGCGCAAGCGAGGACCCCGACCTGAACCAGAAGCACAAATCCGGAGCGAGCCGTCGGTAGACCCAGCGCAGGAAATACCGCAGTCATCTGCCGCGGAACCCAGCACCGCTTTGCCTGGTCAAGCCTCAGTCGGAGTCGTTCAGGGCAGCGCTATTGATATTCAGCCGCCGCAATCGGTCGAGCAAACAGCAAGCAGTCCGGACGATACCGAACTGGCTGCCTTCGACACTACAAACGCGATCGCGGAGAACACGATGGTTGACAAGACCGCACACATCATCAGTGATGCACTTATCGATAACTTGGAATCCTCTCCAACCGAAGCAATTGACCAAGGCGGCAATCTTGTTAACGAAGAAACGCAGACCGCAGAATCTGCTGATAGTGATACTCGGCCACAACACCCGGCACAAAAAATCGCCACGCCAGAAGAGCCCGGGCCAGGCCAGTCGGACGAGGAAACCCCGATGTTATCCGAAGATCTCGTAGCCGATTCGTCTCCAGAAAGCCTCGATATGGAGCACGGAATTGAGCCTGAGATTGCTGACGAGCACTCTCAGGACAATGCTTCCGAGGAATCACCTGAACCCGATTCAGTTGAAGTGATCCCTTCGTATGCGGATTCTGAAAGCGCGCCTAACTCTGGACGCGCGCCTAACGATCCGAGAGAAGTCCGCAGACGTCAGCTCAAAGAGCAGGAAGCCGACTAACAGGCATCTTGTCAATCTATTGCTCTTTCGCTAAGAAATTTGCAGGGGCCCATCAAAAAAGGCCGTAACTCATAGTTGCGGCCTTTTCTATGTCTCTTCAACCGCACGGACTGAACCTGCAAGGCGTCATTCAGTCTCCCGTCGATTCAAGGTCTTTATAGCTTGCTTTCGAGTTCCGGTAGCGCCTGAAACAAGTCTGCAACCAGACCATAATCTGCCACCTGGAAAATCGGCGCCTCTTCATCTTTGTTGATGGCGACAATAACCTTCGAGTCCTTCATACCGGCCAAGTGCTGAATTGCGCCGGAAATTCCAACCGCAATGTAGAGATCGGGCGCTACAATCTTACCCGTTTGTCCAACCTGCATATCGTTTGGAACAAATCCTGCGTCCACAGCAGCTCTAGAGGCACCAATCGCGGCACCTAGCTTATCTGCCACTTTTTCAAGCAATGCAAAATTTTCACCGTTTTGCATACCGCGTCCACCCGATATCACGATCGACGCCGAGGTCAATTCCGGGCGCTCTGATTGCGAAAGCTCTTCGCCTACAAACCTGGATATTTCCTGGCTCCCGACATAATCACAGCTTTCAATTGTTCCCGTCCCACCTCCAGCCGCCTCACCGAAAGCCGTGGTGCGAACGGTAATTACTTTGATCGGGTCAATGGATTGTACAGTTGCTATCGCGTTACCGGCGTATATCGGGCGTACAAATGTATCCTCAGACACGACTGCTGTTATGTCAGAGATTTGTCCGACGTCCAGGAGTGCCGCAACCCGAGGCATAAGGTTTTTGCCTGTCGTTGTCGCAGGTGCAAGGATGTGACCGTATTGCTTGCCGACTTCGGCCACGACAAGCGCTATACTTTCAGCCAGCTGGTGTTCGTGCGCCGGGCTATCTGCAACAATTACCCTGCCTACACCCTCCACAGTCGCGGCAGCTTTTGCTACGAGTTCGCAGTTCGAGCCTACAACCAACACGTCCAGGGAATCGACAAGCTGCAGGCCCGCGGAAATCGCGCTGAGTGTGCCGCCTTTCAGGGTACTGTTATCGTGCTCTGCTACAATCAATACGCTCATACTGTACCCCTAAATTACCTTTGCTTCGGTCTTGAGCTTTTCTATAAGCTCGTCCACAGACGCAACCTTGATTCCGGCGGTTCTCTCGGCAGGCGGCTCCACGCTCAATGTTTTGATACTGGATTGTACAGAGACGCCAAGATCACCCGGACTTAGGGTGTCGATTGGCTTCTTCTTCGCTTTCATAATATTCGGCAGAGAGGCGTACCTGGGTTCGTTCAGTCGCAAATCGGTAGTAACAATAGCCGGCAGTTCCAATTCCACCGTTTGCTCACCACCGTCGACTTCTCGCGACACGATAATCTTGCTCTCCGCAAGATCAGCTCGACAGGCAAATGTGCCCTGGGGCATTCCAGTTAAAGCGCCAAGCATCTGACCAACCTGATTATTATCCGTATCAATCGACTGCTTGCCCAGGAGTACCAGGTCGACCCCCTCCTTTTCAATGAGCGCCTTGAGAATCTTGGCCACACTGAGGGGCTGTGCTTCCTGATCTGTTTCCACCAGGATTCCACGATCTGCACCCAGAGCCAGAGCGGTGCGGATCTGCTCCTGAGATGCGGCAGTACCCACTGATACTACGATGACCTCATCTACTTTACCCTGCTCCTTGAGGCGCACGGCTTCCTCTACTGCGATCTCGCAAAATGGATTGATGGCCATTTTGGCATTGGCAAGTTCCACACCACTATTGTCCGACTTGACCCGGACCTTAACGTACGCGTCTACGACACGTTTGACAGCCACAAGAACCTTCATGGATTCTCCGTTAGTGCGCTATAAATTACTGGGATAACCGGTTGCCGCGCTGCTGATAAAGGCCTGGCGACTCCGAAAAAAGGCGCCTATAGTGCCGTTTTTGCTGCCACAGGTCAACCAGCCGCAGCCCTCAAAAGGTTCAGGCATCAAGCATATCCGAGCGAAAAAAAATGTCCTGCGCTCCAAATCCCAAGCAAACTTCCAGACTCGCCGTCAGCAGCGTCTACCAGCTGATAAAAGACACTTCGAGATAACAAGGCGAAAAGCCCGTCTCTAACCAGCACTGTCGGATGGGGCTCATCACCCTTATCACGCTTCCCAATCTTAAGCGGGTGGTGCTCATCCACCAGCACCCACTCTCCGGTATTGAGCAAAATCCGTACCTCTTGATCGGAACCGCTACCGGTAATTTCCATTCCCCGCGCGACATA
>Ga0255776_10002439_pt1 | contig 20749 bp, 21 predicted proteins | sample 071ome_19_FD_179974 | JGI IMG/M metagenome (GOLD analysis project Ga0255776, IMG submission 179974) | Coastal salt marsh microbial communities from the Groves Creek Marsh, Skidaway Island, Georgia - 071413AT metaG (version 2) | ecosystem: Environmental > Aquatic > Marine > Intertidal zone >... | reverse complement strand
CTCCCGGCTGGGACCATTCTCAATGACATGATGTCCCACGAGGACTGGGTGCCCACGTTAATGTCGGCAGTCGGCAGGCCGACCATTGTTGAGGAGTTAAAGGCCGGCGTAACGGTTAACGGCCGTGATTATCACAACCATCTCGACGGCTACGACTTTTTATCGTACCTCACGGGTGAATCGGATAGCGGCCCTCGCGACGCCTTTTATTATTGGAGTGACGACGGTCTGCTGACAGCAATGCGCGTAGGCGATTGGAAGGTGGTCTTCGCCGAGCAGCGCGCTAAGGAGTTTGATGTTTGGCGCGAGCAGTTCCAGACCCTGCGTATCCCCAAGGTCTTTCATTTGCGCCGTGACCCTTTTGAGCGGGCCGATGAGCACTCGAATACCTACAACGACTGGTGGGTGCGGGTGGCGCTGCCGCGTTTAACGATTGCTCGCGTCGAGCTGCAGGGTTTTCTGGAGACGCTCAAGGTGTATCCGCCCAGACAGCGACCGGCGACCTTCACGATTGATCAAATGATGGAGGAACTTTACCAGCGCGCTCAGTAGGATGGCGCTGGCTACCGATCCGCTGGGGGTCGGGCTGGTTGTGATTGCGGCGCTGATGACGTCCAGCTAAAAGATTGTGACCGCAAATAAAAAGCGAGCTTTGAGCTCGCTTTTTCGTCTCCGCATGTTTTAGGCGGGCGCTACGAGGGCCGATTCATCCAGTGCTTTTATCCGGCGAGAAACATCCCAGTTTGATGCGCGCTTAGTGGCCCGACGGGTCGACTTCCCAGCTGTCCGTGAGATAGGCGTGCACCACGCCGCCGTCAACCGCGATAGTCTCACCTACGACATAGTTACCTGAGCGCGCGGCGAGATAGATCGCAACACCGGCCATGTCTTCGTCGTTGCCAATACGTCCGGCGGGCACATGCTGACCGACGATATCCCCAAGATCGCGCGCGGCTTTGTTCATCTCTGACGCGAAGGCCCCTGGCGCAATGCCCGTCACCAGAATCCCATCTTTTACCAATCGCGCGGCGAGACGCTTGGTCAGATTAATCACGGCCGCCTTGGAGGCTTGGTAGCTGTAGGTTTCCCAGGGGTTCAGGCGCAGTCCGTCGATAGAGGCGATGTTGATAACTTTTGCCGGCTGTTCAGCGGACGCTCCCGCTTTCAGCAAGCCGTGCATGGCCTGGGTCAGAAAAAAGATCGACTTCACATTGAGATTCATCACTTTGTCCCAACCAGCCTCGGGGAAGGTTTCAAAGTCCTCGCCCCAGGCGGCACCCGCGTTGTTCACCAGAATATCGATGCCGGATTCATGTTCAGCCATGGTTGCGGCAAGCGCTTTACACCCCGCGACTGTCGAAATGTCTTGAGGGACCGCGATACAGTTTGGCCCCAGTTCCGCCGCGACCGCTTCGCACACATCCGCCTTGCGGCTGGAGATGTAGACCTTTGCACCTTGGGCGATAAAACCGCTTGCGATCATTTTACCGATGCCACGAGAACCGCCCGTCACTAGTGCGGTTCGGCCGGTGAGAGAGAAAAGCGATTGCGTATCCATGGTGTGTGTCCTGTTTGTGAAAGCGCTTCGCGCGAGCACCCTGTCTCAGGGCCGGGCCGGTGACCACCCCGTCTGTGATGGCAAAGCCGTGGGTGGTGATGCCGGCGCGCATTATGTCATAGGTTGCCCGCGCTTCCCTGTCTCATCCGCTTCGACCCGACAGGTGGGCATCGCGTAATGGGTTGGCGCGTATTACGCGGAGGCTTTTCCGCGCAGGCACTGCGTTGGTAACTGGAAATTCCGCAGAGTGACTCACGCGATGGCGGTCACCTGCCAGATTTGGCCGTCGAGCACCATGCCTGAGTTTTTCCCATAAAATGGCGCCAGCGCTGCGATGACTTTTTCTCGCACAGGCTGCTGCAGCGCTTCAGGTGCGTCACGCACCATCTGCGCGATCGGGCCGATTTCTACCAAGCGCTCAACGATATCTCTAAGGCTGAGGCCGCGGCCAAATACTAGTGGCTGACTCAGCCCAACAATATCAATTTCTGAGAAGCCCGCCGTATTCAAAATGCCTTCCACGTATTCGGGCTCCTCAAAGGCGAAGGGGCCGGGGGCCCGCGGTGGTAGAGCAGGGGGCGGCGGCAAGAGCTCCATTGCTGCCACCGCCGGTAATGTCATAAAGGGATTTACGGCCCGGGGTTGCCAGCAGCCGAATGCCAATTGCCCCGCCGGCGCCATGGCGCTATGGATATTACTGAAAGCCGCGACCGGATCTTCGAAGAACATGACGCCAAATCGGGAGAACACTAAATCAAAGGGTTGTCCGTCGAAGCTGTGGCTTTGAGCATCGGCTTCGAGAAACTCAATGGCCGCATGGTCGGTCCCTGCCGTTTGCGCCAGCGATCGCGCTACTTTAAGCATGGGTGCCGAGATATCGATACCCAGTACCGACCCGGATGCGCCAATGCGTTTCGCGAGCGACACCGTGGGGTGACCACAGCCGCAACCGATATCTAGCCCGCGCGACTGAGGCTCCGGCGTCAGCGCGTCGAGGATACGCTCACCGATGGGCGCTAACATCGCCTCCATTAAGGCGTCGTGGGTGACCCAATTGCGGCCGGTGTCGCCATTCCAGAATTCGATTTGTGCGGCATTTTGCATGCAGGGCTCCTGGTCAGGGCAGTGGCAGTGCGCCGATACCTTCGGTGCGAAGGCTCCCAAGGTACAGCGTATCGCCACAGGGCGTGGCACCGGTAATGTAGTGAAACGGATTGTTCTGATCTTGCAGGTTATGAATCACCTCACCCGCGAGATTGACGCCGACCACAAAGCTGGCCGGCTGAGCAGCGGCATCCAGCAGGGTAACGGGGAGAAACGACAGCAGCGCGCGCAATCGGGGCAGCGCCGCCAGCGAATCAATACTGGCGCGTAGCGACGGCATCGCGATCCAGAAGGTGTCTTTGCCATCAAAACGGATGTTGTCGGGCGTGCCGGGTAAGTTATCTACGAAGATATCGCGCTCACCCGCCTTGTCGCCCTTCAGCCACAGGCGGTGTACCCGCCCCATGCCTGTCTCGTTAACGAGCACGAAAGCATCCTCGGGCCCCAGCGTGACACCATTGGCAAAGAACAGGCCCTCCATCATGACTTCGGTGGTGCCGCTTGTTGGATCAAAGCGAAGCAGTCTTCCGGTGCGACTGCCCTCAAAAAAATCCAGCGCGACTTGAGTGTAGTCATACCGTTGGCTGGCGTCAGAAAACCAAATTCGGCCGCCTTGGTCGACGTCGAGATCATCAACGAACTTCAGCGGTTTGTTGTCCATCGCATCGGCGACCGTCGTGACCCGCCCCTGAGCATCCATGTGGACCAGGCCGCGAATCGAGTCGGCAATCCAAACGCCCCCTGTGTGATCAACCCTCAAGCCCAATGGCCGACCGCCGGTCGAGCCAAGTGGCTGCCACGATCCGTCGCGATCACGTCGGACCACCGCACCGCCATCCAGCCCGGTGTACAGGGTGTTGTCGCTGTCACACGCGACATGCTCCGGCGCGGGGCCGACGGGAATCACCGTGAGCGCCGACAGTGCCCGATTAGGGGAGAACACGCCGGTGAGACCGGGGTTAGCGGGCGGCGACCAAGCCACCGCAGTGACCGGTGCCCAACGGGGAAGGAGCCCAAAACAAATCAGCCCCAGAAAACTGAGGCTGATGATTATCCTTACCGAAGCGCGCATGGTTATTCGGCAGGGGCTCTGAGTACGTTATCCATCGCAGTACGTAACCGACCCGCCCAATCTCGCAGCATGCGATCAGCCGCCTGACGATTAGTAATTTTATTGGCGTAGTTTACGTAGGTATCCGGGTCAGCTTTGCTGTCATAGGCGCGTACCAGTACTTCCGAGGTCTCCGCGTCGATCAATTCCAGATACAGGGTCATGGAACCTGCCGAAGCCGAGTAGGACCGGCTCATGCTCGGGCTGTTGAGGTCCGGACTGGTGACATCCAAGTTCACGATGTTGGGAAACACCAGAAGCACTTCGTCACCCGATTGCCATTCTGTGACCAGATCATAGGCCGGCGCTGCACTCAGCGCGTCGGTGAAGAAGGCTGTGCATTCGTTGCCCAAGTCAGTTTTGATGCGGTCCATATCGCGTTGTTTGACTTGTTGGCTTGCACTGCGGTGTGCTGAGTTGTAATCACGTTGCCAGTTCTTACGAAACGCGACCTGGCAGGGGACGATGCCGAACTTGTCATAGATAGTGAGCTGCGCATCAGGTTTTAGGTACACAGCACTGTGTTTGTCACTGCGCACCAGCTCGAGTCCGTCCGGGGTTTTTACTGGCGCCTGCTCGGAGGTGGACGCACAACCGCCCAGCGTGAGCAGGGTGATCGCGCCTGCGATCGCCAGTGTCGGTCTCAGCGAGTTCATCTTGTTCATCGTGTATTGGCCCTTGATCTTGTGGTTTATTGCTCCACTGTCGGAAGCTCGGTCGGATAATGTGCCAGAAGTGAGCCGGTTCTCCCAGAGCTGAGCGCGCAATTGTCACCTATCGATGCTGCGCCGGCGCTCCCAGCGTCTCATCAGGGCGGCAATGTCGTGATTATTGAGCGCTCGCGGCGCTGCCAGCGGACTTGATCGCCGGAGGCCGGCTGTTGAAGCGATGACACCGTCGCATTATGCTCGGTAACCCGCATAGCAGGAGACTTCGCCATGAATCAGGCTTTGCCCAAGCGCGCTCAGTTTCACCACATGAAAGACGGCACCCAGGAAGACTGGAACATTATCGGTGAGGAATTCTTTGAATTTCGTGGCGATGTCTGCCGACGACTCAAAGACCATTTGATGCTGTTGGACGGTGACTGCGGGGGGTTCCCGGTGGATCGTCTGACGCACTGCCTGCAAACCGCGACCCTCGCTCATCAGGATGGTAAAGATGAAGAATACGTGGTGTGCGCGCTGCTACACGATATTGGCGACACGCTGGGGCCCGCGAATCATGCGGATGTCGCGGCAGTGCTGCTTGAGCCTTATGTCAGTGAGGCAAATCACTGGATGGTGAAGCATCACGGCATTTTTCAGGGCTATTACTTTTTTCACTACCTGGGTTTGGATCGCAATATGCGCGACCAGTTTCAGGGCCACCCACACTATGCCCAAACGCTGGAATTCATCGAGAAATACGATGCGCCGGCATTTGACCCCGAGGCCGAGTTCTATGACCTCGCCTTTTTTGAGCCCATGATGCAACGTGTGTTCAAGGAGCCCAGGCAGTCGCTGTATCTGAAAGACGCCGAGTAAGGTTTTTGAGCACGGACGTCGGCAGAATGCGTTGAAGTTGCTCTTTATCTGCACCCATAACCGCTGCCGGAGTATTTTGTGTGAGGCGATTGCTCGCGAGCGCGGCGCCGGCGTGTTGTTGACGGCAAGCGCGGGCAGCGCCCCGGCAGAATCGGTGCACCCGTTGACGCTACAGTATCTCCAAGCGCGCGGTTATTCGACGCACGGGCTGAGTAGCAAGGCCTGGCACGATGTCGAAGGGTTTACACCTGATCGCGTCGTTACCGTATGTGACAGCGCGGCCGGAGAGGCCTGTCCGATATGGCTGGGCGGCACCGAAAAAACCCACTGGGGTTTGCCTGACCCGTCGCGCGTCGATGGCGACGAGCACGCAGTTCACGCCGCCTTCATGTCAGTCATCGATCGCATTGAGCAGCAAGTCGATCTATGGCGGGCTGCGGCACAGGCTTAATGCTCCGGTCATCCCAGAGCAATCGTAGCCGGCGCATGCACAAGGAGAATAACGAGTGACAGTCGCTTACCAACTTGAGGTACCGGGCACGGCATTTAGCCGCACCACCGTTGAGCGGCGCCCGCTAGGGCCGCGCGATGTGCGACTTGATTTGCAGTACTGTGGGATCTGCCACTCCGATCTAGTGGCTGCGAGTAACAAGCTCGGGGGCGGGATGTATCCTATGGTGCCAGGTCACGAGATGGTGGGCATCGTCACCGATCTGGGGTCCGATGTTGATGGTGTAGCGGTCGGTGACGTCGTGGGGGTTGGCTGTATTGCAGACAGCTGCCGCGCCTGTCAGTCCTGCTCCGTCGGTGACGAACACTACTGTGACAGCGGCTTTACGCTGAGTTTTAACAGTAAAGATCGGCAAGGCCGAGTGAACTACGGGGGCTACGCTTCCGACTATGTGGTCGACTACGACTACTTGGTGCCGATGCCGGCAGGCGCCGATCTGGCCCGCATGGCGCCCCTCTTGTGCGGTGGCATCACGGTATATACGCCACTCAAGCGATTCGGTGTTGGGCCCGGCACGACGTTGTGTGTGCTGGGAGTCGGTGGTCTTGGGCATCTCGCGATCCAGTTTGCGAGCGCCTTGGGCGCGCGGGTTATCGCCGCCTCGCGATCCACCGCCAAGCGCGCCGACGCGACCCGATTGGGCGCGGAGCTGGCACTGGACCCCGACTCCGAAGCGCTTCAGGAATGGATGGGCCAGTGTGATCTGATTCTGGATACGATCTCAAACCCGCATGACTTGAACCGCTGGTTCCCGCTACTGAGGCGTGGCGGCAAGTTGTGCTTGCTGGGTGTGCCAACTGAAGAACTCACTATTTTCCCCGCGCTGATTGTCTTTGGCGACCGTAGCCTCGAGGGGTCGTTGATAGGCGGCATCTCAGATACCCGTGACATGGTGCAGTTTGCACATGCGCACGGGCTGGGTGCCGAGATCGAGTTGATTCAGCCCGATGACATCGAGAGCGCCTGGCATCGCCTTCACGAGGGTGATGTGCAGTATCGGTTTGTCATTGATCTTCGATCACTGAGCAGCGATTGATGGCCGGTGCGCCGACCCATACCCAGTTTACGCCGGCGTATCGCTGGTATGCCCTTTGCGTGTTGACCTTGGGCTATATCTTCAATTTTGTGGATCGGCAGGTGATGACGATTCTGCTCGAGCCGATCAAGTCCGAGTTCGGCGCGACTGATACGCAGATGGGCTTGCTGACGGGGCTCGCCTTCGCCCTGTTTTACGCCACGCTGGGGGTGCCCATGGCGCGGCTCGCGGACCGCTGGTCGCGCCGCAATGTGCTGGCGATTTCGATGGCAGTCTGGAGCGGCATGACCGCCTTATGCGGCACCGCGGCGAGCTTTGGCCAGCTTGCGTTTTATCGCATTGCGGTGGGCGTTGGTGAGGCGGGGGGCACGCCGCCGTCGCAGTCCCTGCTGGCCGATTACTTCCCCCCGCAGCAGCGTTCTCTCGCCCAAGGCGTGTTGGCCTCCGGCACCAATATTGGGGTACTGGTGGGGTTGTTCGGGGGTGCGCTACTGGCGGAAGCCTATGGCTGGCGCAATGTGTTCTGGATATTCGGACTGCCCGGGATTTTGCTGGCGATACTGATTCGCACTACGATTCGTGAGCCGCTGCGCGAGCAAGCGGCGGTCGCGGACGACGGCTCTTTGTGGGTAGCGATTCAGCGGATCGCCGCGCTACCGGCATTCCCAGCGATCGCGTTGGGCGTCGGCATGACCGCAGTTTCGGGGTACGGTCTGGGGGTCTGGTCACCCAGCTTTATGATCCGTGTGCACGGGCTCTCATTGTTGGATGCCGGCTTATATCTTGGCCTGATTGGTGTGTTTGGCGGCATTCTGGGTACCTTGCTGAGCGCGGTCCTGGTGGATCGATTCGCGCAGCATGATCCGCGCTGGCAGCTGCGCCTGCCCATGATCGGTGTGTTGATCTCTATCCCGACCCAAGCGCTGTTTTTGTTGTGGCCTGCCGAGCAAGTCTGGATGTTGGGGGACAAAGTATTCCCCGTGGCGCTGGTCTTCATGTTCTTCAGCGCGATCTTCGCGAGCTTCTGGATCGCGCCCAGTTATGCCGCGGTGCAGAATTTGGTGCCGGCGCACTGGCGCACGCAGGCAGCCGCATTACTGCTGTTTATTCTGAATTTATTGGGTATGGGGCTGGGGCCGCTGATAGTCGGGTGGTTAAGCGATGTCTACGCGGGGCTTGGTGTGGAATCCATCCGTTATGCGTTACTGAGCAGCCTGCTATTTTGCGCGCTGGGTGCGGTGGCCTTTGCGCGAGCGAGCGCCCCCTATGCCCACGCGGTGAACAGCGACCGCGCGCTGACCTGATTCTCCCCACCACTTTCGCTATTGTTCGTGATCGGCGGCGCATCGTTCGCCGTATTCATGTTCCGTATCCAAAACAGCCAGCCGGGGTGAAGCCGTGTCTTCTAGCGCCGAGAGTCTCAGACAGTCTGAACCCGACCAGGTCGACGCTATGGCGGGCTCTTCGCTTTCTGCCAATGCCCCTGTAGCGACGATTGCGCATGCGGAAGATGCTTTGATGCTAAGGCATCGCACCGCCACGGTTTTTACGGATACTGATAACCCGGTGCCCGCCGCCACCGGTGCCTCGATCAGACCGTGGCCTGACTTCGGGGCATTACCCGCTTGGTTGCGCCAAGAGCTCCGCTCAGACCATGCCGGAGAATATGGTGCGGTCATGATTTATCGCGGGGTGCTTGCGGTGTCTAACGATGCCAGCGTGCGGCAGTTTGCCGAGCGTCACTTGCTGACAGAAGGCCAACACCTGTCACTGATGGAAGAAATAGTGCCCCGACTAGATCGGACCAAACTCCTGCCCCTGTGGCGCATCATGGGCTGGTTGACCGGCGCGCTGCCGGCGTTGTTTGGCCGTCAGGCAGTGTTCGCCACCATCGAAGCGGTGGAAACGTTTGTAGATCACCATTACGAACAACAGATCCAGCGATTAGAACCCAGTGGCGAATATGCGGTACTCAGAGAGACCCTCGTTAACTGCCAGGCCGATGAGGTGAGTCACCGGGATGAAGCCGCACGCCTTGCGCTCCCGCATCGGGGGTTGTTGTTACGGCTCTGGTGCGCGGTGGTGGGGTCCGGGTCTGCGCTGGCGGTGGTGGCCGCAAAGCGGATCTAGCACGCTTCCAGCGCCCACTGATGCCGACTTGGCCCCTTTTAAGCTGAATCCACGTCCGTCTAGTTCAGTGCCTGTAGCCGGGGATCATTAGGGTAAATCCAGTCGTCACCCAGCACCTGTTGTACCGCGAGGTCCACGGGCACCTTGTCGAGGCCGATCATCCGGTCCGCGTGTTGATTCCAGTGATAAATCCGCGCTTCCTGATAACTTAGCGGCACCCCCTTAAAGCCCGGTGATTCCATCGATTTCTGTATCTGGGTGCCGAACTCGGTGTCCTCCCGGAGGATCTTGCAGAGCTCTTCGCCGTTATTTAGGGTCCAGTAATCCGGGCCCGGGCCGTCGCCCCAGTCGGGCGCAATCGTCCAGCACTCCAGCCGACACTTATTAATGCCGTTAGGCCAAAAGAGCAGTGGCGCAAGCACAAACTCCGTCAATTGCGACACCCAGTTGGGAAAGATGCCGTAGGACTGTATGCACGTTCTTGCTATTTCACTCACCGTTGCGATCTCGGCGCGCGCGCCGACGTCACGGGTCGACTCTGCGTTCTCGGTTTCGCTCACGCGCGGCGGCGGTGCGACCATGCGACCGTGGCCGTTGGGGTAGAGCGTGTTCACGTTACGGCGATGATCCAATAACGGCGCCACCGTCGTTGGGTGGATATTCGGCACGTGGTAGACCTCGGTGTTCGCCTCCATGGCGATCTTCCAATTGCAGTCGAGGTCAAAGCTATAGCGTGCAGATAATCTGCACTGATCGAACTGGAATTCGCGCCACTCGTCGGCAATCGGTCCGAGCCAGTCGAGGAGCGGAATGGCGTCAGCATCGAAATTGACGAAGATGAACTTACCGAATCGCTCACATCGAATCGCGGACAGGCTACGACAACTGAAATCCAAGTCGCGGAAATCCTCGGGGTCTTTAACCGCCTGCAGCTGACCGTCCAGTGAGTAGCTCCAGCCATGGTACTTGCAGGTCAGTCTTAACCGCTTGCCCTTGGAGTCGGTCACCACCGGGGCGCCACGATGGGAGCAGACGTTGTAAAACGCTTTGACCTCGCCTTTTTCTGTGTGCACGAGCACCACCGGCTCGCCGGCTTGCTCCCAGGTCATATAGCAACCGGGCTCAGGGATTTCATCGAGATGGGCGGCAAACAGCCAGGATTTTTTAAAGATCTGTTCTTGCTCTAGGGCAAAAAAGCGAGGGTCGGTGTACCGGCCCGCAGGAATATCGGGCAAATGGGGGAAGGTTTCTGGCGGCGCGGTTCTCGCTGCCTCGTACTCCATCAGCGCGCGTAGGGTGTTAATTTCCTGTTGTTCCATGGGGCCCGTGCTCCGCTACTATTGCCGCCGCCGGCTGATGCACTGACGGGGCGGATGCTGATGCCACGATCGCCGATCTCTCGACTCAGCGGTATCGCCTCGTTGGCATCTTAAGTCAGTCAGTCGGGAAGTGAAAACACTGATTGCCCAGCGGACACTATTGATACGGGCGATGTGTAGCGGCGATGAATTGTGTCAAAGAGGAATCGTGTCAAAGAGTGCCGCTATGCGTCATGATTCTGAGCGGTGTCGGCAAACGCCAACTCTGGTCGTAGCGCTGTCCCTCCAGAACCTGAGGGGCTATGCTGGAGGCAGTATCGCAGCTCAGGGACAGACGTTATGACACTCTCTTTACGCGCCTATCGCCTGTTGCTACTGCTTATTCTGACCTGCGTCGGGTCCGGCGCGCTGCCCAGTTTTGCGCAAGCTGAGGACGAGTCCTTTGAGCCGACAGTCATTGCCCAAAATTTACTCCGCGAAGCGATCGAGGGCGTTGCTGATAAAGAGGTGATGGTGAATCGCGTGAGCTTTCCCCCTCACACCGAGCTACCGTGGCACTGGCACCCTGGCGAAGAGATTTTTTATGTCATCGAGGGGGTTGTGACACTTAAGCGTCGTGATCAGCCCGATCAATCCGTGAGTGCGGGGGGGGCACAGAAGATAGCGCCAGAGGTTATCCACACGGGGCTTACCGGCGAAGAGGGCGCTGAGTTGGTGATTTTCCGGGTGCACACCTCGGGGTTACCCGAGCGCTATCTCGCCGAGTAGCGCTGACGTCTATGAACATCAGGCTGGGTCCGGGTGTCATGGTCGCAGCGGCCTTTGTGGGCCCGGGGACCGTCACCACCGCCAGCGTCGCCGGCGCCAGCTCGGGTATCGCACTGCTGTGGGCGATTTTGGTATCGGTGGTTGCAACGATCGTGCTTCAGGAGCTCGCGCTGCGGAGCGCGTTATCAACGAATGAGGATCTGGCGCCGCTGATCCGGCAGTTTGGTCATGCGCGCGGTTGGGGTATCCCGGTGGCGCTTTTGGTTGTCGCTTCGATTGGGCTGGGGAACGCAGCGTATCAGTCGGGTAATTTGGCGGGTGCTGCCCTGGGCCTCACCCATGCAACACGGGTCGCGTTCACGCAGGCGGTGATTGTCATCGGAGCCATCGCCGCTGTGTTGATATTGCTGGACCGATATCGACTGCTCGAGCGCATCATGATCGCGTTAGTAGCACTCATGGCAGGTGTTCTGATGAGTCTGGCGATTGCCTGCCTGCCGGAGTTGGCGGCGGCTCAGGCGCAAGTCGCCGCCATCAAGTCTGCTACTGACATGACGGTGGTGCTGGCACTGATTGGTACCACCGTGGTGCCTTACAACCTATTTCTCCACGCGACTGCCGTGCGTCGTCGCTGGCAGGGAGTGGCACTCGATGCCGCGCTACGCGAAGCCCGACTCGAATCGGCGATCGCGATCATCATCGGTGGCGCTGTAACCGCCGCGATTGTGGTCGTTGCGACCGTGGTGATTGCCGGCGACACCTCGCAAAACGCGCTGGATGCGCTACTCGCAGGCATAGATCGACGGTTCCCAAACGTCGGCAGCTGGGCCATGGGTCTCGGGCTCTTCGCGGCGGGTTTGACTTCAGCGATCGCGGCACCCGTTGCCGCAGGTTGGGCGGTCTGTGGTGTGATGGGTTGGCCGTCAGCTGCAGGTAGCCGGCCCTTTAAGGCGGTGGCGCTATCAGTGTTGGCCATCGGCCTCGTTTTTGCGCTGGTCAGCGCGCGGCCCGTCGGGTTGATCGTACTCGCGCAGGCCACTAATGCGGTGCTGTTGCCGGTGATTGCGGTACTGCTCTTGGTCATCGTAAACAGCACCTTGGTGCCAGAGACTTACCGCAACGGCTGGCGACGCAACGCATTGGTTGCGGGAGTGATCGCTCTGGTCGTGGTATTGGCGGCGACTAAATTGCTGTCGATGATCGGTTAGCGCTCGACACTCAAGCCGGAGGCAGATGGCTTACTGCCGCAGTGATGACATAGCCCATGCCAGGGATCCAAAAACACAGATGGCCAGTCAGGTATTGGCAGTCTGGCTGGCTCGCTAAAAGAGGAGGGCACTTATGCTGATGCTAAAAGACAAGACGGTTGTCATTACCGGTGGTGCGACGGGTATCGGGTTGGGCGTTGCAAAGGTGTGCGGTGAGCAGGGTGCCAATATCGTGATTGGCGAGCCGCGGAGGGAGCGGCTCGATGAGGCAGTCCATGCATTGCGCGAGCTGGGGATCACTGCCCGGGGCAAGTGTGTTGATGTCGCGGTGCCTGAGCAAATTGAGGCTTTCGCCGAGGATGCGTTCGCGGCGTTTGGCGAAGTCGCATTGGTCGTCAACAATGCCGGCGTGGGTCAGCGCTCCGGGTCGGTACTCGATACACCACTTGAGGAGATGCAGCGCGTGATGGCAGTCAATTTTCAGGGCGTCTGGCAGGGATGCCAGGTATTTGGCAAGCGTCTGATAGAACAGGGCACGGCGGCCGCGATCTACAACACGGGCTCAGAAAATAGCTTCTTCGTGGCGGTGCGTCATGCGGCCGCATACGTGGCCAGCAAGCATGCGGTACTCGGTCTCACTGACGCCCTGCGCAACGAAATGCCCGAGCACATTGCGGTAGGCATGATTGCACCGGGTTTTGTGGGATCAGAGCTGATTCCCGAGGCGATCCGCGATCTGGGGATGCCCGTTGATGAATTTGCGGCCATTGTGTTGCCGCAGATGCTCGCTGGAGAGCGGTATGTGGTTTCCCACGGCTATAACCAAGTGCGCATCGATGAGCGCCATGCCGAGATCAGCGCTGCCTATACCCGATCCGCCCCAAGACAAGCGGGTGATGATTGCTACGATGTTCAGCAACTGCGCGCACGTTTATCTCAGTGACGGGGCCTCGCTACATGCTGATCAGCGCACTGGCATTTGCGCTCATGAGCGCCATGGTGAAAGAAGCGAGCCTATTAGGATTGCCGCTTTTGCAAATCATCTTTGTGCGCGCGGTCATCTCTGTGGCGCTGTCGCTTGCTGATATTCGTCGGGTCAGAACCCACCCTCTGGGCAATCGGCGGGGGCTTTTACTGGCGCGCGGTGTGGCGGGGTTCACCGCTTTGACCAGCGTCTTCTATGCCATCATCCACCTGCCGATTGCGGCGGCCACCATGTTGCACTACATGCATCCCGTATGTACCGCGGTGCTGGCTTTCTTGTTTCTGTCTGAGCGCCCGACAACCGCGACGCTGGCCTGTATTGCACTGAGCCTAGTGGGATTGGGCTTTATGGTCGCGCCTTTATGGCTGTCTGCCGAACCCACTCTGCTGAGTGTGTGGCCAGTGTTAGCCGGCTTGGGCGGCGCGTTGGGGAGTGGTATCGCCTATACCCTCGTCCGAAAACTGGTTGTCACTGAGCACCCCTCGGTGATCGTTTTATATTTTCCGCTGGTGTGCCTACCGGGCACACTCTTGCTCGGGGGGCACGAATTCATCTGGCCGGACGCACGAGGCTGGTGGGTGCTTCTCGGTATCGGCTGCTTTACCCAGCTGGGCCAGCTCGCGTTGACCAAGGCGATGCAGACAGATTCAGCGAGCCGCGCAACCAGTTTGAGCTACGTGCAAATTGTATTTGCAGCGCTCCTGGGTTGGCTGTTTTTTGCCGAAATCCCCGCTACCGCAACGCTGATTGGCGGCGCACTCATCTTGTTGGGGGCTGCCATTAGCGCGGGCATGCAACCGAGACCTGCCGCGAGCTAGCGCGGCTTCTTTCATTTGCAGGACCCAGACTCGTTAAGGTGATTCCCCGGGCAGTGCTAATGAGCCGTGCGCAACCTCGCCCTTGAAAAGGGTGACCAAAGCGGCGGTTTCGGAAATTTCAGCCGCGGGAATCTCAAATAGGTTCCGATCAAGCACCACCAGATCCGCCAGCTTGCCGGCTTCGATAGAGCCTGTCTCATCTTCTCTGTGATTCACAGATGCCGCATGGATCGTGAAGGCTTCAAGCGCTGCTTCCAGTGACACTCGCTCATGAGGCAAAAACGCCTCGCCAGGTGCTTCTTCCGGGCCCTCGGGATTTTTCCGGGTGATCGCGACTTCAATTTGCACCCAGGGGTTAGCGGTCGAGACGGACCAATCGCTACCAAACGCTACGGTGCCGCCGGCGTCAATGACGCTCTGAATCGGATACATCTGCTGCGCGGTTTCTGCACGGATAAAAGGCAGCGTCAGATCGTTGATGTATTCATCGGCGTAGGCCCACAGCGGCTGAAAATTAGCGGTCACACCGAGCTCGGCAAACCGCGGTATGTCGGCGCGGTCGATGATTTGCAGATGCGAGATATGGTGGCGCCCGTCGGTTAATCCGTTGTTGGCTTTCGCGGCTTGTATCGCGTCGAGGGCCTGCCGGATCGCGCCGTCGCCAATGGCATGAAAGTGCACCTGAAACTGTGCGGCATCGAGCGCGGTCACGATGTCCTTGAGCAGTGCGGGTTCGACCATGGGAATCCCGGTGACGTTATCGGTATCGAGTAAATAGGGCTCTAGCATGACGGCGGTGTAGTTCTCCATGACGCCGTCTTGCATGATCTTGACGGTGTTGGCGCGTACCTGGCCTTCCCGGTAGGGCTCTCTTAGCGCGATCAGGTCCGCAACCTGCTCCAGTCCGCGCTCGCGCTCCCACCACAGCGATGCTTCCACGTGCAGGCTCAGTTCACCAAGCGCTTCCAGCGCGTGATACGTTTCAAGATCCTCGGCGGTAACAATGGCATCCTGGACCGCAGTAATCCCATATGCATTGAGCATGGCGACGCTATAGCGCAATCCGTCGAGAGCAGCCTCTGGTGTTACCGCGGGGACCACGTGATCCAGGAGGTTGCCCGCGCCTTCTTGCAGGCTGCCAATCAGCTCGCCCGTCTCAGGATGACGGTCAATGCGGCCGTCAGGCGGATCCGGTGTCTCAGCAGTGAGGCCCGCGAGTGCCAGCGCCTTGCTATTCGCCCATGCGGTGTGGCCGTCGCTTGAAAACAGCAATACCGGGCGGTCGGGAACTACGGCGTCCAGCAGCTCTTTGGCAGGCATCCCGCCCGGGCCAAATGCCGACATGGCCCAACCGCCGCCGGTAATCCAAGCGAGGTCCGGATTGGCTTGGGCGTAGGTTTCGATAAGCGCGAGGTAATCCTCGGCAGTTTCTCCCACGCTGAGATCGCAAGAGAGTGCATCGATCCCGCCCATGATGGGGTGGATATGCGTGTCTTGCAGTCCCGGCAGAACGAGCCGCCCGCCCAGATCAACCACTTGCGTCTTGCTACCTGCCTGAGCGAGCGCCTCGGCGCTGCTACCGACAAAGCTGATTCTGCCATCCGTAATCACCACGGCCTCTTGCACAGACCGGCCAGGGTCGAGGGTATAGATGACGCCGTGATTGAGAATCAGATCGGGTTGCGATGCGTCATTGCAGCCGATCAAACACGCTAGGGAAAGACTACTCAAGAACCGCAGGTTAAAAGGCTGCACAGTCAGACTCCTTTTCGTGGCCGGGTGCCGGGAGGGTCAATGGCCACCCGCGGCACGCTAATGTAGCAGAGCCGCGAGTCCCTCGCGTTATTCTTAACGGGGTGGGTGTTCTATCAGCAGTGTGGGTATGTTGAGTGCGTGTGATTTGACCGTGCAGACCCGGGTACCCGGTTTGCGGCCTTCGCGAATCTCCGACACGGCGACGCCCGATTCGGTCAGCCGAGCGTGGGTGACATCCAGATCGTCTGATTTGAGCGCCAGCCCCCATAACGTATCCTGTTCGGGCGCTGTGTCCGAGGCAATGACCTCAATACTCATCGAACTCGCCCTAAAGAACAGCTGTGTGCCACCCCACTCGGGGACCTCCTGTTCAAGCGCGAGCCGAATCCCCAGCTGATCGCCATAAAAACGCTTGGCGGCAGCAGCATTTTGCGTCTTGACCACCACGTGATCCACGGCGGTGATGGGTCCCTTACCCACCGGAGTCGCCTCGGGTAGTGTGGAATCCGCTGCGTGTTCGATACAAAACGAGAAGATACCTCCCGCGGCCGCCATATCCCAAAAGATGTTCTGCCAGTGGCGCACCGCACCCGAGTTGTTGTCGACCCCGTGGCCCGGCAGTGGATCGGAGGCGGCTAAACCCTGGGCGCGAGCGTGTGCAATGAACTCGTCAGCACTCTCGGTGCCAAAAACCAGACCACCCAAACAAGCACCGCGCTCCTGGAGGATTCCGTTAATGATGTCTGCCGCCAAGCCCTCACCTAGGGGCGCCAACAACTCGATGTAAGTATTGTCTAACTTGAACAGGGTGTTCTCGGTCCCGTAATCCGGATGTTCGCCGCGCCAGCTGGGCATTCGGCCCAGCAACACGCCGAAGTCTCGAGTGGCGGCGCTTAAATCCGGTACCGCGATAATAAGGTGATCAATCAGGGTGTTCACGGGTCGCGTCGGCTCCTTGTGGCCCATTGCAACCGCGAGCTCAGGGTTGCGGTGGCGGCGTTGCGGACTGGCCTGTTGGCCCCCTCATTGGTTACTCTCAGCCGATACATACTGACCGGTGAGACGACCTCATGAACGATTTAATCCTGCAGCCAATCCTGTTTATGGGCGCGCTCAGTTTTGTGATGATGCTGTTGATGTATATCACGCGCATCCCCGCCGCGAAAATACTCGAAGCCGAAGGGGTCGACTTACAAAAGCTCTCCCACCCGGCACAGCTTGGCGGTGTATTTCCCAGTAAAGTGGAGCGCGTAGCCGATAATTACAATCACCTGTGGGAGCAGCCGACCCTCTTTTATGCGGTGGTTTTAGTGATCTGGGCGCTGGGTCACACGGATACGACCCACCTTTACGCTGCGTGGGCTTACTGTGGTCTGCGTTTGGTGCACTCGCTGGTGCAGATCACGGTTAATTATGTGTGGGTCAGGTTTAGTCTGTTTATGCTCAGCTGGATGGCGCTGGCAACCATGCTATTGCGGGAAATCCTCACCGCCTTGGGGCATTAGTCACGTACTAGAGCGCAATGCCTTTCTGCGTGGACGCTGAAGTTTGATCAGCGCGCGGCCGATTCGGGCGATTAATCTGTGGGCCGACGCTGGCCCAGGATCAGCCACAGCTGGCCGATAATGATAAACAGAGAACCGGCGGAGAGCAGAAAGGGGTCAATATAGAGGTGCTCGTTAAAGGCAAATTCGCCCTTGGAAATTTTTGCCCACCCCATGAAATTTTGATTCACCGCGACGACCGCACCGAGAAAACCGATCACTGAGGCGACGTAACGAACAATCCAATGTCGGGGCTGGGGCAGTAGCATGACCAGCCCTAGCAGTAAGATAACTGTGCGTTGCACCCGGCAATAGGGGCAGATGTAAACGGTGCCAGCGAATTCCATACCCCAGGCGCCTGCACCAATCAGGATCGCGACGACGCCCAGCATGCGCTGATGGCGATACCAGAAGTCCAAGTTGAGGACGCTCATCATTGTATCCCCCGACCTCGCACGACCTGATCATATTGCCTGCCAGCGCGACTATAAACTCATGCGGCTTGCTGGTCGTCCTCGATCGCGTCCGGTGTATCCGAGTTGGTTGCGAGCTGTGCTTCCAGGTCTTTGACCTTCTGCTCCAACACCTTATTCTCTGCGCGCGCTTGGGTCAGTGACTTCTGCAGTTTGTCGGCAGCCGTGGTTTTTTCGGCCAGCTTTTTCTTTGACGCGTCCAAATTTTTCTTCATGCGCTGCGGGTCAAACTTTTGCAGCTCTGCTAGCAGGGCGCGCTCGGCAGCGAGGTCTTTTTGCAGCGCTTTAACGCGGGATTTGGCTTCCGCTACTTCTTCTTTCATGTTCTCCGAGCGATTGTGTAGCTCGCGATTGCGCTGCTCCAGCGCTTGGGTGCTCTGCGTTTTACCTGACATGTCGCTGATCGTGGCCAGCTGGGTAGCGATGGTCTTTTCGAGTTCGTTGACTTTGTCTTCCAGCGCTTGCTTTTCTTTGGTGAGCTGCGCGGCGGCGGCGTCTTTAGCAGCAAGTTGTTGCTCATACTCACCGCGGAGCTTCGATTCGAGCTCGATCACTTTTTCGAGTTTATTCAGTGTGAGGGTGTCGTTCATTGACCGTCCTGTGTTTTGAGCTTTGCAGCAATCCCCGGCCAAATAGGTGGCGTTGCTGATATTCAGCGGATTAAGGCAAAGGGGTTAATCTGTCAGATGTGTTGCGGGGCGCATCCTATCGCAATTGGCGGTAAAAAGGGCGGCCTGAAAGCATTTTTTGCCAATGGGGCTCTAATAGGCGGTCTTTTCAGCGCGCTAGCCACCGCGCCTGAGATCGCTAATGAGCTGCCGGACGGTTTTGCGCGAGAGAAGGCGCTTTTTTTCATCGCGCTCAATCACTTTGCCGGGTAACCCGGTGGAGTCGTAGTAAATAATGCTGCCCTGGGCAAAGTGGTGGGTGACACAGGACTTACGCGTCAGGTCCTTATTAAGTCGTCGGGAACCACCGTGCATGAGCCGTTCGTGCCAGATAAGCAGTGATCCGCGTTTGGGCCGATAGATTATCGGCTCGACCCCTGAACTCTCTGCCAGCTCCCGCCAGCGTGCTTCAACGGTACGGGCAAAGGTTGACCACTGGCTGTTGTGTACCTTGGGGATGCCCGCATCTGCCATCATGACCGGCTGCCAGCGGTGGCTGCCCGGGTAAATCATCAGCTCGCCGGAGTCTGGCTGAATATCCTCGAGCGCCAGCCAAGCCCCACACATAAACCCCCGCGGAAATACGCTCAGGTGGATCGCGTCTTGATGGGGCGCTTGCTGGGTTCCATTAATAAAACCGATGACCTGGCATACCGTAGAGGGCACCTGCATCAGAGTATCGATCAGTTGCTGGGTCTTGGGGTAGGTGGTGACGTCCCAGAAGGAGTCGTATTTGATATGCATGCGCTGCAGGCGCTGACTGCTACCTGGAGTAAATCCCGAGTCGCCAACGGCTGCAGCGTGGCCCATGGCAGACGTTAGTTGATCGATGAGCTTAGTATCCAGGTGATTCTCGATCTCAAACCAGCCCTCATCAAGAAATTGCCGGAAGGGCGCCTCGAGGTCCGCCGGCACATTGCCGCTTTTAACGAGCGCATCCAGCCTCTCGTGACAGTCGTGGCGGTCGTACCAAGGGACAATCTCGTCATTGTCGTAACGATAGATGGCACTGTCGCAAGGGCCGGTGAGAAACAGAGGCACCTGATCGCTGACGAGTTGCTGCTTTACGTTCGCTGCAACGTCACCCAGGTTGCGAACACGAATTTTTAAGTGGCCGCCGGAGTTGGCCGCACTCCACTTGATCGTATATTTTCCATTGGCTAATAAGTGCGAATGAAACGCGATCCAGCTGTCCTGCGCTTGATCGGGCACTACCGTTTTAGTGGTATGCCCAATGCCGCGTTCGGCGATAATTTCGATCGAGAAGTCAACTGGTAGGGCCGCTAGTTCTGCTGAGTGTGTTTGCAGTTGTATGCGCACGATTCCGCTCACCACTCCGGCCGAAAAGTTGACGTGAACAGAGTATCTGTTGCGGAATGGAAAGAGCTGTCGTACGCGTTTTGTCATATGAGTTAGTAAGCCGGGTAAGCGCTCATCCAGTGGTCTGTACCTATTCGAGGCGCCAACATATCACTAATTCAGGTCCGGGAATGATGCTTGCCTCCAGGAGAGAGTGTTTGCTGCCAGCAGCATTGGCGAGCGCGAGGTCGCCACAAGTGTCGACTCATAAAAAGAGGGGGTTTTTCTTTATTGCCGGTTACCAGTGGCGGGGCGACGAAATTCGGGCGCTCCCCCCTGCGGCTGGGCTGAGACTATGGCCTAACGTCAGCCCCGTTTCTGCTTGTCAGTAGAAAAAATACCACCCTGTTATGGTTTCAGGATAAAAATGAAGCAGAGGACGTTCATCATGAGCATCGCGCACAAGATATTTTACTCAGGCTTGATGACTTTTTCGCTGCAGATGGTCGCCGAGGCGCAAGATTTAAAAGACGCTGCCACAGCGCTAACCTCTGCGGAAATTCGCGCCACCTTTGATAACGTCATCGACAATGCAGAGGTGCTCGATAGCCCGGGCGTCAGTGCCGAAACCTATTGGCGCGCTTCAGGCACGTTTGAAACACGTTGGTCGAGTAGCCAGAAAAGCGGCGAGGCTAAGGGGCTATGGCGAGTGCAGGACGATCGGCGCTGCGTGAAATTGGAAGACCCGGAACCGGCATCGGGAGCGGGGGGAGAGCCAGCTGAATCCGCTGTGTGGCGATGCGGCGCGATTTTGAGCCTACCCGATGGCAGGTTGCTATCGCTGAACCCTGATGGTTCCCCGCATGGAGTCCACAGACTGACCCCGATGCCATAATCCGGCTTATGCTCTCGCTGCGGCTTAATCGATTTGTGATA
>Ga0255776_10002418_pt1 | contig 20838 bp, 21 predicted proteins | sample 071ome_19_FD_179974 | JGI IMG/M metagenome (GOLD analysis project Ga0255776, IMG submission 179974) | Coastal salt marsh microbial communities from the Groves Creek Marsh, Skidaway Island, Georgia - 071413AT metaG (version 2) | ecosystem: Environmental > Aquatic > Marine > Intertidal zone >... | reverse complement strand
CGAGACAAATTGGAACAGGCCGTCCCCGGCGCACGCACCGGGGACAGAGCTTCACCTACTTCTTCGCCGGGATTACCGGCACCATCACATAGGACGGATGGTTCGGCCCCGTGTGCAGGGTCACCTTGCCGCCAAAGACCTTCTTCGGGCGGTCGCGCGGATCGTCATGCAGGAACGGCCCACAGCCGTTCAGCGGATGCGCGAAGTTCGACAGGTTGAGCGCCTCGCCCGAGTACTCGTAGTCCTTGCCGCGAACCGTCAGGGCCAGCCGGTACCCTGCGGGAACCACGATACAGGTCGGCCAGATCTCGATATCGAGTTCGTAAACGCGCCCCGGCTTCAGGGGCTGTTTCTCGTCATGGCTGTGCCACGGACGCCAGGGCTTCGATTGCTTCCGGTCGAGCTTGCGGTGTGACGCCCGCAGCCAGCCCTGCGCGATCGGTGTGTGCGGATCGACCGTACCCTTGAACGTGATCTCTTTCATGTCAGGCGAGAACAGGCGCACCACCAGAAACAGGTCGGCGTCCTCCGTCTCCGACGAGACGAAGAGCTTGGACGCGAGAGGTCCGGTGATCTCGGTGTCCTGATCCATGGGCGGCAGGAAGAACGTCGCACCGTCGCCCATGCCGTCGTAGGTCAGCTTCCCGCGCTTCGCAGGCGCCTTGCGCTCCAGGCTCATATGCGCCGGATCGAGATAAAGCTTCGTCCATTTCGTGCGCTTGATCGGCCATTCGTTTTCGCCGCGCTCGACGAACTTCTCGCCGACATGACGCACCTTGAGCAGCACCGGCGGTTTCTTGTTCCAGCCGTTCTTCTCTCCCTTCAGGTAGTAGCCGAAGAACTGTTTCTGCAGGTCCCGGCCATAGGGCGTGTAGAACTCGGTCCAGTGCTCGAGGCCATGGCATTCCAGCCATTTTTCCTTGGACGCAGCCTGGTAGTAGCCCTCGTAGTTTCCGCGCGGGTGCAGGCCCTGCCCGCCCCAGCTCGCGGGTGACAGCAACGGCACCTTGATATTCGCGAAGTCAGGCTCGCGCGCCTTGTACCAGTCGTCGTCCATCTCGCGCCGCACGATGTCGCGATCCATGTCGGCGCGGTTCTTCTTCAATTCCTTTTCGGGGAGGGTCGGCGGACCCGCAACCAGATCGCCATGTACCCAGCTGCGGTATCCCTTGGTCCCGTAGCCGTACTGCACAGGCAGCACCTGCATTTCGTACCAGTTCTTGATGAATGTGCAGAGAATACCGCCGTGGCGTGCGAACTCACGGTAGTAGTCGTTCGCGGCCTCCCACGCGCACATCGCCGCGAGGTGCTTGGGCTGGCGCGCCGCGACCCACCACTGGTTCATGCCGTAGTAGGAAATGCCGTTGAGGCCGACCTTTCCGTTCGACCAGTCCTGCGTGCCTGCCCACTCGATGCATTCGACATAGTCGTCGGTCTCCTGCGGAGACCAGCAGTCCATATAGCCTTCCGAGCGGCCCGCGCCGCGGCTGTCCACGCGCACACAGGCATAGCCGTCCGGCACCCACTGTTCGGGATCCACGGTCTCCCAGCTCTGGTACTTGTTGGTCGAACCCTCAATGGCGTCAGGGTGATCGGACGAGAAAATGTTCCATGTGGTGGCATAGAGCTCGTCCTGCCATGCAAGCCCCTTTCCGTAGGGACCCATCGTCATGATGACGGGAAACTTGCCGGACTTGTTCGGCCGGAAAACGTCGGCGCGCAGGATCGTGCCGTCAGCCATTTCAATCGGCAGATCCCAGTCGATCCGCATCCCGTCGCGGACCTCGGTCCACGAACCATCCTTTGCCTTGTTTTTCGGTTTGCGCACCAACGACTTCGCCATGACGTCATCCCCCTGGAACAGATTGTTGTTACCCGCAGTGTTCCCGATATGACGGATATTCGCCAGTGCCGGCATAGGCAAAATGACTTTCTCACCCGACTGGACCGGCGACGCGGAGCAGGTCAGACTGGCCCCAACAAACCACGATCACGGGGGGAACATCATGATCTATGAAGTACGCACCTATCGCCTGAAACCACGCATGGTGCCGGGATTCATCGAAGCCTTCGGCGAGGCCTATGAGAATGGCCGCAAGCAGCTTTCACCACTCGCCGCCTTTTTCTATTCCGAGGTCGGGCCGCTCAACGAGGTCATGCATATCTGGCCCTATGAGAGCCTGGGCGAGCGCGAGGCCGTGCGCGCCGAAGCGGTGAAGACCGGCGTATGGCCGCCGGATGTCAGCGCGATGATCCACCAGATGAACAGCGAGATTTTCACGCCGTTCCCCTTCATGACCGAGTTCCTGAGCGGCGAGCACGGCCCGCTGTTCGAGTACCGCTACTATGCAGTCAATCCGGGCACGATGCCGGGCATCATCAAGGGATGGGAAGACGCCATCGATGCGCGCCAGGGACTGTCGCCCTGCGCCATGGCCATGCACACCGATGTCGGCGGCCTGAACAAGTACGTTCACATCTGGCCGTACAAGAGCTTCGAGCATCGTGCGGAGGTGCGCGCCGAGGGTGTTGCCAAGGGCATCTGGCCGCCGAAGGGCTCGCCCAAGGGCGCAATCATCACCCAGGACAACAAGCTTCTGATGGCTGCGCCGTTCTCACCACTGCGCTAGGCGAAAAGTCCATGTGAAAAACCGGAGCGGTGGATCTCGCCGCTCCGGTCCGTATTCCTGCGCGACGAACCGGAGCCGCCCGTGAGCGAAAAGAAAACCTTCCGCCAGCTTGCGAACGAATCCTCGCCACTGGTCATTCCGGGCGCCCATGACGCGCTGTCCGCGCGGATCATCGAGCAGACGGGGTTCGATGCCTTCATGATCGGCGGCTTCCAGATCGTCGGTTCACGCTACGGCGTGCCCGATATCGGCCTGCTGGGGCTGGGCGAGATTTCCGCCGGCGTGCGCGACATTCTGGCTGTGACCGACCTGCCCTGCCTGGTGGATGTGGACACCGGCTACGGCGACGTGAAGAACGCCGTCTATACACTGAACCATTACGAGAAGATCGGCGCACAGGCGATCTTCATCGAGGACCAGATCGCGCCGAAGCGCTGCGGACACATGTCGGGCAAGCGTATCGTGCCGGCCGAGGAGATGGAGGCGAAGCTGCGCGCCTGCGCGGGCGAGCGCCTCGATCCCGAGACCTTCATCATCGCGCGCACCGACGCCATCGCCACCGACGGTGTCGATGAGGCGCTGCGGCGCGGCGAGCGTTACATGAAGGCGGGCGCGGATGCGCTGTTCATCGAGGCCCCGACCTCCGTCGAGGACATGCGGCGCATCTGCGAGGAACTGCCCGTCCCGCAGCTCGCCAACATGATCGAGGGCGGGGTGACCCCGCTCATGCCGCCTGCTGAACTGGGCGAGATCGGCTATTCCATCGCGAGCTACGGCATCACAACGTTAATGCTGACCGCGCGGACGATCCGCGACACGCTGGCGGACATCAAGAGCGGCGAGCTAAAGCTCGCCAACACCGGACTAAGTTTCCCGGAGTACCTCGATATCGTGGGCATGCCCCGCTGGTCCGCCATCGAGGACGAATACGGGAACTGAGCGTCCCGGAAGCGCCGGCTGATCTGGCGAATGTGACGAATTGAGCAACACCGGGACCTCAAGCGCCTCGCCCATGCGCGGCATCGCCCTGACACTCGTCGGGGTCATCCTGCTGACCGCCAGCGATGCCGCCATCAAGAAAAGCACCGGCTCGCTGCCGTTCGGAGAAGCACTGTTCATCCGCGCGGTGTTCGTCCTCATTCCGATCGCCGCAATCGTCTGGTGGCGGGGCGCGGCTGCAAGCCTGCGCATCACGAGTGTTCGAAACCTGTCCCTGAGAGCCCTGTTCGGGACCGGCTCAACATTTCTGGTGGTCGCATCGCTGTCGATCCTGCCCATGGGCGAAGTCCTGACGCTGATCTTCGTCACACCGATCATCGTCACCGCGCTGGCGCCGTTCCTGCTGGGCGAGCATGTCGGCTGGCACCGCTGGGGCGCCGTGCTCGCGGGTTTCGCCGGCGTTGTCATCATGCTGCGGCCAGACGCGGGCGCATTCCAGTACGCGATCCTGCTCCCGCTCGCCGCCGCACTGGTGGCTTCGCTGCGCGATATCGTCACCCGCCGGATCAGCGGCAGTGAGTCTTCGCTCGCCATCCTCACATTCTCGGTTGTCGGGATGCTCGTGGCGTGTCTGGCAACCATCCCATTCGGGTGGCAGGCCGTCAGCATCCAGGAGATCGCAGTGGCAGGCGGGTCCGGGCTGTTCTTCGGACTCGCCCACTATCTGATGATCGAGGGATACCGCTTCGCCGAGGCGTCGCTGGTCGCCCCCTTCCGATACACGAACCTGCTCTGGGCTCCGGCGATGGGCTTTATCTTCTTCGGAGAGATTCCCAGCCTGGCCCTGCTCGCAGGAGCACCGATTATTGCGGCGAGCGGGTTGTATCTCGTGTGGCGCGAACGACGGATCGCCGCCGCCCGGGCGCGGAACTAGGCCGCGCCGTCTTCCATCAGATCGGGGCGCAGCGCCAGCTTCGCAAGACCTTCCATGTCGGCGGCTTCCTCGGCCGGGAAATTCAGCTCCACGGTGACGCCATTCGGGTCGCGCACGAAGACCTGGTAGAGGTCCTGCTTGCTCGCCTGCTGCTCCAGATAGGTGATGCCCTTTTCCTTGAAGCGTCCCGTCATCTCGTGCCGGTTCTCGGCCCGGAAGGCGATGTGGTGGATCGGCCGGCTGCCTTGCGCGATTTCCTTCGGCGTGGCGTTCGGATCAGGCCTGGGGCGCGGCGCATCGCCGGGGCGCGACGGCACGATGTGGATCACGTCGCGATCGCCCGCATAAAGCCAGGTCACCTCGACCTCGGGCCCGAAATCCGGATGCGGTCCTTTGGTGAACCCCAGATTGTCAATGTACCAGTCGATGGTTTCCTCATAGTCCTGCGCCACAAGCAGGAAATGTTCGAGATGCGCGATTGCCATGATCTTCGTGTCTCTGCGTCTAGAGTGAACTTGACGCCAGCGTAACAAATCACGGTGTTCATGCGAACGCCCGCAAAAGCGGATTTCGTGTGCAGCCTCTGGCCAACCGGGCTCACCCCTGCCGTTCGGAATTGGCGGCTTCCAGACAGGTCCTGCTAAGACTTCGCCTTCAGGATATCGCGCAGACGGCGCGGGCTGACCGGCAGCCGCGTAACCGTCTCCGGCTTGCCGATGGCCGCGCCGATCGCGGCAGCAATCGCGGCGCCCGCGCCCGTGACACCGGCATCGCCGCCGCTCTTCAGGCCCAGCGGGTTGGTCGTGCTGCGGTCACCCTCCAGCACGAGGCATTCGATGTCCGGCACCTCCGCCGCGGTCGGCATCAGGTAGTCGGCGAAAGTCACGGATAGCGGCTGTCCCGCCTCGTCGTAGAGGAACTCCTCCAGCAGCGCCCCGCCGATGCCTTGCACCGCACCGCCGACAAGCTGGCCTTCGACCAGCATCGGGTTGACCGCCCGGCCGATATCGTAGGCGATGGCATAGCGTTCCACGGTCACACCAGCCGTCATCGGATCGACGGACACGGCAGCCAGATGCACACCGAAGGAATAGGTCGCCCGGTCGATTTCAAAGGTCTCTTCCACCGCAAGGTGGGTGCCACCGCGCGCACATATGGCTTCCGCCGCCGCCTCGGCCACGGTCAGCGACGGACCGTCGCCGGGCGAACCCGCGAGGCCGATCACGCCGTCCACGATATCCAGCGTTTCGGCCGGGGACTGCAGCAGCCCCGCCGCCGTCTCCAGCAGGATCGTGCGGACACCCGATGCCGCCATATGGGTAGCGTTACCCGTCATCACCGTCACCCGCGAGGCCCTCGCGCCCTGGCCGCGCGCAATCCGGTCGGTCTGGCCGTGGGTGACGACGATCCCCGAATAGTCGATGCCCAGCGTCTCTGCGCAGACCTGCGCGACCACCGTCTCCGCACCTTGGCCCACGGAGGCGACACCCGTGACGACCTCGACGGAACCGTCCGCCGCCATCTCGACGCGGACATCGTCGAAGGGACCGTCGCCGCCGCGTTCGACGAAGCAGATCAGGCCGACACCCGCCAGTTCACCCGCCGCGCGGCGTGCCGCCATCTCCGCCTGCAGAGCGTCGTAGCCGAACTGGTCGAGGGCGCTGGCCAGCGCGCCGGGATAGTCGCCACTGTCGTACTGGATGGGACTTCCGCCAACCGAGAAGGGCCGGTCATACGGCATCTCGTCCGCAGCGATCAGGTTGGTGCGCCTCACCTCCAGCGGGTCGAGGCCCAGTTCGGCGGCGATCCGCTCGATCAGCATCTCGCGCACGAAGGTTGTCTCGTACCGGCCCGGCCCGCGATAGGTCCCGGCGGGCGTGACATTGGTCAGACGGATATGTCCGGTCGAACGGTAGGCCGGCAGCTTGTACGGCCCCGGCAGCATGGCAGCGGTCACGGAGGGTACGGTCGCGCCATGGGTGCGCGCATAGGCCCCCTGGTTGAACCAGAACTCGTCGTCGATAGCGAGGATCAGGCCGTCGGCGTCCGTCGCCGCACGAATCCGGTGGGTCTGCTCGCGCGAGTGGTTCGCGGAAATCAGGTGCTCCATCCGGTCCTCGATCCACTTGACCGGGCGGCGGAACCGCAGGGCCGCCAGATTGACCAGAACCTCGTCGGGATAGATTTCCCCGCGCACCCCGAACCCGCCGCCGACATGCCCCTCGAACAAATGGAGCTGGTCCAGTTCCAGCCCCAGCAGGGTCGCCAGCGCGATGCGGTTGTTGTGGGGGACCTTGGCGGCGGCGTGGAACTCCAGCTGCCCCTTGGCCTCGTTCCAGATCGACAGTGCCCCGCGCGTCTCTAGCGGCACGCCGGTGTGGCGGCCTACTGTCAGCTCGCATTCGATGATGTGTGCCGCCGACGCGAACGCCGCATCCACATCGCCGTAACCCGTCTCGAAGACGGACGGCTCCGTGCTGACCCCGGGCGAAAACTCGCCGGGTGTATCCATCAGACCCACGACCGGCGGCAGGTCCTCGATCTCGGCCCAGACCAGCTCGGCGGCGTCTTCGGCCCGGTACGGGTCGTCGGCGAAGACGACGGCGACGGGCTCGCCCACATAACGCACCACGCCCTGCGCCAGGATGGGCTGGCGGCATCTCTCCAGGTCCTGCAGGGCGCTGCCGGGACGCAGATTGATCGCCGGGACATCCGCAACATCCGCACAGGTCCACACCGCGAACACGCCGGGCATCTCCGCCGCAGCCCGGGTATCGATGGAGACGATGCGGCCATGGGCCACCGTCGAGCGGACCACCCGCATGTAAAGCTGGCCCTCGAAATTCTGGTCGCCCGCGAACCGGCCCGTTCCGGTCAGCAGCGCGCGGTCTTCCAGCCGCGTGACGCTTTTGCCGATCACGGTCATGCGCCGGCCCCGCGGGTGATGGTTCCGTCCAGCACCGCGCGGACGGCGCGCAGGATGTTCCGGTAGCCGGTGCAGCGACACAGGTTCGACGCCATGATGTCGCGCAGTTCGTCGTCGCTGACGGGTGCGCCGCGTTCCACGATCCAGGTCGCCAGCATCAGCATGCCCGGTGTGCAGAAGCCGCACTGGAGCGCATGGTGCTCATGGAAGGCCTGCTGGAGCGCATTGAACGCGCCGTTCTCGGCCAGCCCCTCGATGGTGCGGATTTTCTTGCCGTCGGCCTGCACGGCGAACATCAGACAGCCGCGCACCGGCTCGTCATCGACCAGGATGGTGCAGGCTCCGCACACACCGTGCTCGCAGCCGATATGGCTGCCGGTCTGCCCGCACTGCTCGCGCAGCGCATCCACCAGCGAGTGGCGCGGTTCCACCTCGACCGCATGGTCCGTGCCGTTGACGTTGAGTGTGATCCGGGTCATCGCCGCCTACCCTGCCGCAACCGCGTCTTCGAGCGCGCGCATCACCATGGCGCGCACCAGATCGCGCCGCATGTCCGCACCCGCCTGCTGGTCCGCCAGCAGATCGTCCATGGCGTCCGCCGCCGCCGCGCCCGCCTCGGCAAACAGGGTTGCCGACGGCGCGCCTCCGGCCAGCACGGCTTTCGCCGCCGCCGAACGTTGCGGCGTTTCGGTCGCCCCGCCCACGCCGATGCGCGCGTCCGCGATACGTCCGTCCCGAACTTCAATGGCAGCGACCGACTGCACGATGGCGAAATCACCGGCCCGCCGGTTGAACTCGGCAAAGCCGCAGCGCCAGTCCGGCCCCAGCGCCGGCAGCTCGATCTCCCGCAGGACCTCGCCTTCGGCCAGATCCGTCGTCAGCGCCGCCCGAAAGTAGTCTGCCGCATCGATCCGCCGTTCGCCCTTCGCGTTCTGGACAACCATCACCGCATCGAGGGTTCGCGCCAGCGCGCACCATTCCGACGCCGGATCGGCATGGGCGAGCGAGCCGCCGAAGGTGCCCCGCATGCGGATCGGCAGATGGGCGATGTGGTGGGCGACTCGCGGAAACAGACGGCCCAGCGGACCGTCGATGCCCGGTGCCTCGAAACGGACATGGCGGGTGAGCGCACCGACGCGCAGCACATCACCCTCAACCCGAAGATACGCCCCGTCCGTGATAGGATTCACATCGACCAGCACCGCCGGCTGGGCGAGGCGGAAGTTCATCACTGGAACGAGGCTCTGGCCGCCGGCGAGGATGACCGCATCGTCGCCATGCTCGGCGAGCGCGGCTGCGGCGGCGTCCCAAGTCTCCACCAGGACATACTTGAAAGACGCAGGCTTCATCGGTGCACGCAGCCGCCAGACGATTGGTGGTTCCACCCCCGGGAGCTTATGCGATCAGCAAATGCAGGAATACCCCGGACGGGGCAGCAGCGAATCTGCATCTTGTCACGCGAATCCAATTCCTCTTACGCTATCCGCTTCACGGTCGCCTGTTGGTGACCTTACCAACAATTGCGGGTGGGACCCCATACGGCCCCACTCCGGAGGACGCATCATGGGCGAAATCCTTGGACTGGGGATGACCCACTATCCCGGCCTGACCGGCACGGATGAGGGCCTGAGCTCCATCTGGCAGACCATCATCAATGCACCGCGCATCGACCCGAAATGGAAGGACCAGCAGAACTGGCCTGAAGGGATGCTCGAGGAGGTCGGCAACGACATGGGCCTCTCGGCCGCCGGGCGTTACCGGGAACGGATGTGGAAGAACTTCCGCAAACAGCGGGAGATCATCGATGATTTCGATCCGGACTTCATCGTCATCATCGCCGACGACCAGTACGAAAACTTCAAGGAAGACATCATCCCGCCCTTCTGCGTGTTCGGCCTGGACGACGAATTCGAGCAGGAGGTCTGGGGCCACGGCTTCATGTCCAAGAAGGACAACTACTGGGGCGAACCGCACGACACGAAGATGACCTTCCACGGCCATCGCGACGGCGCCAAATACCTGACGACCGGCCTGCTGGAGCGCGGCGTGCCCATGCCCTACGCCTACAAGCTGTCGAACTCGCCGATCCTGGCGCATGGCTTCAACTACACCATGCTCTATCTCGACATTGACCGCCGGGGCTTCCCCTACCCGGTCATCCCCTTCCATGTGAACTGCTACGGAAGCGACGTGATCAAGGCCTCGGGGGCCTTCTCCCATCTGTTCGAGGAACCCCAGGACGACGGCATGCCCGACCCGCCGGGGCCCAACCCGGCGATGTGCCACGAGATCGGCGCGAAAATGGCCGAGACGCTGGCCGCCAGCCCCTACCGCTCGGTCGTGATCGCCTCGTCGAGCTGGTCGCACTGCTTCCTGTCCACCAACACCGGCTATGTCGTGCCCGACACCGAGACCGACCGCCTGATGCTGGAAGCGCTGAAAAAGGGCGACTACGAGACCTGGCGCAATCGCACCATCGAGGAAACGGAAGCGGCCGGACACCACGAGATGCTCAACTGGCATGTGCTCGCGGGTGCCATGAGCACACTCGACCGCAAGCCGGAGATCATCGACTACGTGGAGACCTTCATCTTCCAGTCGAACAAGTGCTTCGCGGTGTTTCCGCCCGCCTAGAAGGCCGGAACCCGAAGCCGCAGGGGGGAGACACGCCGATGGCGGACAACCGCACACCGGTGATCGACGCGCAGGTGCACGCCTATGAGGCCGACCACCCTGGCCGGCCCTGGGCGGCTGTGCTGACCGGCCCACCCTCGGCCAATGGCGAGGAGATGGTCGCGGCGATGGATGCCGTCGGCGTCGATGGGGCGATCCTCGTCTCCGCCTACACCATGTACCGCTACGATCCGAGCTTCGCGCTGGAGGTCCACGGCAAATACCCCGACCGGTTCGGGCTGGTCACGCCCTTCGATGCCGCCGATCCGGGTGTAGGCGAGAAGATCGACGAATGGGCGGCGAAGGACGGGACCGTCGGCATCCGGCTCCTGCTCGCCCACGGCATTTCCGATGAAGCCGGCGAGGCGGGGATCGCCCGTATCCTCGAAGGCGCACGGCGGAACGACGTACCCGTCAACGTGTACTGCACCCAGCGGCACGAACAGGTCGCCACGCTGGCCGCGCAGTTCCCTGACGTCTCCCTGGTGGTCGATCACATGGGGATCGTCCAGCCCTTCCACCCGCCCGCTCCGGAAAACGGATGGGCGGATCTGCCCGACCTGCTGGCGCTGGGCGAGTTCGAGAATGTGTCCGTGAAGATCAGCGGCGCGGGCACGCTGGCGCGCACACCGTTTCCCTTTCCCGATATCCATGAGCCCGTGCGCCGCATCCTCGACGCCTTCGGCCTCGATCGCTGCATGTGGGGAACGGACTGGACGCGGGCGGTCGAACTCCTGACCTATAAGGAAGGTGTCGAGGCGTTCCGGCAGGGTGACTGGCTGTCCAAAAGCGAGCGCGCCGCACTGATGGGTGGCAACGCCCAGCGCATCTACAGCTGGTCACCGGGCAGCGCCTGAGCCCCCGCGTTACGCCCGGCCGAGGGCCTGCAGAACCTTCTCGGGTGTGAACGGCATGTCGGTCAACTCGGCCTCGAATGGCGCAAGCGCATCGTTGAGGGCGTTCATCACAGCGCCCGGCGTTCCCGCCGTGCCCGCCTCGCCGGCGCCCTTGGCGCCGATCTCGCTTTCTTGCGTCGGCGTCGCGATGTGGCCGACCACCGTATCGGGCATCTCACCGGTCGTGGGCACCAGATAGTCAACCAGGCTGCCGTTCATCAGCTGGCCGCGCTCGTCGTACAGGCACTGTTCATAGAGTGTCGGGCCGAGACCATGGGCGATACCGCCCCGGATCTGCTCATCGACAAGTTGCGGGTTCAGCACCGTGCCGCAATCCTCCACGCACCAGAATTTCAGCGGCCGGATCAGGCCAGTGTCGATGTCCACCTCGAGATGGCAGGCCAGGACACCGTTGGTGAAGCAGAACGGGAACTGCTTGGGAACGAAATGGCGCGTGACCATAAGCTCGGGCTGGAAATTGTCGAGCGTGTCGGGCCGGAAATAGGCAATACGTCCGCACTCGGCGAGCGAGATGCGCTCCTCACCCGTCGCCCGGTCAACAACAATACCGCCCACGATATCGAGCTCACCCGGCTGGGACTGGGTGATCATCGCGGCCAGCGCCAGAATGTTTTTGCGGAGCGCGCGGGCAGCCTGCCACGTCGCCTCACCACCAACGCCCGCGCCGCGCGACGCCCAGGTGCCGCCGCCATAGGGCGTGACCTCCGTATCGCCCGTGACCAGACGCACCGTCTCCATGGGAACCCCGATCGCATCCGCCGCAATCTGGGCATAGATCGTCTCGGTCCCCTGACCCTGTTCACCGCAGCCATGAAGCACGACGATGCTGCCGCCCGGCTCCATCTTGACCGAGCAGCCATCCTGCGCGGAAACGCGTATTCCGCCGACGCCATAGAACATGGCCGACGGGTTGGTGATCTCGATCATGCTCGCGAAACCGATACCCCGGTAAACGCCCTTTTCCCGGAGCGCGGTCTGCTCGGCGCGCAGGCCTTCATAGCCCATCAGGCGCGTGATCTCGTCCATGCAGCGGTGATGGGACATCACCTCGAACAGCGGTCCGGACAGGGCCTTGTGGGGGAAGGCATCATCCGGAATCAGGTTGCGCCGCCGGATCTCCACCGGGTCCATGCCGATGGTCCGCGCGGCAGCATCGACCATGCCCTCCACGAAGCCGACGGAGACCGGGTGCCCGACCGCGCGGTAGTTCGAGTACGGCCCCATATTGGTGAACACGGTCTCGATCCGCGCCCGATAGGCCTCTAGCGTGTACCACTGGCCCGAGATGTTGCAGATCTGGTTGCCTTCGACAGCGCTGCCGCGCGGATAGACCGAATACGGGCCGACCGCCAGACGGTCCTCAAAACCGAGCGCAAGGATCTTTCCCTCGTTGGTGACGGCCATCGTCGCCTTGACCCGATGGTCGCGCGAGTGGATGTCGCTGATAAATGACTCCAGCCGGTCGGCCACGAACTTGACGGGCCGGCCCAGCATCATCGACAGGGCACATGTCGCCAGTTCGTCGCCATAGACATGAGTCTTGATCCCGTACGACCCGCCCACATCCTTGCAGATGACGCGGACCGCGCTCTCCGGCAGGCCGAGCAAGTCTGCGTAGCAGTCCTGCACCATGTTCGGCGCCTGATGCGAGATATAGACCGTCATGCGCCGCTCGGCGGAATGCCAGTCGCCGACGACCGAACGCCCCTCAAGGCACACGCCGGTATGGCGCGGGAACCGGAAGGTCCGCTCGATCACATGATCGGCCCTGTCGAGCGCCGCCTCGAAATCGCCCGCATCGAGCTCGCGCTCGAAACACATATTGTCGCCGATGTCCGGATGGATCACCGGCGTGGCAGGATCGAGCGCGGTCTCGATATCGACCACGACCGGCAGCTCCTCATAGGAGACCTCGATCATGTCGAGGGCATCTTCGGCCTGATGGCGCGTTTCCGCGACGACCACTGCAACGGGCTCCCCGCACCAGCACACGCGGTCGATGGCGAGGCAGGGCTGCTGCGCGGACTTCATGCCCTGGAAGTGCGCAAGCACACCGGCAAAGGTCTTCACCTCAGCAAAGTCGCGGCCTGTGAAGACACGGATGACGCCGGGCATCGCTTCCGCCCGCTCGACATTGATCGCCGTGATCCGCGCATGGGCGTGGGGGCTGCGCAGGAACACGGCATGAACCATGCGCGGCAGCAGGATGTCATCGACATACTGCGCCTGGCCCTCGACAAGACGGCGCGCCTGCGGGCGCGGGACACTGCGGCCGACGTAGCCGCCACCGGGTGCTTCGGCGACGCTCATGAGGTCCTCCCGCTGCTGCGCTGTTCCAGGACGGATTCGATGGCATCCACGATGGCCTCATAACCGGTGCACCTGCAGATGTTGCCCGACAGGTGATCGCGGATCTCCTCGCGGTCGTGCGCCTTCCCGCCGCGCATGAGCTCCGCCGCGGTGATCAGCATCCCTGGGGTGCAGAACCCGCATTGCGCGGCGTTGCGTTCGACAAAGGCCTCCTGGAGATCACGCAGCTCGCCGCTCGCACTCACACCCTCCAGGGTCTCCACGTCCTTCCCGTCGGCCTGGACGGCAAGGAACAGGCAGCCGCGCACAATGGTGCCATCGACCCGCAGCGTGCAGGCACCGCACACCCCGTGCTCGCAACCCACACGCGGGCTCGCGAGCTGGTACCGGGTCCGCAGGAAATCGATCAGATGCAGGCGCGGAGAGACAGAGGCCCGCTCCTCACGGCCGTTCAGGCGGAATACGATTTCACGTTCGCTGCTCATGTCCGTCCTTTCAGGCTTCGTCGTTCAGAAGTTCGGCAACCGCGCGGCCCAGCAACACCCCGGCAAGATGACGCTTGGTCGCCGCTGCGTGGTAGAGATCAGATGTAAACTCGACCCCGGCCTCCAGGGCCGCGCGCGCCGCATCCACGCCGTCAGTACCGCCGCTTTCGATCGCCTGCTCAACATCGGCAAGCCGGACCGGGTGTTCAGAGATTCCGAAGAAGGCGATCCGCACATCCGAGAGCCGTCCATCGGTTGCGGGCACCGCCTGGGCAGCGATACCAGCAATCGCGAAATCACCACGCCGCCGCGCCAGTTCAAGCACAACCGAGCGCGCGTTCTCCGGCTGGGCAGGCAGATCGATCCGAACCAGCAACTCGTCCTCGTCCAGCGCCGTCGCATAGAGGCCCCGGAAGAAGTCTCGCGCCGGGATCGTCCGCTCACCGGAAGGGCCCGCAACGATCATCGCGGCATCAAGGGCGAGGCACGCGGCGGGCCATTCCGCCGCGGGGTCGGCAAGCGCGAGGCTTCCGCCGAACGTGCCCATGCTCCGGATCGCCGGATGGGCGATGTGTTCGACACAACGCGCCAGCAGGGGCAGGCGCTGCGCAATGACTTCAGAACGGCCAAGCTCGGCCGTACGCGTCAAAGCGCCGATGCGGATCGTGTCGCCCGCGTCCCCGATACCATTAAGTTCGGCGAGCGCGTTGAGATCGATCAGGATACCCGGTTTATCGAGGCGCATGTTCATGGCCGGGAGCAGGCTTTGCCCGCCCGCCAGAAAACGCGCACCACCGCCGTGATCGCGCTTGAGCGCAAGCGCCTCTGCCACGGTGGCAGGCTTGGCGTAGTCGAATGCCGCCGACTTCATGACCGTCATTCCTCCCGTGCACATTTCCAGTGCTTGCCGGGAACTATCCCGTGCCCGTTTCCGCCCTGTCAACGGACTGTATCGTTGGGCTGTTCGCGTAAACCTGCCCTGACGCGGGGCGGGTTACCACGGGGGTGGCATGATGGTCTCGAGTGATTATGGGGTCACCAGCCAGTCGGTTTTTCGGCCGGTTATTTGGTGGAGCTGAGGGGAATCGAACCCCTGACCTCTACATTGCGAACGTAGCGCTCTCCCAACTGAGCTACAGCCCCACCGGTGCCGGAAACGGCGAATGCCGGGCGGGCTTTTTGTGTTGGGAAGCCCCGCGCGGCGCGGCGGAATATGTGAGCGCGCGTACATTCATGTCAAGTCGCGTTTGGGCAAGAAAATCGGGCCTCCGCAGCGCCTTTCGGACGCACCCGCCTTACTGGACAGCCGCCGGGGTGCTGGCTAGTCTCGCGGCCAACCATTTCGTCGCGGCCCTGCCGCCACAGCCCCGTTCGGGAGAGTTCCGCCCATGGTCGCCGTGGCCAATCTCATCAGCCAGGTCATCTGGCTCTACATGCTGGCGCTGATCATTTCCGTGATCCTGAGCTGGCTGGTCCAGTTCAACGTCATCAACACGTCGAACCGCTTCGTCTATCAGATCGGCGACTTCCTCTACCGGATCACCGAGCCGGCGCTGCGCCCGATCCGTTCGGTCATCCCCTCAGTCGGCGGCATCGACCTGTCACCGCTGATCCTGATCCTAATTCTCGGTTTCCTGCGGCAGTGGATCCCCGAACTCCTGCTCGGTTGAACGGCACGGAACTGACCCTGCGCGTGCGGGTCACGCCCCGCGCGCGGCGCAACGGCCTCGAGGGGCTGGCCGAGACCGCGGACGGACCCGCCCTGAAAATCGCCGTCACCGCGCCGCCCGAAGACGGCAAGGCGAACACCGCCGTCCTGAAAATCCTGTCCAGGGCACTGGGTATCCCCCGCTCGTCTCTCACGATCCGGGCGGGTAAAACATCGCGCAACAAGACGGTGGCCGCTTCCGGCGACGCCGCGACTCTGCAGGCCGTGCTAGAGGCGGTCCGCATCCAGACACATCCGGACGAACCGGGCGGAGAGTGACGGCATGAACGATATTTCCGGCAAAATCATCGACGGCAAGGCCTTCGCGGAAGGCCTGCGTGAACGCATCGCCGTTGAGGTGGCGAAGCTGAAGGCCGATCACGGGCTCGTCCCCGGGCTGGCCGTTGTGCTGGTCGGCGAAGACCCCGCCAGCCAGGTCTATGTGCGCAACAAGGGCAAGGCCGCCGAGGCGGCGGGCATCGCGGCCAGCGATCATCGGCTCGACGCCGACACCTCGCAGGAGGAACTCGTCGCGCTGGTCGAGAAGCTGAACAACGACCCGGCGGTCCACGGCATCCTGGTCCAGCTTCCCGTACCGGACCAGATCGACGAGAACGCCGTGATCGACGCCATCGCGCCCGTCAAGGATGTGGACGGGTTCCACGTCATCAATTCGGGCCGGCTGGCCACGGGCCAGATGGACGGTCCCGACGCCGCCATGGTGCCCTGCACGCCGCTGGGCTGCCGGATGCTGCTCGAGGACCGGCTGGGCGATCTGTCCGGCCTCGACGCGGTGGTACTGGGCCGCTCCAACATCGTCGGCAAGCCCATGGCGGCCCTGCTCACACAGGCGAGCTGTACGGTCACGGTGGCGCATTCACGCACGAAGAACCTGGAAGAGGTGTGCCGCCGCGCGGACATACTGGTTGCCGCGGTCGGACGCCCGCAGATGGTGAAGGGCGACTGGATCAAGCCGGGCGCGGCCGTCATTGATGTGGGCATCAACCGCATCGCGGCACCGACTGACGACGATCCGGACAAGACACGGCTGGTCGGCGATGTGGACTTCGACGAGGCGGTGACGGTCGCGGGCGCGATCACGCCGGTGCCCGGCGGCGTCGGCCCCATGACCATCGCCTGCCTGCTGGCCAACACGGTGACGGCGGCCTGCCGCCAGAACGGCGTCGAACCGCCGAAGTTCTAGGCCTGCTCGGGCAGACGGTAACGGACCACGCCCTTGACGTGGGCCGGGTCCTCGACCGGCTTGCCCTTCCGCAAGACCTCCACCCGGCCGGCGCGGGCAAGGTGTATCGCCTGCTGTTTCACGGCGGACAGGTACTTTCGCCATAGGTCCGGCGGGTCCTTGGGCGTGCGGCGCGCCTCCGCGATGGCGCGGGCCACCTGTTCAGGGGTGACGGAGGCGCCGGGCTTCTGGGCGCCCAGCTCTGCGAGGATCGCGTCGGCGACCGGATCGGATGTTTCGCTCATGGGCGGTTTCTAGCATTCCCGCGGGCGGTGGACGACTCCCGCTTGCGTCCCCATATTGAGGGAATGGGGAGCGTAATATGACCGGAAGCCTGAACGAGTTGTTCGCGGCAACCGTCCTCTTCGTCGGCGGCCACTTCGTGCTGTCCAGCCTCCCCGTGCGCATGGCGCTGGCGGGAAAACTGGGCGAAACGCGCTTCCTGACGGCCTATTCCGCCGTGATGATGGTCGTCTTCATCTGGATGGTCCTCGCCTTCATCGACACCCCCGTCGCCATGTCCTGGACGCCGCCCAAGGCCTTCGCCTGGCTGCCCGCCATCGGCATGCCTTTCGCGCTGTTCCTGATCGTCTGCGGGCTGACCACACCCAACCCCACACTGGCCGGGACAAAGCTGGACGACCCTGGCCGAGACCTCACGCGCGGCATCATGCGCGTCACACGGCACCCGTTCCTGAACGGGGTCAGCCTGTGGGCGATCCTCCACCTTCTCGCCAACGGCGAGACACGCTCGATCGTGCTGTTCGGCGGGATGCTGATCCTGTCGGCGGGCGGCATGTGGCACATCGACAAGCGCCGCGAGTACTACTACGGCGCTGACTGGGGGCCTGTCCTGCTGACCACCAGCGCCGTACCCTTTGCCGCGCTGCTGACCGGCCGCGCGAAGATGGACTGGGCGGGAATCGGCTGGTGGCGGCTACTGGTCACCATCGCCGTCTATCTTGCACTGGTGGCCGTCCACGGCTTCGCCATCGGCGTTCCCGCCTGGCCGGTACTGGGCTAGTCGGCCAGGCTAGCTGCGCAGCGCCTTGGCGAGGCGCAGGCGCAGCGCCTGCAGCTTTATGAAGCCGGCGGCGTCGCGCTGGTCATAGACCTGGTCGTCCTCGAAAGTGACGTGGTCGAGCGAGTACAGGCTGTCCGCCGACTTGCGGCCCACCACCGCGACCGAGCCCTTGTAGAGCTTCAGCCGCACCGTACCGTTCACGCGCTCCTGGCTCTTGTCGATCAGCGCCTGCAGCATCTCGCGCTCGGGCGCGAACCAGAAGCCGTTGTAGATCAGCTTCGCATAGCGCGGCATCAGCTCGTCTTTCAGGTGCATGGCCTCGCGGTCGAGCGTGAGGGATTCCATGCCGCGATGGGCGGCCAGCAGCACCGTGCCGCCCGGCGTCTCATAGACCCCGCGCGACTTCATGCCGACAAAGCGGTTCTCCACCAGGTCGAGGCGGCCGATCCCGTTGGCGCCGCCCAGTTCGTTCAGCTTCGTCAGCAGCGCCGCGGGCGAAAGCTTCACACCGTCGATGGCGACCGGGTCACCGCGCTCGAAGTCGATCTCCACATAGGTCGGCTTGTCCGGCGCGGCCTCGGGCGCGACCGAGCGCGAATAGACGAACTCCTCGGGCTCGGCCCAGGGGTCTTCCAGTACCTTGCCCTCGGCGGAGATGTGCAGGAGGTTCGCATCGACCGAGAACGGCGCTTCGCCGCGCTTGTCCTTGGCGATGGGAATCTGGTGTTTTTCCGCGAAGTCGAGGAGCCTGGTGCGCGAGGTCAGGTCCCATTCACGCCAGGGCGCGATCACCTTGATGTCTGGATCCAGCGCGTAATAGCCCAGCTCGAAGCGGACCTGGTCGTTGCCCTTGCCGGTCGCGCCGTGGGAGACGGCATCCGCCCCGGTCTCATGGGCGATCTCGATCTGGCGCTTGGCGATCAGCGGGCGCGCGATGGAGGTGCCCAGTAGGTACACGCCTTCATAGACGGCATTGGCGCGGAACATCGGGAACACGAAATCCCGCACGAATTCCTCGCGCAGGTCCTCGATATAGATTTCCTTGATGCCGAACATCTCGGCCTTGGCGCGCGCCGGCTCCAGTTCCTCGCCCTGCCCGAGGTCGGCGGTGAAGGTCACCACCTCGCAGGCATAGGTTTCTTCAAGCCATTTCAGGATGACGGACGTGTCGAGGCCGCCCGAATAGGCAAGCACCACTTTCTTCACGTCGCCCGGTTTGTCGGCCACGGTCATGTCGCTGGTTCCGTACGCAGGATAAATTTGCGGGCGGAGTATAGTCCGGCGCGCCGCCGCCGCAACCGCGACGGATCGGGAAATCCGTTAATGCCCAGCCGCCGATTCTAGATCGGCCACCACGGCACGAGGTGACGGTCGCCCGACAGGGTGGCCCAAACCATCAGCAGCCCGAACAGCGCAATGGGCAACCCGCACCCGACCGCCAGCACCGACAGGGTCGTGCGGATCGCACGGCTGGTCGGATGCGGCTCCTGTGCGGGCAGCGACGGCAGGCGCGAGCGATAGCGCGAGGGCAAACCCAGAAGCGCAATCACACCGCCTAAAACGGCAATCGCCAATGCAAGTATGAATTCGTCAATCATTCCGGTTCGGTCCTGCAATGAGCACAAACGAACCCTGAGCGAGAAGTCCTCTTCCCCGACACGGACGTTAGGAGCAGTTGCGATCCGCCGCAAGGGGAGATCGCACATTCGCGATCCGGGCGGCTATTCCGCGGCGGACCGCCGCGGGCGTTCGCTCTCGGATTTCAGCTGCCCGCAGGCGGCCATAATGTCCTCCCCGCGCGGCGTGCGCACGGGCGACGGGTAGCCCGCATTGCGGACGATTTCCGCGAAGGCCTCGATCCGCTCATGCGTGGAGCGGTCATAAGGCGCACCCGGCCACGGGTTGAACGGGATCAGGTTCACCTTGGCGGGAATACCGGAGATGATTCGCACCAGTTCGCGCGCATCCGCATCGCTGTCGTTCACATCGCGCAGCATCACGTATTCGAAGGTGATGCGCCGCGAGTTCTTCAGCCCCGGATAGTCCCGGCAGGCCGCCAGCAATTCCTCGATCGGGTATTTGCGGTTGATCGGCACGATCTCGTCGCGCAGGTCGTTGCGCACCGCATGGAGCGAGACCGCCAGCCCGACGCCCAGCTCTTCGCCGCAACGCCGGATCAGCGGCACCACGCCCGCCGTCGAAAGCGTGATCCGCCGGCGCGAGATGGCGATGCCGGCATCGTCCATGACGATCCGCAGTGCCTTGGACACATTGTCGAAATTGTAGAGCGGCTCGCCCATGCCCATCATCACGATGTTCGACAGCGCGCGCTCATAGATGGTGGGGCGTTCCGGCGTCGGCCATTCGCTGAGATGGTCGCGCGCCAGCATGATCTGGCCGATGATTTCCGTCGGACCCAGGTTGCGCACCAGCTTCTGGGTGCCCGTGTGGCAGAACCGGCAGTTCAGGGTGCAGCCCACCTGGCTCGACACGCACAACGTGCCCCGGTCTTCCTCGGGGATATGGACGCACTCGACCTCGTTGCCGTCTCCCAGGCGCAGCAGCCATTTGTGGGTGCCGTCCACCGAAGCGAGATCGCGCGAGATTTGCGGCCGGGCAATGACGAACCGCTCAGCCAGCTTGGCGCGCAGCGTCTTCGAGACGTTGGTCATCGCGTCGAAATCGGTGACGCCGCGACCGTAGATCCACTGAAAGAGCTGGTCGGCGCGGAAGCGCGGCTCGCCCATTTCGGCAAGGACCGCAACCAGGTCGTCGCGATCCATGCCGATCAGGTTGACCGGGCCGTCGGCCTGCGGCGCGGGCGCCGCGAAAATGTCGGGGTTCAGTGGCATGGCGATCAGATAAGCCGCACCGGCGGCAAACGCAACACGTCGCTGACCTGGATCAAGGCGAAAAACGTCCCCGGCAGCGAGAATATTTTCAGATCCAACGGAGAGTTCTGATGAACCACAAACATCGCAAAACCCTGCACGCCCTGTTCGCCCATCCTGTCAGCGCGAACATCTCTCCCAAGAGCGTCGATGCCGTC
>Ga0255776_10002417_pt1 | contig 20838 bp, 9 predicted proteins | sample 071ome_19_FD_179974 | JGI IMG/M metagenome (GOLD analysis project Ga0255776, IMG submission 179974) | Coastal salt marsh microbial communities from the Groves Creek Marsh, Skidaway Island, Georgia - 071413AT metaG (version 2) | ecosystem: Environmental > Aquatic > Marine > Intertidal zone > Salt... | reverse complement strand
CTCTCTCTCTCTCTACGTATATAACATCTATAAGTGTAAAGTTACAACCGTTGTTTCTTCGCGCTTCTCATGAACGGTCTCAGCGACCATTCGATGTCGGCGTCGTCTTGATCGACCGTCCCTAACTTCAATTGGTACAATCTCAATTCGAATCTTGGACCAATTTCGTTTAAATGTAACGATTTCGGGCCTTTCGGCATGTCGTAAGTGTGGTGACGGACAGAGATGAAATCAACCGAGTTGGCGAAAGTGACTATGCGCTTTGATTTTTCCTTTGGTCTCGGGAACAAATGTCGCAAGATATTTGCGGTTCGTTTGCCTAATTCTGAGGTGAAGTTCTCGCATATGATGTGCGGGAACTGTTCTGAAACTTTCGGTAAATTCGCATCTTTCACATCGTGTCGCATGACCGCGTCGGAGATGCCAAAATACGCGGTAGGACCAAACGGTAAGTGCGAAACGACTAATCCGTCCGGTTCGCCTCGATGTTCGTGGACGATGACGATGTCGGTAAACTCGCTCGTTTTTCCGAGATCCACGAGATCGGGTAAGATTTGCGACCCGCGGTTGATTCTCGAGGACGTCGGGAACAACAGTTTCAGCTCTTTACAAAACTGAAGCAATCGAGAACTCGGATCTCTCGACGTCGTCAGTAAGATTTTCGCCTCTGGAGCGTTTTTATACTCATCGTCGTTGACGCCTTTTTCCAAGTTGCCGTATTCTCTCGTGTTTACGTCTTCTAATTCCACCTCTTTTCTCAATCTCTCTTCCTCGCGTTTCAACTCCGTCGGGATTGGTTTCCCTTCCTCCAAGCACTCTCGTATTTTCCTCTTCTTCTCGTACAACAGTCGCTCCTTCCCTTCCAAAGATTTTCGATAGACGAATTCTTTTCTCAACCGCGCGTTACGCCGTAACATGTTTACTTTTTACTCGCAGTACCGTTTGCTATTTGCTATTTTTCTTCTTCGACTTCTTCGACTTCGACTTCTTCGACTTCTTCGACTTCGACTTCTTCGACTTCTTCTTCGACTGTTTTCAGCGCGTCTCGCGTTTCGCGCCGTCCGTTCCGTCGTTTTCTTCTCGAAGAGAGAGTGAGGCGAAACCGGCGGCGAATTTGTATTTACTTACACACTAATACAAAAAAGCAGCTCCGGGGGAACTCGATATCCCCTCGTCCCACAAGGGGATACCGTATAAAAATAGCTAAAATTCTGTTTGCCAAAAAAAAAAATCAAAAAAGGTGTGAAAAGGTCGCGCGCCTCGCTGGCAAAAATTGAAACGTTACGCGTATATTTTCTTTTCTCGCGCGCGCAGCGAGAGTTTAAAGAGGAGTTTCGAAAAAGCCCGCGTTCTGTATACGCACACACGCGCGAACGCATCGCGTCATTGCGTCGAGAAAGAGAGCGTTTTGAGTGAATCTTACTTGAAAGAAAAGAGAAAATATTTTGTGCATGTCAAGAGAGGAGGATACTCTTTTTTTTCAACGCGGGAGGACCACAAAAATGGTCTTGGAAGAGTCGACGGCGATGACTGCAGACGGGATGAACACGACTAAAGAAGCACCCAACGACGGTTATTGCAATAATAAAAGCAGTAACGATTATGGTAATAAAGTAGATAACACGTTCGCGCAGGCGTATGCGTACACGGCGTACGACGCAGCAGCCGCAGTGATGCAGCAACACCAGCAAGATAAAGACGACGGTTCAGAAGGAGGAGGAGGAGGAGGAAGAGAAGAACAAACTCTTTTTATACGACGACAACAACAACCACAAGTAAGGAATGAAAACACGTCCACGTCTCAGGACAATATCGGAGCACATAAACAACAACGCATAGACGAAAGACAGACGAAGAATAAAAAGAGAAGCGAGGAGAGTTCCATCGAGATGAAAGAGAGCGTGGAAGATGTGCACGGTGACGTTGAGAACGACGCACAAAGAGATGAAGAAAATGAAGAAAAAGAAGAAGGAAAGATGAAACGTCGCGAGGAAAGTCCGGACCAGGTGAGCACGATAAATCGCAAAGGTGCAGAGGAAGTAAAAACAGCTGTACCAATGTTCTACGATCCGTCGTCATTTCAACTTCAATACCAAATGCCTTCGATGCAACCGTCACCAAACGCAGTGCTCGCGCAACAACATCAAATACCACCTCATCCCGTGGCCAACAATAATTACAACGGAATATCAACTACAACAACAATGGAAACAGCTGATGGTCAGCAACAACAACTCATCATGGCGGCTGCCGCGGCTGCGACTGCCGTCACTTCTCCCCCAGTATACGTGAATGCGAAACAGTACGAGGCTATTCTCAGGCGAAGAGCGGCGCGAGCCAAACACGAACTAAAGTATAACAAAGGCAAGGCGGCATCCTCATTAACTGAAGCTAAGGTGGACGGTATAAATGAGCAAAAAAAGAAACCGTACATGCACGAAAGTCGACACAATCACGCGCGACGACGGATACGCGGCCCAGGAGGTCGTTTCTTGACGCAACAGGAGTTACTCGACGGGCTAGGAGGCGAAGAGGCGAAACAACAGGCGATAAAAAGGAAAGAAGAAAACGAGAAGAGAGACAAACAGAGAGAGGAAAAGAGAAAGCTGAGGCAAAAGAAGAAAGAGGAGCGACTGATGATGAAGAAGAGGAGGAAAGTAGCGCAAACTGGTGGTGGAAAAGAAGAGACGGAAGTTGAAGTAGAAAACTGAAAACAAAATAGATTTATTTTTTAATTCATAGCAACACAAACTTTGGGCCCCCCGCGAGCACGCATTAAAAATACAGAAGAAACGAATCTCTTGCGGAGTATCGCGTCGACGAAGATGATGCCGGTTTTGCCCATTACATCGTCAAAAGCAGCAGCTTTTGTTTATAAACGTCCGTCTCTTTTTGCATAAAGAAAATGAAGCAGTGCAAAACTAATTCTTCTAACCAACAACAACGAGATGTAAATGTGAAGAACAACAACAACAACAACTCTTCCTCATTTTTCTTTGTTCTGAAGCGCACGTTTGTGCTCTTCAACATCCTCGTTCTACTCTCTTCCTGGATTCAGGTGATTTATTTCAGCGTAAACGAGTGTCAGATGACGTACATGTATCCCGGGTATTCAAAGGTTGGTTTAGACTCTGATGTCGGCTTCTTTGAGAATGAAAAACCAGAGTCGTCGTCTTCTGAGAAGCGAAAGTACAATCTCATCCGATACGACGAGAAAGACTATTCTCATCATCATTTGAATAAGAAGAAGGACGGTGGAGAGAACGAAGATGGGAGCAACAACGCGCGGGAAACGACGAAGACTACCTTAGCTTTATTCATACCGGGAAACGGTGGCAACTACGCACAGATGCGCTCGCTCGCGCACTCGACGCACCAGCTCGGGAAGTACTCTCATTCTTATTCTTCAAATAGAACAAGAAAGGCAACGACAAAGATTCAATGGTACGCGATGGATTTCAAGGAAGAGTTATCGGCGTTCGATGCGGATGCGATAGAACGGCAAGTGAAAAGCGCGAGGTGGGTGTTAGAGGAATATTTTGGGAGGAAGATTTTTGAAAGCGATGAAAAGTATTCAAAGATCGTCATTGTGGTAGGGCATTCCATGGGCGGGTTAGTCGCGAAGTATGCCGCTGAGCAAGTTATACTGAATAACGATACGAATAGAGGGATAGGTCAAGTGCACGTGACGACTCTGGCAACGCCGCATGCGTACCATCCCGGAGCGTTTGCGCTTTCAAGTTTCACCAATCACGCGTGGCGGAAAAGGATATCAAAGAAGAAGAGGGGAGGAGGGAAAAAGGTTTCGATATCGTTGATGTCCGTTAGCGGAGGAATGCGCGATTGGCAAGTGTCCGGAGTAGATGCTTCGCTCGTTCTTTCTGTGAACGGTGACGATAGTAGTAATAGTGGTGAATATAGGAATACAAATAGCGATAGAGTGAAGAATGTATCGACGCGAATCTCCTGCGATCATCTCGCGATATGCTGGTGTAAGCAAGTGATTTTATCGCTCGCGGTCGCATTACAGCGCGTATCAGAGGCAGGAGCAAAAGGAGATTTGGGTGATATTTCTCAATACATAAAGGATGTGCACGCTGATATCCCGCCACATTTAGGTTGGCGAGGCTTTGAGGACGCATCTTCGACGAAGAACAAGAAGATGAAAAAAGACGACGACGGCGTCCTCGTCGATGGATTTTTTCCTGAAGAAGATGAGAACAATACCGATAGAAAAACGCGAGCATGGCATACGTTTGCGTCTATCTTAGTGGCGCGAACGCCAAACGTTGCGTCTGCTGCAATATATTGGCACGTTTCTCTTTCCTCGTTATCGTCGTTGACGGCATCTTCGGGTCTTGCATTTTCCTCACTCTACGTGCTCTTCGCTTTGATTGAAAACATTGCAATCGGTGCGAAAGAGATTAGAGCTTTACGATTAGAAGTATACATTCTTTTCGCGACGATTGTTGTTTTAGTCTCTGGATACTGCGCTGCAAAGATTTTACATGTGGTTCTGTCCAGAATTCTCGCGTTATCGAGACAGAATATCGCTTCTACAAAGCTTGATTACCTGCGACGAATGTCTGTGTTGACGCACGTATCGATTTCCGGGGCATTAGCAGCTATCGCTCCGGCGCTCGTGCACGCGTATTTGATCATCTTCAAGTACATCTTTGGCTCTGGAACTAATCCAAAAACACTCACACACTCGTGTTGCTCCTCTTTCTGGGCTTTGTTCTTACTTTTACCCGCATTCGTGACTAAAGTAAAAGATGGGAACTTACCCGGAGGATTGTGGTCTGCGATAGATTTGGGTATTGGGCTTTGCACGGCAGTAAGGACAATTTTAGTATATACCTCCAAGAATGCGGAGATGGAAAAGAAGAGAAGCATTGCGATAATGACGAGTTTACTCTTCTGCGCCGCATCGAGCGGCGCCGGGATGGCGTCGTTGGTGCACCTCGGTCTCCTCTTCTCCACGTTTTAGATTTTCAGTTCAAATAGTTGCTAATATTTTTATATATTAAAACACAAACGCTTGTGTGTACGCTCAGCTTAAGTTCTCTCACTCTCTCAAATCAATGTTGTTTTCACACACCCTCTTTCTCCATTTTTATTTCCGTTTTTCTTTTTCTACAAAAGACGTACACGCCGCTTATTGCAATTGCATGTACCACAAACCGGTGATCTTGACGTCCTTCGGCGCCTTGGAACCCAAGTCAGTATCGGACGGCTGGATGGATTCAAACACGCCGGCAATCTCCCCAGTAGTCTCGTCGTACTTCGCGACGTTAAAGACGGCACTACCCTTCAACGCGGCGACGTTCTTGTTGTTTTCCTTTTGTAAGTCATCGGCGTCAGATCTGGCCGGCAACGCAACCGCGTTATCGTAACCAGTGGAGCCACCTCTGCCCTTCGGGTCAAGGAAGGACGAACCTCTGTACGAAGCGACAACAAAGTCGCCGCCGAATTGGGAGGTGTTACCCTTCGCTTGCAACTCCTTCAAGGTGAACAAGAACGGAACACGTTCGCCCCCAGCCAATTGAACCGTGGTCGGGGCGTAGTCAATACCGTCCTTCTCGACAACGTTGACAGAGCCGTCAGAGCCAACCTTGAAGTCGCCAGACATGGCGTCCAAAGTGTAGGTCAAACGAGTCATCAACTTCGTCTTGGCGAACTCGGTGGAGCCGTCGGCTTTTTCTTCCTTCACCGTGAAAGAAGTCGGTTCGACGCAAAACTTGTCAAACTTGTAGTCGCCAGCCTTCAACGCCTTCGGGCCAGAGCCGCCTTCGACAACCGGGCACGTGTTCGCCAAACCGGTGCCTTTGACTTGCAAGTACGTCAAGCCTTGCAATTCATCGTACGTGACCGCTTGCGCAGACTGTGTGTGTGTGAAATACGTGTGCATTATTTTAAAAAAGAGGAAACGAGAAGAAGGGTCAGTTTCTGTTTCTTTTATTACTAAGCCTCTTTTAGGTGGCTTGGGTCGGTTTTATTTTTTACACGTCAACGTCCCCTGTGTTCGTCGATGCTTTAATGGTAGTTTTTTTGCCTCTCTCTCACGACCATCACCCCACCCCCCCCGCCCCTTCTTTTCCTTTTTGGCCAGCCTTCCCAAAAAAAAGAGATCTCAAAAAAAAATGCGGGAGCCAAAAAAAAAGAGATACGATTTTTATAGCTTTTTTCCCAGCGCTCGGATCGCGTCGTTTGTGTTTCTCGCTCCCTCTCTCTCTGAGCGCTGATGATCCTTTTCTCTCTCTCTCTCTCTCCTTCCCATCTCTTTGAAGAATACACTCGATGCGCGCGCGAAACAGACCGCCCGCGCGCTCCGAAACGCTCGACATCGCCGAGGAAAAAGACCACACGGAAACTGGAACGCGCGCGGGTCGAGCAAACGAGAAAGAATTGTTTTTTTTATCCTCCCCTCTTTTTGAACGAGAACACGAGAGAACTATAGAAAAACTACGAACGCACCGATGCGAACAACGCGGCGGTGGTGGCCGCAGTGACGGCCGCCTTGGAGAGCTTCTCCGACAAGTTGGACGCTTGGACCGTCTTGTTGACCGAACTGTTTTAAAAGTAAGAGAAAGATTGATGCGCGATGGTGAGTACTACTATTTAAACTTAAACGCAAAGGACCCCATCGAAATCAACCCGGTTGAACGAATATTGGGCCAAAAAAAGAAGCGTAAAAAAATGAGATTTGCTCCTCTCGTAATTCAATAAAGCACGACATCGCGCGATCGAAGACGTACCGTTTGGAAGAAACCTTCGCGGAAGTAATTTGCTTGCCAGATAAAGTGGCGGATTGCATCGAAAGGGCCATTTTGTTTTGTGTGTGTATTGAGTGCGTTTATATATGACGCGAAATGATGACAAGAGAGAGCGATTGTTTCGCGATTGAGTGTGTTTTAGGAAATATTTTTTGGTTCGCAGACAAAGAGAGATTCTGGCAGTCTGGAAATCACAAAGAGCAGAGAACAGGGTTTAACAGTTTTTTTTCTCGTTTTCCCAACGAGAGGAGAATTTTTTTACGCACGTAGAGAAAAAGAGGGAGAGAAAGAGGAAAAACCGCGAAGAGAAAAGTCCCACAGTACACCACGCACACAAACGTCGATAATAGGCGCACACACACACGCAGCGCGCGCGCGCGCAAAAGAAGAAGAAGAAAAGTTTTACGCTTAACACGCACAGATCGAGGTCGAGGGAGCAGCAGTTCAGAAAAACAGGAACATACACACGCGCACACGTAGTATATAAATACACATAGAAAGAGAAAAGAGCGCGCGCGCGCGGAAATTTTAAGGAGAAAAATAACGGACAGAAAAAAAGAACTTTGAGTAGTAGTAATAAGACAAGCAAAATATGGATCGAAACTCTTACGAGGATCTGTCCCTGCAAGAAATGGGCGATCGAGCGACGACGCCGACGTACTGGAAAACCGAAGAGGAGTGGCTAACGAAGCACCACCCGAGCGCATTGTTGAACGACGACGAAAACGGAGAGGAGGAAAATTGTACGGCGAACAGTTTGATCGCTAAATTGAAGAAACAACTGAAAACGGAAGGGAAACAGTTGGTGGTTTTTTTGGATTACGACGGAACGTTATCGCCGATTGTATCTCAGCCGGAAAAAGCATTCATGTCGGAAGAAACTAGGAGGGCGGTACAAATGGTCGCGAAGAAGTTTCCGACGGCGATCGTTTCTGGACGAGCGCGAGAGAAGGTGTACGACTTTGTAAAGTTGGACGAGTTGTATTACGCCGGATCTCACGGGTTAGACATAGCCGGCCCGAAAGGCTCGCCAGATATCGATTATAAACCGTGCTTGTGGGCGGAGGATGTCATGCAGAATGTGTTTGAAACGTTGAAGAAAAAATTAGATTCAATCAAAGGCGCGGTGGTGGAGACCAACGTGTTTTGCGTGAGTGCTCACTATCGACAGTGTGAAAACGAAGAGGACGAAGCAGAGGTGGAAAAAGCGGTTGATGAAATTGTAGCACAAAATGAAGACAAGTTGCGGAAACACGCGGGAAAGAAAGTGTGGGAGGTAAAACCAAAAGTCGATTGGGATAAAGGCAAAGCTTTGTCTTATTTACTGGAGGCGTTGAAATTGAACGATCGAAAAGATGTCATTTCCATGTATTTAGGCGACGACGTGACGGATGAAGATGCGTTCGAGGTTTTACGGAAACTTAGCGAAGATGAGACGCAAGGCGATGGCATTGGAATCGTAGTGACGAAAGTTCCCAAGCAAACGAAAGCGAGTTATTCGTTGAGAGATACTGATGAAGTCTTGCAATTTCTAACCAAAGTCGGAAACATAAACGTTAAAGAGGAAGAATGAGAGGAACGGAGGCGGAAAGCGATTTTACTTAACTGTGTACATAAAAGCAACAAATCAACAAAGAAGAAAAGGAATAAAAACGAATACAGTGGTATATCAACATAAGTATAACAGTGCGAGCGTGAATGTGTGTGTGTGTAATATTATAAATAACTTCGATGAATACTGGTACCATTACCAGCTACAGGAATACTTGTATACAAAAAAAACAGTTTGCTTCACAAACGTGCATTTAAATACGCATTTCGCTCGTGATTTCTTTTTTACGGAGATAAAATACCATCGAACGATCCGTCTTGCGCCAACAGCAAGGGAGTCGTCCCTGCACTCTTTGGTGCGTACATTTCTAAAACTCGGCACACTTCAAGGCACAGGTCTTGTCGCAAAGCGTAATATGCGTCACCACCAGCAACCATCGGGATGAAGGATCGTACTTCCATCTCCAACTTTGCCGAGCCTAGGTTTGAGATGAGCGTTTTGGAGCCAGCCTTGACGTCCACGTTTGGATGTTTCTCCAGAAATTCATTCAGAGCTTCTTTGATTTGAATCGCCTGGCCGACGTCTTCGTATCGAACTTCAAAGGCCGCTCGGATGAATCGATGAGTAGCTCGAGAGTGGTTGATGGTCGCGTTGCCTAAGAAGTAGCCGTTCGGTACGATTGTTGGTTTCTTATCTCTGGGCATTAACAGGGTCGCGTACCAGCCAATTTTGGCGACGGTGTATTCACTGATTTTCGGAGAATCTGAGCCTCTAAACTTACCACCAGATGCCAATAAGACGATCTTATCGCCTTCGCTAAACGGTGAAGTGATGGCGATGATGACGCCGCCGATTAAATTTGCGATGAAATCCTTCGCAGCTAAACCAAAGGCTAAACCTCCGAGACCACCAAAAGAAAACAAAAGCGAGGTTGGTAAGCCAAAAGTGACCAGAGTAGCCGCAAAGGTGGCAAATAATGTGAGCATGGTGGCAAGTCGAACCAAAATTAGCTTCTTGCCTTCCTCAGTTTTCGCCGAACTATCCGGGAACAATTTCGTCAAAACTTGGCTGCCGTACTTTGATATCCACATAGATACGACAAGTCCAGCGGTAAAAATATACGTTCCTCTGTCAAATCCCGATGCAATGTTCTCGGAAACCGCAAAATCAACGTACATTACGTCCACAAATTCACACGTCACGTCGAAAATGTACCCAGTGATCCACAAAAACATCAATGCGCCGAGTGGTTTGCCGATCCAATGCGCGAACGTTTCTCGATACGGCGAATCCACAACGTCCATGCTTTCTAATTGCCGGATTGATTCCTTTCCTGATGAACTCTCTCCGAACGCCTTCATCTTTTGCTTTTCAAACCACAAAAACATCTCCCGTCTTCGTTTCATAAATAACCTCAACGCGAATATCGCCCAAATATCTTCCACGTTCCACGGTTCGTTGATTTTCTGATCGACCTTATCGATGGTCGATTTCGCCACGTCCAGAGAACATTTAACGACTTTTTTCGAAGCTTTGCGCAGCTGCCGAACGACCTTGTTGGACGCTTCCTTCCGTTCGCTGCTGTTATTTTTTTGCCGAGTGGAAGAAGAAGAAGCAGCAAACGCACACGGTGGCTTTTGTATCGCGAGAAAGTTGAACCCAAGAAGAACACTGGCGGCGACTATTAAAGCCGATGGTCGTGCGATAACGTTCTTTATTTTGGATTGCGCGAACTGTGAAGACGACTTTTCTTGTTCGCTCTTTCGCTCTTCCGACGACGACGACGACGACGACGACGACGACGACGACGACGACGAGCAAAGAACGCAAAAACGCGGTTGTTGCCAACCTTTTGTTCCGAGACGAAGACACGAAGATTTCTTCGTCGGAAGAAGAACTCGACAACTTTTATTCCTTCGCGTGACAAAAGAGGACGAAGATGACGTAGACGAAGATAACGGCATCTTCGTCGTAGCGGCGAATATAGGGGACGTTATCATCTTTCTTCGTCTGTGGTGAGGGAGTTCGTTGTAATAAAGAATTGTAATTTCCTTTAAAAATAAATATCTTCATTTCCCACACTCGACACTGGGGTTTCTTTGATTACGAGTATTTATTTTTTCTCCAAGTACACCACAACCCAAAATTTTTTTTGCCCCGAGAGGTGTGTGGGTTGTGGTGTACTTATTCCATTACAAAGACAGAAGTAAATTTTCCTGATCTGTGCTCTAAATTTTTTTCGATTTTCTTGTCGAAACTCCGACTCCCTTTTCTGTTCCAATTCCAACACCCTTTTCTGACGCCTCCGCGAGGAATGCGTGTCGCTCAAAAAGGAATAACGAGGTGACGAGAACGCCAAAAAGCGCCGTCGACAACGCAAACATTTTTGACGATGAAGTGCGCGTTTTCTTCAAACGTTGCGTCATCTTTTCGCGAGGGCGCAACGGGGCAGGAGGAGCTCCACGGGGATACTAAAGGGTGTTAGAGTTACGGGGGGGACAGCCACGACACCGTTTTCACTTGGGGAAGGAGGAGCTCCAGGCCCCTCCAGGGAATATAATTTTTTTTTTTAAATAAGATTTTTTCCACGCGACAAACCTCATTATTACCTCTCGCGCCGTCCCAGTATAGGGGCGCGCGCTTGAGCTCATTTCCTGTACATACGTAAAGCACCTGTACATACGTAAAGCAAAATCCCCGCTCGCTCGAGAAACACGCGTGCGGAGAAAGAACGAGAGCAAGGAAGTCACGCACCGTTCTTCGCGTTGTTAAACTTAAGAGAGAAAGAAGGAGAGAGGGTGCTCGCGGTGCTCTCGGATTTTTGACTACTGTTCATCGCGCGCGATTCAACGAGTGAACTCGATATATCTTTAATCGCACATCCCGTTGCGCCCTCGCGAAAAGATGACGCAACGTTTGAAGAAAACGCGCACTTCATCGTCAAAAATGTTTGCGTTGTCGACGGCGCTTTTTGGCGTTCTCGTCACCTCGTTATTCCTTTTTGAGCGACACGCATTCCTCGCGGAGGCGTCAGAAAAGGGTGTTGGAATTGGAACAGAAAAGGGAGTCGGAACAGCGACAAGCACGAGGCGCGGAAGCGATGCCACGCTCGAAGCGTCTCCACGCGCACCATCAACGGAGATTGAGGAAGACATCACCACTCTTGAGGAGAAAAAGATCGCGTCTGCGTTAGAATCGTCCTCGTCACAAAAATACAATCGTGATTTGGATTGGATTTTCGAAAGATACGAGCGCGCGAGCGATTTACACTCGGAGAAGAAGAAACGCGCGGCGAACGTCGCGGAGAAGGAGCTTCAAGAGCAGTTGGAGAAGGAAGAGGAAGAGACGAAGAAGAAATTTTTCGTCGGTCGACCGAAACTGATCGACGGAAGATCTGGACACGTGAGTAAAAGTCGAAGCAAAGGAAGTTTCGCTTTCGAGCACATCAAGGGACAGAACTCGGACGTGGCGGTTTCGGCGCCCGCGACTCGCGAAAAGAACGAACAAGGTTTACATCATCACAACCACCACCAACAAAAAAAGCGTGACTCGAGCTTCATCGAGTCCGCGAAAGGCGCGCACAAAGACGATGGCGACGCGTTGTTGGAGACCTCCCTCGTCGGGAAAGAAAGGAAAGAGCTATCGAAAGATTATTTTGACAGTGCCACATCACCAGCCGGCGAACTTGGTAAAGATTTGAGTAAACAAGGCTCACATCATCGCAACGAACAACAACAGAAAGAACTTCGCTTGGGCTCTTCGGAAGGTAAGCACAAACTCAAAGAAGAAGCGACCAAGCGGTCACGAGATCGTTTGGTCAATGAGACAGCAACGGGAGCACTTGGAGATAACTGCCATTGGTATGGCACTATACCTCGAGGAACATGCTGGATATGCGATAGTGTTAAACGATGTCAAGACAAGAAGTTTTGGAACTCTCCGTGGATGGATGATGGGCCTTGCTCCACCGACTGCGGCAGTGGTTCAAAAAGGCAGAAAAGAACAGGTAAGCAATCTGAATGCCAACGAGACCATTGGTGGCAAGAGGCGTTTTGCAACGATGGTACGCTAAATATCGTAGAGTACAGGTACGTCTCATGTTTGGTACGACACTGTCCGCCGCCGCCGTCGCCGCCACCACCGTCGCCGCCGCCGCCGTCGCCGCCGCCGCCGTTGCCACCACCGGGTGGAATCATAAACATACCAGTCATTAGGATTGATGATCCGCTCGAGACAGTGAGCGATCGAGAGTTTGATTTTCGAGTCACCGTATCTGACGATGCATGCGACGGAACGACTTATTACGAAGCCGCCAAGGACGGAAGCAAGAAATTGTGTTTCGCCTCGGAAGAAAGTCTCATGATAAATAATGCAAAAGGTTTATACTGCAAAGCGTACGTCGGCAACGACGATTGTACGTACGAAAATGCGACGGATACCTTACCTTGCATGAAGTGGGATAACTTTTTTAACTCTAATAAATCTCTAAAATTACGAAAGAGTTTGACCTTGAGAGACAAATATGGACTTGTCGCGTACACAGAAAAGTATGGGAAGTATTCTATTTATGCAAAGTGCGGTTGGTTTCACGACGCGCCGCATTACACGAAAGAAGTGTCGGGAACTTCTACTGGCAACTTCGTGAAACTTCACGAATTTGAAGTAAAGGATGGTTGTGACGCGTGGATGGAAGATCTGGCGACAGGTTCAAGATTAATTACCCAATTTTTCTTGCTCAGTTCGCCAGAGTTTGTCGAGATAAAAAAATGTGAATACGTGGACGAAGTGAAAGAAATGCTCTTTCGAAAGTTTGATATCGCGCCTACGGATGGTGTTTTGTCCGTGGATGAACTTATTACCGCCTTTCGCACGCACAAAGTCGACACGTCATACGTTGAACGTCTCGTTGAAATAAATTACTTTTCGGATTTAGAAAAGAAAGGTTTGTTACTCAATGAAGTGAAGCTCTCTCCGGCTACGCCGTTGCAGTGTGTGAATGCGCAGGCCGAGGGAACGCAAGTGTATTTCGTCAACATCACCTACCCGAAAAGGTCGACGACAGAAATGCAGTGCCTTGAAGAGAAAGACAAGGTGGACTTTGCGTGGGATTACGTGAAAATACCGAAATCTGACGATAAACAATGCATTTATGCCGATGGAAGATTTTTTAAACAGACGACAGGAAAGAACAAAAGAAGCCTGACCGACTATCGCCCGCCGTCTTTCGTCGGGCCGAATCGCGTCGAACTCGTGTCGCAATTAACTTTCGATTCAGAGAACACGAAAATTCCCGTCGGGTTTTCAAAAGTCATGGGCGAACCGGGTGGATTTGTCATGGAATCGACCGGTTCTTCTAAATCCTTCTATACAATTGAAGCAGATGTGCCGATGGAGAATAGCGCGATCATGATGTGGGTTTCCATTCGAGATTTTATGAAGGACGAATCGTTTCTGTGGTATGCGCACGCCACGCTCGGAGAAACCAAGTATACAAAGTATATTAAGATTGCCAGTGACGGAAAAGTTGTGGCCAGCTTCTTTCAAGACAATTACGTCGTCGAATCAAAAGTTCCGTTAGAAAAAGCAACGTGGACACACGTTGCGATGACTGTGAGTAAACAGTCAGGACTTTCTATTTTCATAAATGGCGACGTGGCTGATAACGTGCGCATCGTCGATAATTCAAAAATGGACTTTCCCGCGATCACGCCACTTCACTTTATTTTCACACATACGGCGCTGCATTCAAGAATTGATGACTTCAGAATGTACACGGGTTTCGTGACTCCTCTTCACGTGCACGCGACGTACGAGTGCGGTCGCACGATGGAATGCGCAGAAAGGGCGTTTGAGACTCCGCAGAGTCGGAGAATCTATTGCGTTATCCCCTCCTACCGGGATTTGGGTAAAGACGCGCTTCAAATTCCTGTTTGCACCACAGGTTTATTCTATTTCGGATCGCCGCTTGATCTAGAAGAGTTCACCGATCGTAAGGGCGTCATGTTCCAATTTCGGGACTCCGCTATCGGAGAGATTGGTTACGAGTTATTGAGTAGAAAAGCAGACGGATTGCGAACGCAGGACGGATCACAAGCCGTTGCAACGTCCGAATACAAGTCTGTCGTATTAATCGAAGCGGATATGGAGGGATGTGCCGGTCTGTTCTCGTCGCTGACGTTCTTTGACGACGTTGCTATTAGAGAACCTGGCGTCATGTGGGAGTTTGCTGTCCAAGCAAAATTTTCCAAAGAATCAAAAACAGCTTCTGCTGTGAGCGATCCATCGTATTATCTCGTGCCCTGGGTTGGTTATTTGCAAGGAACGGTCACTACAGCGCAGAATGCTCGTCCAGTTGAACATGCTCGGATTTGTGCGCGCACAAACACGACAGTCGAGCTCGCTCTCACACAAAATAATGGAAATTTCTTGGATCAGGCAGCGTTTATGCCGGCGCAGCATTCTAATCATGCCGATGTAAACAAACGATCGAATGCATTCAAAGCGACTGACAACGATTTCTCCAGCGGGGTAAAGATTGGTTTCGACGAGTATTTGAACATCACTTTGACTGGGTTTACGTTTGTGAAGAGGGTTCAAGTGTGTATCCAAACACCAAAAACCATCAGTCTCAAAGAGGTTGATGTTCTTGGAAATTTTTCACCTGAATTTGATGTCCGCGTCTTAGATTATCCCGATCCAAGCGATCGCGGGAACAAAGGTTCACAGTGTACTGCGGTTTCCACGGGAGAAAAGGCGGAAACCGACGGCTACATAGACACATCTGATGGTCAAAAAATTTTGTGCCAAACGTACGCGTGCGAGGGAACCGACGTGACTGCGTTCATTGGTCAATACGTCACCGTTCGTTCGCTCAGCGAAAATAGCGATGAGCCCACCATTGCGGAAGTAAAAGCGATTGGTACGGGTGCGGACTGTCCATATTATGCATTTTCTGACGAGACCGGCAACTTTGAAATGGATATCGTAGAGCCCAAAGGGAATTTAAACAAGAGGCAACGGGTTGGGGTGAAAGCGTACAAAGAAGAAATTTTTGATTCCAAGGAAATGTTCTTTTTGAACGCCACGGACGAAACTGAGCCAGAATCGGTTCTTATCGCGATAGACGTAGACGTGGACAAGTTTAGAGCACTAAGAGAAGAAGTGACCAAGGAAAACACGGCGTCTCCTTCACCAGCGAGTACGTTGGGGCAAAATGAAACTGAAAGTATGGCTTCAACAATTAACAGAAAGTCCGTAGACAGCGACAAGTCTTCAGACTACGCGAAAATTGTGGATTACGCCAGGAACAGAACGCGCTACAACGAGGTGCGCTTTATCATTCCACAGTCGTTCTGGGATGTTGCAGATGGCGATAGGGATTACAAGTTGACCCCATTGGAATGGAAAATCGTGGAAACTGGCATGGAAAAGGGCATTGTTTTTGGTACGCCATGGATCGTTTTTCCCGCCATCAAAACGAAACATCTGAGTAACTTCCGCACCGTTTATTCCGATGAGAATCACAAACCAGCTGCAATTGCTTTGGTCCCTGCAGAAACAGCAGCTCTTCCGTTCATGGAAGAAGAGTGGCAAGTGTGGTACCAGAATGCGTCCTTTGCATACCCGGAAATGTCCTTCACCACAACGACGAGGATTACAGGTGTCGATAAATATTCTGGTTTGCTTGCGATGGGTTTTCCAACAACGGTTATGCAAAATGCAAAGTATGTCATTCCTTTTGCTACCCTCACCGATGGTACGCACGTTAGCTTTAAAGATACCGTTCCCACGGAGTCTCGGACTGCATTGAACGAAGAGCAAAAAGGTTTGGTTCATCGCATGTTCGGTGCTTCTTCAATCCAGCTTCGCGCCTATGAAAGACTTAACGATATTGTTCACGTGTTTAACGAGAAGGAAAAGGAAGATATAACAGAAATCACGCATCTTTCGAGCGGAGAGATTAAGATTCAAGATAAAACCACTGTACCAGTCGTTGGTTTTGTTCGCTTCGAGTCGAATCGAACTCAAGGATACACCTGTGGATTACAGTTCCCAACGATTTTAGCGTATGAAGGTGAAGAGTGCGATTTTGATGAACTACACAAGTGCAGTCCTAGAGGATACAAATATGAAACGAGTCCAAATACATACGAGGGCGATGAGATGGGACTCTTTGAGTTCGCCATTTCTCCAGGTACCACATGGGCGATTGTTGCCACATATGATGGACACGACATTTGTTTTGGTGGCGATTTTATCGAAGCCGAGGCATGCGAGAAGAAGAACATTACAGACATAACTTTCCACCCGACTACAAATTCTGCTTACGACGTGCAGAGAACGGAGATTAAGATGGGTGCACCGGGTTTAGAAGATAGCTACACTACAAACGCGTTCTTTGAACTCGTTCAAGTTGAAGGAGGTGAATTCCTGTCCTTCTTCGATGTGACGAAGCGATCAGTTGATATCGCTTTATACGCCGGTGCGTGCTCAACAGAGTACGAAAATTACTCTATAATGATAACGCCTGCAAATGGATGCGGAGGTAGACAAGTCTTCTCTGATCAAGATTTGCATTCGTGGCAGATGGTAAATCCATCGGATGAGGAATCTACGCATCGCATCTGGCCGTTCGCTGCGATGGATTACTACATCGAACTTTATCAAACTCCAGACGTGAGTGCTTTGACAGAAAGCCTCCTATTACAAGCTAACGTCGGCGCTGAATGCACACCACCTGGAACTGGTATCATGCAATTTTTCCGAGATCGAAATATGTTGGTGCAGACATTGAAATTGTTGGATCGCGCTGAAGCCGACGCGGTATACAGGTACCACGGATGGCTGTGCGCTTACCCGACGTTTGGAAGATCCGTATATACGTCTCTCGATGAACCATTCACGAACATTCGCGCCGATGAAGTTTGTCTCGGCAATAATATAAGCAAGGGTGATTTGACTTTGAGCCATTTGATAGGGGTCACGAATTCACAATATTCCACGCTTAAGCCGACAGATGTGGAGAAGGAGAAATATATTGCGGTGCAAATCGTCGAAGCGCACTGGACACGCCCTCAGAACAAAACCGATCCATTATTTTACTGTACAAGGTTTACATCCACTGTAAATGAAGTTCCCACGAAGCTTGGCCTGACTGTTCAAATTCAACAAGATGTTGAACCAATGGCGAGCAATAAGTGTCATCCGAACAACGAGCCGAGTCCTGATTGCGTAATGAGCGCAGTGAACGAAGTCGGCTTGGTCATGTTCCCAACCGACGGGGATGAGGATGATAGCCAAGAAACGCATGCTTTTAGAATATCTTCGACCACGGCTGAGCCGAATCTCGTTGCCCCATACAGACGACAGTTCATTGCGTCCATTGAACGGTACGATGGGTGGGCGTACACCACCCTTAATGTTCATCGAGAGTTGGTTACCTTGGCCTCAAAAATTCGCGGCGGAGGTGACGATCCGAACGCTCGATATCAATCCGATACGAAGTTTTATTGCACGGCACCTATCCGTGGTTTAGTTTTCACCGTCGTCCACGATCCTCCGGGAGGCTATTCATTTGCATCTGTCGCGCAAGGAACTCGAATTGAAGTGAGTACGGAAATGCACACGACTCGTGGTGCGCGCAGAAGTACTTTCAGCGACGAGGAAAATGATGTAGACATTTCGTACGATTTCGAGATAGGGCCAGATGCGGGTTCAGGTTACCTGAACATAGCGGCTGGAATCGGTGGTACAGGTTTCCCTTCCATCCACTTGCGGCAGCACACGATAACGCATACGGACTACGTAGGCCCCGAAGTTAGCGCAAGTGCGACCACGGATCGTGGATGGGACTTCCACATGATTTTGGATCGCGATCTTCACTCGAGTGCCGATCCTGGTATTCCGGGTAGACCTGGCGACACTTTGCTTGGCGGAGGCTTCGAAATTGTGTATATTCGCGTAGATACGGTCGATGTCCGACAGCAAGAAGTCAAATCAAGGAGTTCGCCGGAAACTGTGGCGGACGAAGAAGGCAAACGTGATGCACCAAAGTGCTTGCAGGTAATTCCTGAGATTCAATGGCTGCCACGAAAACCTACGAGTTACGTCATGGAAATCTACACGATTGAATATCGGATATTGCCAGAGCTCAAAGGGTTGATTGCAGAATGTGACAACCAGGAATCCGTTCTCACCGACGCTGAAATGGGAAACAAACCGAGTAACGAGATTAAAAAGGTGTGGAAGGCGAGACTAACTCAAAGTGTGGACGACTGGAAAAGGACGATTGAGTGGTCGTCACCTGATTTCAACCCAGAAGGCTTGAATGCTTTGTCCAAGGGTGATAAAAAAGCGAAACTCGATAAAATCGCTTCGCGATGGGACACTGCATCCGCCGCGCTGAACTCTATCGATGCGTTGATGGGGAAAGCGATGCAGCCTCGCATAGATGATGCGTACGGCATGTATACCCAGAACCCAGACATGTCTAATAACACTGCTGATGTGGATTGGAACGATCTCTCTTTCGTCTGGGAAAGAATCAAGGACGAAAACCTACCGGTCAAAGGCATTCCATCAATTCGACGACAAGATAAATTTAATCCATACGACGGCTGGACAGCGAACCGTAAAGCTTCAGGTTTGGATAATTCCTTCATGCAAAACATGTTAGGATTGATCGCGGCAATCACCGGGGTTGATATCGCGCAAATCCTTTTAATGCAGGACAGCATTGAACATCCCAACCCACACGGATACATGGATTCGGAAGCACTGATCAATATTGTTCAGGGCAAAGATATCCCCTCTGAAGAGTATAAAGGGAACGATTTCATGAAGCAAAAGTATGACGAATTCATAGACATGACTGGTATTGTTCAACAAAAAATTGATCAGGCGAAAGCTTTAGTGCAGATCGTCCCGGGCTTGAAGGATCTCTTCACACAGATGACAAATCCTGATATGTCGTCAGATGAAACCATGGAAGTATATGAAAGCGCTGATGTACAAGGCGTCATGTCGTTGATTCCATCTGCAAGTGCCAGTCTTGGTGGAGGCGATATCGGTGGAGCTGAGTTAGGTTTCCTCAATGAAATTGGAGGTTTTATGAGTATGACTACGAGCTTTATAGATGGAGGTATCGAAGGTCTGGTTGATGCAATATTAACAAAATATCCAGACGAAATTAAGAAATTATTGCCTGTAGACATCGATTTAAATTCGGCAAAACGGATTTTAACCAGCGATATTCCTATCGTCTTGTCTATACTTATGGATCCCGGGTCTGCGGAACCTAACGATGTGTCTGCGCTTTTAGAGACTGAGCTATTTAAAGGTTTCTTGAAGTCTGACTTTTTCACGTCCCTGTTACCGCCTGGCATAAACATCGAAGCGATCCTTGATTTCATGAAGTCCGAAGATTTCAAAGCTATCCTGCCATTGATCAAAGATCCAATGAGTATCGATCTAGAGGATGCCAAGCTGATCTTCAATTTAGAGCCCATACAAGACTTTTTGAAATCAGATGCGTTCGCCAACTTGCTCCCCGGAGGCGTTACACTAGATGCAATCACAAATCTCATCAACAGCGATTTAATCACCATAATTAAATCTATCGCGAAAAATCCAAAGGACTTTGATCTAGACGACGTGAAGGCGATGATCAACTCTCAGCCGGTGCAAGATTTCATACGTTCGCAACAATTTAGAGATCTCATACCAGACGCTATTCCGATCGACATGATCGAAAAAATTGGTAAATCGGACGTTGTTGATATTTTGATTCCCGTATTCTCAGAAGGAAAAGAATTCACCGCCGAAGACGCGCACAGGATCATTAATTCGAATTTGGTTCAAGAAGTGTTGCATTCTGATGCAGTGAACAAAATGTTACCCGAAGGCTTCAATTACGCGCAAGTGAAGGAGTTCATGCAATCAAATCTTACAAAAATTGTATTTCCTCTTTTGAAAGATCCAAAGTCTTTCTCCCGAGAAGATGCAATGATGATCCTGTCTTCTGATCCGGTGCAAAAATTGCTAACTTCTGACAAAATGCAAGATCTGTTACCAGAGGGTGTGGATGTAGCACAAATTCTAGACTTTTTGGCAACCGACGCATTAGATCTTCTCACAGCTTTGACAAAAGGTGAATTCACCGCTGAAGATGCCAAGAAATTCATTAACAGTGAACCAGTCCAAAAACTGTTGAAATCTGACTTAATCGCGCAAAGCTTACCTTGGAACGTCAACCTGAGTGCCATACCGGAGATTCTGGAATCTGACATCGCAAAAGTTATCATTTCTTTATTCAAAGATCCGAAATTGTTCGGTGAAGACGACTTGAAGATTATAATGGACTCAGAGCCAATGCAAGCTTTTTTCAACTCCGATGTGATGAATTCCATGTTGCCTGGCAGTTTGACCTTCTCTGAAGTCAGTGACTTCTTTAGATCCGAGAGTTTCGAAGTGATTAAATCGCTCCTCAACGATCCTTCCACTTTTTCTGTC
>Ga0255776_10002411_pt1 | contig 20868 bp, 24 predicted proteins | sample 071ome_19_FD_179974 | JGI IMG/M metagenome (GOLD analysis project Ga0255776, IMG submission 179974) | Coastal salt marsh microbial communities from the Groves Creek Marsh, Skidaway Island, Georgia - 071413AT metaG (version 2) | ecosystem: Environmental > Aquatic > Marine > Intertidal zone >... | reverse complement strand
GATGCTGCATCGCCCGCACCGCCGCAATGCCTTGAATCCTCAGGGCTACAGTGACCTCGAGGCGGTCTTCCGCCAAGTTCAAGAGGATCCCGAGGTGCGTGTGGTGGTGCTGACGGGCTGCGAGGGGGCCTTTTGCGCCGGGGAAGACGTCAAGGAGATGATGACGGGCAAGCCGGCTCCGGATAGCCATGCGCGGCTGCGCAAGCCCCGGCCCACCATGACGCCGGCGGCGGAGGCCATCCTCGCCTGCGATCGCCCTATCATCGCTGCGGTAAACGGGGTTGCGGTGGGTTGGGGTATGGATCTCTCCCTGCTGGCGGATATGCGCGTGGCGTCAACGGAGGCGCGCTTTGCTTCTCTTTTCGTGAAGCGAGGGCTGATCACGGACCTCGGTGGCCTTTGGCGGCTCCCGAAGCTTGTGGGCCCGGAGCGGGCGGCGGAGCTGATCTTTAGCGGCCGCATGATTGATGGTGCCGAAGCGGCAGCCCTAGGCATGGTCTTGGAGGTAGTGCCCGCAGACGAGCTGATGCCCCGGGCCCGAGCCCTCGCCCTGAGCATCGCGGAAAATCCGCCCCTGGCCGTGCGCTATCTAAAGGAGGGGCTTCGGCGCAGCACCTGGAGCGATCCCGAACCCATGGGTAGCTGGATTTCCCAAACCCTTGGGGTGCTCTTTGCCACGGAAGATCACCGGGAAGGGGTCGCAAGCTTCCTCGAGAAGCGACCGCCGAAGTTTACGGGTCGCTAGCGCGGCGCCTGCGAGGCGCTCGCAAGGCCTTCCCGCTGGGGGTTGATTTGCGTGCCCGAGGCTAGGGGGACGCCATTGACGGTCACCGCGAGGGGGGCGTTGGCGCGCCGGCGCACTTCGACCAGGTAGTGATCTTCAAAGGGAAGTTCGACGTTGGTCCAGAGGTAGCAGGGCGTTCCCTGGCGACGCTTACGCAGACAGCCGTCTACGTACAAGGCGAGGTGATCGTCGGTTTCGGCGATCACCTCGACGGGATGACCGGCAAGGTTTAGGGAAAATTCCGTCGCCATGGGCCTGCCATCGAAAAGTGTGGCCGGCTCGGGACGCCGGCACCCTGCATAGTGGTCGGAGTGACTGGACTCGAACCAGCGACCCCCGCCTCCCGAAGACGGTGCTCTACCAGGCTGAGCTACACTCCGAGGGGGCGAGAGTGTATGCGCTCTCTGCGTCAATGAGAAGGCTTGGGAATCGCAAAGAGGGAAAAAAGGCGCCGCTCCGGCGGCGGGCTAGTAGGCGCGGTGCAGGGCAAAGTCCGCGAGCGCCCCGAGGGCCTCCCGATAGGGGGAGGGGGGCAGCACTTCAAGAGCTGCCTTGGCGCTGGCGATCTCCCGCTCCGCGGCGCGCTGCGTATAGCCAAGGGCATCACAGGACTGAAGCGCCGCTTGCACTGCCGGCAGGGCGCTCGCGTCTTTTTTCGAGAGGGCTTCCCGGACCACCTGGCGAGTGGCCTCGTCTCCGTCCCGCAGCGCGACGATCAGGGGGAGGGTAAGTTTCCCCTCGGCGAGGTCGTCTCCCACATTTTTCCCCAGGGCTGCCGCGTCGCCGGCATAGTCGAGGCTGTCATCGATCAGCTGGAAGGCAAGCCCGAGGGCTTGGCCATAGCGCTGCAGGGCAGCGATCTGAGCATCCCGATGCGGCGTGCTGGCGGGGCTTAGAAGGGCGGCGCTGTGAGCCGCAGCCTCAAAGAGCTTAGCCGTCTTGGCGTTGATGATGGTTCGGTAATCTTCTTCCGAGAGGTCTAGGCGGCCGATATTGGCCAGCTGCATCACCTCGCCTTCCGCAATGACGTTGGTCGCCTCAGCAAGGACCGCCAGGATATCGAGCTGTCCCAGCTCAACCATGAGCTGAAAGGCCCGGGAGTAGACGAAATCTCCGACTAAAACGCTGGGGGCGTTGCCCCAGAGCGCGTTGGCCGTGAGCTTGCCTCGGCGCAGCCCTGAGCTGTCCACCACGTCGTCATGGAGGAGCGTCGCCGTGTGCAAAAACTCGATTACCGCCGCGAGCTTCACCCGAGCCTCGCGCTCCGCCGCGCAGGCATTCGCGGCCAGCAACACCACGAGGGGGCGGAGGCGCTTGCCGCCGGCTTCCACTAAATGCTGACCAATTTCTTCCACAAGGTGAACGTCGGAGGTGAGCTGGCGGGGAATCAGTGCGTTAACGGCGGAGAAGTCGTCTAGGACCGGCCCATAGAACGGAAGGGGGGGCGCCGGCCGCGGGGAGGTGGCGACTGAAAAATTGGCGGTCATGGTGCGCTCCGCAGGCCCGTGCTGCTCGATTCCGATAAGGCGTTTTCCGCGTCGCGAGGAAGGGTTCCCCGGCTTCGCATCCCTGGGAGTATAAGGTGCTTGGGGGCTCTTGTCGCTGGGCGAGGCTTTCCGTATAGTTGCGCGCCTTGCGCGGGGTGCCGCGCGCGCTGTGCCCTGCCTATCCCGCCGTACGTCTCGAGGGAATTGGGCCGCAGTCGCCTTCAGGCACAGTGAGATAAAGGCATAGCCTTCGGAGAGAATATGTTCGCGGTAATCGAAAGCGGTGGCAAGCAGCACCGCGTCGAGGAAGGGGAAGTCCTTCGCCTCGAGAAGCTTGCAGCGGGTCCTGGCGAAACGGTCACCTTTGACCGCGTGCTGCTGATTGCAGAAGGCGACGACATCAAGGTCGGTACGCCCTTCGTGGACGGCGGTGAAGTCACGGCGGAAGTCGTGGGTGAAGGTCGGGGCGATAAGGTGACGGTGATCAAGTTCAAGCGTCGCAAGAACTATCACCGGAAGCAGGGACATCGTCAGAGCTACACGGAAGTCCGTGTAACGGGCATTCGCGGTTAAGGAGGCGGTAGGCCATGGCACACAAAAAAGCAGGCGGTAGTACTCGCAACGGCCGCGATTCAGAGTCAAAGCGCCTTGGCGTTAAGCTCTTTGGGGGCCAAGCCGCTAAGGCGGGGAACATCCTCGTCCGGCAGCGCGGCACCAAGTTCCACCCCGGCACTAACGTGGGCCTGGGTCGGGACCACACCCTCTTCGCCCTTGCCGATGGTAAGGTGAAGTTTGAGATTCGTGGGCCGCAGAAGCGTCGTCACGTGAGCATCGAGCCGGCGGAGGCCTAAACGGGGCCTTAAGCCAAGGGTCCCCGATATTCGGGGGCTAGCGAAAAAGCCCCGGTTCCCGGGGTTTTTTTTTGCCCGGCGCAGGGCCGCGGCATGGGAGGAAGGGGCAGCATGAAGTTCGTAGACGAGGCGGTGATTCGCGTGGAGGCGGGCAAGGGCGGCGACGGGTGCCTGTCCTTCCTTCGGGCGAAGAATTTGGCCAAGGGCGGCCCTGACGGTGGCAACGGCGGTGACGGCGGTGACGTGATCCTCTGCGCTGAAGCCGCCTTGAATACCCTCGTGGATTTTCGCTTCCAGCCGCGCTATCGAGCAAAGGCGGGGCAAGCGGGCGCCGGCCGGGAGATGACCGGGCGGCGAGGCGAGGATGCGCTCGTGAAGGTGCCCGTAGGTACGACGGTCATCGACGAGGAAACCCTTGAGCCCCTTGGCGATCTCACCGAGCCTGGCCAGACCCTCCGCGTCGCCGCGGGGGGGCGTCATGGACTGGGTAACACGGTGTTTAAAAGCTCGGTGAATCGGGCGCCCCGGCGCACGACCAAGGGAACGCCGGGGGAAGTGCGCAACCTGCGACTTCAGCTCAAGCTCATCGCCGATGTGGGGCTCCTGGGTCTTCCCAACGCAGGGAAGTCCACGCTCATTCGCGCGGTCTCAGCGGCACGCCCCAAGGTAGCCGATTACCCCTTCACCACCCTCGTGCCCAATCTTGGCACCGTGCGCATCAGCGCTGAGCGTAGCTTCGTGATGGCCGATGTGCCTGGATTGATCGTCGGCGCCGCGGAGGGCGCGGGGTTGGGTACTCGTTTCCTTCGCCACCTCTCGCGCACCCGTATTCTGTACCACGTGGTAGACATGCTCCCCATTGATGGCAGTGATCCCGCGGAGAATCTCGCCGCCCTGGAACAGGAGCTCGCCCGCTTTAGCCCAGCGCTCGCCCGGCGTCCCCGGTGGCTTGTGCTGAACAAGCGCGATGCCCTAGACGAAGAGGGTCGAGCCGTCGTTCAGGCGGCTTGCAAAGCCGTGCTCCCCGAGGCACCGATCTTCGAGATCTCCGCGGTCACCGGCGAAGGCACGGAAGCGCTGTGCTATGCCACCGCAGAAGCCCTAGAGGCCCAGCGAGCTGGAGAGCTTGAGGATCCCGCGCAGCGGGAAGCGGAAATTGCTCTGCAGGCTGCCATCGACGAGGATTTGCTCGCCCGGACGGCGGAGGCGCGCCGCCAGCGCGCGGGGGCTGATGCCGACGATGAAGACGATGAAGACGACGAAGACGATAACGGTGACGTCGAGGTGCACTATGTCCGCTGAGGGGGCTGCGGAGACTGGTGGGATGGACGCTGAATCGGAAAGGGTTGTGCAGGCCGCAGGCGCTGAACGCCTGCGGGATGCCCGGCGTTGGGTGATCAAGATTGGCAGCGCCCTGCTGACGGCCGACGGTGCGGGGCTCGATCTGTCTGCCATGGCCGGCTGGGCCCGGGCTCTCGAGCCCTGCCTGACTCGGGGCGATGAGATCATCCTGGTGAGTTCCGGCGCCGTTGCCGAGGGGGCAAGGCGCCTGGGCTATGCGCAACGCCCGACTACCCTCGAGGCCATTCAGGCCGCGGCGGCGGTGGGTCAGGTGGGCCTTATTGATGCCTGGGCTAAGGTGCTCGGCGCGCTAGACCGCACGGTGGGATTGGTGCTGCTGACCCACGATGATCTCGCGCATCGCACCCGCTATCTCAATGCCCGGGGCACGCTGCGGACCCTTTTGGCTCAGGGTGCGATACCCGTGATCAATGAGAATGACACCGTAGCCACGGAAGAGCTGCGCTTTGGTGATAACGACACGCTGGCAGCGCTGGTGGCGAATCTCATGGCCGCCGACGTATTGGTGCTCATGACGGACCAAAATGGGCTCCGGCTGCGTGATCCGCGAATCGACCCCTCGGCCCCGGTGCTGACCGCGGCGGCAGCAGGAGATCTACGCCTTGATGCGATGGCCGGGCCCTCCGGGGGGGCTCTGGGACGGGGGGGTATGGTGACGAAAATTCGGGCGGCCCGTTTGGCGGCCCGCTCCGGTGCGGTGACGGCGATCGTGGGGGGGCGTACCCCAGAGGCGCTATCTTCCCTCCTTTCCGGGCAGCCTGCGGGCACCTTGCTGCTGCCGGACCAGGCGCCCTTGGCGGCGCGGAAGCAATGGATTGCGGGGCAGCTTCAAACCCGGGGAACGGTGGTGCTGGATAGTGGCGCCGTTCGCGCTGTAAAGGCCCAGGGGCGGAGCCTCTTGGCCGTAGGGGTTCGCGGACTTCGAGGGCAGTTCTCCCGTGGTGAGGTCGTCGCCTGTGAGGACGAAACGGGGCGCGTGGTCGCGCGCGGCCTGGTGAACTTCAGCGCGGAGGAGATGGCATTGATTTTAGGGGCGGGGACTGACGAGATCGCCGCGCGCCTCGGTTACCCGGGCGCGCAGGAAGTCATCCACCGAGACGATCTGGTGGTGCTTTGAGGTGCTAGCCCTTGAGGGCGTGAACCTGGGCGTTAAGCCGGGCTTTGTGGCGGGCGGCTTTATTCTTGTGAAGAATGCCCTTGTCGGCCATGCGATCGATCACCGGGACCGCAGCCTGGTAGGCGGCCGTGGCGCTGTCGTAGTCACCGCCGGCAATGGTCGCTTGAACCTTCTTAATAGCGGTGCGCACCATGGAGCGCAGGCTGGCGTTGTGTTGGCGACGCTTTTCCGCTTGGCGGGCGCGCTTTTTAGCAGTTGCAGTATTCGCCACGGGGAATCTCCGAATCGCGGGCGTTGCTTGAAAGGCGCGGTAATATGCCGATGGCCTGGGGCCTTGTCAATGTATAGCTCGCTAAGGACGGTAAGACTGTCGCCCGGGAGGGGTGAAGCCCGTGAACGGTGAGGCGCAGGGAGGCCTGGGGCGCCGTTCTGCGGTCGTGGGTGCCATGACCAGCCTCTCCCGGGTGCTGGGGCTGCTGCGGGATATGGTGCTCGCTCAGCTGCTCGGGGCCCAGCCCGCGGCCGACGCCTTCTATGTGGCGTTCAAGATTCCGAACTTCTTCCGACGCATGTTCGCTGAAGGGGCCTTTTCCCAGGGCTTCGTGCCCGTCCTCACGGCGGCGCGGCAGAGCGATCCACCGGAGGCTGTGCAACGGCTCGTGGCCGCCGTGGCGGGGGCCCTGGGGCTTCTATTGCTGGTGTTGACGGCATCCGCGATGATCTTCAGCGAAGCGGTTATCGGGGTCTTTGCGCCGGGGCTCGGCGCCGATCCCCGGGGTGCGCTCGCCGCCGAACTGCTGGTGCTGACTGCGCCCTATCTCTTTTTTATCTCCCTCACCGCCCTTGCCGCGGGGGTGCAGAACGTTCACGGCACCTTTGCGCGCCCAGCGATCACCCCCATTTGGCTCAATATCTGCCTGCTCGCAGCGGCCTGGGGCCTCGCGCCCTGGCTGGGCCGTCCGGCCCTTGCTTTGGCCTGGGGTGTGCTTCTCGCCGGGATCGTACAGTTTCTTTTTCAGCTGCCGGCGCTGGCGCGCCTCGGTTATCTCCGCTGGCCTCGCCTCGAACTGAGCCATCCAGGGGTCCGGAGGATCGGGGTATTGATGTTGCCAGCCCTGTTCGCAGCCTCCGTCAGCCAGATCAATCTCCTCATCGATACCATTCTGGCGTCTCTGCTCCAAAGCGGGAGCGTGTCCTGGCTCTACTACGGGGACCGGCTCATGGAGCTGCCCCTGGGCATCTTCGCGATTGCCCTCGGCACGGTGCTGTTGCCGCGCCTTTCTCAGCACCACAGCGCCGGGGATCGCGCCAGCTTCAGCCACGCGCTGGATCTTGGTCTCCGTTTGGCCTTGCTGCTCACCGTTCCGGCGGCGGTCGCCTTGGCGGTGTTGGCCCAGCCGCTCATGGGCACCCTTTTCCAGTACGGTGCCATGACCCCGGCGGATGCCAAGGCCGCCGCGGCGGCGCTCCAAGCCTATACCCTGGGGCTTCTGGGCTTTACCGGCGTTAAGGTGTTGGCGCCGGCGTTCTTTGCGCAGCAGGACACGAAAACCCCGGTGCGCTTCGCCACCGTGGCCGTGGGGGCGAACATTGCTCTTAACCTGCTTTTGATTGGGCCTCTGGCGCACGTCGGGTTGGCCCTCGCCACGGGGCTTGCGGCGCTCTTGCAGGCGGGGCTTCTGGCGCGGGCCTTGCTCCGTCGCGGGGACTGGACGCCGGCGCCGGCCCTTGCCCGCTTTTGTTTTGCCTTGCTCCTGGCGACCTTGGCCATGGCTCTGGCGCTGTTTTTAGCGCTTCCCGATGCAGGGTTTTGGTTTGCCGCACCGCCGCTTTTCCGGGGGGCAGCCCTGGCGGGGCTCGTGGTCCTGGGGCTGGTCGTCTATGCCAGCGCGCTGACTCTCCTGGGCTATGGCCCCCGGTGGCTTCGCTCGCTTCTCGCCCAATAGGTGAGCTTCCCCCCTATGCCCCGTATACTGCGTCTCTGAATTTTGAGCCTTAGGAGCCTTCCCCGTGGAACTGATCCGAGGGATGCATAACGTGCGTCCGGCGCATCGCGGGTGCGTGGCGACCATTGGCAACTTCGACGGGGTTCATCGAGGGCATCAGGCGATTCTTCAGACCCTCAAGGCTCGGGCTCGGGAATGGGGATGCAAAACGGCGCTCATCACCTTCGAGCCCCAGCCTCGGGAGTTCTTCCAGGGCAAAGAGGTACCCGCACGGCTTACCCGGCTGCGAGAGAAGTGGGCGCGCTTAAAGGCCTTGGGCGTTGATCTCTTGGTGCTCCTGCCCTTTAACGAGGCGCTTGCAAACAGCGACCCGGAAGCCTGGGCGCGGTCGGTTTTTGTCGACGGCCTCGCGGTGCGCCACGTGCTTGTGGGGGACGACTTTCGCTTTGGGCACCAGCGGCGAGGCGATGGCGCTTTACTTCGAGCCCTCGGCGCAGAAGCCGGCTTTACCGTCGCCGCCACTCCCACGGTGCGGGAGGGGGGGGAACGCATCTCCTCTAGTCGTATTCGTGCGTGCCTCGCCGAGGCCGACTTTGCAGCCGCGGAGCAGCTCCTCGGGGCGCCCTACAGCATCACCGGGCGGGTGGTCTATGGACGCCAGCTGGGGCGAACGCTCTCCATGCCCACGGCTAATCTGCGCCTTCAGCGCTATCGCTCCCCCTTAAGCGGGGTCTTTACGGTGGTGGTGGAGGGGCTCGATCGTCCCTACGGCGGGGTGTGCAATATCGGTGTTCGCCCCACCGTGGAGGGGCGGGAGCCGCTGCTTGAGGTTCATCTCTTCGATTTTGAGGGGTCCCTTTACGGCCAGCTTTTGACCGTGCGTTTTCTCGAAAAGATTCGGGACGAGCAGCGCTTCGATGGCCTCGAGGCCCTTCAAGCGCAGATTCACCGGGATGCTGCCGCGGCCCGGGTGCGCTGGGCCCAGGAGCCTGCCCCTTGAGCCTCCGGGGGCAAGCCCTGGGGCTTGCGGGACTGCTGCTCATCCTCGATCAGGCCACGAAGGCGCTGGTCCGGGAAAGCCTGGCGCTGGGTGCACGCCTGGACCTTACGCCCTTCTTTGCCCTGGTCCACGCAGAGAATCGGGGTGCCGCCTTTTCTTTCCTTGCCGGGGCTTCGGGCTGGCAGCGCTGGTTTTTCCTAGCGCTGGCCCTGGGCTTTACCCTTTGGGTGTTGCGGGAGCTTCGGGCCCTTGGCGCCGAGCAGCGGGCTCTGGCCCTGACCTACGGGGCTCTGCTTGGCGGCGCGCTCGGCAATGCGCTGGATCGCGCCGTCTCCGGCGCTGTCACCGATTTCCTGCTTGTTCATTGGCAGGACCACTACTTCCCCGCCTTTAACGTGGCAGATAGCGCGCTGACCGGCGCGGTCATGGCGCTTTTGCTTCTGTGGTGGAAAGACGGGCACAACACGCCAGCGGAGGATTCGTGAACGCACTTGCCATTGGCCCGCAAACCCGGGTGACCCTGCACTTTGCCCTGCGCCTGCCCTCGGGAGAGGTGCTGGATTCCACCTTTGAGGGCAAGCCCGCTACCTTCACCCTGGGGGATGGCAACTTGCCGGGGGGCTTTGAAGCCTGCCTTCTGGGGCTCGAAGCCGGAGCCTCGGAAACCTTCGAAGTGCCGCCGGAGCGCGCCTTCGGTCAGCCCAATCCCAACAACGTTCAGCGCTTTCCCCGGGCCAATTTTGGCCCGGAGCTCGCCCTTGAGCCGGGCCTGGTGCTTTCCTTCGCCGATGCGGCTAAAAGTGAGCTTCCTGGGGTGGTCACGGCGCTGGAAGGTGACGAGGTGGTGGTGGACTTCAATCATCCCCTCGCAGGGCGTACGGTCACCTTTGAGGTTGCCGTCATCACCGTGGAAGCGGTGGAGGAGTAATAACCATGAATTCCGAACCGCTGCAGGGGATGGACGTCAAGCTGGCTAACCCCCGGGGGTTCTGCGCCGGGGTGGATCGGGCCATTGATATCGTGGAGCGGGCGCTTGCCGCCTTTGGCCCCCCCGTCTACGTGCGCCACGAGGTGGTTCACAATCGCACCGTGGTCGAGGATCTGCGTCAGCGCGGGGCCCGCTTTGTTGATGAGCTGGAGGAAGTTCCCGACGATTCGGTGGTGATCTTTAGTGCCCACGGTGTGCCCCGGTGGGTGCAGGAGGCCGCCGCGGCGCGTCAGCTGAAGGTCTTCGATGCGACCTGCCCCCTGGTGACTAAGGTGCACATGGAAGTCATGAAGTTCAGCCGTCAGGGCCGGGAGTGCATCCTCATTGGCCATGAAGGGCACCCGGAGGTAGAGGGCACGCTGGGGCAGTTTGACCGTACCCAGGGCGGTGAAATGTACCTCGTGGAGGACGAAGCGGATGTCGCCGCCTTGGCGGTCCGCAATCCCGAAGCCCTGTCCTTCGTCACCCAAACCACCCTGTCCGTAGACGATACGGCCAAGGTGATTGACGCCCTACGGGAGCGCTTCCCCGCCATCGAGGGGCCTCGGAAGGACGATATTTGCTACGCCACGCAGAACCGCCAGGACTCGGTACGAACCCTCGCGGCGCGCTGCGATGTCGTGCTCGTGGTGGGGTCCGCCAATTCATCGAATTCCAACCGCCTCCGGGAACTGGCAGAGCGGGAAGGGACGCGGGCCTTTTTGTTGGATGGTCCCGAGGGATTGGACCTGACCTGGTTCGAAGGGGCGCGGGCCATTGGCGTTACTGCTGGCGCCTCGGCGCCGGAGGACGTGGTCCAGGCCGTGGTCGCTCAGCTGCGGGCCTGGGGGGCTGCGGTTGCTGAGGAGCTCGCGGGGACTCCGGAAACCATTACCTTCTCCTTACCCAAGGAGCTGCGGGTTGTCGCCGTCGATTAGGCCAGTCGCGGGCTTTACGCTCTTGGAGCTCCTCGTGGTGATGGTGCTCCTGGCCGTGCTGGCCTCCGTAGCACTGCCGAGCTATCGGGACTATCAGCGCCAGGGCCATCGAAGCGCGGCTATCGTTGATCTGGGTCGCTGTGCCCAAGCGTTGGAGCGCCTTCGCGTGGCTGAACTCACCTATGCGAATGCCCAGCTGGGCAGCCTTTGTGGCGCCCAGTCCCCCCGCCAGGGGGACGCGCGCTACACCCTCACCTTAAGTGGCTTAAGCGCCACGGACTACGTGCTGCTGGCCACCCCTCAGGGGGCTCAGGCCGGGGATGGCGCTCTGCGCCTTCAAGCTTCTGGGGTCCGGCACTGGGATCGCAACAACAACGGTCTTTTTGAAGATGATGAAGCGTCCTGGCAATTTTAAGGGCGAGGGGATCACCCTTCTAGAACTGTTGGCTATCGTCGCCGTGCTGGCGATCCTGTCTCGGGCGGCCCTCCCTGATTTTTCCGCTGTCCTTGAGCAGAGCCGGCTGGCGGCGGGGGCCAATGGCTTTGTGCGTGCCCTAGCCTTGGCGCGGACGGAAGCCCTGAGCCGGGGCGAGGCCGTACGCCTCAGGGCCCTCGGTGCGGGAAGCACAAACCCCTGGGGGACGGGCTACGCCGTGGAAACCGCGGCGGGCGTCGTGCTTAGACAATTTTCCGTGACCGCCGTGGAGGTGGCGGAGGCGGCGGGCGCGGACCGGGTGACCATCCTTCCCGAAGGTCGTCTCCAGAGCGGCGCCGTGTTGCGCTTCTGCGGACCCTCGGGAGCCGGCCTCGAGCTCACGCTAGGGCGGAGCGGACGGGTCAGTCGTCGGGCGATGAGCTGTGCCTAAGCTTCACGGCTTTTCTCTACTTGAAGTGCTGGTGGCTATGACGCTCCTAGCCCTGGGAGTGCTCGGCATGGGGGGCTTACAGCTTTCCGTGCTTCGGGCCCAGCAGGGGAGCCTAGAGCGAACCCAGGCCACCCTTTTGGCTGAAGACCTCCTCGAACGCGCGTGGCTTAATCCGGGGCAGAGTTATGTTCTAGGCTTTGACGCGGAGCCACCCAGCAGTGTCGATTGCCAGTCCCAAAGCTGTACCCCGGCCCAGCTTCGACGTTTTGATCAGGCCCAATGGCTACAAGCGCTGGCGAACGCCCTCCCCGAGGGCGACGGGGCCGTGGAGGAGTCGGGCCTTGAGCGTCGGGTCACGGTGCGCTGGCGGGAGGGGCCGGATAGCCCTCTCGTTTCTCTCTCTCTCCTGACCCTGACGGCAGCGCCGTGAATGCCCGAGGGGTCACGCTCATCGAGCTCATGATCGCACTCGCGCTGGGGGCGATCGTCTCCCTGGGCGCGGTTCAGCTCTTCGATGCCAGCCAGCGCAGCGCAAGCCTGGGGGAGGGGCAGGCGCGACTCCAGGAAAATGGCCGCTTTGCCCTGGCGTTCCTTCGGGAAGCGGTGCGGGGCGCAGGGCTTGCGCCCTGTTCCGGGCTTACGCCAACGCTGCGCAGCACCCTGCGAGGGAGCACGGGGGATGCCCCTCCGCCGCGCTTTGCCCTCAGCGCTGGCCTTTCCGGTTATGACGGAGGCCGGCAGGGCTTCGCGCCGTCCCTGACGGGAAACGACCTGGGTCTGGATGCGGACAAGCTTCGCGCCGGAAGTGATGTTTTGGTGGTTCGGGGCTTTCAGGGGGAGGGGCTCAGGCTCGTGAGCGATATGCCTCAGCCTTCGGCGGTGCTGTTCACAGAGACCCCGGCGTCCCCGGCGCTTTTCGCTTCCGGGGCGGTACTACTGATCAGCGACTGTCGGCGCGGCACTATTTTTCAGATTCAAGGCGCGGGCACCACAGGGCAAGGCTTTCGTCTCACGCGCACTCAGGGTGCGAATCCTTCTCCTGGGAACTTCACCACCGATCTCTATTTTGATGGCAGCCCCTTTGCTGCTGGCGCCATCATCCAGGCCGTCTCCGTGCGCAGCTTTTTCATCGCCCCGGGGGTCGGTGAGAACAATCGTGGGGACGCCCCTCCCACCCTCTATCAGAAAGGCGCCGGCGTCGCGGAGGCCCTGGTGGAGGGGGTGGAGGATCTTCAGCTCCGCTTCGCCGTGGACCAGGACGGAGATGGGGTACCAGAGCAATATCTTAGCGCCGGGTCCGTGGCCGACTTTGCCACCGTTCGCGCGGTGGAGCTTTCCGTACTGGCGACCAGCGTGGACGCGGTGAGCGACCAGGGGGATGGCATCCTTCGCCAGCGCTTCAGTCAGGTCATCGCCCTAAGGAACCGGGCGCCGTGAACCGGTGTGGTCTTGGTAACCCGCAGAGGGGCATTGCCTTGCTGCTGGCCCTGGTGGTGCTTCTGTTGGTCACCATCCTGGGGCTGGTGGGGCTCGAAAGCGCCGTTCTTGAGCTGCGCATGGCGGGGGCGCAGCGGGAATACGCTCTGGCTTACCAGGCCGCGCAGGGGGCGCTCAATGACGGAGAGCGCGTGCTGAAGGGGCTGGCGGCAGCAGATCTTGCGACCTTTGGAGACAACCGCGCAGGGCGCTACCTTCCCACCGCTCCGGGCGCACAGCCCCGGGCGAGAACCGTGGATTGGTCGTCCAACGCGGTGCTGACCCCAGCGACGACCCTGGGGGCGCCGGTGCAGCGGCAGCCGCGCTATCTCCTTGAATATCTCGGCCCGGAAGACGGGGGCACGTGGCATCGCTTTCGTGTGACGGCGCGGGGCTACGGAGCAGAAGGGGGCCTCGAAGTGACCGTGCAGCGCACCCTCGGCCTGACCCTGCCCTAGGGCCCGCTTCGCCGCAGGCGGCCCGCCTGCGTGATCACCAACTCATAGCGTTGCTCGCCATGGCTCAGGGTGAAGCGACCGTTTTGCCCGTCCGTGCGCCCGTCCGGGCGCCAGCGAAGGTAGCGGCGACTGCCAAAGGCGCGCCATTGCCGTACCACCCCTCGTGAGGCGCCGGGGCCGAGGCGGAGGACGCGATCTTCCGGGCCTTGCCGGAGCCCCTTGGGGGGATGATCAATAAAGAGGCTAAGGGGGGCGTTCCAGGCAGGCTCGCAGCGCCCCTGGGGGCTTAAGGCGCAGAGGGTGACGGGCGCGCCGTGCTGGAGGGCACTGAAACGGCCATAGCGCAGGTGCCGGGCAAGCGCGTTCACGTCGCTGCGGAGGGCGCTGGCACCGACGAGGTTGGGCAGCTGGGCACCGCCGATGATCGTGAGCGCTGTGAGCACGGCCAAGGTGATCAGAAGCTCCAGAAGGGTAAAGCCCATGGGCGACGCCGCGCAGACCGTTTGGTGAAGGATCAGCTTAGGCCCTGGGGTAGAAGATGCCCGTGCGCGTTGCCCCTAGCGCGTTGTGGGACTTTCGCCCGCCCCTAGGGGCGCGGTGGCGTCGGGGCGCTGGGTTCATCGAGGGCGAGCTCGATGGGCGCGACCGCTTCCGGATCGTCGAGAAGACCGAAGGTGGCGATGTTTAGGAAGGAGCGATCACGGTTGCGTAGGGTTTGAGAAACCACGTAGTGCCCGTTCTCATCAAGGTTCGGATAATCGGGGTAGTTTGCCGCCAGTACCGCCAGAGCGTCGTTCGCCGGTTCCGGCAGGTTGAGCTTCAGGTAGCCCTCGATCATGAGGGCTAGTCCATCAGCGACGGAGGGGGTGCTCGGGAAGTTCTCCACCACGTTTCGGCCCCGGTTAACGGCGGCGACGTAGGCGTCTCGCTCAAGGTAAAAGCGCCCGGAGAGGATTTCAGAGCGGGCTAGGAGATTTCGCAGATAAACCATCCGCTGCCGGGCATCGGGGGCGTATTCGCTCCCAGGGAAGCGGGCGAGCAGCTGGCCGAAATCGGCGAAGCTTTCCCGCGCACTGCCCACATCCCGGGAGGCCGTCTCCGTGGGGAAGAAGCGATCGATAAAGCTTTGATCCTTCTCGAAGGCCGCAAGGCCCTTCAGGTAGAAAGCGTAGTCGACGTTCGGATGCTGGGGATGAAGCCGGATGAAGCGATCTGCAGAGCTACGCGCGAGATCGGGCTTAAAGTTCATGTAGTAAGCATAGACCAGCTCAAGTTGGGCCTGCTCGGCGTAGCGTCCAAAGGGGTAGCGCGCCTCGAGCGCCTGGAGCTGAGCGATGGCCGTTTCATAGTTTGAGCTGCGCATGCTGCGCTGAGCGGCTTGATAAAGCTCCATCTCGGAGCGGTCTTCCGTAACTTCCACCTCTTCGTCGTCGTCGCCAAAGAAGGGAAGGGAGGCGCAGCCGCTGAGGCCAAGGACAAGAACGCACAGAAAGGTGCGTAGAATAGGCTGGAGGTCGAGCAAGGTAAGCATCCTCAGAATTTGACGGGCGCGCCGCGCGCGCCATTTAACCACAGCTCGGGCGTGCCCTGCAGGGTAGGGTGTCCGCCCCCAGGATCGGCCATAGGGATGCCATGGACCCCAGAGATAGCCTCGAGGAAGACGACTTTTCCGGCGAGACCCTAGAGCGTGAAGCGGTATTGTCCTCCGAGGCCTTTGGTCGGCGCGTTGATCAGGTGGTGGCGGAGCTTTGGCCTGATCTTTCCCGCGCCCGGCTTCAGCGTTGGCTGAAAAGCGGTGAGCTCACCGTGGATGGCCAGCGAAGCAAACCGGGGGAAAAGGTCCTCGGTGGAGAACGGCTACAGCTCCTGGCCCAGCAAGAGGACCGCACCCATTGGCGGCCCGAGCCCATCCCGCTAGCGGTGGTGCACGAAGATCCCGAGCTGATTGTCATCAACAAGCCCGCGGGGCTCGTGGTTCACCCCGGTGCCGGGAACTGGGATGGAACGCTCTGCAATGCGTTGCTCCATCACTATCCAGAGCTGAGCCAGGTGCCCCGGGCTGGGCTGGTACATCGTCTAGACAAGGATACCTCGGGACTCCTGGTGGTCGCCCGGTCGGAAAGGGCGCAGGGCGCGCTGGCGGCCCAGCTTGCCGATCGGAGCATGGGGCGCCACTACCTCGCTCTTGTGGAGGGGGTGCCCACGGGGCCCTTCGAGGCCGACGGCGCCATCGGTCGGGACCCCCACAATCGCTTGCGCATGGCCCTGCGTGAAGATGGCCGGGCCGCCCGAACCTTCTTCTCCCTTGTGGAGCGATTCCGCGCCCATGCCCTGCTGGGATGCCGCTTGGAAACGGGGCGAACGCACCAGATTCGCGTCCACAGCAGTGCCGCGGGCTTCCCCATCGTCGGGGATCGCATTTATGGGGCCCGGGGACGTTTGCCGCCGGCGCCGACCCCTGCCCTCATGGCGGCCCTTCGCAGCGCTACCCGGCAGGCCCTTCATGCCGCCGAGCTCTATTTCGTGCATCCCACGCACGAGGCGCGGGTGACCTTCGAGGCGCCTTTGCCGGAAGACTTCGAGGCGTGGCTCCTGGCGCTTCGGGAAGATCGGGATTCGTGAGTGCCCTGCGATCCCTCGGCGCCTTGCCCTGGCCTAGGGGGGTGCGGGCGGCCTACAGCCTCGGCCCGCCGGAGGATTTTTCCCTAGCGCCTTCGGGCCGGCCCCAAGCCCCACAGGCTTGGACCGCCCTCGCAGCCTTCCTCGGGGTTCGGGACGTGGCTTACCTTCGGCAGGTCCATGGGGCTCAGGTGCTTCGGGAGCGTGCGCTTCCGGGCCCGCGCGGGGGCGGCGCTGCCCTCGAGGGTGATGGGCTCATTTCGGGCTCCGGCGGACGCGCCGTGGCCGTGCTCACCGCCGATTGCCTCCCCGTGTTGCTGAGCAATGAAACGGGCACGGCGGTCGCCGCGGTGCACGGAGGATGGCGCAGCCTAGCGGAGGGTATTTTGGAGCGGGCAGTGGAGGCCCTGCTGGCGGAGGCTCCGGGGTCGCCAGAGGGTGTGGTGGCCTGGCTTGGGCCCTGCATTGGTCCAGCGAGCTTTGAGGTCGGGAAGGAGGTCGTCGATGCCCTCGCCCCGATCCCCGAGGCCTGTGTTCGCCCCGGGGCGCCGGGAAAGGCCTGGGTGGATCTCCAGGGGCTGGCGCGCTTTCGCCTCAAGGCGCAGGGGGTCGTCCGATGCCATTGGGCTGCCGTAGACGTCTTTGCCGATCCCAAGGCCTACTCCCATCGGCGCCAGGGGGGGCAGGCTGGACGCCAAATCGCCGCCATTTTGCCGGCGCCCCTAGGGGGTAAGGCCGGTTGACGCCAGGGGGCGGCAGCATCAAGAATACGCGCCCCTGAAATTTAGGCTAGGCGGAGACCTTGCGTCTCATTGCCGGTCCGATGTTGGGACCGCCCCTTCAGGGCTCTCGAGCCGATTGAGGAATGGTCGTGGAATTGCTGTCCGGCGGTGAAGCTCTTATCCGCGCGCTCCAGGACGAAGGTGTGGAATACATCTTCGGCTACCCTGGCGGCGCTGCCCTGCATATTTATGACGCGATTTTTCAGCAGCAGGCGGTAGAGCACGTACTGGTACGGCACGAGCAGGCGGCTACCCACATGGCCGATGCCTACGCGCGGGTTACGGGTAAACCGGGGGTTGCCCTCGTGACCTCCGGGCCTGGCGCCACCAATGCGGTGACGGGCCTGGCTACGGCCTTTATGGATTCAATCCCCATGGTGGTCATCTCTGGCCAGGTTCAGAGCGACCTCATCGGCACCGACTCCTTCCAAGAAACGGACATGGTGGGGATCTCCCGGCCCGTCGTGAAGCACAGCTTCATGGTTAAGAGCGCCGAGGAAATGGCCGAGGTGGTGAAAAAGGCGTTTTACATCGCCTCGAGCGGTCGCCCTGGCCCGGTGGTGATTGACGTCCCGAAGGATACGACGGACCCGGGCTATCGCGTTCCCTATGCCTACCCGGAGAGCGTTTCCCTGCGCTCCTATAACCCGGCAACCCGGGGCCATCCGCGGCAAATCCGTAAGGCTGTGGATCTGCTGCTGGCGGCCAAGCGGCCCATCATTTACTCCGGTGGTGGCGTGATCCAAGGCAATGCCAGCGAGCCGCTGATAGCGCTGGCAAAGCGCCTTCACCTTCCTGTGACGAACACGCTCATGGGGCTCGGCGCCTATCCGTCTACCGATCCCCAGTTCCTGGGCATGCTTGGCATGCACGGAAGCTACCCGGCGAACATGGCCATGCACCACAGCGACTTGATCCTCGCTGTGGGCGCTCGCTTCGACGACCGGGTGACAAACGATCCGAGCAAATTCTGCCCCGATGCGAAGGTCATCCATATTGATGTCGATCCCGCGAGCATCTCAAAGATTATTCCCGCGGAGGTGCCCATCGTCGGTCCGGCGCTGCCCGTGCTCACGGAGCTTCTGGCAACCCTTGAGGATCGGCTAAAGGAAGCGCCGGAGTTGGTGGACGAGGCGGCGCGGTCGGCCTGGTGGTCGCAGATCGAAGGGTGGCGCAGCCATCATGACTTTGACCACGATCAGCGCCACCGAAACGAGGCGGAGGCCATCATCAAGCCGCAGACCGTGGTGCAGGCGCTTTACCGAGCCACCGGCGGGGATGCCTACATCACGTCCGACGTGGGCCAGCATCAGATGTTTGCTGCTCAGTACTACCGGTTTGATGCGCCCCGGCGCTGGGTGAACTCTGGAGGCCTCGGCACCATGGGTTACGGGTTGCCTGCGGCCATGGGCGTGAAGCTTGCCTTCCCGGATGCGGTGGTGGCCTGCGTCACCGGGGAAGGCAGCATCCAGATGAATATCCAGGAGCTCTCCACCTGCCGCCAGTACGGCCTGCCGGTGAAGATCATCAACCTGAATAACCAAGCCCTCGGCATGGTGCGCCAGTGGCAAGATATGCAGTACGCCGGGCGCCATAGCGGAAGCGTCTACCAGGACTCGCTGCCTGACTTCGTCGCACTTGCGGAGTCCTACGGCCACGTTGGGATGCGGGTCACGGACCCGGCCAAGCTCGATGAAACGATGGCAGAAGTGTTTTCTCCGGCGCTCAAGGATCGACTCGTCTTCCTCGATGTGGCCGTGGATCAGAACGAACACGTGTATCCCATGTGGGTGCGCGGGGGGTCCCTCCGAGACATGATGCTGTCTAAGACGGAGCGAAGCTAATGCGTCGAATCATCTCCGTCCTGCTCGAAAATGAAGCCGGGGCTCTGTCCCGGGTTGTCGGGCTTTTTGCCCAGCGGAATTACAACATCGAGAGCCTCACGGTGGCCCCCACGGAGGATGCGACCCTGTCCCGGCTCACGCTGACGACGCTCGGCGATGATAAGAAAATCGAACAGATCACCAAACAGCTGAACAAGCTGATTGAGGTGGTGAAGGTGGTCGATCTCACCGAGGGCGAGCACGTGGAGCGCGAGCTCATGCTCGTTAAGCTGCGCGCGGTGGGCGCGCAGCGTGCGGAGATCAAGCGAACGGCGGATATTTTCCGAGGGCAGATTGTTGATGCGACGGAGAGTGCTTACACGGTGCAGCTGGTGGGCGTGAGCAGCAAGCTCGATGCCTTTCTCCGCGCGGTAGGTGAGCTCTCCATTCTTGAGGTGGTGCGCTCCGGCGTCTCCGGCCTTGCTCGGGGTGAAAAGGTGGTCAGCGTCTAGGGCGCTGGGAGTCATAGCGCGGGAAGCCGCGCCTTTAAAAGGAAGCTATGCCATGCACGTGTATTACGAGAAAGACGCTGACCTATCGATCATTCAGGGTCGTAAAGTGGCGATCATTGGCTACGGTTCTCAGGGTCACGCCCACGCCAATAACCTGAAGGATTCTGGCGTCTCCGTCGTCGTGGGGCTGCGCAAGGGCTCGGGCTCCTGGGCCAAGGCTGAGAAGGCAGGTCTGGTCGTTGCCGAGGTGGCTGAAGCGGTCACCGACGCCGATGTGGTGATGGTCCTCACCCCAGATGAGCTTCAGCCGGCGATTTACCGGGAAGCTATCGAGCCGAACCTTAAGGCTGGGGCGGCCCTGGCCTTTGGTCATGGCTTTAACATCCACTTCTCGCTCATTGAGCCCAAGGCCGACGTTGACGTCATCATGATCGCGCCCAAGGGTCCGGGGCATACGGTGCGCGGCACCTACACCCAGGGCGGTGGGGTGCCTTGCCTTATCGCCGTCGCTCAGGATGCTACCGGCATGGCCAAGAGCGTGGCTCTGTCCTATGCCGCGGGTATTGGTGGTGCGCGCGCCGGGGTCATCGAAACGAATTTCCAGGAAGAGACGGAAACGGATCTCTTCGGCGAGCAGGCCGTGCTCTGCGGCGGCGTGACTTCCCTGGTGCAAGCGGGCTTTGAGACGCTGGTGGAAGCCGGTTACGCCCCGGAGATGGCCTACTTTGAGTGCCTCCACGAGCTCAAGTTGATCGTCGACCTGCTCTATGAGGGTGGCATCGCGAACATGTGGTATTCCGTATCCAACACGGCGGAGTATGGCGGTCTGACTCGTGGGCCTCGCGTGGTTCCTGAGAGCGCCAAGGCAGAGATGAAGAAGATCCTCGAAGAGATCCAAGCCGGTCGCTTCGCACGGGAGTTCGTGACGGAAACGCAAGCCGGGTCCCCGTCCATCAAGGCCATGCGTAAGATCAGTCAGCGGCACCAGATTGAAGAGGTGGGCGACAAGCTGCGGGGCATGATGCCCTGGATCCAGCAAAATCGCCTGGTCGACCGCGAGGTCAACTAACGCAAAGCCTTCGGGCTTGGGAGTCGGTGCGTGGGCGAAAAGGAATCGGCCAAGATCCATGCCCTGAACGGCCAGCCGGATCCTACGGGGTCCGGCTCGGAGAACGAGGGTGCTCCGGCGCGCAGCCGGGGCATCTACCTGCTCCCCAATCTGATTACCTCTGGAGCGCTTTTCTCTGGTTTCTACGCCATCGTCGCGTCCATGAACGGCAATTTCGAAGCTGCGGCCATGGCGCTCTTCGCTGCCATGGTTCTCGACGCGGCCGATGGGCGAGTGGCACGCCTAACGCGCACGGAAAGCGCTTTCGGTGCTCAGTACGATAGCTTGTCCGATATGGTGGCTTTCGGAGTTGCGCCCGCCTTGCTGGTGTTTGCCTGGAGCCTCCAATCCCTTGGCCAGGTTGGCTGGGTTGCCACCTTCATCTATATGGCCTGCGCAGCGCTGCGCCTGGCCCGCTTCAATATGCAGGACGATCATGCGGTGTTTGTCGGGTTGGCCAGTCCCGCTGCGGCGGCGCTCCTGGCGGGTCTGGTGTGGACTTTTACGGAGAATGCGCCGCGAAGCCTTGGCCCCGACGGCCTAGGGGCGGTCGCCCTAGCGGTCTACACGGCCGTCGTGGGGCTGCTCATGGTTTCTCCTCTGCGCTATTGGAGCCCGAAGACCATCCGCCTTGCGGGTCGCGTACCCTTCTTTACCCTGGTGGCGATCGTCTTGGCCTATGCGGGGGTGATGCTTGATCCGCCGCGCATGCTGCTCGGCGGGGTGCTGATTTATGCGGCATCGGGGCCGGTGATGTTCTTTCTGCAGCGTG
>Ga0255776_10002408_pt1 | contig 20875 bp, 13 predicted proteins | sample 071ome_19_FD_179974 | JGI IMG/M metagenome (GOLD analysis project Ga0255776, IMG submission 179974) | Coastal salt marsh microbial communities from the Groves Creek Marsh, Skidaway Island, Georgia - 071413AT metaG (version 2) | ecosystem: Environmental > Aquatic > Marine > Intertidal zone >... | reverse complement strand
GACGCGCCACTGGACGTGGCCGAACAGAGGGACCCGAAGGGTCTCTACAAGAAAGCCAGGGCAGGCGAGATCCCCAACTTCACCGGCATCAACAGCCCCTATGAGGCACCGGAGGCCGCCGAAGTGAGGTTGTCTACCGATGTGCCGCTTGAGGACTGTGTGACGCAACTGTTTGAGCAGATCAAGGACAGCATGTACTGATGCCGTCTTCAGCCACAGGTGAGCCGCCGTGCTGCCGGCCGAGCTGATCCCGGTCTTCAGCCTCGGCGTCGGGCTGCTGATCGGCCTGACCGGTGTTGGCGGCGGCGCCGTGCTGACGCCGATGCTGCTCATCGTTTTTGGTCTGCCCCTGCAGACTGCCGTGGCAACCGATCTGCTAGCCGCCAGTGCCGCCAAGGGCGTGGCGAGCTTTGCCCATATCCGCAGCGGGCAGGCGGACTGGGGGGTGTTAAAGCTGCTCTGGCTCGGTGCGCTGGTCGCTGTGCCGTTGGCGTTTCTGGCCATACGCGGCGGCCTCTTTGTTGACTATGAGCCCCTGATCTTCAACACCATCGCCGTGCTCGTCGGTTTGTCCGGGCTGTCCCTGCTGTTCGCCAGACCGCTTCAGGCCCAGAGCACCAGCCTTCGGGTCGGACACCCGGAAGAGTTCAAGCGCCATCAGCGCCTGTTGACCGTCCTGTCGGGCGGCCTGTTGGGCAGCCTCGTGACGCTTACCTCCATCGGCGCCGGGTCAATCGGGGCGATGCTGCTGCGGCTTATTTATCCGCTGCGGATGACGCCGAAGAAACTGATCGCCAATGATGTGTTGCTCTCGACCCCGATCTCGCTGATCAGCGGTCTGGTCATGCTGGCGCTGGGGCTGGTCGACCTGACACTGCTGGGGCTTCTGCTCTTCGGACTGATTCCCGGTGTGATGCTCGGGCTGGCGCTCTTCAACAGGGCCTCCTCGGAGCTGGTGAAACAGCTGCTCGGTACCATGCTGGTGCTGACCGCACTGATGCTGATCTTCAAATAAATCGTGACTATTCCGGGGGAATCCGGAGTCAGACTTCAAGAACGTGGACTCCCGACCTGAGGCGGTTACCCAATCCCTGTGAACCCAACCTGCTCGCGAGGGCCTGAATGTCAGCTGGGTGCCACCGCAACCATTTTCTTAGACAAGTTGCCGCAGCTCACTGGGTGCTGCTGGCCCACTCCATCAGTCGCGGCAGGCACCGGGATTGCAGATCGTACTGATCAACGATCTTATTCCGGGCGCTCGATCCGAGCCTTTTACGTTTCGATTCGTCCGCAAGCAATCCCGTAACCGCTGTAACGATCTCAGAGGGGCTGAAGAAGTCGACCAGCAGGCCTTCCTGATCATGGCTGATCACCTCACTCACCGGCGTTGTGTCACTCGCCACGATGGCGCAGCCCATACTCATCGCCTCCATCAGACTCCAGCTCAGCACAAAAGGATAGGTCAAATAAACGTGGACTGAAGAGACCGACAGCACCTGTAGGTAATCTCGATACGATAGCCTGCCCAGAAAATGCACGCGTGAGCGGAGGCGTTCTGGCAACTCTGTCAACGTCTCAGCTTCAAGGGTTTGTTTCCAACTAAGACCGGATGCAGGGATCAGGCCGTAGCCTTTGTCTTCACTTCCGACAATCAGAACTTGCAACTGTGCATCACTCGCTAACAATTCGGGCACTGCCCGCATGAAGGTATGAAACCCGCGGTGCGGCTCCAGATTGCGAGCCACATAGGTCACGACCCTGTCACCCCTTCCCACCCTCGAGCCGGAAGGCAGAATCAGGCTCGCATCTTCCTGCGGAGACACCTCTTCAGTATCGACTCCGTCATGGATCACCGTAATCCGGTTGGCGATTCGCTCAGGGAAGGTGCTCGCCTGCCAGCGGGTCGGAGCAAGCATCTGGTCGGCTACCTCACAGTGCGAGAGGATATTCAGATTCTTCATCTGCAGTCGGCTTGCCTTGAGCGGGCTGGAGTCGTCATATTCAGGGTCAAAGCCCACGTCGCCGCCGTCGATGAGATAATAATACTCACAATAGATTTTCAATAAGGCGTCAGGCCAGACATTTTTTAGAAAAAGACTCTCACCCCAGCCCGGATGGGCAATGATGATGTCAGGCTCAAAACCGTCAGACTTCATATTCAATGCGTACTGCGCGCACGATTGCCCTCGAATGACTTTACTTTCAAGGTCAATTACCCAGTCGTGGATGCCCGGTGTGTTGCCCCTCTTCAGCGGGTACACCAGCACTTCTATGCCGCAATGATCCTCGGTACTGCTCGCGCTGTTACTGGGCACCAGCGCAGTCACACTATGGCCGGCCTTAACAAGGGCAGGGGCGAGGAACTTGAACTGTCCCGGGAAATTTTGATGGATAAACAGGAATTTCATGGTCGGATTTGGGTCTAGGGCAGCGCCTCAAGATGCGCCTTGGTCCAGTCAGAGTCTGATCGCAGAAAGGCCCTTTCAATACGAGCGACCTGGCTCTCGCTTAGAAGAGAGTATCCTGAACCAGTTTCACTTGCAGTTTGCGACATGGCCTTGTTGTCTCCGTAGGAAATGTTCGAGAGAGAAGAGAAATCAATCTCCCGCCCCTTATAAAACTTGTTATAAATTGCGGAGAAATGCCTCGCAGGCTCGGCCTTGAGCGCCTCATACCTCAACGGGTAGGCCTTAAGAATTGTCTGGTAGGCGTCCCATGAGCGCAAAAAATTCATGTACCAGGGAAGGTAGTGATCAATACTATAATCAATGAGTTGCTCATCTGACCATTGTTGCATGTCTACGGTGAGCCACACGAAGCTGTACCCGTACTGGCCAGGGTTAGGGCTCTCAAGCTGAAGTTTTACTCGTAGGTCACGTGAAAAGCTGACGATAGAATCGAATATATTGCGAGTCAAAATCACGGAGGCAATTCGAAAGTCCTGCAGTAGGGCCACGTTATGGGGCGTGGCTCTCATATGCAGCTGAGAGACAAATCCCTGCTGGAGGCTATCCAAGAGCGCAGGAACGTACAGGTCATGTTCATTGGAGCTGTAGGCGTAACACAGCCGTCGAGAGTTGACCCCTAGACCCTTCCCCAAGACATTGGTCGCCCAGGTGGAGCCCGACTTGGGCGTAGAGCATAGGGCGATTCGCGGTCTGTTCGCCGGAGAGAGGCGCCATCGACCACCTGATATGCTTGCCTCAGATCTTGTGTAGCCGAACATCGTTTCGGCCTGTTGACTGTTCGCAGCGTCGGGCTTACTCAATCTGCGTCTTCAAAGGAAATAGTATCGGGAAGCGCAATGTCCTCGTCAGGATCAATAGTCTCACCCAGAAGCATTAACAGCTGTCGACGAAGATTGTCACGAGCAAGAGTTAACACGGCGATATCCTTGTGACGCTTAATCAGCATTCTCCGGGCATGCTTTAAGTGGGGTGCCAGTTTCTTAAACTCATTAACTTGATCGGCGATCCGGTAACTCACGCCGTCTATCGTGATCGTTTCGTCTTCAGCTTCCATGTTCCCGGCTCCTCGTTTGCTGTGAGGCAAAAGTACTAAACTAAAGTCTGGTAGTCACGTTCACTCGATGTATGGGAGTAGTGGCGAGAAGTTCACGTTTTCGTGGCACACTTCCTTTATCCAGGTGATGGCCTTCTCAACGGGTATTTTGTTCGCGAGATAGTTCGTGTCTAAGGCCTCGACCCGTGCGTTAAGATCAAACGGCTTATCATTCTTGGAGTTACTGTCCCAGGCCGGGCTCTCCAACAGTATATCTCGATGGTCATCGAGGTCGTAAGCCCTGCACAGGACGTCCACGATACCCACCTTACCATTCTCCCTGAGACAGGCATCAAAATTGATAACCTTCTGGTCAAATGCCCCGGCGGTGCGACAGATCAGCTTCTGCATTTCGGTCACCCATACCAGTGCGACCTTTTCAAGTGGCTTCATATCAGCCAATTCAAGTGCCCTGAAGCAAGCGAGGCGATTAAAATAAGCCACACGCCGCGGGCCACCACTGATAGCATCACCGAACAATCCCTGACTCTTGGTCGCGTGGGACAGAAAGTCCTTAGCGGAGGTGTAGAGGTAGGCATCTCGCTTTGTCACCGTTATCTTGGTCACTTTTTCGTCAAAATGGGGAGGCAGTACCAAGTTCCCGCTAGTATGTTTGATGAACACATGGTCTTCAGTACCCCGATTAAACAACGCGTAGATGCCCTTCAACATAAGAGGCAGCTCTCTTGCGTAAAAATTATTCGCGCCTTTTTCAAATGCGTATATTAAGTTCACCAACTCTCTGAAAATGGTCGGCTCGCGGTAAGATATTGAAGAGGGAACAGACTGCACCACCTTGGCGAGCAGGGTTGAACCGACGTGCGAAATGTGGAACAGCTCATTAATCGCATTCTCCCTAGTGACCCCCTCTGCGTACCTCACTACTTCGATCACAGGGACTTGGACTCGCTTATCGGAGGTGCCCTTAGCGCGGCCATCAAGGAATGTAGAATCGGCAACGGCCCCTTCCCCGAACTGTTGGAACACGACGTTCTTCGTTCCCGGGGCCAATGCCACCGGTAGCCAGGAGGGATCGCGTAAAACATCGGTTGCTTTCATGAGGGTATCCTATGGGGTTAACAGTCGCATGACTTGATAGTAGGTATAGTTAAGCCTCTGGTACTGAGGGTCGTCCGAATCGATATTGTGGGAGTCCTTGAGCTGGGCAATCGCGCGATTCATCCTGTTCAAGGTCTCCCTCGACTCATGGCTCGGAATCAGGCTGCTGATCCACCCAACGATAGCTATGCGCTCTCCCTTCAATACAGGCGCAACCTGGTGCAGCACACCCGTCGGATATAGCAGCATTTGACCGGCTTCAGGCTTGAACTTACGCACGTGGCCATCCTCATCAGTCATCAATTCGCCACCCTCATAGGTGTCCGGCTCAGCAAGAAACAGCGTGAAGCTGAGGTCGGTGCGGAGACCCTGCATGTGCGAGAAGTCAACATGCCACCCGTAGGTGTCACCAGGCACATATTTATTTGCGCGGACTCCCACGATCGCCTTGGGGAACGTCGAAGCCTTGACGGCGCCGTCACCCATGATGACGGCATTGAGCATTTGCGCGAATGGCTTGAAATTGGGATCCCTCGGGTAGGCCTGAAAGTTACTCTTAATCGACTTGGCGGAACCTTTTGCTGAACCGCGGCCGTCCTGCCAATCGAGCTTCTTGGTAAGCTCCAGGTACTCGGCAGCTTTCTCCGGGGAGAGGGCTTTAATTAATTTCATAGTTTTACCGTTGTAATGATTGTCTGGAATGAAAACTTTGGTTCAAGCTATCTCGCACCTGCGCGCGTAAATCAGACTGTAATGCACAGGCCCCTGGTCACGTTGCGAACATAGCCTAAGCACCGTGACGGCCGCCTACCTCAGGGCTCAGTTCATAAGTATTACGGGAAATTCAGGATACCATTTTTAGGGATAATTCTCGTTGTTTGGCATGTATAAAGTCAATCGTGGGTGCCCCAGTAAGCCAGATAGTCCCTTGTTTACAACACTGAGATGATCAACTTATCGGGAGCCGGAAATAAAAAAGCCCACCCCGAGGGGTGGGCCTTTGATCAAAAACAACGTGCGTTGTTTTGGACTAGCCGACCACGATGGTGTCTGCGGCTGCCGCAGTACCCAGCGTCTCGTCTCCAGAAAGACCTGTCAGCTTGATCAGATCGTCGACTGCCAGTGCAGCTTCGGCGGTGTCCTGAACGTCTGTGGCTGAGACAATCCAAGTGGCACCATCGAACACGAAGCCTACTGTGATCTCATCCACATTTGTCTCCGCACCAGCTTCAAAGAACTGACCGTCGGTCAATGCCAGCAGAGCGGCTGAGACATACTCGTCCAGCGTATCAAACGCCGCCAGGGCTTCCGCGTCCTCTGAGGCCAGAGTCATGATACCGTCTGTGACCGTAGCGATGACATCGGCAGCCTCGACCTCAGCAGACGCTTCACCAACACCAAAGGCTTCTGCCTCCGCAATGTCTCCAAGGACAGTAACCGCACCTGCGCCGGCAACCGTGTCACCAAGCTCGATGGTGTCGTTTTCCCCAGCGGCCTCAGCAACGTTCAGGCCGTTGATGGTGTCGTAGTCTTCGACGGAAGCACCACCGGTGAGAGTGATTGTGTTATCGCCCCCGCCCGCAGTGACAACGTTGGTACCGCCACCTACGTCGATGTCATCGTCGCCGTTGGCAGTGACCACTGTGTCGTCTGACTCACCGTAGTTGAGCTCGACATTCGCCTCACCAGAAGCGTAAGTGAACGAGAACTCTTCTGCCTCAACCGACGCAGCGTACGCAGCGGTGTTAGTGATTCCCTCAAAGTCACCGATGAAGGTAAGAGACGTGGAGGCATTTCCGGCAGCCACAGTCACATCAAGGTCTTCCCCAGTGGCGTCATTCCAGCCAGACGCATCGAGGGTGTAAGCGTCAGCGTCACTATCGATCTCGATAGAAGCCGAACCACCGTTGAAGTAACCCTCACCAACGAGGGTCAGAGTGAATTCCTCGCCTATACCATGATTAATATCAAGATAGATCTCTGCGCCGAAGTCACTGTTGATTGTCATAGAGCCGGAGTATTCGACATCTTCTAGTTCAACATAGGCGCCAGCTCTAGCGTTGATGGTAACCGAGGAGTCCTCGCCCAGGTCGAATCCTTCCACATACAACTCGGTTCGCGTACCGACGTCTATAGTGATTGAAGCATCGTCACCGAGAATGAATTCATCGATGTAAACAGTAGAATCCTCGCCGATCTCAACGTCAACGGTAACTCCCTCATGCCTTGCGTCAATGGCGTAGGCAACCTCGAGGTAGGCGTCGTCGCCCACGGTGATATTGATATCGAGGTCTTCGATATCCTCTCCACCGATGTAGATTGAAGCATAGGCACTGCCGTCCTCTGCACGGCCGTACTCGACGGATTCACCGGCATCCACGGTTTCATCAGAGCGTAAATCCTCATAAATGTAGACGTATCCACCGTCGGCCACATTTATGGACAGAGACTGGAACTCGTCAGCATAGACACTGACGCCAAACAGTTCATCGCTGGAACCATCTTCATACTTCGTTTCCCCGTCGACGTCAGTGCCAGAACCGAAGTTCAGGGTAACGGAGTCGACGTCGTCGAAGATAAGGCCGCCTTCTAGCTCCAGGGTGGCATGCTCGCCATCCTCAGAGTCCATGTCGGTAACTGGCGCATTGAAAACCACGTCGCCGAAGTCTCGGAAGATAAGAGCTGTTTCAAGATCACCGCTACGCTCGTCGTCTACGATCATGTTGACGGTGATGTCTTGCCCATCGCCGGTGAATCGAATGCCGCCGGGATTTGGTGTTTCATACTCATAAGCTTCATACACGTCGGTTAGGAAACCGAGGGTGAGATTGCTAGCGCTAATGCCGGTTATCTCGGTGTCGTACTCACCAGAGCGCTCGTTATCTTCGCCCGTGATATCCAGATAAAGCGACGTAAGGTCGGTCGAGCCGGACAGGTCAAGGACGCTATCGTTCTCGGCCCCTTCCGCTCCAACGTCCATTGAGAGCCACAGGGATTCGATGCCTGTTGCGGTAACAACAACGTCTTCAGCGGACGCTTCTGTCGATACAAAGGCAGCGTTATCCTGATAGGCGGCTTCTGCATCGAGGGCAGCCAAGTTGAGCATGGCGTCAGTGCCTTCTCCACCATCGATGACCTTGTCTTCATCAATAGAAGACACGCCAATGGTGTCGTCACCAGCGCCCGCGTCTAACGTGTCATTGCCCCGGTCATCGAGGAGGATAGTGTCGTCACCCGCGCCGGCGTCAATGAGGTTGTCGCCACGACCAGCAGTGATCGTGTCATCGCCGTCGCCACCGCTGATGGTGTCGTCACCGCGGCCTGCGGTGATGGTGTCATCGCCAGCACCACCGGAGAGGTCGTTCTCGTCCTCACCCGCAGTGATGGAATCGTCACCGGCTTCACCTGTTACCACGTTATTGCCATTGCCAACCGTGATGGTGTCGTCGCCCGCGCCACCCATTACGGTGTCAGCGCCTTCGCCGGCATCAATCGCGTCATCTCCGGCTTCACCGGTGATGTAGTTGGCACCATCGCCAGCGGTGATGTCGTCATCGCCCGCGCCACCCATAATGGTGTCTGCGCCAGAACCCGCAGTTACGGTGTCGTCGCCAGATCCTGCCGTGACGTGGTTGGCACCACTACCGGCTGCAATGACGTCTCTATAGGCGCCGCCGCTGATGGTGTCGTCACCCGCACCGGTGGTGAGGTTGTTAGCGTCCTCAGCTTCTACATCAAGCGGACGGACACTGGAAGGTGTCACAGTCACATCCGCACCGCCATCTGCGACGAGTGTGAATGTCTCAGTGCCCGTTACGCCCGCGGCATTGACTGACGCAAGTAACTCGCCTGCAATGTCGATGGACAACTGATTGCTGCCGGCAGCAACGACACTTGTCAGCGCGGCAGAACCTTCGGCGTCCATTGTGAGGCTGTTATCGTCAGTGCTTTCAGCTCCTGCGGAGAGGACCGTCAGCGACTCTGCCTCTGCTGCGGACAGAGTAGATTCTGCGTCGTAGAGAGTCACGGTAAGGCCGGTGACCCCACTGTCGCTCAAGGTGACCTCACCGTCAGCGACTTGAAGCACACTGGCAATCGGAAGGTATGTAGCAGTGGCGTCGCCAGCTGCTGTCAGTGAATCAATCGTAGATTCCGCGTTTCCGGTCAATGCGCGGCCGTCTACGGAACCTCCTGCCAGTACCAGGCCCTCAATGCCGGAGATGTTCGCACCAGCCTGGGTCTCTGCTTCTGCGTCATAGGCAATAGCCGAGGTGAGGGTCAGGCTGTCGTCGCCTTCACCGCCTGAGATGGTCACATCGTCAGTGATCGCACCGGTAAAAGTGGCATTGTCGTCGCCAGAACCCAGAGCAATATGGGTATACACATCAACGCCTGGCACGACCGTCGCATCGACGTCACCGGTCGCAGCAGATGCGTCAAGCATATTAACCTTCGCGTCGGTATCAATGCCGGAGAATACTGCAGTCACATCAACATCGCCGTCCCCACTGACGGTAACCGCCTCGAGGTCTGCGCTGACCAGGGTGATGTCTGAAGCACTGCCCACTGCCACAAGATTGATGGTCTCAAGGCCATTATATACGGCGGTGGTGTCCGCGCCGTTAACCAGGACGATGGACGCGTCGGAGCTGCCATCCAGATCGTCAGCCGTGACGGTCGCAGTCTGATCTGTGTTAATCAGGTGCAGGTTGACCACGCCGGCAGTGTCCACGACAGTTGCGCTGGTGCCGCCTGTGACGAAGACGTCAGTCAGGCCGGACATCAGAGTCGCATCAAGCGTGTAAGTGGCCGAGCTGTTGTTGTAAACCTTGACGTTCTCTATGCTTGTTGTAGAGATAGTGTCAGAAGCGGAAGCATTGCTTGATACCGCCAGAGACAGAGTATCAGTACCCAATCCACCGTCCAGGCTATCGCCAGTGGTGAGGGTGTCAATATCGCCGTCGTTTGCGTCAACTGCACTGAATACGTCGTTCGTTGAGCCAGTAGTGAACGCAGCCCCAGAATCCAGTCCGGTAGTCAGAGCAACCGTCTCGCCCGGCACAGAGGCCTGTGCTGCCGTGTTGGCATCGCCAACTGAATCATCGTCAGAGGTCACGCTGACCAGAACCTCTTGAAGCTCGGCCACAGTGTCTGCGTCCAGCTCGAGGGTCACTGTGTGGTAGGTGGCAACTTCGACTTTGTTGTTGAAGTTAGCAGCTGAGGAACCGAACTCAGCGTCGTCCTCTGACAGGTTGGCCAGGAAGTCCTGCGCAATCAGGATAATGTCTGCAAAGCTTGACCCGCCGTTGATCAGGCCAACCGCGATGTCAATGCCTCCGGCCAGAGCGTCTGCGCCCGCTTCGGGCACCAAGTTACCCAGCCACTCGGCCGCGAACTCTTCTGCAGTCTGGAATGAAGGGTAAAGTCCAGCCCATGTGTCGCTGGTGGTCAACGCAGTTGCGACATCAGCGAGCGACCCGCCGTCTTCCACAATCGCGACCAAATCTGTCAACAGTGCCGTGCCGGGAGGCGCGTTATACGCGGTCACCACCAGCTCGATGATACTGTTCCGGGTTTCAGCTGTTATAGCCATTTAAAACTCCTTGAGATCGATATCAATATTATTAAGCAGCGAATCAGCACCGCCCTGAGGCGGCTTATCCTATTCCTCAACCATCCTCACGTGTCGAAACCGTTGAGGAATGTTCCTGGAAAACCGGCCAAAAATTGGCGCTTTTTCCACTGCCATACTAGCTAGCATAATCAGAAACCTCGCCCCCCACTGTGACGGTAATCACACGCGGGGCAAGTTCCCTGAGAATTCGTCTGTCGAGCCCGCACACTCTGGTGGTGGCTGCGACCTGTTATAACCAACTCCTGCAGCGCCGGGGGCGCACCGGCGGCGGGAGTATTAGACTTCTGAATACTGTCCGCCCGAATATCCGCCTGAACTGCGCCTCACACACCGGCAAATTGTTGAACAGTCGGCGTGCGATAATACAAATATTGCACGCGCAACTTCCCTGCAGGCACGAGGGTTATCGGCGGGATGTTACAGGCACTTTACCCCTAAAACAACTCGATAAGGCAAAAAATCAGCAAAAACGCCTAAGTGGCTATAAATTCATCAATTTTGAGGGCGCATCGGCGACTGCCGGGCGTGCGGCCAGGTGTCTGGCTGCGTGCGCAGGGTAACACCCGCAATAGCCCCAAAATTGAATAAATTTTGGTCAGTTTTTGCGCGAATTTTGTACGATTTCTGTTCGGCTCCGCCCCTCTGGCGTCAGGCGCCGCGACGCAAAGCCTGTTCAAACCGGCCCGACGGCCGCAATCTGGCGGTGAAATCCGGCTAAAAGCGCCAGCTCAGCCCCATCTCGAGGGAGGTGTCCTCGGTACGGAACAGGCTGAGGCTGCTGCCCTGGTCCTGATGATAGAAATTGATCAGCAGATCGGCCCCGGAGGCACCGAGCCGGCGCCGGTACTGCACCAGCACGGAGTTCCGCGAGATTCGCCGGCGCGCGTTATCCGCAAGCAGCTGACTGTAACCGCGGCGGTCCGCCAGCGTGGTATGGTCGAGCTGAGCCGCAATCAGCCCCCCCGCGGCCAGCACCTGCCACTGGGCGCGAAACTGCCAGCCGGCCCGGTCACCGCCCAGACGGTTGCTCGCTTGAGCGGCGTTGTAGAGGACACTGCTCTCCATCCCGAGACGTTGGTTCGCCCGCCCGGCCACTGCACAGTCACCCCCGAAGCTCAATTTGGACTCCAGCCCGTTTAGCAGCTCCTGCCCGTGCCAGGTCTGGTGCTGCAGTGCGCCGGCGACATAGGGCCGACAGACGCCCGCGGCCTGCGTTTGCCAGCGGAAGCGTGTGTCTGCCCCGGTGAACAATGAGTTACCGCCAAAAGCGAGGTGGTTGACGCCCGCCCCAAACTGCCGGCCACGCTCCCCCGAAGCCGCCGTCTGGCTGTAGCGCGCATTGACCTGCAGCACATCAGAGGCGGTATCCTCACTCAGCCGTCCACTGAGCTGACCGAGGAAGTTGTGCTGCCGCCCGGGCGCAAGCTGCCGGTGGCGAACCAGGCCACGCAGATTGGCGAACGGGCCACTGGCGGCCCGGAGATTCTGGCTCAGGGTCAGCAGGATGGGTTCACCGGCGAGCGTCAGCGCGATCAGATCCTCGTCGGGCCCGCCGTTGAGATTGTCATCATAGCCTCCGACCAGATCGATCTGATAGCTGGTCTGCCGGGTCAGAGCGCCCCAGTCCCGCTCCCGCGCGGCAATCTGGTTCAGCAGACGGTCCGGCGCATCGTCCCGCTCCAGCACAAGGCGGTTGGCCTCGATCGCCGCAAACAGCTGGCCGTCCTCCAACAGCGCCTGAGCATAGTCCACCATCGCGGCACCGTTGTCCGGGTCCAGCAGCAGCGCCCGTTCCAGCGATTCGATGGCCTCAGGCAGGCGGCCGGTGTTGAGCTGGGCCGCGCCTCGCAGCGAAAAATAAGGAGAGCTGGTCAGGCACTGCTCGAAGTAGGGCTCGAGCTCCTGGCCGATCAATGCCCAGTCTGGAGCTGCGCCTGCCGATGCCTGAAGGTAACGGCTGAGGTCCGGACACGCTTGAGCCACGACGGGCGTGAGCAGAATTACTAGCAGGAGGCTCCGGCAGATCATGGCGTCTCAGTGTGGGTGATGGTCATCAGCTGCGACCTGAGAGGCGGACACACCGGGTGTCGCAGCCCGGTGGGATTATCGTGAATGAAGCAGACGACTGCAATTCTCTCTTCAGCACGACCTATCACGCATGCCCGCTCTGGAATGCACTCTATTGAACCTCCCTCGTCGGATAGCCTTTCTTGAGGGTATTTTCTTGGTTGTAATTCCTTTGATGTGCTTTCTTGCAGGGTCCTCTTGAGAAATCTGTCCAAGGACTTCTATTTCAGGACTTTAGTTGCGGGACTTCTTTTTCAGGACTGCCCCTCTCAGCTCCTATCGCTCAGAATTCAGCTCTGACCGCCACCCTGAACCAGAGAGAGCGTGGCCGAGGACAGCCGGGATACGCTGGCGGAAGGCGCGGGCGCGAACAGGGTATGCGGCGTCTGCAGACCACTGAGCAGATAGCTGCCCTGTGAGACCAGTCCGCGGTTGCCGAGCTGACGGGCGGCGCACTCGCCAATCAGAATTGGCTGCGCCAGCTCGGCCGTCATCTCCTGAATACGCAGGGTGATGCTCACGGTGTCTCCGAGCAGCGTGTGTGTCCGACGGTGGGCCGGCCCAATCGAGCCGACAAGCACAGGACCCTGCTCGATGCTGACGCCAAGTGCCAGCGGCTCCAGGCCCTGAAGTGACGGCTCAGGCATCAACGACGAATCGAGCGCAGCCGTCAGCGCGCCGGCCGCGGTCAGTGCACTTGCTGCCGCCTGCTGGTCCGCTGAACGCCAGATCGCCAGAATGCCATCCCCTCTGAACTCCTGAAGCTCACCGCCGTGCGCCTCGACGATTTCGGTGGCGCGGGTGAAGAAATAGTGCAGCATCGCAGCCGCTTCTTCAGGCGCTCTGGCCTCACCAAAGCGCGAGAAGTTTCGCAGATCAGCGTTGAGTAAGGTCACGTCAACTCGCTGCGCCGCAATGCTCGAAGATGGCAGCGAGAAAGCAATGTCCCGGGCCACACTGTCGGGCAGATAACTGTTCAGGTTGTCGAACACCCGCGACCGCTCAAGGCGCACGCGGGCCATCTCCAGCAGGACCAGCGCCAGCGCCGCGCTGCAGCCATAGAGCGCAGGCAGGGCCCAACCCAGCCAGAGGTTGCTGGTGGCCAGCACATATCCGTGCGCGGCTGCCGCCACAAGAGGCAGAACCAGCGCCGCAACCGGCAAACCGACAGACGCAAGCCGCTCGGTCCGGCTGACAAGCACATAGAGCAGCGCAGTGAAGGCCAGGCACAAGCCAAACAGAAAGAGCGGCGCGCCGGCCGGCGTGTAAGGCACATCGACATCCAGCAGGCTGGCCAGCAGGCGGGCCTGCAGCTCCACGCCATAGGTCGCTCCGCTGTAAGGTGTCGGTACAATATCTGCCATACCGAAGGCAGTGCCACCGACCAGCACCCAGGCATTGTCCAGCAGACCAGCATCAACCCGACCCGCCATTACGTCGGCTGCCGACACGGCTCGGAATGCCTCGGGGGCACGGGCGAATGAGACGCGCATCGCGCCGCGTGGATCCAGCGGGATATCAAGCCCGGGATAACCCGCCAGCGACATGACATAGTCTGGCGCCAGCAGTCCGGTGCCGGGGCGGATTTCAGCCTGCCACTGCGCCGCACTGCCCAGCTGTAAAAAAGCAGCAACAGACAAGGCAGGGTAGGCCTGACCTTCGACGCAGACCACTGCCGGGCTGCGGCGCACGGCACCGTCGCTTTCGATGATCGCTGCATTATGGCCTTTGGGAATGTTCTGAAACCCCGCGGCCGAGGCAACATAACCAGCAGCAGACCACAAAGCGGGACCGGTCATGTCTGAGCCGGCCCCACAGGATATTCCGGCAAGCGGGTGGGTCATGATCCCGGCGCGAGGCGCCTCGGCGCCGGCTTCCAGCGCCGGCACCTGAGCGATTACTGCACCGCTGGCTGCGCCAAGCGCGGCAATAAACTCGGCGTCTCCCGGCCTGCTCTCGGGGTAGCTGATGTCATGCATCTGAAGCTGAGCACCGGCATCGTCAATCGCACGTACCAGTGACGCCATGTCCGAGCGGGACCAGGGCCAGGGCCCGACCTCGGCCAGACTGGCTTCGTCGATTACTACCAGAGTAATGCGCTGCTCCGGCTCGGCGTCCGCAGTGAGCGTCCAGCCCAGCGCACCGATGCGTTCTTCAAGCGAGCTGAGCGCGGGGGCGAACACCCAGTTAATCAGCACAACCAGACCAGCCGTCACCGCCAGCACGCTGAGGCGTGCCAGAGCAGGTGAGCTTTGCAGCAGCTCGGCGAATGATTCTTTGAGGGCCCGGAATGTCATGACGATTACTTACTGTCCCAAAGTGTGAGACCTGATACCAAGCCATTTTCCAACTGGCGCTCAAACAGGTAGCCAGCCTCACTGCCATCAAAACTGACGGCACCGGCAATTTTCTGAGTCGCTTCGAGCGCGCGGAAAAAGCCTCCGTCAAACAGCCGCCCGGTGGCAGAGAAATCCACCTCGCCGGTCAGGGCGTGGTCCAGAGACAGTGAGGTTGCAAAGGTGCTTTCCTGAAAATTGATGTCAAGGCTGCCGTCACGCACCGCCATAGCGACAATGCCTGTTTCATGGTTGTAGACCGCCTGAGCGCTGCTGAGCTGAAATCCGACGACCCCCAGCTCCCGACTTACATTGCGGGAACCATCTGACGCATCAGCCCGGAACAGCCCGAAATCCAGATTCCCCACGCTTACTGCCCGGCCATTGCCAGCCTGATTTCGGGACAGGGCAATGCGGTTCGAATCCGCAGGCGCAGCCGCGTAGTAACCCCATACCAGTTGACGCGAGCCGATATCCGCCGCGGTCAGCGCCACCGCGGGCGTATAGTCTGGCGGAAGTTCAGGCTCAGGCGCCGGCGGCTCAGCAACTGGTGGTACCGGCTGCGCGGCGAGGACCTCAGCACTCTGAACCACCGGATTGGTGGTGCTCTCCAGCAGCACCTGCGCGCTGCCGGACTGCTCAGAGCCCGCGCTGACTGCGACTTCCGGCGCTGCCGCAGAGGCCTGCGTCACTGCCGGGGCAGGCGCAACATCGACGCTGGCAAGCGCGAGTCTGACTTCTTCCTGCATGAAATCGGGCCGTCGCACATGCTGAGGCGGCAATACCCGAGGCGAGGCTTCATCGGCGGCCAGAGCCGCAAGCTGCAGGGTGTCACCGGTCAGCTCAAGCGCATTGGCCAGGCACGGGCTAAAGGCATCCGCGCGGCACGCGTCCGAATAGGGCGCCATGATGATCGCCCCCTCGTTCACCTGGGCGCGCGTGGTGCCGTCAACCGCACCCACCACAAAATCGGTACCCCGCACGCCGATCGCCGCAATCGGCGTGTTCAGACGAAACCGGTCCCGCGCGGCCTTGGCCGCCTGACCCGAGATGGCCCGGGTCACGCCCTCGGACAGCGAAAACTTGACCGCAGAGCGCTCCGGCTGGCCGGCGTCGAAATCGTATCGATCAATACTCAGCCTGCTGTTCGGCCGCACGCTCACCAGCGCGTCATCAATAAAGCGGATGTGCACGTGGCCGCTCGAGCGGGTTTCAATCGAATCGCCCACCCCAATCGTCATGCCGCGGGTCACTGCGGAACGCGCGCCGCTGTTCGACAGCCGGGTCGCTTCGCCAAGCACAAGACTGACCTCACCCACGCCGGGAGACTGTTCAGCTGCTGCTGCGGCACAGGCCAGGACTATCACAACTGTTGCAGAAAGCAGGCTCCGCAGCGCGGACAAGCCGACCCTGACGGCAGGTAAAAAGCTGAATTTTAACGTGTTTTCCATAATGACTTTGCGTGCTTTAATCCTGACTGCCCGACTGCCTCTGACCCCTGATTTTCCGAACATCCGATTCTATGCTCAGAGCTCACTGCGCGGGTGCCGTGGCAGATGACATTTTGCGCACCTACCGCATAATATAGCGCATAGTAGACAATCCTCTCTGATCACGGAGTGATTTGAATCACAACCGCTCGCGATTTCGAATTTTACCATGACGCATCAGATACTTATAATCCAGTGACTCAGGTAGAACGCACTGCGGCAGGCACCGGAAACCCGCATACGCCTGCTGGTTGATCGCTGCCTGCGCCGAAGCCGACCCTGACATGACAGCCATGGCTGCCCACACGCACCCGGAGGAACCAGAACAAGCCCCATGACGGTGACTCCAGAGCTACTCAGTGCTTTTCCGATACTCAAACCTCTGCCCAGACCCGTGCTTGAGAAACTGGCAGCGCAGAGTGTGCTGAAAAAATTCTCCCGGCGCGGCGTCGTCATGAAATCCGGAGAGCAGGAAGAATATGTCTGCTTCCTGTTCGAGGGGCGCCTGCAGGGGGTTGATTTCACCATCGACGGGCGTGAAGTCGGCCTTTACTTTGTTGAGCCGGGCGAATTTTGCGGGGAACTCGGGCTGTTCGACGGTGGCACACAGCCCGAATACATTATCGCGCTGACCGCTGCGGTCGCGGTGTTCATCCCGTCCTCGGAGCTGCGGGAAATCATGTTGCAAACGCCCCACGTGATCAATGTGCTGGGGGCCAAGCTGGCCGCCAAGGTGCGGCAGCTTACTCATCAACGGTCGCTGCTGGGGCTGCCCAATATCGCACAGCGGGTGTGCTGCCAGCTCTGGATGCTGATCAAAAATGGTCGCGAAGCGGAGGCGAATCGGGCCACCGGGGCCACGATTGCCAACCCGCCCACTCACATGGAAATCGCCATCATGCTCAATGTCAGCCGCGAAACAGTGACCCGGGTATTTCAGAGTTTGCAAAACCGGCAGATAGTAAGACGGGACGGGGCAGCAAAACTCGAGGTCATTGATCTGCCGGCACTGCGACGGCTCGCCAATGGCGAGGAGACGCTGTAGTCACGACAGACCCGACGCAGGGCCGCTACCGCTGCGCATGACTTGAATTCGGGGAACTCGCCCACCATATAACAGCCCGACTGAGAGCAAGACCGATTCCGTGAGGCGACTGGCGCAGCGCACCAGAGACTTCTACAACACGCGAGCAAGAACCCATGGCAGCACAAGATAACGCAGAAGACGAACTCAGACTCGCCCTGCGCGCTTGCAAGCAGTACTTTATCTACGCCGGCCTGTTCAGTGCCGCCGTCAACATGCTGCTGCTGACTCCGATCATCTACATGATCACCGTCTTTGACCGTGTCGTATCCAGCGGCAGCCTGCCCACGCTGGCGATGCTGACGCTGCTCATGGTAAGCCTGCTGCTTGCCATGGGAGGCTTCGAGATAGTGCGATCATTCATCCTGGTGAGTGCCAGCAACAAACTGGAGTCTCTGCTCAGACCCCGCGTTACTGATGCCACCTTCAAACGCTCCCTGCTCACCGGCGGCATGGTGGCCAACGCTCAGCCCGTTCAGGATCTGACCAGTCTTCGTCAGTTTCTGACCGGTAACGGTCTGTTCGCCTTTTTTGATGCACCGTGGTACCCGATCTATATCGGCGTCATGTTCCTGTTCCACCCGTGGTTCGGCATCGCCGGTATTCTTGCCGGCATCCTGATGGTGGTTCTGGCAGTGATTAACGAGCGGGTGACGCACAAGCCTCTGAACGAGGCCAACGGTTACGCTGCAAAAGCAACGAATCAGTTTCAGGGCAGCCTGCGAAATGCTGAGGTAATCGCGGCAATGGGCATGGCGGGTGACGTGCATCGCCGTCAGCAGGCGCTCTACGGAGAAGTGCTCAATAAACAGACTCAGGCCAGCCGGATGGCAGGGCTGCTGGCAGGACTGTCCAAGTCCTTGCGGATCATCTCACAATCGTCACTGCTCGGTCTCGGCGCTTATCTGGCGCTGAATCAGGAGATCTCCCCCGGCATGATGATCGGTGGCTCGCTGCTGCTCGGTCGGGCGCTGGCGCCCATCGACATGCTGGTGGGTTCCTGGAAAGGCGTGACCGTGGCCCGGGCGCAGTACGCGCGCCTTAAGGAGCTGCTCGAGAAAATACCCGCCGAGGCCGAGACAATGCGCCTGCCCGCCCCGAAGGGAGCCCTTGCCGCCGAGAGCGTCACGGTATTGCCGCCGGGATCCAAGGTTCCCGTGGTGCGCGGCGTGAGCTTTGCGCTCGAGGCTGGCGAGCTGTTGGGGATTGTTGGCCCCAGCGCTTCCGGCAAATCAACGCTGGCCCGCGCTCTTATGGGTATCTGGCCCGCCAATGCCGGCAAGGTACGACTGGACGGGGCCGATATCGCCAGCTGGGACCGCGGTGAGCTGGGGCCTCATGTCGGCTACCTGCCCCAGGACATTGAACTGTTCGATGGCACTATTGCCGACAACATCTGCCGCTTTCAGGAGGCAGACCCGGAAAAAATTGTGGCAGCCGCCAGTCTCTCGGGCGTCCACGAGATGATCCTGCGCCTGCCACAAGGCTATGACACCATAATCGGAGGCGCGGGCGGCATGCTCTCCGGTGGTCAGAGACAGCGCATCGGCATGGCGCGCGCCGTATTCGGCGACCCGAAATTGCTCATACTGGATGAGCCAAATTCCAATCTTGACGACCAGGGCGAAAAAGAACTGGTCGAGTCTCTGCGCCGGATCAAGGAGCGCGGCTGCACAATTGTTGTCATCACTCACCGCACCATGGTGTTGCAGTGCGTGGATAAGATCCTGGTGATGAAAGAAGGAGCCGCAGCCAACTTTGGGCCGAAAGACCAGGTGCTGGCCAAGTTGCTTCAGCCCACCGCCGTGCCCAAGGCGCCCAATACTCCACTCAGCTCGAAGACACACCCATGAATCTTACCGAAAGCAAGGAAAGCACAAACCCCCTTTCCGAAGTCATCACCAGCATGGAAGGCGCGAAGCGCTATGGCCTGGCGCTCTTTGCCATTGTGTTCGGCGTCTTCGGCCTCTGGGCAGCACTGGCCCCGTTGGATGGCGCCGCCTTTGCGCCAGGGTCGGTGACGGTTAAGTCTTACAAAAAAGCGGTTCAGCATCTGGAAGGCGGGATCGTTTCCGACATTCTGGTTGAGGAAGGGGAGCTGGTGACCACAGGCCAACCGCTGCTGACACTCGATGCAACGCAGGCGGGCGCCTCGCTCGAGGTGGCCAACAGCCAGTACATCGCCCTGAAAGTGCGTGAATCACGTCTGATCGCCGAGCGCGATGGCCTTACTGCGGTGGCCTATCCGCCTGAACTGAGCCGGGCCGATGACAGAGTGCGCGAGGAAATCGCCGCTCAAGATGAAATCTTCAGGGCACGCAAGACTGCTTATGAGGGACGCCAGGACATCCTTGAACAACGCATCAACCAGCTGCAGAGTCAGATCGTCGGCATGGAAGCACTTCGGGAGTCAAAAAACATTCTGGCCGAATCCTTTCTCGAAGAGCTGGAAGATACTCAGACCTTGCTAGCACAAGGTTTTTCGGAAAAGAACCGACTGAGGCAATCACAGCGCAGCTATGCCTCAGCGTCCGGTGAAGCCGCTGAGCTCACTGCGAATATCGCCACCACCGAAGTGCAGATCGGTGAAACTCAGCTGCAGATTCTCCAGCAGGCCAGCGAATTGCAAAATGAAGTGGTCGCAGAACTCAGCGAAGTCCAGACCAGCCTGAAAGACGTCAACGAGCGAATTACGGCCCTGCGTGATGTCGTCAGCAGAACAACCATCGCCGCACCCGATACCGGGGTCGTTACCGGCATGCAGTACCACACGATCGGCGGCGTCATCGGAGCGGGAGCGGTTATCGCCGAAATCGTTCCGGAAAGTGATGAACTGGTGGTCGAGGCCAGTGTGAGCCCGGTCGACATTGACCGGGTCTCGGAGGGGCAGGAGGCGCGTATCCGTTTTTCCACATTCGGCAGTCGGGCCCCGACCATTGATGGAACAGTCCTTAACCTCTCCGCTGACAGCATGGTCAGCGAGATGACCGGCGCACCCTATTACCTGGCCCGGATCGATGTGGACGACACCAGTCTTGAGCAGCTTGACGGGCAGGCGCTGATCCCCGGAATGCCGGCGGAGGTCTATATCAACACCGGTTCAAGAACGCTGCTGCAGTATCTGTTCAAGCCGTTCTCTAACGCCATTGCCCGCAGCTTTAACGAAGACTGACGCCATGCCATCGCCCGCCCTGATTGCTCTGGTTTTTACTGCCGGATTGTTCGCCACGAGCGCCACTGTCATGGCGGCTGAGAACAGATCCGGTCCGGGCGGACTGGCCTCTGGCGAAACGCTGGAAGACTTTTTCAGCGCGGCGATTGACTTCAGTCCGCGCCTGCGAATCGCTGAAGAAGGGCTCAACATCGGTCGTGCCCGCGAACGTCAGGCCGAGGGGCAGCTGCACCCGCAGGTCAGCGCCAATGCCAACCTGACTGATAATCAGCGCAATTCGTTTAACCAGTTCGGCGTTCCCCTGTCGGAGGAATTCGATGGCGAACGCTTTTCTCTGAGGTTTTCTCAGGTCCTGTTCAACTGGCAGGCGTTTGCAGCGCGCAGGCGCGCCACCCAGATCGAGAATCAGCGCGAGGCGGAGTATTTCTACGAGCTTGCCTTTCTGCTCACGGACGTCGCGGCGCGCTATCT